>Ga0335075_10000022_pt1 | contig 360372 bp, 294 predicted proteins | sample Lox_Sample_24_FD_206723 | JGI IMG/M metagenome (GOLD analysis project Ga0335075, IMG submission 206723) | Soil microbial communities from Loxahatchee National Wildlife Refuge, Florida, United States - Lox_Sample_2.4 | ecosystem: Environmental > Terrestrial > Soil > Wetlands | place: USA...
GTCAAGCGGAGTACCTGCGCGTTCCATTCGCCGATGTCGGTCCACTAAAAGTCGACTCTGGACTCAGCGACGAGCAGGTGCTGTTCCTTTCCGATATTTTCCCCACCGGCTACATGGCCGCGGAAGATTGCGATATCGAGAAAGGCGACACCGTCGCGGTCTGGGGCTGCGGGCCGGTCGGCCAATTCGCGATCAAAAGCGCCTGGATGCTGGGAGCCGGACGCGTAATTGCAATCGATTGCGTGCCGGAGCGGTTGGCGCTGGCTGAGCGGGAAGGCAAAGCAGAAACGATCGTCTTCGATCGAGTCGATGAGCACAATCCCAGCGACACCAAAACGCAGCACGTCTACCACAAGCTGATGGAAATGACCAACGGCCGCGGGCCGGACCGCTGCATCGACGCGGTGGGAACCGAATCCCACGTGGGCGGAAGCATCGATTCGTTGGTGGATCGCGCCAAGGAAGCGACGTTTCTCGGAACCGACCGTCCCCACGTTTTGCGCGAGGCCATTTTTTGCTGTCCAAAGGGCGGGACCATTTCGGTTCCCGGCGTGTATATCGGAGTCGTCGACAAGCTTCCGTGGGGCGCCGCGATGAACAAAGGACTTACTTTCAAGATGGGCCAAACGCACATGCAGCGCTATATGAAGCCGTTACTCAAAAAAGTTGAAGAGGGAGCGATCGATCCGTCATTCGTCATCACCCATCGGGTGAAACTCGAGGACGCGCCGGACGCGTATCGCATGTTTCGCGACAAAAAAGATGGATGCATCAAGGTGGTAATCCAGTTCTCGTGAGAGGGACACATGGCAAGCCGAATTAGAAAATTGGTCTGGGCCGGTCTGGGAGTGGCCACCGGCGCGGTCGTAATAAGCAGCCGGAAACGTCACAAGTACACATTGGACGACAAGGTGGTGCTGATCGCCGGCGGATCGCGCGGACTGGGCCTTGTGTTGGCCCGCGAATTTTCGAGGCGCGGATGCAAAGTGGCGGTTTGCGCGCGCAACGAAGACGAACTCGCGCGCGTACGCGATGAGTTTGCGCTGATGAACGAGCGATTCCTGGCCCTCCCATGCGATCTTCGCAACCAGGATGCCGTAGCGGAATTGATCAAGACGGTGGAAGACAAGTTTGGGCATATCGACCTGCTGATCAACAACGCTGGAACGATTCAGGTTGGTCCGCTCGAAAACCAGAACATCGAGGATTTCCGTGAAGCCATGGAGACCAACTTCTGGTCCGCCGTACACACGACGCTGGCCGTGTATCCGCACATGCAGGCTCGTAAATCGGGACGCATCGTCAACATCACTTCCATCGGCGGAAAAGTTGCCGTGCCGCATCTGGTGCCGTACTCCGCCAGCAAGTTCGCGCTAATCGGCTTCAGCAAAGGCACACGCGCGGAGTTGAAGAAAGACGGCATCGCAGTCACCACCGTGATCCCCGGATTGATGCGCACCGGCAGCCCGCGAAATATCAACACCACCGGCAAGCACCGCTTGGAATACAGCTGGTTCATGCTCAGCGATTCCATGCCGGGCATGTCGATGAGCGCGCAATCCGCTGCCAGAAAGATCGTCCGTGCATGTCTGAAAGGCAGCGGCGAAGTGGTGCTCGGTGCCCCGGCGAAGGTGATCGCCGCGGCTGAGGCTCTGGCGCCCAACGCGTTTGACTCATTGCTGGCCGCCACGAACGAATGGGTGCTGCCCGACCCCACGGCTGGCGACGGAAAAAAGAAAAAAGGCTTCCAGAGCGAGAGTTCGTGGACCAATCCACTCGTTACGCGGCTGACGCGCAAGGCGGAACGGCAGAACAATCAAATTTCTCAATCGCAAAGCCAGCAGCAGGCGCCTTCCGCTGCTCGCTTGCAGGTCGCCAGTCCATCGGAATCCCGCTTCGGACACGCCAGCACGGCGGGTGCGGAAAGCTTTCGAGAGCCCGGAAAAGCACCGGCGCGAATTGCCGTGATGAGCCCGCAAGATACACCAGATACCAACGATAGGAAGCAAGCAGCAATCGTTTTGGAGGATCGGCACGTGGAGACACAATCGGGGAAAACTCCGGGAGAAGCAGCAGAACAAGCAGCTCTCCAGGGTAAGCAAGAACTCGCCAACAAAGAGGTTTTAGACAATCCGGCGGATAAATCCGTCCGTCCCGTGGAGCCGCAGTGCAGGAAATGCGGACGTACGTTTAGCACGGAAGCCGAACTCGTGGAGCACGCTGCGACGTGCAAGGGCGGCAATGAGCCTGAGGTGCATCCGCACTTTCACTAGCGTTCAATCGGGCGCTCACTTGGCTGAAAACGCCAGAAGCACGTTCCCTGGCATGGCGCCGAATCCGGGATAGCCTGAAACCACAAAGATCATGCCGCCGGCGATCACGGGGCCGCCTACATCGAGCGAGCCGCCATGCGCTGAGAGGTGATTCACCGTGTCGAACGGTCGCGCAGTGTCAAAATCCCAAATAATCTTACCGTCGCTGGCTGCGTACGCGCGCAAGTGTCCATCGATCGAGCCGGAGAAAACGGCGCCGGGAATCGCGCTAACAGCCTGCGATTGCGCGGGGCTGCACGGGCGGCGTTCACCGCAACCCGGCGGCGGCGTGTGCCAGAGCAGCTCCCCGTTGCTCACGCGATACGCCGAAATGCCCCCGCCTTCGCTGGGATTTGGGCCGTGGCCCGAGAAGGCAAGGTCGGAGACGGCGACGAACACGCGCTTGCCATTGGTGGCCATGCCCCACTGCACGCCCCCGAGCAAACCTCCTTTGCCCGCGCGATCGAACCACAAAAGCTTGCCCCTATCGTCGGGATCAACGGCGTAGACCATGCCGGTTTTTTGTCCCAGGATCAGCACGCGTTTGCCGTGGTGAAGATTTACGAGAACGGGCGAGGCGCCGAGATCGAATTCCGGCACGTGCGGAGGATTGCATCCCGGGCTCGGCGGAGTGCCGCAGACGATCGCGTCCATCTTTGGCTGCGTGAATTGTGTTGCCCAAAGAAATTTTCCGGATTCCATGTCCAGCGCCACCACCGAATCGGAAGTGGGAGTTGTAGGCGGCGCATAGTTATCGCCGGTGCCGACGTAGACGCGCCTTTTGGCGATGTCGAGCGTGGGCGACGACCAGACGGCCATGCCGGATGGTCCCATGATGGTAGTGCCTTTGGGCGTTTTTCCTTGCGGCGAGGGAGTCTGCGGCGCCATGTACGTTTTCCAGATAATGCTGCCGGTGGCGGCGTCGAGCGCCGTAACGCTGCCGCGAAACGTGCAGCATTCGTAGCCAGGGCGCCGGCGCATCTGTTCCTCACCGGACGACATAGGCACGTACAGGCGGCCGTCGAAATAAGTGGGCGTGCCGGTGATCATCGCGGCGGGATGATCTTCTGGATGCGCGGCCCAGAGGAATTCGCCGGAACTGGCATTCAGCGCGTAAACGTCGCCGCCGACGTCGCCAAAGAAAACGGCTTCGCTGGTGCCCGCAAGACCGATGGCAACGCCCGAGCGGACTGCTTTCGCTGCGCGCGTGGCCCAGAAGGTACAGCCGGTGTTCGCGTCGAGCGCGTAGACGGTACCATCTTCGGCGCCCACGTAGACGCGTCCGCGATAAATCGCCGGCTGTGAACGCACCGTGCGCACGTTGGGAATGCCGAAGGCCCATTTCAGCTTCAGATTTGGCACGCTCGCTGCCGGAATGCCGGCTTCCTTTTCTGGCTGGAAGCGCCAGTTATTCGGGGTGGGGCTCCAACCGGTCCACGAAGGCGAATCGGCGGGTGCGGACTTTACGGTACCCGGGCAGCGGTCGGTGAGCTCGTCGGGCGCGACGGTGATGGCGTTGATGGCAGGCGCCGCGTGTGCCGATGTGTGTGCCATGGGCGGCCCCGTGCGCGTTCCCTGTTGCGCGCGGGCCATTACAGCAGCAGCGCCGAAGGCGACCATCGCCAAGGCGCCGCCAATTATTGTCGCGTAGATGCCCGCACGTTTGCGATGTGGTCTGGTCATGCTTCGCTCCCTGTGCGTGCCAAGGAACACGCGAACGGAGGATTGTACTGAATTCGGCGCGATGCAGCGGCAGTTTCTGTCAAAACTAGGCACCCGCGCCACAATCCTCTTAGAGCGGCGCGCGGCTGAGCCGCACGGTGGCCGCGCAAGCAAGCTGGACCGCCGGAACCCCGGATCGGCCGCCAGGTGGCGAAAAGCGTTACTTTCGTTCTGAGATGGATTGAAGCAGTTGGGCGGCAGCTGTTCGCAAGTTATCGCGATCGCACCGTTGTGAAAATCCGTTCGCGGTGTCGGCGAATCGGCGGATTTGTTCAGCCAGCGCATCGCGCAGCGCCGGATTTTTCACACAGCGAGCGGCATCACCGAGAGCTTCGATCGTATGAAAGACGAAGGCCGGAAGCGATTGAGAACTCTGGCGAATCGGATCGAACACTTCGCCCAGCAGCGCCGACAAATCCCAGGTGCGCGTGATTATCCGTAATTGATTCCGATCGTCGTAGCGGTAAGGCGATGGAATCTGACGCTGGCCCAGACGTATGAGGCCTGCTTTCAGCCAGCGAACGGCGTCCTCGGCGGTGCCCACCGCGTTGATCGCCGGCGATAACGAGCGCGTGGTGATCAGCGCGAGCTGGTCGAAAGCGAAGCGGAGATCTTGTTCGTAGGTGCGGTGGACGCCGATGTCAAAGCAGTCGGGAAGTTTTCGGTCCAGCTTCGCGTGCGCTTCCGGCGGGGCTAAGTAACGCGCCAAAACGGATTGCGCGGTCACGAACGAGCCTGGCAAAGGAACGATCTCGACGATCGCGTCACATTGAAGCGCTAACCGCATTAAATCGCCGGAATCGATGCTGCGGATCACTCCTTCTTTGCGGGACCGCACTGCGCGCATCTGCGAGCGATCGAAATTGGGAGTGGGAGGGGGCTGCGGAGCATGCCCGCCGTGGCCAATATCCTCGGGAAACACTTCGTCAATCGTGTCGTATAAGTCGCGGGCGACCTCTGCCACGATCGACTCCGCTTGAATTTCCACAATCACGTGATGAATGAAAAAGACCAGAACGACTACGCTGGCGATGGCCAGAAATATGGACACTGCTACCGACAGGCTGGGGACGAATGGGTGCGGCGGGCTCTGCACCCGGCGCAGCACCAGAACACCGTACAAAAACGTGCCCAGCAACGTGCCGAGGGCGAACTGGTTTCCCGAATCGCGCGCGAAGCTTTTCAATACGCGCGTCCCGAATTGGCTCGATGCCAGCGTCAGCGCCACGACCGTGATCGAGAACACTACGCCCGCCACGGTGATCATCGACTCCGAAACGACGGCGAGGATCGAGCGGGCGCCGGCAGGGTCTCGCGTGTACACCCAGCCGAGCTTGATGATGAACTTTTCCGGAAGCACGGTGTCGAGCTCCGTCATCAGGTATGCAAGGCCGACGCACGCGAGGATCGTGACTGAGGGAACGAGCCAATAGTTCGAACGAAACCACGCGATCAAATGCCGGACGGTGTGGGACCTGGTTAGTTTTGGCATCTGAGGTGTAAGAAGCGGCTACTCATGGGGCAACGCGAGGACTCGAATCAAAGCAACAGTAGGCGCGAAACAGAAGCGGCATTCGCGCAAGCCCGTGGGAACGCTTCTGACGGGCTTGCACCGTCACACTCGCCCACTTCCTACAGTAATGCCAAGAGCCGTCTTACGCCAGACGCGCCTTTGGACTTGGCCCGGGCTCTTGTCGTCAGCAGTGCGACCAGCGTTGACTTTGACATGCGGTTGAGATAAGTAACTTGGGTTGTGGGCAAAGCGGCAACGGGCCCGTCGATTGGCTGCGCAATTCTGCCGACCCATCAGAACACTTGCGAACTCGCCGCCCCGGAAGCGGGAGGAACCGCGGCCCAGACGGCGGCGCTGGAAAATTTCAATCGAGGAAGGAATCTGCCATCGTAACGAATCTGGTTGTGCCGAAAACCGGCGGTATGAACACCACCAAAGTGAACCTGGTGCGCTGGCTGAAAAATGAAGGCGACGCCGTGAAGCAAGGCGAAGGCGTGGTGGAGCTGGAAACCGAAAAGATCAGCTATGAATTGGACGCGCCAGTCGATGGTGTGCTTTTGAAGATTGTGATCGGCGAGCCGACCGAAGTGGAAGTTGGCGGACTCTTGGCGTATCTCGGCGCGCCGGGAGACGCAGTTCCGGCCGGCTAGGCAACGCGTGCGCCTCAGCGCAACACTCGGAATCGGCGAGGCATCAGAGCAATCGGAATCGCAGCGCGAATCGTAACGGATCCGTAGCGGAGGAACGCCATGGCAGCAAGCAGCAGCTCGCTCAGCAACGAGAAATTGACCTGGATGTTTACACAGATGTGCCGCATCCGCGAATTTGAGGAGCGGGTCAAGCGCACGTTCGTCGAGCATCCCGGAGTGATTCGCGGCCACGCGCATTTGGGCGACGGCGCCGAGGCCAGCATCGTTGGTTCGCTGGCCACGCGCCAGGAAGAAGATCTGGTGATGCCCAGCTATCGCTGCCACGGTTATCCGCTGGTGCTCGGCACGCCCGCCAAGGCGCTGATGTCGGAAATTTATCAGCGTAAAGACGGTGTCTGCAAAGGATTCGGCGGCTCGATGCACTTGGCCGATCCGGCGCATCACTTGCCCACCGCTTCCGGGATCATCGGCCAAGGCATCGCGCACGCAGCCGGCGCGGCCTATGCGGCGCAGGTAAAGAAAACCGGGCAGGTTGTGTACTCGTTTTTCGGCGACGGCTCGTCGAAGCAAGGCGCGTTTTTCGAAACGCTCAATCTGGCAGCAGTCTGGAAGCTCCCGGTGGTGTTCGTCCTGGAAAATAACGAATATCAGGCGTACACGCACATCAAGCTGGAAGACGCCAATGCCATCGCCGGCGATCCGCTGTCGCAGAAGGCCAAGGCGTTCAGCATTCCCGGCGTCACGGTGGACGGCACCGATCCGCTGAAAGTGTACGACGCGGTGAGCGAGGCCGCGGACCGCGCGCGCGCCGGAAACGGTCCGAGCCTCATCGAATCGAAGTTCTATCGCTTTAGCCCGCACGGCAACGCCATCACCGTTCCGCCCGTTCCAACGCAATTCCAGGAGCACGAGGCCATCGAGGTCTACGGCAACAAGGCCGAATTCGCGGCAGCGAAGGCGAACGACCCCATCAAGAAATTCCGCGCCCACTTGCTCAGCACGGGAGTTCTGTCCGAGGCGGACGCCAAGAAGATTGAAGATTTCGTCCGCGCGGAAATGGACGAGGTGGTCAAATTCGCCCTCGCCAGTCCGCTGCCGGCGCCGGAAGACGCGCTCAATTACGTCTACGCGTAACGCGTGACGGCCCCTGGAAGTGCCCAAGGAGTTTTCATCCGAGGAGCCGCTGGCAACAAAGAATCTGCTTTTTTCACGACCCGAGGAGGCTTTATGGCGCGCGATATGATGTTCGCGGAAGCGATTGCGGTGGCGATCACCGAAGAAATGCAGCGCGATCCGAGCGTGGTGTTTTACGGCCAGAACATGGCCATGACCGACCGCGATCCCTTCGTGCGCAAGTTCGGCAAAGACCGCGTGCGCATCACGCCGATTTCGGAAACCGCCGAACTGGGTATCGCCGTGGGCGCGGCCATGAACGGGCTGCGGCCGATCGTCGAGCTCTACATGGCCGAATTTATGCTGGTGGCCTTCGACGAAGTGATTAACGAAGCGCCCCGCCTGCGCTACATGTCCGGCGGACAAGTGAAAGTGCCGTGCGTGTTCAAGGCGGGATTCGGATTCGCAGCCGGCTGGGCGGGCCAGCATTCCAACTGCATTTACGGCACGATGATGGGCATTCCCGGGCTGAAAGTCGCCGTGCCGTCCACGTCTGCCGATGCCATGGGCCTGATGCGTTCCGCCATTCGTGACGACAATCCGGTGGTCTATCTGCATCACTACATGCTGACCATCGACAAAGGGCCGGTGCCCGAAGGCGAGCACATCGTGCCGTTCGGCGTGGCCGATATCAAGCGCGAAGGCACGGATGTGACCATCGTGGCGACGGCCTGGATGGTGAAGAAATCGCTGGCCGCGGCCGAAATGCTGGCCAAGGAAGGTATCAGCGCGGAAGTGGTCGATCCGCGGACGCTCGCGCCGCTGGATGTCGACACCATCGTGCAGTCAGTTAAGAAAACTGGACGGCTCGTGCTGGTCGATCAGGCGCCCAAGCACGCGTCGGCGGCAGCGATCATCGCCGGCGAAGTGGCCGAGCGCGGCTTCGAGTACCTGAAGGCTCCGTTGAAGATGGTCACCGCCCTGAACACGTCCGTGCCCTACAGCGAGCCCATGGAAAGCTACGTCCTGCCCAACGAAGAAAAAATCATCAAAGCGGTGAAGTCAGTCTTGCCGGTGCGCGCCGCCGCGATCTAGCAGGTCAGATCAGCCCGGTACGAACTCTCTACCTTCGAGTTAGCAGCTCGATCAGAAAAACAATACTCACAATAATTGCTACGCACCCAAGTCCCGCCATTGTGATTATGCAAGAACTGACGCAAGACCACGGTAAGCGCGACGTTACTGTCGCCAGTATCGAGCGCGGATCGCGCTTGGCCGACCGCGCGGTATCCCTGAATCACACCTGCTCCGAGCGCAAAGACAATAACGGTAAATGTCAGCACCCAAAGATTGATGTTCGGAAGTGAGGGGAGTCTCCGCGCTCCCACAAAGAAAATGACGATGTCCACCAACGTGATTATCGACACCAGCAATGCGCCTGCCAATTGAAGCCGCGCAACGTACGGGCGGGACGTCCATCCATTGCGCATTCCACGTCTCCCGAAAGCCGAGTTACGAGTACATTCCCGGGCGCCGGGGATTAACTTCGCCGTCGGCGCACGGCGGATCCTTGGCGCGCGGCGCGCTTCGCTGATTTTTTCTTGCGAGAAGTGGGCTTTGCAGCGAGCTTAGCGTTTTTACGTTGCGCGGATTTCACTTTACGCGCACCCGCCTGCTTGCCCTGCCCCGGAAATTGCGCGATGGTGCTGTTGAACGAATGCGTGGCCAGTTTCGCAAGCGGCCAACTGCGCGCGGCTAGATTCAGCACTTCAATTCCCCACGGCCCGTTATACCCCGTTCTCAGCATGGCGCTGACGAAGCGCTTCGGCTCGAATTCTCCTTCGCCGCAAAAGAGACGGTGGTTGATGGTGTCCTCGTGCAGGCTCCAGGGACATTCCTGCGTGCCGTCGTTGATTTCAATCGAGGTGATGTACTTCCGCGGCATGCGCGCGACTTTCTCATATGGAATTTTCAGCTTGGCGATGTGCCACAAATCAAGGCAGATGCCGCCGTTCGACTCGCCCGCTCCTTTCACCAGCGCGACGGCTTTCTCCACCGAATCGATATCGCAGAACGGCATCAATTCCCACCCGATGCGCGTGCCGTGCTCGGCGCCCTCGCGGCAAAGTTCGCCAAAGGCTTCGATCATGTTGGGCATCGGGCAATCGGCCTTTTCAAAGCTGCCCACTTTCACGTGGTGCGCGCCGAAGGCTTCAGCAGCCTCGAATAGCATTTTCTTGGTAATGTCCGACTGAAACTTTTTTTCGCCCTCCAGGAAGAAGTCGCCCAAAAATTCCAACTCGACGTGCTGGATGCCGTGATCGTCCAGAATCTGCTTCATCTCTTTCAAGCTGTGCTTTTGAAGCGTGTGCTCCAGATCGGCGTGCCAGATTCCCACACCGGTGAATCCGGCGCGCGCGGCGGCCGCGACGCGGTCCTTGAACTCGAAATTGCTCCATTCGCGCTCGGTGTGAGGCTGCGTGGCGCCGGCGATCGTCCAATAAGAGGCCAGCAGATCGAACTTCCTCGCCATTTTTGATCCCCCCGATCAGGAAAAGCTGCCCGGAATGCTATGCCGACCGCGGACCCGAGTCAATGTGCGGCTGGAGCTCTCATGCGTGGTCACAGACACAAACAGCAGCGGCACAACGCGCCGCGCACGCCAACGGAAGTGGTATTCTTGCCGGTCCTTATTCGCGCAAAATTCGGAGGGAACGTGCTGCTTGCAGATCGAGTCGCCATTATAACTGGCGCGGGGCGCGGAATCGGCCGCGCCATCGCGAAAACATTTGCAAGCGAGGGCGCGTCAGTGGCTTTGGCTGCTCGGAGCGCCAACGAACTCGAGGACGCCGCCAAGGAGATTCGTCATGCTGGCGGCCAGGCGATCACAGTGACTTCGGACGTGGCCCAGCCCGCCGACTGCGAGCGAATTGTCAAGGAGACGCAGGCCGCATTTGGCGCGATCCACATCCTCGTTAACAACGCCGGCGTTTACGGCCCTGTCGGTCCCGTTGAAAAAATTAAGCCGGCGGAATGGGACCAAGTGATGGCCGTGAATCTGCGCGGCGCGTTTCTGCTTTCCGCCTTGGTGCTTCCGCGGATGTACGCGCAAAAATCAGGTGTGATTCTGAACGTCACGAGTGTGGCAGCGAAAGCAGCGTACTCCTGGAGCGGCGCCTATACCGCTTCCAAGGCCGGGCTCATCGGCTTGACGCACACGCTGGCCGCCGAGGCAGCCCGCAAAGGAGTGCGCGTGAACGCGATCGCCCCCGGACCGGTGTTGGAAACGAAAATGTCCCAGGAACTGCGAAGCGAGCTGGCGAGGGCTCGCCAGAGCGACAGTGAAAAGATCGGCGAGCAGATGGCCCAGGGAGCCTTGCAGGGAAGGCCGCAGACGCCGAATGAAATCGCGTCCGCGGCGCTCTTCCTCGCGTCAGATCTGGCCAGTGCGATTACGGGGCAGACTCTGAATGTCGATGGCGGAACTGTTTTTTACTGAAATCCTCGATGGTGCTGAAGCTCCAACGCGCCGAACGGGCCGCTACTCGAATTCCCGCCTCCACCAAATCCAACCCACGTTCCCCCACTGCCCCCACCACATAAAAAATTCCGCAGAGAACCAGCAGTACGGCAAATCCCATGCCGAACAGCACTTCCGCTGCGAGCATTTCGCGGACGAAGTACAGTTGCAGCACGAAAAGAATCGCGAACAGCGAGATCAGCCATTTGCGCAATTGCTTTTTCTGCAAAATGCCTTTCGACACCGCCCCAATCCGGTCCCGAAGACTGTTCATCGAAGTGACCCCACCTCCTACGGTCTTTGATGCACGAGTTGCACCAAAAGCTACAAAGTAGAAGTGGCGGATTTTCTGCGAGTTGAGATTTTCTCTTCGGGTGAATAGCGGAAAATTCTTTCCGGGAGTGAGCAATCAGTTCAAGTAGTTCCAGTACGCACGTCAGGTAACTACCTGATCCAAAATAGAACGACGCTGTCTCGTTCCAGAAACATCGCGCAAATTGCGCGCTGCGGATCGTTAGCGCCCTTCGAACGGATACCGATCCTGCGCCAGCACCGCCTCCGCGACCCGCCGCCGAACCGCGATGGTATCGACAGGCGCGCGCTTCACGAAACGGCGCAAAGCCGCGAACAACGTGGCCAGAGTATCGCCACTTTCCGTGCCGGAGAGAGCGGTGCGCGCGTCCTTTTCGATCGCGTCCATCCCGTCGTAAATGAACGCCCGCGTTGCATCCGCCATAGCCGTGGATACCGCCGAACGCGCGGCAGCGGCCTTCTGCGCGCGGCGCAGGGCAGACTCCATCGCGTAGACATTCATCACGATATTCGCTAGCGACGCCACCACCTCTTGGTGATCGGCGAGCTTGTCGCGAAATTTTTCGACCGCCGTGCCCGCCGCCAGCAGAAACACCTTTTTGGCCTGCGTCAGCGAGCGCTCTTCTTCCCCGAACTCGCTGTTCGAGGCATCTTCAAAGGACGGCCCGGCAAGCAATTCCTCGCGCAGCTTCATGGCTGCGGGAATCAGCGGCAGCGTCCCGGCGGTGGCGCGCTTCATCAGCATTTGGACGATAACCAGCCGGTTGATTTCGTTGGTGCCTTCGAAGATGCGATTGATGCGGCTGTCGCGGTACATGCGCGCGATGGGATAGTCCTCATGGAAGCCGTAGCCGCCAAAAATCTGCACGCCTTCGTCCACGCAATAATCGAGCGTCTCGCTGCCCATCACCTTGCTGATCGAGCTTTCGATGGCGTACTCCTCAAGCACCTGCATGGCCTGCTTGATTTTGTCTTCCCCGGGGGCGCTCATCGCCGCTTCGATCATCCCGGCCGTGCGATAAATCATCGATTCCAGCGCGTACTCGCGAATGGTCATTTCGCCGAGCTTCGCTTTGATCAGCCCGAATTCGGCCAACGGCTTGCCGAACGCGGTGCGCTCTTTCGCGTACTTTGATGAAAGGGCAATCACTTGCTTGGCCGAGCCGGAGCAGCTGCCGCCCAGCGAAAATCGCCCCGCATTCAATGTGTTAAACGCGACGATGTGGCCCCGGCCGATCTCGTACAGCAAATTTTCCTTTGGCACCACGGCATTTTCGAAAAACAAGGGCACGGTGGAGCTGCCGCGAATGCCCATCTTGTTTTCCTCAGCGCCCACGGAAAACCCAGGCGTGCCGCGCTCCACGATGAACGCGGAAAACTTTTCGCCATCCACTTTCGCGAAAACCGTATACACATCCGAATACGAGCCGCTGGTGATCCACATCTTTTGCCCATTGAGGATCCAGCTTTTGCCGTCGGGCGAAAGCACCGCGCGAGTGCGCGCCGCGAGCGCGTCCGATCCTGCCTGCGGTTCGGAGAGCGCATAGCACCCCAATAGTTCTCCCGTGGCCATGCGCGGCAGATATTTCTTCTTCTGCGCTTCGGTCCCAAAGTAGACGATCGGGATGCTGCCGATGCCGGTGTGCGCGCCAAAAGCCACTCCGTACGAAGCATAAACGCCCAGCTTTTCCGAAAGCACCGCCGCGGAAACCTTATCGAGCGCCGCTCCGCCGTATTCCTCCGGAATGCCCACGCCGAGCAGCCCAATTTCAGCGGCCTTTTTCACCAAGTCCCGCATCAGGCCTTCTTTATGCTTTTCGAGATCGGGAATGTGCGGAACGACTTCCTTGGCAATGAACTCTTCGGCGGTGCGGCCAATCAGCCGTTGATCGTCATTCAAATCGGCAGGGGTAAAAATCTCCTCGGGCGCGGTTGACGCGACCAGGAAAGATCCGCCGCGCTTAAAGTCTTGCGACACAGGTGTTGTGGCCATCGTCCCTTCTCTCCCGATCTTCGCCGATCTCTTGTGCGCGAGTGACATCCGTTTTCGCGCCCTTGCGTGGGGTCATTCTACACCGGAGGGAACGCTGAGGTCCGAACGCGCAGCCTGCATGCGCCAAACCGCCACTGCCGCGCGCAATCGCATTCGAGGAATCAGGCGGCGCGTTCGAAAATTCCAGCAGCGCCCATGCCCCCGCCGATACACATGGTGACCATGCCGTACCGCGCGTTGCGCCGTTCCATTTCGCGCAGAATCGTCGCCGTAAGCTTCGCGCCGGTGCAGCCCAGCGGATGGCCGAGCGCGATCGCGCCGCCATTCGGATTCACGCGCGCGGGATCGAGCCCCGCCACCCGAATCACCGAAAGCGACTGCGCGGCAAACGCTTCGTTCAGTTCGATCACGTCAATCTGATCGAGCTTCAGCCCCGCAATTTTCAGCGCCTTGGGAATCGCGTACACCGGACCAATGCCCATCTCTTCCGGCGGGCATCCGGCCGTGGCGAACGAAAGGAAGCGCGCCATCGGTTTCAATCCATACGCCCGGGCGCGATCCCCGCTCATCAGGACGGACGCCGCAGCGCCGTCGCTCATCTGCGAGCTGTTCCCTGCCGTCACCGTGCCGTGGGCGTGAAACGCGGGCTTGAGCTTCGCCAGCGCTTCCATGGACGTGTCCGCGCGCGGGCCTTCGTCCGTGTCAAAGCTGAACTGAATCGTTTTCGGTCGACCGGCCATCGCCCCACCGTTCGCGCTGGCTTCCAAAACGTTGTATCGCACCTCGGCCGGGACAATTTCGTCCCTGAACCTGCCGGCGGCAATCGCCGCGAGCGCTTTTTTGTGGCTTTCGAGCGAGAAAGCGTCCGCCTCTTCGCGCGTGATTGAATATTTACGCGCCAGATTTTCGGCGGTCAGACCCATATTGATGTACGTATCCGGATAATGATCCATCAGCCAGGGATTGGGCGCGATCTTATGGCCGCCCATCGGCACCATGCTCATCGAATCCACGCCGCCGGCGAGAACGATCTCCGCCTGTCCAGCCATGATCTGCTGTGCTGCGATGGCGATCGCCTGCAGGCCCGACGAACAGAATCGATTAACGGTCATCGCCGAAGTGGTCACCGGCACGCCCGCCCGCAGTGATGCGATTCGCGCCACGTTCATGCCCTGCTCCGCTTCCGGCATCGCGCAGCCGATCACCACGTCGTCGATATCTTTCGCGTCCAGGCCCTTGGCGCGCGCAATCGCTTCGCCGATCACCAGCGCGCACAAATCATCGGGACGCGTGGCGCGCAACGCTCCTTTGGGCGCTTTCCCCACCGCCGTGCGCACCGAACTCACGATCACCGCTTCTGGCATGTTGTTCCCCCTGCCTCAGCTACCTCAACACGAAAGGCTGCCGCGCCGTGTACCACGAGCGGGCTGCCATGCTGTATACCCAAACGAGACGCGGCGCACACCGCCCCGCGAACGCACCATTGGATGCCACCGCGCAGAAAAAAGCAACCGAGCCGTGACGTCAGTTAGGGCTGTAGCTGGCCGGATCGTTAACCCGCACGCCCTAGAGAATCACGACCGCAGCGAAATTCCCAGCGGGCAGTTTGAGGGCTACAGGTCGCTGTTGAATTTGGCGGACTGGAGCCGATTCTTTTACGCTACCGTTGGCGGGTGCCCACACGCTCCGCGTGCAAGCGCTCGGCCCTTCGCAACATGCGTGGCGATGCCAGAGCATCAGCCCTGGTCATCTCCAAACCCGCGCGTTTAGTGAAACTGGATTGACACAACGAGCTTTACAGCGATGGGCTCGCCGTTAAGCCGCGACGGCTCGTATTTCCATTTGCGCAGCGCGTCCAGAGCCGCCCCGCGCAAAAGCGGTGGGCCGGAGACGACCTTCATATTCGATACGTGGCCGTCTTTCTCCACCGTCGTATCGATCACCACCGTGCCGGTTACGTTCGCCTGCTGCGCGATCGCTGGATATATCGGCACCACCGAGGAAATCAGTCGGGGAGGGAGAAGTTTCCCGCCGACGCGCACCGGCGCGCTGGACTCAGGCTTCGGCGGCGCAACCAATTTCGGAGGAGCCGGCGCAATGCTGGAAAGCGCGCTGCCGACCGGCGCAGGACCTGCGCTCGCTTCCAACGCAGGCGCCGCGCCCACCGAACTCGCCGCGCCTTGGGTGTTGACCACCGGGCGCGAATTAAGCGCTCCAAACGTGCTGGGAATCGCGACGTTCGCCTGAGACGGCGCGGCAGTTTTTCCACGGGTAGTCCTAGCGTCCTCCGAGGGTCTCGGACGGCTCTCGGCAACCTCTACCGCCGGTCGCGTCCGCGCAACTATTCCCGACCCGCCTGGCTCGGTGTTGTCTAACGCCGAGTCAGACGAAGATACGTTCGGCGCACTGTTCTCCGCCACGGTAGCCGATGTTTGCCCGACGCTATTTGACTCGCTCCCCGCAACCGGCACCCCGTTCGCAACAAGCCCTGCCGATGTCGCTACGGAATTCTTCGCCACCATTGGCTGCAATGCCTGAGCCGATGCCGCGGCTCCCCCGGAAGAGGGATGTGCCATCGATCGCAAATGGAACACGTTGAAGTAGTAAGCTCCGCCCGCAACCGCCGCGAGCAAAGCTGCGATGCCGACGAAAGCCATCGCTTTGCTGCCGCCGCCCGGCGATGCTTTTGCTGCTGCTGCGGACGACGCCGACTCTAGCTCCACTCCAAACATCTGCTTCGGCGTCGGCAGCATCTGCTCTGGCAACGATTTCGGCGTGCTTGCGCCCCCCAATCGTCCAGCAGGCGTCTGCGCCGTTCCCGGTGCCGCAGGAACTTCGCGTCCCACGCCCTCAGGTTTGGGTAAGGGCCGCGCGCTGGGGAGCGATGGCGCACCGAGCAAATCAATCGCATCGCTAATCTCGCTATTCCCGCTTCCGGCCGGCATGCCGCTGCCTGAATTTACGAACGAGCTCGCGCGCGGCACTTTGTTCACCGATGCTGGTGGTAGGAAATCTTCCTGCGTACCGATCGCCGCGAATGCCGATTCCGGCAGCTTCGGCTTCACAGCAGACGGCGCCATCAGCGGCGATGGAGCGGACTCTTCCGCCCGAACTACTGGCTCGGGTTGATTCGCCACTGAAGAGGCTGCCGGTGGCGTGGCCGCCAAGGAATTGGCAGCGCGAATCTCCGGGGTCGATGCGGGAGGCGCTACTGGCTCTACTGTCGCGGTCGCGGCAGGCACGGGAGCAGCAGCCTGCTCCGGCGGCGCCATCCGAGCTACTTCCGGCCCATCCGTCGGAAAATAGACGCCCCAATAAGCCGGCTGCGGGTTAGTAAACTCCACTTCCACATAGCTTTGCGTTTTCCCGTACGCGCGCACTTTGACCACGCGGCAAATCGCGTCCTGCCGCGACTTCAAATTCGTCAGCACCATCACCTGCCCCGCGGTCACGCTCGTGGACATCTTCAAAACGCCGCCCTGCGGGAACACGATCATCGTGGTGGTCTGCTCTTCGAACGGTTGCGCCTGCGGCGATGCGCCCGGCGCAAGATTGGGCACTAGCGTTCCGTGTGCCTTGATGGGAATTTCCAGCGAGACGGCATCGGCGCGCAAGTGCGGCGATTCCGGTCGAGTCCGATTCTTGCTTTGCGAGAGCTGCGAGTCCGCGGAAGATGTGCCGGTTTCGAATGCGTCCTTTGTTGGCGTCATTGTGCAAACGGCCTGAAGCCGCTCCCCCAATCGAGGTCAGTCGATTTCTGTTCATTCAATTTTTGAGGGGGGAAGTACCGCCGACAATAGTACGTTCGTACCCATATGGAACATCAGGGGTAAATCGGTGGGATAAGCACAACGTTGCGCTGCTTCGGTTGCTGTAACCCTCTGCGGCAACACAACGAACGCGTCGCTCGAAGGCATGCAGTCTTACCCTCCGAGCGACGCGCCGCTGCGTCTAGTATTGCCGCGAAAGCACTCCGGTCATCGTGCGCGATCCATCGGACTCCATCACCAACACCGTGTTGCCGTCGACGCTATAGTAGAGCACCGGATAGGTAGCCAGGTGCGAAGCGATGGACGCAGTCCCCCGGCCGGTCGGGCCCGGAGCCCCAACCGTACTGCCCGAGCCGAGCGGCGTGCCTTCGGCCAGCTGCCCCGAGGAATTGATGAAAAGATTGCCGGTCGGTGAGGAGCTCGCCGGCACAGTCATTTGCCCTGCCACATCTTGCTCGTACCCTCCGCTCGAGTTCACGATCCCGGTAAGGTTCAGCGCGAATGCGCCCTGCGGCGCCGCTGTGCTGGTCTGGAGGTAACCAGTGCCGGAATCCAGGAAATTGTTCTGCAACGAGATCATCTCGATCAATCCGCCAGATCCGGCGTACGCCGCGAAATTGGCTGTCGTGCCACCATAGGTGAGTGGCAGCCCAATGCGGCCAAGGTTTGTATCGACGGTGTACGTCGAATTCGTCACCGTTTGATTCAAAATATCGTGCCCGGCGTCATTGGTATCCACCACCCCGCCTGTAACTCCGCCCGCGCCGTTGACGGCAATTACTCCGCCTTGCGCCAGCGCATTGTCATTGGAATCCGCGCCGCCGAGCGTAAATGCGTAGTTCCCGTTCACGCTGCCCAACGAATACGCCCCGCGCGCCGTATTCGGAGCGGCGTACACATCTCCCGAAAGCAATTCGCCGTTGTTGCTGCCGATCTCCACCAGTTTTAAATGCGTACTGTCCACCATGTAAAACGAAAACTGGCAGTCACATGGATACACGCTGCTCGTATTCACCAGCGTCAAGTACCCCCGGCCGCTACCCGGGTTTGCCGTGTCGAGTTCGTACGTGCCATGCAGCGTCACATCGGCGCCATTGAGCGTGCTATTGCCGGCGTCGTTGATGTCTTCTTCGGCGTAATTCACGGGAATGTTCCCTGCGCCGTCTGTATTGAAAATGCCGGCGAGCTCCACCGGCAGCAGGTCCCCGGAATCGTCAACACCCGAAAGTCCGAACACGTAATTCCCGGCGATCGACGATAAGCTGCTCAATTCCGCCGTGTTCTGCTGATCCATCGACCCGCTTCCGGTGGCCGTCGTGTCGAAGCGCACCAGCAGCGCGTGGTGCGACGCTCCTCCGGAAACTCCCGCGCCTAGTGTGAATTGCCATCCTTCCGTTCCGTTGATCGTCGCGGCATTGTTCAAGATGGCGCTGCCGCTGCCGTCCGGATTCACCTGATAGCTGCCGCTCACCGGCAGAGCTAGCGCCACTGTGGTGTTTCCATCGCTGTTGTAGTCTTCAATACCGCTGATCGCGCCAGTCGCCGGATTGGTGGTGAAGCTTCCCGCCGCGGCAATGGGATATCCCGAGGAATCGCCCCCCGAATACGAGAACGCATACGAGCCGCTAAGCGAAGCATTGGAGAACACAATAGCCGACGTCGCGGTCCCTGTGCTTCCGCCGCTAACCGCCGTAATCGTGACGATTCCGCCCGGTGGCGGAGTCAGCGGAGCGGTATAAAGGCCGTTTGCGGTGATGGTTCCGTTTGTGGTATTCCCGCCACTCACCCCGTCGACTTGCCACGTCGGAGTGACCGCCGCGACGCTCACCGTAGCGGTAAAAAGCTGCGTGCCGCCGGCGGGAATCGATAGCGCTGCTGGACTCACCGTCACCCCTTGCGCCGCCGTGATCGTAATCGTCGCGGTGCCGATTTCGCTCGTAGCCGCGGTGTCGGTCGCTTTGATGGTCACCGTTGCGGGAGTCGGAACCGATGTGGGCGGCGTGTACAGGCCCGTGCTAGCGTTGATTGAACCGTTGCTCGCGCCTCCGCTGATGCTCCAGGAGAACGTCGCGGTCGGCTGGCTGGCCAGATACGCGCTGAACTGCACCTGCGCGCTCGCATTGGCTGGAACGCTCGCGGTGCCCGGATAAACAGTCACCACACCATTCGCGGGCGGTGTGGAACTTCCCCCGCCCGAATTTCCGCCGCCGCACCCTGAAATCGCCAGCCCTGCCACTATTGCAATTACCGCGAATGCGACACTCCTGCTTCCGGTCCGCATCAGGTACGCTCCCCAGTTTCCCAACGTCTCGCGCAATCGTCTGCGCCTATTACCTTACGCACACGCGCAGCGTCGTCCTGAAACCAGTTCCCTGCACGCCGCCCGAGAGTTCCGCAAAGGTTTCGCTGCGCACCCACCCGCGGCTTGCCGTCGTGTGAGCGCCTGTCTGGCCCACAGCCTGCCAGGGGCGGTCCGTAGACGCATTGCGCTCGTCCGTAGGAGAGCGCATCCGTCAAAAAAGTTGCTTGGCTGCGAACCAGCGGCGCGAAAGGCGCAGGTTCCGGGCCCTGCGCCTGGCCGGTCTGAGGCTTTATGCGAATTGCTTTTAATTGCGGAGCGGCTTCCCTGTTTTCAGCGTGTGCGCGATCCGCTCCTGCGTCCTGCGTTCTCCGCACAAGCTGACAAATGCTTCCCGTTCCAGGTCCAGAATATATTGCTCGGGCACCGTCTGCGCCGCCGTCAGCCCGCCGCCGGAAAGCACGTAGGCCAGCTTGCGCGCCACCACGCCGTCGTATTCGCTGGCGTATTCGCCGCGCACCAGCATGTGAATGCCCAGCTTCGCGGCAGCGTAAAATTCCTCCCCCAGCACGCGAATCTCCGCCGGCGCGGGCGGGTGATACCCTGCGCGCACCATCGCCAGCGCCATCTCTTTCGCATCCGCGATCTGCCGGTCGCGGTTCATCGCGATCCCGTCGGCTTCACGCAGAAATCCTAGCGAACGCGCCTCTTCCCCGCTGGTGGAAACTTTCGCCATCGCCACATTCTCGAAAATGTGCCGCAGCACGTGAAATAGGTCCAAGTCTCCGCCAGACGCCGCCTGCTCGTTCGCGCGAATCAACATCTCTTTCGAGCCCCCGCCCGCGGGAATCAGCCCCACACCCGCTTCCACCAGCCCCATGTACGTCTCCGCCGCCGCATGGATTCGGGCGCTGTGCAGTGGAATTTCGCAACCGCCTCCGAGTGCCAGCCCGTGCGGCGCAGCCACCACCGGACGCGGCGCATACTTGACCGCCATGTTCGCGCGCTGAAACTGCTTCACGGCCAGATGAATGTCGTCCCAGTCGCCCTCCTGAGCGGTCATCAAAAGCAGCATCAGATTCGCGCCCGCCGAAAAATTTTGGCCCTGGTTGGCGATTACCATGGCCTCGAATTCCGTTTCCAGCCGCGCCACGCCCGCGTGTATCATGGCTACGATGTCGCCGCCGATGGCGTTCATCTTGGCGTGGAATTCGCAGCATAGGACGCCGTCGCCCAAATCGATCAGGCTCGCGCCGGCATTTTGTTGCACCACCTTGCCGCGGTCTTTCAGCGACTTCAGCCCGATAAAGCCGGCCGGTTCCGTCACCGTCATCAACGCCGCCGCGCCAAAATCGAAATAGCGCGTTACACCCTTCTGCGTTTCGTAAAACTTCTTCTGCGGCGACACCAAAACTTTGGAAACCAGCGGAGGCATCTGCTTCCCTTCTCTCTGCAACGCTGATGCCACCCGCTCCACGCCAACCGCGTCCCACATTTCAAACGGCCCCAGCTCCCAGCCGAATCCCCAGCACATCGCATGATCGACGTCCAAAATACTGTCGGCGATTTCCGGAATCCGCCGCGCCGCGTAGAGAAACGTATCTGCCAGGGTGGACCACAGAAACTTGTTTGCCGCATCCCCGTCCCCGGCAAGCGCCGGCTCCAGCAGCGCGCGCACACGCTCGCGCGTGTCTTCAACCGATTTCGCGGCTTCGATGGACGGGAACTTCGCCTTCTTCTGCGGGCGATACTCCATGGTGTGCCAATCGAGCGTCAGAATCTCGGAGTCGCCGCCAACGCCTTTCACTCGCTTGTAGAATCCGCCGCCGGTCTTCTCGCCCAGCCACTTTCGCTGCATCATCTCTTCGATCAACGGCGGCACGCGGAACATCTCGCGCGATTCGTCATCCGGAATGCTGTCGTAAATGTTGCGGACCACATGCACCAGCACGTCCAGCCCGACGATATCCGCGGTGCGAAAAGTCGCCGATCGCGGCCACCCGATCGCCGGGCCGGTGCACGCATCCACTTCCTCGATCGTCATGTCCAGCGCCTGCATTTGCCGAATCGCGTTCAAAATCGAGAAGGTCCCAATGCGATTGGCGATGAAGTTCGGCGTGTCTTTCGCCACCACCACGCCTTTGCCCAGCCGCACGTCGCAGATTTCCGCCAGCGTCTCCATCACTTCGGGCAAAGTTTTCGGACCGGGAATCAGCTCCGCCAATTTCATGTAGCGCGGGGGATTGAAGAAATGCGTCCCGGCCCAGTGCTTCTGAAAATCCTCGGAACGTCCCTCGGCAATTTTGCGGATAGGCAGCCCGGACGTGTTCGACGTCACCAGCGTTCCGGGCTTGCGCACCTTCTCAACCCGCTCGAAAAGCTTTCGCTTGATCTCCAGATTTTCGGCGACCGCCTCGATAATCCAATCCGCCTGCGCGCACCATTCCAGATTGTCGTCGAAGTTCCCGGGTTTGATCAGCCGCGCGGTTTCGGGCGTAAAAAACGCCGCCGGCCGCGATTTTTTCGCCGCTTCCAAACCGCTCAGCACAATCCGGTTGCGCACCGCCGGATTCTCCAGCGTCAAACCTTTTCGTTTTTCATCGGGCGTAAGTTCGGGCGGGACGATATCCAGCAAAAAACAGGGAATTCCGGCATTGGCGAGGTGTGCTGCGATTCTCGACCCCATCGTGCCGGCGCCGAGCACCGCAGCTCGTTCGATCGGGCGTTTCATCGTAAGCTCCTCGGAGGCTGATAGTTACAGAATGGTCAGCAACGGTCAACCGCAAACGCTCTCCGCCGGAAAAGTTTGCTACAGTATCTTCCGTTGGAGACAAACGCCATGGCAGCCGCTACGAATTGGTTCGCGCGCGCCGTCCGCGGCCTGCGCTCCTTCGCCTATCCCCAGGACGGCGCCCGCCCGAAGGTCGGATTGGCGCTCGGCGGCGGTTTCGCCCGAGGTATCGCTCATATCGGCGTCCTGCGCGTCTTCGAAGAAAATGATATTCCCATCGACGTCATCGCCGGCACCAGTGTAGGCGCCCTGGTCGCCGCTGCCTACGCCAGCGGAGCTTCGCTGGATTTCATGGAAGCTCAGGGTGCCGCTACCACCTTCCACGATTTCGGCCGCTGGACCCTCTCGCGCTATGGCATGGCTTCCAATAGCCGCCTGGAAGCTTATTTGCATCGGTTCACCACCGCCGAATTTTTCCACCAGCTCAAAATTCCCCTTAGCATCGTGGCCACGGATTTGGTCAGCGGCAAAAGCGTGCATTTCACGGAAGGCGAACTCGGACCGGCGCTGCGCGCTTCCTGCGCGTATCCGGCGCTCTTTATGCCCGTCGAATACCGCGGGCATTTTCTCGCCGATGGTTTCTTGACGGAAGCAGCGCCCGCCGAGGCCGCGCGCGAGCTTGGCGCCGAACTCGTGATTTCCGTCTATCTCGATCCCGGTCTGCTGGACGAGCGCCCGCGCAACACCGTCGAAGTGATCAGCCGCTCATTTTCAATTATTCAGACGCACCTGGTGCAACCCTGGCGCGCGGCAACGGACATCCTGATCGAGCCCGACGTAAACAACGTCCTATGGCACGACTTCGCAAAAACCCCTCAGCTGGTCGCCTCCGGGCGAGCCGCCGCCGAAGCGGTGCTGCCGAAAATCAAGGCTGCTCTGCGCCCGAACCAGCAGGAACGCGCCCGCCAATCCGCCCGCGTCCTCGCTCGCAAATAATTTTTGATTCGCGTCCGGTGTAGTCGGCGGCTAGCTTCGAGGAAGCTCTGAAATCTCGACGGCCACCGGCTGCCCGTTGCCCTTCCCGCGCTTCGTAAACCATTCGCTCATCGCCGCGGCAAGCCGTGCAGGCTCGACGCGCATTCCCGCTTCCATTTGCCCTTCGCCGGTCGGCAGCGTGTCGTCAAACTCCGCCGAGCCGGTGAAATTGCGCATGCAAAAACTATCCAGCCAATCGAGCGGCACCGGCTTCCGCTCCGCGCCGACGCTCATCTCCACCCGCAATTTTCGCGCAAACATCGGCGCAGTATAACATCGCGGATTACACCAAATGATTCGTCGGGAAAAGGGTTTTAAGACAGGGCAGCGCCGCGCTACATCCAAATAGCTCTAGCGGCTCCAGAACGAGCCACCGTCATTACGCGCTTTCAGGTCTCCAAAAGCGGCTGTCGATTAATCTACCGCTGACGCGGGCGCGTCAGCGGGCGTGCACTTCGGCCACTCCGAGGCGCTTTAGCCCCTCCGAGTAGTAGCGGCGATAGAGGATGTCCCACTCCTCGCTGCCTTCCAAAATCTCTTTCTTCTGCGAGCCGATCTTGGCGCGCGCTTCTGTGTCCACCTGCTCCTCGATCTTCAGCAGCGCCGTCAGGATGTTCACGATTTCCAGCCGGATCGTATCGCGATCCTCCACGAAATCAACATCCGGGCTTGATACGAGAACGTCAACGATGCGGTGAGAAAGTCGAACCGTCTTTTCGCGGGTCAAACGCATATCAGCGGAGAATGAGTTTCCTTTCGCGCGCGAGCTGGCCTTTCACTTTCTTGTACATTTCCTGGTACTGCACCCCGGTGCGCTGCATCTCGTCCGAGTACTTGCTCAAGATCTCGCGCACCTCTTCATTCAATCGGTCCTCAATGCTGATCTCGTCCGCCATCACCTGCCGCACGCGCTGGTTCAGCTCGTCTACGTTCTTTGTTTCGATCATCTTGGCGGCCATCAGGCGCTTTACCACCTCTTTGGCCATGTAGCCTACGTAGTCCCGATTCAAAAGCATTCAGCTTGGCTCCGAGGAACGAACTTCGCACTGAGTCTACTGGGTGCGCGCGAAAAGTGTCAAGGTAAGTATCGGTCGCTCGATCCCCTCGCCCCTCTTTTTCGTCTTCAATTTGCCGCCGCTTGCGCCCCAGCGTATACTTTGAGTTTTAGGCTCATGCCGATGGGATCGACTGATAAGCCCCGCCGCGAAAAGTCGCCGGCCGCCGCCGGTGCGCACCTCGCGAACCCGGTCGCGGAAAACGACAACGCTATCCGTGTGCTCGGTGCCCGCGTCCACAACCTGAAAAATATCGACTTCTCCATCGCCCACAACGCCATCACGGTCGTAACCGGCGTCTCCGGTTCCGGCAAATCCAGCCTCGCGTTCGATACTCTGTACGCCGAAGGTCAGCGCCGCTACATCGAATCGCTTTCCGCTTACGCTCGCCAGTTCCTCGAACGCATCGAAAAGCCCGATGTCGATGAAGTAACCGGCATCGCCCCAGCCATCGCCATTCGCCAAAAGAACTCCACCCGCAATCCCCGCTCCACCGTCGCCACAGCCACGGAAATCTACGACTACCTGCGGCTCCTCTACGCCCGCGCCGGGCACACCTTCTGCCTGAATTGTGGCGAGGAAGTTCGCAAAGACACCTTCGACGAAATCGCCGCCCGCGTCATGGCGCTGCCCGAAGGCACCCGCTTGTACGTTCTCTACGAGCTGAAATTCAGCCCCGACCCGGCCGCAGCGCCGGCGCGTCGTTCGCGCGCCGCCGCAAGCCGCACTTCAGCGGACACGATTCGCCAAACTCTCATCAGCCTCCGCAAGCGCGGCTTTAATCGCCTCTACCAGGCCGGTCGCGTCTTCGAATTCTCCGCTCCCGAGGAACTGCTCGACGTCGACTTCGCCGCCCCCGTTTGGGTCCTGGTGGACCGTCTCGCGCTTTCGCCCGAAATCCGCTCGCGCCTCATGGACTCGATTGAAATCTGCTATCGCGAAGGCCGCGGCGAAGCCATCATCGAATTCCCGCCTGATCCCTCCGGCGCTCAGCCCGAACGAATGGTTTTCAGCGAGCGCTTCACCTGCAAGAAATGCGGCGCCACCTATCAGGAGCCCGAGCCGCGCCTTTTCTCGTTCAACAATCCCTATGGCGCTTGCCCACGCTGTCAGGGCTTCGGCAACACCGTCGATTTCGATATCGACCGCGTCGTCCCGGACAAAAGCAAATCGCTAAACGAGGGCGCCATCGAGCCTTGGACCAAGCCGCGCTACCGCGCGCTGGCCATGGACATGAAAAAATTCGCCCGCGCCCAAGGCATTCCCGCCGATATTCCCTTCCGCGAACTCACCGCGGCACAGCGCGACGCCATCGTCGATGGCGATAAAAAAGAAGGCTTTCCCGGCGTCAAAGGCTTCTTCGAATGGCTCGAACGCAAGAAATACAAGCTGCACGTTCGCGTCTTTCTCAGTCGCTACCGCGGTTACGCCACCTGCCCCGATTGCTCGGGCACTCGCCTGCGCGCCGAAGCCCGCGCCGTGAAAATTGCCGGTCGCTCGATCACCGAAGTCTGTCGGCTCACGGTCAAAGAGGCTCGCCCGTTCTTCGACAATTTGCAGCTGAGCGCCGCGGAAATGTCCATCGCCGAAAAAGTGCTCGAGGAAGTTCAGCAGCGCCTGCGCTTTCTCGACGAAGTCGGCCTCGATTACCTCACCCTTGACCGCCTCACCTCCACGCTTTCAGGCGGCGAGGCGCAGCGTATTCAGCTGGCCACTTCCCTAGGCTCGCGCCTGGTCGGCGCTCTCTATGTCTTGGACGAACCTTCGATCGGCTTGCATCCGCGCGATACCCATCGCCTGATCGAAATCCTGAAAGGCCTGCGCGATTTGGGAAACACCCTCGTGGTCGTCGAACACGATCCCGACACCATTCTTGCCGCTGACGATGTGCTCGATCTCGGTCCCGGCGCCGGCGAACACGGCGGCCAACTGATCTTTGCCGGTTCGCGCGATCAACTTCTCAAAGATCCGCATTCGCTGACCGGAAAATATCTGCGTGGCGAACTCCGCATCGCCGTTCCGCAGCGCCGCCGCAAGCCGCAAGGCAAGGTGCTGAAAATCACCGGCGCGCAAAGCCACAATCTGAAGGGCGTCGACGTGATGATCCCGCTCGGCATGCTCGTCGCCGTCACTGGCGTCTCCGGCTCCGGCAAATCCACGCTGGTTCACGATGTGCTATACAAAGCGCTGGAAGCCAAGCGTACCGGCGGCAACTGGCGCGCCTATTGCTCCCGAATCGAGGGCGACGCTGCAATCGAAGCCATCGAAATGGTCGACCAGTCCCCCATCGGACGCACACCGCGCTCCAATCCGGCCACCTACCTCAAAGCCTTCGACCCCATTCGCGACGTCTTCGCCGCAACTCCGGAAGCAAAGAAGCGCGGCCTTACCGCCGGGCATTTCTCGTTTAACATTCCCGGCGGCCGTTGCGAAGCTTGCCAGGGCGACGGCACCGTCACCGTCGAGATGCGCTTTCTCGCGGATGTCGAACTGGTCTGTGAAGAATGTCACGGCACGCGCTACAAAAGCAGCGTCCTCGAAGTGCTCTATCGCGAAAAGAATATTCATGACGTGCTGCAAATGACGGTCCGCGAGGCGCTGATCTTTTTCGCCAGCGTGCCGAAGATCACCGCTCGCTTGCGCGTGCTCGACGAAGTCGGCCTCGGCTATCTCCGGCTCGGCCAATCCGGCACCACGCTTTCCGGTGGCGAAGCGCAACGCCTGAAACTGGCCGCGCATCTCACCCGCGAAGCGAGCAGCGGAATTCTGTATATCTTCGACGAGCCCACCACCGGCCTGCACTTCGACGATATCCAGAAGCTGCTTACGGCCTTTCGCAAGCTCATCGAGGCGGGCGCATCGGTGCTGATCATTGAGCACAATCTCGACGTCATTAAATCCGCGGATTGGGTGATCGATCTCGGCCCCGAAGGCGGAGACGCCGGAGGACGCGTGGTCGCTGCCGGAACTCCCGAACAGGTCGCGCGCAATGCGCAATCGCACACCGGAAAGTTTCTGGCGCGCGTCCTCGCCCAAGACGAAAGCAACCACCCTGCCAATCATTTGCCCGAAGCCCACCACGAAAACGCTCCGCAGCGAAACGCCACGGCTGAAAAATGAACACCGCCTGGCGCGCTGTGTTCCTCCTTGCGATTTGTGCTCCTCTCGCCGCGTGTACGCTTCGCGCCGATGCCGCGCAAAACTCCGGAGTCACCCGCACGCGTATTCATCGCGATGCCGCCGCTGCCGAACTAAACGAACTCCTCACCGACGCCCAAACCGCCGTCCAGCAAAAGGACTTCGACACGGCAGCCAAGGATTACGAGCAATTCCTGGTTCAAAAGCCGGACGACGCGATCGTTCATTTCGATCTCGGCTACGTCTACACCGCGCTCAATCGCCCCGGCGACGCGAAAACCCAATATCAAAGGGCGATTGCTCTCGATCCTAAAATGGGCGCCGCCTATCTGAATCTCGGCCTGACCCTGCTGCAAAGCAGCCCAGCCGAAGCGGTTGACCCGCTGCAACACGCGGCCGATCTGCTTCCCGATCAGGAACGCCCGAAATTCCTGCTGGCCACGGCTCTTGAACGCAGCGGAAAGCTCAATGACGCGATCGCGCAATACCAGGCCGCCGAAAAACTAAACCCGAAAGATTTCGACACTCATCTGGCTCTCGGTCTGGCTTTGCTGCATACAAATCGGCTTCCCGGCGCCGAGAAAGAGTTCCGTGCGGCGTTAGCGCTGCAGCCTGAATCTCCGGAGTCCGACGAAGCGCATCTGGGGCTCGGGCAGTGCCTGATCGCCCAGAAGCAATACCAGCCAGGCATCGCCGAGCTGGCCGCGTATTTGAAAAATCATCCTAATGACGCACGCATTCGCGTGGAGCGCGCCGCCGCTCTCGTCGATCTCGGACAACTCGACGAAGCGATGGCCGAACTCAATCGCGCTGCTTCGAAAGGTCCGGAAAGTACCGACGCGCTCGAGCTTCGCGCACGCATCTACTTCGCGAAACAACAGTTCGCTAACGCCGTCCCGCCGCTGCAACAAGCCGTCGCCCTCGCGCCGCAAGACGCCAATTTCCGGGCTCTTCTGGGCCACGCGCTGCTGGAGTCGAAAGATTATCCCGATGCCGTCACTCAACTCCTGCAAGCCAATAAGCTCGATCCCAGCGCCAACGACGTGCTCGGCGATCTGGTCTTCGCCGAATACAACACCCAAAACTACGCGGCCTCGCTGCAGGTGCTGGACGTGCTCTCCAAGCGCAGCCAGTTGCCGCCCGAGAGTTGGTTTCTTCGCGGCGCTTGTTACGATAAACTGAATGCGCCGGTGCAGGCGCTGGACGCGTACAAACACTTCCTGCAGTTGAACACGAACGAGAATAGCGACATGTATTTCGAAGCCAGTTCTCGCGTTCGAGCTCTCACCCGCGAACTAAAAGACAAAAGGTAGGCCCCGTGGCTGCAACCCTCCAGTTCTGGGGAGGCCTCCTTCTGGCGGCGCTGGTCGTGAGCCCCGCCTCTCCCCTTGACCGCACGCCCGAAATCCGCGCCCGTTTCGAGCGCGAAACCAACCCAGTTCACAAAGCAAAACTAATGCAGAAGCTGGGCGCCGCCGAGTTCAAGGCCATTGAGAAGGACGTGGCGAATTCTCAGTTCGCCATGGCCGCCGGCGTCCTCCATCAGTACAGTGCCGAAGCGCAGCAGTGCTCGAAAGAACTCGACGCTACCGGCGTCAGCGCCGAAAACAAGCCGGACGGCTTCAAGCAGCTGCAGATTTCCGTTCGCGAATCACTCCAGCGCTTGGATCGCCTCATTTCAACAATGACCGCTGACCAGCAAGTTCCTCTTCGCGCCGATCGTAATCGGCTGGAAGAACTCAACAGCCATCTGCTCCAGGAGCTTTTCCCGCGCGCGCCGAATCGCCGCCAGCGCGATGGCGCTCGCATTGCATTTCCGTAGGAGGCAGTCATGAGCCGCCGAATGATCTTGACGGCAGGCTTCGCCAGCGCGCTGGCGATCTTGCTCGGCACGGCGCCGATACCGGCGGCGCGTCCCCAAACGCCGCAAACCTACTTGAGCCCCGAGGAAGCGGCGAAGATCCGCGACGACCAGGATCCCTCGGATCGCATCAAACTGTACCTTGCCATTGCCGAAGACCGCCTGCAAAAATTTGACTACGAACTGAACCGTTCCGTTCCCGAGCGGGATCGCAGCGATGTGCTGAACGGTCTTCTGCACGCCTATGAAGACAGCATCGACGACGCCGATGATGAAATCGATGACGCCCGTTACCAGCAGGCCGATATCAAAGCCGCTCTGAAAATTATGGATCAGAAAGGCAAAACCTTCTTGGCGCGGCTCCAAAAATACAGTAAAAATGGAAAGTATCTCAGCGACTACAGTGACACTTTGCAGGACGCAATCGACAGCACCACCGACGCGCTTTCAGACGTGACCGACGCACAAAAAGACATGCTGCCCGCCGTGGTTCGCCGAAAAAAGTGAAGAACTCGCGCGCCCATAGCAAGCGGGTTCCTGGCGGCGACAGAATATTCCAGCGCATCTACACCCGCCTCGGCTGCGAGGGGCGCCCGCCCCAGTTTTTGGTCGATTTTCATCCCTATGCGGGCCTCACCCATACCATCCGGCTGCGCGGCGACACCGCCTACGTCCGTCTTTCCGATGTCTTGCGGCACGCTCCAATTCCCGTGATCGAATCCACCGCCGCCCTGCTGCTCGGACGCCTCTACCGCCGCCGCGCGCCTGCGGACATGCTTGACCTCTATCGCCAATTCGCTCACGCCAATTCCACGCGACAGCAGATCATGCTCCTTCGTCGCACGCGCGCCCGAAAGCTCGATCTGCATCCGTCCGGCGCGCACCACAATCTTCACGAAATGTACCACCAGCTCAACGAACGCTACTTCGAGCGCGCGCTTCCCTACCCTCGCCTGGGCTGGAGCAAACGCTCCTGGCGCGCCCAGCTCGGATGCTTCGATCCCGCGCTCAACCAAATTGTGATCAATCGCCTGCTCGACCGCCAGGACGTCCCGGATTACGTGGTCGCCTATGTTCTCTACCACGAGATGCTGCACCAAAAGCATCCCGTCAAATTTGCGCGCTGCCGCCGTGAATCGCACTCCACGGACTTCCGCCGCGAAGAACGCCAGTTCGCTGACTACGCGCGCGCCATGCGCTTCCTCGACCGTTTCGGCGCCGGACGCCGCCGCTAGGTCACTCGCCCTTTTCGTTTGTGGAGGATTGCCGTGAAGCTGTAAAGCGGTCTCGCGGAACTTCAGTCGCGCTTGTGGGAAAGTTGCGCGATTTTTTTGCGGATCTTCTTCTCGTCCCGCGCGTTCGGAAATTCGCGCAGGTAGTCCTGATAAGCGTTCAACGCCGCGGACCAGTTCCCCTGCTTGTCGTACGATTCAGCCAGCAACAGGTGCGCCTTCGCGTTTTTCGGATCGCGCTGCACCGCCGAATCGAAGCGAGAAATGGCCGCGCCGTAATCGCCTTTGTGCATGTAGAACGTCCCGACGTCCACATCCTCTTCCGCCGGTGTCTCCGCCGGTTTTCGATCTTTTTTCTGGTCGCTGTTTGATTTCGCCGAAGAAGCGGACGAAGAGGAACTGTACTGACCAGCCGCCGCCGCGGGCGCGCACACGCCCACAACGATCGCAATCGCCAGCACCAATAGGAAAGCACCGCCCCGTCGCGCCCACCGCTCTTCTCGACCGTTACGCCGCCCGGCCGCGCCGGTCATGCCGCATTTTGCTATCATGGAAGTGGCACAGCGACGTGCTCACACGCGCTGTCCGCCCTCCATTCTAACTCTTCGCCAATGGAACTACGCGAAAAAGTCGAGCAGCTGCCGACGCAGCCCGGCGTCTACCTTTTCCAGGACGCCGCCGAAAACATCATTTACGTCGGCAAAGCGCGGTCCCTGCGTAACCGCGTCAAATCATATTTCCTCGAATCCCGCTGGCAGGACGCCAAAACCGGCTCGCTGGTCCGTGAAATCGCCGACTTGCAGTTCATCGTCGTCGACAACGAAAAAGAAGCCCTCGCGCTCGAAAACAATCTCATCAAGAAACATCTGCCGAAATTCAACGTCCTCCTGCGCGACGATAAAACCTACCCCTACATCCGCTACACCGCCTTTGAAGGCCATCCCCGCGTCTACGTCACCCGTCGCCTGCTGAAGGACGGCTCCATCTATTTCGGCCCCTACTTCCCCGCCAGCCTCGCCTACCGGCTGGTGCATCTGATCCACAAACATTTCCTGGTGCCGTCCTGCACCGTGGACCTCACGCGCAATCATCCCCGCCCCTGCCTGCAGTTTTACATTCACCGCTGCCTCGGCCCCTGCGTCCAGGGGCTGGTCACCGACGACCGCTACGCCGAAGCCGCGCATGACGTCCGTGTGTTCCTCGAAGGCCGCCGCAACGATCTTGCCCGCAGTCTCAAGGAACGCATGGAGCGCGCCTCCACCGAGGAGCGCTTCGAAGAAGCCGCCGGCTACCGCGACCTTCTGCGCACGCTCACCGAAATGGAAGAGCGCCAGAAAATCGCCGCCGCCGAAGGTGACGATACCGACGTACTCGGCTGGTACGCCGAGCCGCCGCAGGTCGCCGTCAACCTCTTCCACCTGCGCGGAGGCCGCGTCGTCGATCGCCGCGATTTCTACTGGGAGGATCTTAAGGACTTCGATCCCCTCGAGTTTCTTCCCTCCCTGATCAAGCAGCTCTATCTCGACGCCGCGTACCTGCCGCGCTACATCCACACGCCCATCGATTTCGAAGACCGCGCGGTGCTCGAAGACGTCCTCACCGAAACCGCCGGCCATCGCGTGGAAATTTTCAATCCGCAGCGCGGCCAAAAACACCAGTTCCTCGAACTGGTCGAGAAAAACGCGCAGCACTCGTTCATCCAGCGCTTCCGCGTGCTCAAGCCGACCGCCAAAGCCATCGCCGAAGGTCTCCAGTCCGCGCTGGGCTTGCCCGAGCCGCCTAAGCGCATCGAATGTTTCGACATTTCGCACATTCAAGGCTCCGACACCGTCGCGTCCATGGTCGTCTGGGAAGACGGCCGCATGAAAAAATCCGGCTATCGCAAATTCATCATTCGCGGCGAAGCCATGCCCGAAAGCGACGACAAATCGCGCGGCATCCTTCGCGACGATTTCGCCAGCATGCGCGAAGCAGTCACCCGCCGTTATAGCCGCCTGCTCGCCGAAAATAAGCCCCTGCCCAGTCTCATCCTCATCGACGGCGGCCTCGGCCAATTGCACGCCGCCGCCGAAGCGCTCGACCAACTCGCCATCATCAATCAGCCGCTCGCCAGCATCGCCAAAAAAGAAGAGATCCTCTACGTCCTCGGCCGCGAGAACGAACCCATCGCGCTCGACCATCACTCGCCGGTGCTGCACCTGGTCCAACAGATTCGCGACGAAACGCATCGCTTCGCCGTCACCTTCCATCGCCAGCGCCGCACCAAGGGCCGCGTACGAACCGCGCTCGTGGACATTCCCGGCGTCGGCCCGCGCACCGCCCAGCGCCTTCTGCGCCATTTCGGCAGCGTCGCGCGCCTCCGCCAGCTCACCCTCGACGAAATTGCCGCCGCCGTCCCGCGCGCCCAAGCCCAGCGCGTCTTTGACGCTCTGCACGAGCCCTCGGACTCCGTCGCTCCCGCCGCCCAGACCCACTGATCCGCCGCTTCGCGCTCAGCCGCGATCTCACAGTCGCGCCCTTAGTACTCTGCTTTCACCGCCGATATACGGTCTATACCCGAATTCAGTAAATCCTGCCTTCGTGCTTGAATGGTGGTTTCCGGCCCGCACGAGGGGGCCGCATCGATGACTCTCGCCGTCGGAAAAGTTTCCATCCATCTCGCTCCGCAGCGGCTCTCCACCGCCTGGGACAGCGCCAACCACATTGTTACCACTTTCATCAAGCTTCTTCCCAACCTGATCCTCGCGCTCGTAGTCTTCACCTTCTTCGTCATCCTGGCGCGCCTGTGCAAATGGCTCTTCGAACGCATGGGTTCGCACAAACACATGCGCCGCAATGCGGCCATTCTTCTCGGAAAGCTAGCTCAGTTGATTGTGTTGATTGCGGGCTTTCTGATTGCGATTCCGATCATCTCGCCGTCTTTCACCTTCGGCAATCTGGTCACCACCCTGGGGATCAGTACCGTGGCGATCGGCTTCGCCTTTCAAAATATCTTGCAGAATTTTCTGGCGGGAATCTTACTGCTGCTCCACGAACCGTTCCAGGTAGGCGACTACATCACCGTCACCGGCTTCGAGGGCCAAGTGAAAGCCATTCGCGGCCGCGACACGATCATCGAAACCAAAGACGCCACGCACGTGGTCATTCCCAATGCCACGCTCTTCATGAATCCAGTGGTCGTCCGCGACGCTCGTCCGGGCACTGAAACCGCGGCGCAAACAGCCGCAAACCGCCAGCCCGTTGCGCGAGCCTGATTCCGCCGTACGTTACGCAAGCCGCGAAATCGCGGTCCCTCGGCCGCACTTTGGCGCAGGAAAATTGCAACGCACTTACACGCGGCTGTGGTCGATCGATCCGGCCAAGTCTCGCGCCGGTCACGCGGATGTTGCCGCTGAACGACTCTCCGAAGGCTCCGCCACGCTCTGCCAGTTTGACTCTGCCGCGCCTGCCACGGTCGAAACGTTCCCGCTCTTCTGCCGCTCGCCCATTCGACGGCTGTTCTTCAATGCGCGATACGTTCCCACCACTCCGCTCATGATTGCGATTCCCAACCGCAGCCCGCGCATGACTCCTGATTGCCGCCTCCGACGCTCCGGTTGCTCGCTCTCGCTCTTTCGCGGCGCTCCCGAAATCGCGTTTTCATCGGAATAGGTTCTCAGCGCGTCGTATCGCACCGCTCGCACGCCTCGTACCGATTCCGCGGATCGAATCGCCCGGCGCCTCTCCGACCGCGGCACCGCTCCTCGCAATTCCACCACCCCTCGTTCCGCGCTCACGTCCACCGCCAGCGGATGCGACAATACCCTTCCCAGCTTCGACCGCACTCTCTCTGCCAACACTTCATCGGGCGCCGCGTTCTTCGACAATTTCTTGCCCGCTTCGATCGCCGCCCCGCGCGCGCGATTCGCCAAATCTCGGCTGTTTCGCTCTACCTCGCGGCCTGCGACTCTCGCCGCGCGCCCGGCTTTTTCGCCCACATAAGCGCGCCGGCGTTTGCCGCGCTCCGGGTCGAACAAATACATCATCGCCGCTCCCGTGCCCGCGGCTCCCACAGATAGTGCAATTAGGTTTCTGGTTCTATTGCTCATTTCCGCCGCTCCTGATCTCTTCTCATTCAGTCTTCTTCTCAAGCACGTTTGCTCGTGCCGTGGCTCGTCCCTTCGACCGTAGCTCCGTCGCCCTCCGCCCGCCATCCGGTCAACCCCCTAACGCCCGCATTACTCCGCGATTGTCGCAAGGGCCGCGCCAGCCACACACTCCGCTGCCCCTCGTATGATAGGCTGACGCCGTGCCGGAGCAGGAAACATCCGCCGCATCGACCTTCTACGATCGCCGCGCGCAAGAAATCGATCTCGCCGCCGACGAAGCCAATCGCCGCTACAGCACCTACCAAGTCAGCTCGATTGTGTTTTTACTGGCCATCCTGGCCTCCGTCTACGCGCCATTTGCGACCAAGGACTTCCCGTTCTGGCTCATTGCCTTCCCCATCGCGGGATTCGTCGTTTCTTCCAAGAAAGCTTTGGCCCATCGTCGCCGGGTTCTGCGGCTCCTCAGCATCCGCGAATATTACGACAAGGCCGCCGCTCGCCTGCGGCATCAGTGGGACTCGCTCGACGAAGGCAGAGACTTCATCGATCCCCAGCACATGTACGCGACGGACCTCGACCTCTTCGGCCGCGGCTCGCTGTTTCAACTGCTCTGTTCCGCGCGCACCCACGCGGGCCGCGAAACACTCGCCTCCTGGCTTAAGAATGGCGCCACTCCTGACGAGGTTTTGGCCCGCCAAGCGGCGGTTGCCGAACTCCGCGAGTGTAATAATGTCCGCGAAGCGCTCGCGGGCGCCGGCAAGAGCAGCGTCTTCACCCTTCGACCTCGCACCATCCGTGCCTGGGTGGACGAAATTACCGCCCGTCCCACGCTTCCCGCGTGGATACGTCCTACCGCTCTCGCAATCGTGCTGGCGCTTGCCGCGATTCCCTTTCTCTATTGGTTTGGCCACGTCAGTCTGCCAACCGTGTGGTTCTTGCTGGCAGGCTGGCTCGGAACTGAGCTAGCCTTTTCCACCATCTTCGTAAAAAACGTGCAGTTCATCATCGAGTCGGTCGATTCGCCTTCCACCGAACTTCCGACCATCGCGGACTTGCTCGAATTGATCGAAGGCCAGCGCTTCTCATCGCCAAAACTCATTGCCATCGCCGGGCGTGTGAAGCAAACGGTTGGGACTGCCTCCGGCGAAGTGCGACGTCTGAATCGGTTGGTTCGGCTTCTTCAACTTCGAAATATGCTTGTTGTACTCTCCGTGCTGCTCTGGTGCACCAACGTCGCCACGGCCATCGATCGTTGGCATCGCCGCCATGGCGCGGACTTGATCGAATGGCTCACCGCGATTGGCGAATTCGAAGCGCTGGTATCCCTGAGCGCCTACGCCTTTGAACATTCCAATGACGTTTTCCCGGAATTAAGCGAGCGCGGGCCCTTATTCTCCGCGCAGGCGCTCGGCCATCCGCTGCTCGACCAGCGCACCTGCGTCACCAACGACGTTTCGCTCGATCATGACACCCGCTTTCTCATCATCAGCGGCTCCAACATGTCTGGCAAAAGCACCTTTCTGCGCGCTATCGGCGCCAACGCCGTGCTCGCTTGGACCGGCGCGCCCGTTCGCTGCGCGCAGTTGCGCATTTCCAAACTCGCTATTGCCGCTGCCATACGCGTTCAGGACTCGCTTGCCGATGGCCAATCGCATTTCTTCGCCGAAATGAAGCGCCTGCGCCGCATGATCGATCTCGCTGGCGAATCACCCACCCTGTTCTTGGTCGACGAAATCATGAGCGGCACGAATTCGAAAGACCGCCGCGTCGCTTCCGAATGGGTGATGCGAGCTCTGATCCGCCGCGGCGCCATCGGCCTCATCTCCACCCACGATCTCACGTTGACCGAAATCGCCGCCGACGGACTCCCCGGCCGCAACGTCTACTTCGAGGATTCCGGCGAAGGCGGCCAGCTCCATTTCGATTACAAGCTTCGCCCCGGCCTGCTCACCCACTCCAACGCCCTAAACATCGTCCGCATGCTCGGCATCGACATCGATTCCTGAATTAGCTGCCGCGCACCTGTACCAAACCTGTACTTCCGACCAGTAGGAACCTGTACCATCCGCTTTGCTATCGTCAATGTGAAGCGATGCGCATCACCGAACAACTCGACGCCCCAGCAACCCACGCAAAGCAGACACCGCGCCTCCATGCCCGCCCACGCACCAAGTGGAAACGAAGGCGAGCCTCGGCCTGCATGCGCATTGCAGGAGGGCGAATCTTTAGAGCGTGTTTAGCAACGCCGGCTTTTGCCGGGCCACGGATTCAACCGTGCGTTTCGCGATGCCACATCCGTGCGCCTTTGGCCGGTGAGGTGCCGTGCCACCCACTGTCACACGGCCTCTTCAGTCCAGCCGAAAGGACTCGCGCAATAGCGCCCTTCGGGTTGTGGTTTGGGAGCTTCCCGGCCTGCCAGAGCGAGCGCGTCACCCGCGCGAGGGTGCCAGGATTGAGCGTTGTGCAGGACCGGCGCGCTTTAGGGCGACGAAGCTTCAGCTCCGCCATAAAGAAGCGTGCGAGAGCGCCCTGGTCGAGCATGGCGCAACCGCCAAGCATTTCAGGAGGGCGGGACTTTAGTCCCGCCGTAAAAACGCGCGCGAGAGCGCGCTACCTTTCGCGCTGCCTTACCCGCGCGAAGTCGTCGCCTTTTGCCCTCACGGGTCACGATTCACACGTCACGAGTCACGTCGGGAGGGGCGGAACGGTCAATCGAGCGTGCACAGACGTAAGTCACACAAAACAAACGACCGAGCACCTGCAAGGGCGGAACTTCCCGGTGCATTTTCTTTTTCCGATTTTCCGCCAAAATCCATTCGCGCTAGCGCTTCGCAGTTTAGGGGGACGGAGCTTCAGTTCCGCCATAAGCGTCGGCGACGAAGTCGCACACCTTTCGCGCTGGTCACCCGCGCGAAGCCGAGGCGCGCATGCTGCATGTTGGCGGCCCAGAGCTTTGCCTCCAGCATTCCCGCGGGCGCAGCGGTCGCACCGGGCGTTTCAGGAGGGCGGGGTTTCAACCCCGCCGATTGCAAGCGCGGGAGCGCGCATCCTTTCGCGCCGTTTCACCCGCGCGAAGTTTTCGTCTTTCACGAGTCACGAATCACCAATCACGAATCACGCGGCGGATCTACCCGGAACAGTCACTCGAGTAAAACACACCTAAGTTGCACAAAACAAACGCCGGGGTATGCGTCTACCCGGAACGTCCCGACGCATGAATCTCTTCGTCAACGCTTCGCCTCTCGCCGCGCGAGTGTCAGCTTTTCGCGTCTTCCGGACCCATGACTTTGGCAGCCATTCGGGCGACCAGCGCGCGCGGGGCAAAGCGTTCGCCAAAAACCATCCATCGATTCCGTCCCCCGGAAATCACGCTGCTTTTCCCCTGCGCCAAGCCTTCCAAGCCGACGCGAGCCACTTTGTCCGCCGTTTCGGCGAAACGAAAGGCGCGGTCGGGCTGATGCGCCACCTGCTGAAATTCGGTGCTCGTCGAGCCGGGGCACAGCGCGCATACTCGCACGCCGAACCCGCGCACCTCCTCGGCCAACCCCTCAGCAAAGATCAAATCGAACGCCTTCGTCGCTGCGTACGCGGCGATGAACGGCACGGGCTGGAAAGCGGCCGTCGAAGCGACGATCAGAATGTCTCCGCTGCGGCGCTCCACCATTCGCGGCAGGTAAATACGCGTGAGCCGCACAACCGCTCCGCAGTTCACGTGCACCATGTCCATGAGCCGCGATTCTTCGATTTCATGGGTGTAGCCAAAGGCGCCGAAGCCGGCATTATTGACCAACAGCTCGATTTCGATGCGTTTGCCTTCTGTGAAAGCGTGGATTGCGGCGGGCGCTTCAGCCCGAGTCAGATCCGCGGCAAAAACCTGTGTCTGGACGCCATGCTTGGAGCTCAAGTCCGTCGCCAGTTTTTGCAAGCGATCCACGCGCCGGGCGGTCAGCACCAGGTTCGCTCCGCCAGCCGCGAGCTGCTCCGCGAGCGCCGCGCCGATCCCAGCGCTCGCACCGGTGATCACCGCCCACTTTCCTTTCCACCGTGTCGCCACTCCGCCGCCTTGATTGTGTCCGTCGCTTGCCACGAGGTTTCCTCCGCTGGAAACGTGCTACACCCGGCAAATCGTGCGCTACCGCAGCGATCGCGCCGCGCGTACGGCAATCAGAACACAGTTAGTCTTTCGCGGGAAATGGAAACGTTCGAAGCTGGCGCTGGATGGCTTGGAATTGGCTGGCCTGGCGTTGGACGGCTTGGCGCCAGACGCGCTCAGGCGGCGCGGTTCGTGTTCGCCGGGGGAAATACGGAATTGCGGAGGCGATCGGCCTGGAGCTTCAAGCGATCGAGCAACCGGCGCGCCCAGACAAATTCCGCTGCAAGGACCCCGAGTGCCAGTAAAATCGTCAGCCATCCGGGCCCGGGTGTCGCGATCATCGCGATTCCGGCGATGAGCAGCGTGAAGCCGAAAAGGATCCGCAGGAACCGCTTGGCCTGGTGCAGAGTTCTAATGATCACGCTGACTCGTTTTCCGGCTTGCCCTGTTCGGCGGAATGGCCCCGCCCGGGCTGCTGCTGCCTTATGTCTGCTGCTTCGATGCGCGTTGTGCCGCGCTCGATTCACATATTCGCGTGCACGCGTGCTGCCAATGCGGCCGTGGCTTTACAAATCATTTTTTCGCTGCGAGTACTAGGTTTTTTCGCATCCGCCGCTTCGCAAAATTTTCGCCGGGTACCAAATGTAGGAAACTTTTACAAATGAGGCGTGAAAAAATGGAGCTTCTCACCGTACCAATGCAAATTCCCGAGGGCGCGAATTTGATCCTCGGCCATTCGCATTTCATCAAGACTGCCGAAGACCTGTACGAGGTCGTCGTCAACACCGTGCCGGGCGCCAAGTTCGCAGTGGCGTTCAACGAAGCATCCGGCCCGCGCCTGATTCGCATCGAAGCCAATGATGACGAACTTCGCGGCGCGGCCGTCGCCAACGCGCGGGCGCTGGGCGCCGGTCACGCCTTCGTGCTGCTGCTTCGCAATGCGTATCCCATCAATCTGCTCGGGCGCGTGCGAGACTGCTTCGAGGTGTGCACCGTTTTTTGCGCCACCGCCAATCCCGTTGAAGTGATCGTGGCGCAAACGGAACAAGGGCGAGCGATCCTGGGTGTGGTAGACGGCGAACCGCCCAAAGGCGTGGAAAGTGCGGACGACGCTAAGACGCGGCACGAATTCGTGCGCAAGATCGGCTACAAGCTCTAGCCGCTCGGCGATCCGCCTTAGAAGCGATAGACGATCCCGGCGGTAACCTTCGGGCTGTATTGGTAAGTGCCGAAGAAGAACGTCCCGACGATGTCGGCCTCTAGGCGATAGGAAACGCGCGAGCGCCGCGCCGCCAGATCAGCGCCGGCGCCGAACTCATAGCTAAACGCGTGCTGTCCGCCGTAGACAGTTTTGGGTGATTGGTAAGCCGTGCCCGCCAACCCGTGAACCCAAAAGTTGGTGCCGCTGTCGGCCGGCCAACGAACTTTTACGCCGCCCATGGCGGTCACCAGATCGGCGCTTTCTCCCGATTGGGAACCGAACGTCGCGCTGATGTCGCCTTCTCCCGCGATCCATCGAATATGCGGATAGTACGCGACGGCAAAGTCAAATCCCGCCAGGTTGCTGGCCAATCCTGGGGCTTCGTAGAAGCGAGCGTAGCTGACGCCGCCGTACACCTGCCAGTTGTAGTCGGGCATGATTCCGTAAATCGGCTGGTTGCCTCCCGCACCGGGAAGAAAACCATGGCCGAACCCAAACGGCTCGGCTGCAGAGTCGGGCGAAGCCATCGCAAAGAGCTGCGGGCCTGCCGCCTCCGCATCCGCGGATGTGGCGGAAGCGGACGGCGGCAGCACCGATGTCGCGCTGACCTGCGCGCCTGCCCCTAGCGCGAACAACAACACGGCACCCAGAAGCGTCGCTGCCTGTCTCATGCGGAATCCCCCAGCCCCACGAAGTGTCTTGGTAGGTTCTAGTACTACCCTAATTAGAGCCGGGCACGACCGCTGTGTCTAGAGTTTTGACGGTACTCGTCGCGTGGGAATTACCACCCCTTTAACGTAAAGGGGCCGCGCCACTCCCGAGAAGGCTGGCGGCAGGCGGCTTCGTCCTTGACCGCGAATGTGGCCGTTTGTTAGGATTTCGTTGCTGCTTCACGGCAGCGCTTATCCAGAGTGGCAGAGGGTACAGGCCCGAAGAAGCCACAGCAACCTGGTGCAATTGCCAAGGTGCTAATTCCTGCCCGTAAAAGGGCTCCGAGCTTCGCCGAAAGGTGAGCGCGGAGAGCAGGGAGAGATAAGATCTCAAATGACGCCGCGCTTCGCGGGGTCGCTTGATGATTCCACTCCCAAACTGCACCTATAGCTGCGTTTCGGTGTAGGCGCTTGAACCGGCCGACGCTTGCGCATGCTTGGCTGCACTTGTAGCTGTTCCGTCGCCCGTAGGGCGCACGTAAGGGAGCAAGAACATGAAATTCGCAACAAAGACGATCCACGCGGGACAGCCATCGGAGCCGGAAACCGGCTCGTTGATCGCTCCAATATTCCAGACGTCCACCTACGAGCAGGAGGCGCCGGGGCAAGATAAGGGGTATTCGTACTCACGAACAAATAATCCCACGCGCGAGCGCTTGGAGACGGTGCTGGCGGAGCTCGAAGGAGTGCAGTACGCGGCGGCGTACGCGTCCGGTCTGGCGGCGGAAAACGCAATCTTACAGGCGTACCTGCGGCCAGGCGATGAAGTGATTATTCCGCTGGATGTTTATGGCGGAACGTACCGGATTCTCAACCGCGTGTTTCAGCCAATTGGCGTGGTGGTGAAGCAGATCGATACGGGCGACATAAAGACGGTGGAAGCGGCTGCAAACTCGCACACGCGAATCATCTGGATCGAAACGCCGACCAATCCGCGTTTGCTGATCACGGACATCGAGGCCATAGGGAAAATCGCGCATAAGCATGGCGCGCTAATGGTCGTCGACAATACTTTCGCGACGCCGGTGTTCCAGCAGCCGTTTACGATGGGCGCAGACCTGGTGGTTCATAGCGTGACGAAATATCTCGCGGGGCACTCCGATGTGGTGCAGGGAGCGGTGCTGGCCAAAGATCTGGCGGTGTTTGAGCCCGTGAAGTATCTGCAGAACGCCACCGGCGCGATTCCCTCGCCATTCGATTGTTGGCTCACTCTGCGCGGGCTAAAAACTCTTGAACTGCGCATGCAGCGGCACGAAGAAAACGCGGCGGCAATTGCGAACGCGCTGAAAGGCCATCCGCTGGTGCGGCGCGTGTATTATCCGGGGCTGCCCGAGCATCCGGGGCACGACATCGCGCGGCGGCAGATGGCCGGATTCGGCGGCATGGTGTCAATCGAGTTGGAAGGGACGAAGGAGGAAGTCGAGGCGTTCTCGTCGTCGCGGCGCTATTTCACGCTGGCCGAGAGTTTGGGCGGAGTGAAATCGCTGATCTGCCATCCCGCTTCCATGACCCACGCGTCGATTCCCGCCGAAGCGCGCGCAGAGCTGGGCCTGTCGGACATGCTGTTGCGACTGTCTCCCGGATGCGAGAACCACGAGGACCTGGTGGAGGATCTGCTCGAAGGGCTGGCGGAAATCGAACGGTCACGCCCGAATCGCAAACCCGTGGCGGCGGCTTCGCGATAGCGAGCTGCGTGCCACGCCATAAACACGCAGAAAAATCGCAAAGGGGCGCGGCCAAGATGCCGCGCCCTTTTTTTGTGTTCCAGTTGCGTGTCATCCGAGAAAACCGAATGGCCGCCACTGCTGCGCGCACCAGAGTCTGGACGCCATGCCGCCAGATTTGGCGTCTGCTTTGAATGGGAGTTTGATATCTTTGTGAGCTGAATCGAGGACGTTTGTAATGACCATTCGCCACGACTGGACGCGCGACGAAATTCGCGCGATTTACCGGATGCCGTTTCCCGAGCTGATTTTTCAGGCGCAGCTCGCGCATCGGGAATTTCATCGCGCGGACGAAGTGCAGATGTGCCGCTTGCTATCCATCAAAACGGGAGGGTGCCCGGAGGACTGCGCGTATTGTTCGCAGAGCGCGCACTACAAAACCGAGGTCACGCGCGAATCTCTGATGAATCCTGCCGACGTGCTGCGCGCGGCGCGGCGCGCGAAGGACGAGGGCGCAACGCGATTCTGCATGGGAGCCGCGTGGCGTCAGGTGAATGACGGCAACGAGTTCGATCGCGTGCTGGAAATGGTGCGCGGCGTGGCGGCACTCGATATGGAAGTCTGCTGCACGCTGGGGATGCTGAATGCATCGCAGGCGGCCCGTCTGAAGGAGGCCGGTCTCACGGCCTACAACCATAATCTCGACACGTCGCCGGAATTTTATGGAGACATCGTCACCACACGCACCTACGAAGACCGGCTGCGGACGATTGCTCATGTGCGCCAGGCCGGCATTACCGTTTGCAGCGGGGGCATTTTAGGAATGGGAGAAAGCGACGAGGATCGCATCGGATTGCTCGAACAGCTGGCGCGCCTTGACCCGCATCCGGAAAGCGTCCCGATCAATATGCTGGTGCGCGGCGAAGGCACGCCGCTGGCGAACGCGCAAGAGCTCGATCCGCTGATTATGGTGCGGACGATTGCGACGGCGCGGATTTTGATGCCGGCGTCGATGGTGCGGCTGGCGGCGGGGCGAAGACAGATGTCGCCTGAAGCCGTGGCGCTGTGCTTTCTGGCGGGCGCCAATTCGATTTTTACCGGCGAAAAGTTGCTGACCACGCCGAATCCGGATTCCGGCTCAGATGCACGGTTATTCGAAAATCTCGGCATGAGGGCTTTGCAACGTGCCTGAAATGCTCGAGTGCAGTTCGGGCGAACAGACGATTGAACGGCGCATCGCGCAAGAACTGGATTCGCTTCGCGCGATTTCGCAGTTTCGCGCACTGGAAGCCTCGGGCGGGATCGACCTTTCCTCGAACGACTACCTCGGACTAGCGTACGATCCGCGACTCAAACAAGCCTCCATAGATGCGCTGGCAAGAGCCTCGCGCGTGGGATCGACCGGTTCCCGGCTGCTTTCCGGAAATGCACGCGAATGGGAGGCGCTGGAGTCGGATTTCGCGCAGTTTGCCGGGACGCAAGCAGCGCTTTATTTTGGTTCCGGATATGCGGCCAACCTCGGACTGCTGGGTTCCCTTCTGCGCGCGGGCGACTTTGTATTTTCAGACGCCATGAACCACGCGAGCTTGATCGACGGCATGCGGCTCTCCGGCGCGACGAAGGTAATTTTTCCGCACTGCAACTTGGCTTTTCTCGAGAGCGCTCTGCATGTACGCGCCAAAGAACCGGGTGCGCGGGTGATCGTGACGGAAAGCGTGTTCAGCATGGAAGGCGACGTAGCTCCGCTCGAACAGTTGGCAGGACTCGCAAAGAAATACGACGCAGCTCTGGTGGTTGACGAGGCGCATGCCACAGGTGCCTCCGGGCCAGCGGGGCGCGGGATCGCCGCTCAATTTGGGATCGAACGTCAAGTGCTGGCGATCGTACACACATGCGGGAAAGCGCTGGCGAGCGCGGGAGCGTTCGTTTGTGGCGGGCGCGCACTCAAAGATTTTTTAATCAACCGAGCGCGGACGTTTATTTTCAGCACGGCGATGCCGCCGTATTTGGCGGGGCAAATTCGGGCCGCGCTGGAGCTGGCGCGCGCAGCGGACGATCGGCGCGCGCATTTGCGCGAAATGGCGGAAATGCTGCGTAATTCCCTGTTCGCGGCTGGCATCAATTGCGGAGCGAGTTCAACGCACATCGTGCCGGTGATTCTCGGAAGCAACGAAGCAGCGCTACACGTGGCGAGGGAGCTGCAGCGCGCGGGATTCGCGGCGAAGGCGATTCGTCCGCCCACAGTGCCGCCTGGTACAGCGCGCATCAGGATTTCGCTGACCAGCCGCATCACGCGCGAGCAGGCGCAGCACTTGGCCGAAGTGCTGCGAAGCGCGTGCGCCCCGCGGCGGGCGCCGTTTGAGGATGGACCGCGGTCCGGAACGGTGTCTGGAATAGCGACTGGCGCCCAGCATGGCTGAGCGATTTTTCGTCACCGGCACGGACACTGGAGTGGGAAAAACTGCCGTTTCCGCCCTGCTTTGCGCGGCGCTCGACGCAATTTACTGGAAGCCAATTCAAACGGGCTCGCGGGAGGGCACCGACCGAGGCACGGTGATGCGACTGGCACAGCTACCTCGCAGCCGCACATTACCGGAAAGCTACATTTTCGGGCCGCCGGTTTCGCCGCATTTGGCGGCGCGATTGGCCGGAGCGCGGATCGAGTTGCGAAAGATTAAGCCGCGGGAACTGCCTGTGCGCGAAAATCTGATCGCCGAGGGCGCGGGCGGCGCGCTGGTCCCCATCAATCACACACAGCTTATGACCGACTTGATGCGCCAGTTGGGCTTTCCAGTGCTGCTGGTATCGCGCACCTCGCTCGGCACCATCAATCACACACTCCTTTCGCTAGCCGCTTTGCGCGCCGCGCGGCTGGAAATTCGCGGCGTGATTTTGGTCGGCAAAAAGAATTTGGAGAATCGGAAAGCCATCGAACATTATGGCGAGATATCGGTGATCGGCTTTCTGCCGTTGCTCAAGAGGCTTGATCGGCGCGCGCTGCTAGGGGCGTACAAAAAACATTTCGATCATCGGGCATTCGAGCGATGAGTTCCGCGTTGCGCATCTGGCACCCATTCACGCAGCAGAGCACGGCACCGGCTCCGATTCGCGTGAAAAGAGCCGAGGGCGTGTATCTCTATACCGAGGACGGGCGGCGCATCATCGACGGAATTTCTTCGTGGTGGGTGAACTTGCACGGCCACGGGCATCCGGCGATCGTCGCGGCGATTGCGGAACAGGCCGCGCGAATCGATCACGTGCTGCTGGCGGGCACCACGAATGACACGGTTGAAGAACTCGCAGGGCGTCTGCGCAAATATTTGCCCGCGCAGCTCGAACACATATTTTTTTCCGATGATGGATCGACGGCGGTGGAAGTGGCCCTCAAGATGGCGGTTCAGTATTGGAAGAATATCGGCCGCCCGGAGAAGCACTCGATCGTGGCGCTGGAGCACGCATATCACGGAGATACCGTTGGAGCGATGTCCGTGGGCGATGATTCCGGATTCACCGAATCGTTTGAGAGCCTGCTGTTTCCCGTGCATCGCGTGCATTCGGCGTACTGCTACCGCTGTCCGGTGGGCAAGACGCGCGCGACCTGCCACATCGACTGCACGGACAAGTTGCGCAAGCTGCTGGAGGAAAAGCACGATGAAGTGGCCGCGGTGATCGTCGAGCCGCTGCTGCAGGGCGCGGGCGGCATGATCGTGCATCCGGCGGAATTTTTGCAGCGCGTTCGGCAGATGTGCGCCGAATTCGGAGTGCTGCTGATCGCGGACGAAGTGCTGACGGGATTCGGACGGTGCGGGCGAATGTTCGCGTGCGAAATCGCAGGGGTGGTGCCCGATCTGATGTGCCTGTCGAAGGGATTGACAGGCGGCGTGCTGCCGATGGCGGCCACGGTTTGCACGGGCGAGATTCACGATGCGTTCTTGGCCGACGATTCGTCCCGCACCTTCTATCACGGGCACTCGTACACAGGAAACCCGATCGCGGCGGCGGCGAGCGTGGCCAGTTTGAAGATTTTTGAGAGCGAGCCAGTGTTCGAGCGAATCAGCGCCATTTCGAAAATTCATTGCCAGCGCCTCTCGGCCATTCAAGAGCATCCCGCTGTGGCCGAAGTGCGATCGATCGGCACGATGGCGGCCGTGGAACTGAAAGCCGATGATCCGGGGTATTTTTCCAAGCTGCGGCCGAAACTCTACGACTTTTTCATCGATGCGGGCGTGCTCCTGCGCCCATTGGGGAATGTGATTTACATTCTGCCGCCGTATGTGATCTCCTCGGCGGAACTGAACTTCGTGCACGACCAGGTCGCGGACGTGCTGGATCTGTGCGCGCAATGAATACGCCGCGGCGCGAATGGAAATAAACGTGAGCATCGAGCAATCCAATTCGACTCGTCCACTCGTAGTGGGGATTGGCGGGACCACGCGGACGCCATCGTCCACCGATCGCGCGCTGCGCCTGGCGCTGTTGGCGGCGGAAGAAGCCGGCGCACGGACGCACTGTTTCAACGGTCCATTTCTCGCGCGACTGCCGCATTTCAACCCGGAGCACCAATCGCGCAGCGAAGAGCAGCGTGAATTGATCGAAATGGTCCGGCGCGCGGACGGGCTGATCGTGGCCAGCCCCGGATATCACGGTGGTGTTTCCGGCCTGGTGAAAAACTCGCTCGATCTGCTGGAAGATTTGCGCAGCGACGAGCGCTGCTACCTGGAAGGACGCGCGGTGGGCTGCGTGGTCACCGCCGCTGGATGGCAGGCGGCAGTAACCACGTTGGAAGCTTTGCGGGCGATCGTGCACGCGCTTCGCGGCTGGCCCACGCCATTAGGCGCGTCACTCAACACCGCGGAGGCGCTTTTCGACCGCGAGGGCAACTGCATTGACGCGAAAGCCGTGGACGTGCTTGGCGGCATCGGGCGTCAAGTCGTGGTATTCGCTCAAGTGCACGGCGCGGCGCTGAAACACAATTCGCCGCGCCGCGCCTAGATCACGCCAATAGCCGCGTTATCGCAAAATGACAATAGCTCTAGAAGCGAATTGTGGGACCAAATTGCACAACCAGGTTGTTGTGCGCTCCGCTCTGGAAGTACATGTCGTCTCCGACATCGAGGCGCAGCCCCACCGGGCCTAAATAGGCGATCAGGCCGCCACCGGGATAAAACATCGCATCAACGTTGTTGGCGCGAAGACTGGCGATGCTGCTGGTTAACCCGGCTGCCACATTCGGGTTTGAATTAAACATGAAGTCGACAAATCCGCCTTTGGCGGTGACGAAAAACTTCACGGGGCCGGGAGTCTCAAACGTGGGGCCGAAGAGACCCTTCAGAATTTTGAAGTTGGAGTTGTAGACGCTGACGCCGCCGCTCGAATTTGAGTAATTTTCGCTGAACGCCTGGTCGAAATCGTAGGTCAACTGACCCTCGAGTGACGTAAACGGAAAGATCTTCCCGCCCACGCGAACACCCACGCCAGCCATGTTGGTGCTGGTTTGTGCCAAGCGCGTGTAGTCACCATAGACTCCGAGTGTGACTTGCGCCGAAGCCGCCGGCGCCAAGAAGGCAACTAATAGCAAAAGGGGCGTTGCGAATAAAATCCGCTTCATTCGATTCTCCTTGTTCCCTGGTTGTGGTGACGGTTGAGTGTGTTGGTGCGTGGCTGGGGGCCGAATTCGTGGCTCTTACTAAGGATGCTTGGGCTGCTGGGTGTGTTGCTGGAAATTGGGTTGGGGGGTGATCAACCTGACGTTCGCAACGGGGACAAACCCTGAGGAGACACTGCCTTCCGGGGGGCTCCTCCGGGAGGCAGCTTGACACAGCCGAGCGCCAGACGTCTACGCTAATTAGATTACGCGGCCGTGGGCGCCCTCTCCGTTCGTGGCGAAAGCGGGAAAGCCTCGTGGTTCCGCGTCACCGGGGCGATGGTAAAAATATCTTGCCATTCAATTCGTCGTCAGGCAGTATCGCGACGTTTATGTCCAGCCATCCATACACCTGCCGACTCTCCTCGGGATTTACTTGACGTTAGACCGTAAAACGACCGGTGGCCGTCTCCTCGTAATGTTCGATTAAGCGGAATTTTTATGTGACATGTGCGCATCCGCCGCGCCCAGACAGGCGGCTCGTGTTTGCTGTTGGCGTCCGTTCTATTTCGCGCAAGCTCAGACGCATCGAGCGCGCCACGATACCGACAGCCAAGCTACGTGCGCGGTTAGAGAAACAGTTATCGAGCGCAACCAAATCGAGCTTTCGAGGACCGGTACCGCAGTAACGCAGAATTAACATAAGCGTCACGAACGGTTGACGCCGCCCGCTTACCTTGATGAGCCGATACGCGTGTGAAATACTCACACAACTGGATAGGGGTACTTCGAGTTTCGGCACACAAACCAAAAGCTATACGTGTAGCTCCCGCGGTCGCAGTCTACTTTTCGGCAGCACAATTTCAAGGAGGCAAGGAATGCGAGTATTTGCGGCATCCATGATTGCCCTGGGCCTTTTCGCCATGCCGGCGATGGCCGCAGGCGGGGCAGCCAACACTAGTAGCGCGGCGCCAGCCGACCCAACCACCGCAGCACAGCCTGCGGCCAAGGCCGCGCCCCAGCCGGCCAAACCGGCAGCGGCTGCTTCCAGCGCAGCTTCGCCAGCGAAGCCAGCCGCGGAAATGGAAACGGAACTTCAGCAATTGCGCGATGCCATCGCCATGCAGGCCCAGCAGCTGCAAGACCAGCAGAAAAAAATGCAGCAGCTCGAAAATCAGATCAAGGCCAACGCGGCGACTGAGAACCTCTCCGCTTCGCCTGCGGCGTCGGCAACTGCGGCGCCCGCAGCCGTCGCGGCGTCCTCAGCTTCCGCTTCTGCCTCGGCAGGCAATGCCGAAACAGCTCCCGCCGCAACAGCCGCAGTTTCCAGTAACGCAGAAGCTAACGCGGGCGGTGCGAACCAGGACGCTGACCAGGTCGATTCATGGCATTTCAAGGGCGTCACCTTCACTCCGGGGGGCTTCTTCGCGGCAGAAAGCGCATGGCGTCAGCGCGCGACCGGTGGCGGCATCAACACGCCTTTTAACGCGATCCCGCTACCGGGACAGTCGCAGTACAACCTTTCCGAATTCAACGCCAGCGGTCGTCAGTCTCGTATCGCCATGCTGGTGCAGGGCAAGCTCTCCACCGTGAAGATCGGCGGCTACTACGAAGCTGATTTCCTCTCGGCCGGCACCACGTCCAACGATAACCAAAGCAACAGCTACACCCTCCGCCAGCGGCAATTCTGGGCTCAGGCGGCGTTTGATAGCGGCTGGACTATCACCGGCGGTCAGATGTGGTCTCTTGTCACTCAAACGGCGAAAGGCCTTGATCCCCGCACCGAAGTTCTGCCGGAAACAATCGACCCGCAGTACTCCGTCGGCTTCAGTTGGGCTCGTCAATACGGGGTTCGGTTTGAAAAGGACTTTGGCAACAAAATATGGCTCGCTGCGTCGGTGGAGCAGCCGCAAATTACCTTCAAAGGAAGCGGGACCACTGTTCCGTTCCTCTTCGGCGAGGCAGGCGTCGGCGGCGGTCTTTACAACAACCAAGCGAACTATTCCTTCAATCTGACGCCTGACTTCATCTTCAAGGCCGCGTTTCAGCCTGGCTTTGGGCACTACGAAGTATTTGGCCTGATCAGCACTTTCCGTGACCGAATTTTCCCCACCGGCGTTGCGCCTTATAACAACACCGTGACCGGCGGAGGTGGCGGCGCGAATGCATGGCTCCCATTTGACAACAACCATATCAATATCGGGCTCCATGCCCTCGTGGGCAATGGCGTCGGTCGCTACGGCAGCTCACAGGATACCCCGGACGTGACCGTACAGCCGAACGGCCAGTTTTCGACGGTCCGCAGCTATCAGGGATTGGCCACACTCGCCTTCCACTACACCAAGTGGGATGTCTACTTCCACGCCGGTGAGGAATACGGTGAGCGTGACCAGTTCGTCTCCGGGACGCCAACGCCGATCGTTGGTTTCAATGAGGGGTTCGGCGCGCTCGGATTCAACAACTCCGGCTGCTGGACCGAAGTCACTGCTGGGTCTGGCGGATATGCTCCCGGCTCGCTTGCCAACTGCGCCAACAACATCAAGGACATTGTGGAAGGTACCGCTGGCCTCTGGTACAGCTTCTATAGTGGCCCGAAGGGCACCGTGAAGCTCGGCCTGCAGTACTCTTACGAGGCTTACAATACCTGGGAAGGGGTCGGTTCCACCGGTGTCTGCACCTCCACCGCGAATCCCGGCTGCGCTCCCAAGACGAACGAGAACATGGTATTCACCTCGTTCCGCTACTACATTCCCTAGCAGCGGCCCAACATTCACGCATGTCAACCGGGGAGGCGCATTCAGCCTCCCCGTTTTTTAAATAAGCCCGCGCGGTTCAACATGTGCCAAATTCTTCCATGAGCTTCGGTGAAAGCCGGCGGGCAACTTTTTTTGGCGGGGCGCGCATCGTTACATATTGGAACCTCGGTCCGCGTAAATTTTGCCTTGGCCGCATGCAATCTCGTGTAACATACCCATCCGGCGAGCGGACGTAGACAATCACCCCCATGCTTGAATAGGCAAATGGAGCGACGAAATACTCCTGTCCGGCTGACTGATCGTCACCGCCTCAGAGGCTCTCGCCTTCAGGGCTGGGCCGAGTTATCCGTACTTCTTCTCCTCTTCTGTTTCACGGTGCGGGCAGTCAGGCCGGAACGCGTCCATATCCACCCGCAACAATCCCGCAGCAGCGCTCATTCGCGCTTCATGGATGGCTCAGATACGCGCATTGATGTGTCCACGAATGCCCGTCCGTGCGCGCCGTCGGCTTTGAGCGGACAGCCGCGGAATCTCTCCGACTTTTTGTCGTGCTTCGAACTTTTGTCGATTGAAGCGGCGCCTGCGGAAACCCCCCAGAGCGTCGCGATTCCCTCTCTTCGCGCTCCTCCTTCTTTTCACATCTAGTTTTTTAAACGGGCCCCTTTCTTTTCCCGGTGAATTTCGCCAGGGAGACAGGCATGAAGCGGCCGTTGATATTCCAGCAAAATTTGAAATATAGAGTGCCGTGTGGTTTTCTGCGCGCGCCCGTTGGCGAGCAGATCATACACGCGAATTCGAAACGCACCTGATCGCCGCGGCGAATACGCCTCGATACGTTTGTGGAACGGAGACGACATGGCTTCGGATCGACTGACACCCGCTGAATTGGAGCAGTTCCGGAGATGGAGCACGTGCACAGTGGCCAGCGCCATCGAGATGTTCCACGTGCGATTGCCGAACACAGGCTTCGCGGATTCCACCATCCGCTGTGTGTTCCCGGAACAGCCCCCGGTGATCGGACATGCGGCAACGGCGCGAATCCGTACATCGAGTCCCCCCATGGAGCAACACACGCACTTCGACTACTACGACCGGGCCGACTGGTGGCAGAACATCCTGACGACGCCTGCGCCCCGCATTGTGGTGATTCAAGACGTGGACGATCCCCCGGGACTAGGCGCGTTCATCGGCGAAGTGCACGCAAACATTCTGCTGAGCCTGGGCTGCGTTGCGGTAGTTACAAACGGCGCGGTACGCGACCTTACGGACATCCACCATACAGAACTCCAACTGTTTGCCGGGAACGTGTCTGTGTCGCACGCGTACGCCCACTTGTTCGATTTCGGGCACGAGGTGACCGTGGGCGGGCTGACCGTCCAGCCGGGAGACTTGATTCACGGCGATTTGCACGGCGTGCAGACGATTCCTGGTGAAATCGCCCACCAGGTGCCGGAAGCGGCGCGGAAAATCCGGGCGCGCAGGAACCAGCTGCTGGCGCTGCGGCATTCGTCCGATTTCTCGCTGGAAAAATTGCGCAAGACGATTCGGGAAACCCATCTTGGATAAACGAGTGGCGACTGCGACCCTGGTTCCGATTTTTCCATACATTTCGAGGAGGCGGAAGTGATGACGATGACTACGAACTGCACAAGACATGGATGGTTAGCGCACCGGGCCTGGCCGATCATTTTGGCGGGCGCCTTCCTCGCGGGCTGCGGAACCGCAAGCAAACCGACGGTCGTGGACGCGGCCAATGCGCCACGCGCCGGTGTGGTGGAGGTGCAGCGCAAGAATATTTCGACCACCCTCGATATCGCCTCTGAATTTCTTCCATTCCAGGAAATCGACGTGTACGCCAAAGTTTCCGGCTACATCAAGAAGTTGTACGTCGATTACGGTACCCACGTGCAGCAGGGCCAAGTGATGGCCGTGCTGGAAATTCCCGAACTGAAACAGCAGGTCCAACACGATGAGGCGGCTTTAGCCGAGGCAGAACAAGACCTGGACCGCGCGAAATCAGCATATTCCGTTACGCATATCACTTATCAGCGTCTCCAAGGCGTGCAAAAGACTCGCCCGGAACTTATTTCGCAAGAAGACATCGACGTCGCTCAAGGCAAAGACCTGGAGGCAGCTGCTGGTGTTTCGGCCGCCCAGCAAGCGGTATTAGCCGCCAAGGACGCTCTCGCAAAAGACCAAACTTTGTTTGGATACGCGCGATTGACGGCGCCATTCGATGGCGTGGTGACCAGGATGTACGCCTACACGGGCGCCCTGTTGCCCGCCGGCACATCCTCCAACATCGGAAATTCTGCTTTGTGTCACCTCGCGCAGAATGATCTGCTGCGGCTGGTGATTCCCGTGCCGGAACGCGCTGTTCCCGAGGTGCGCCTGGGCGAGACCGTTGACGTCACCGTTTCGGCTTTGAACAAGACTTTCACGGGCAAGGTCGCACGTTTCTCCGACCAGATCGATATGTCCACGCGGACCATGCATACCGAGGTGCAGGTCCCGAACCCGAACTTCGAAATCGTGCCGGGCATGTACGCGTCCGTGAAATTGCCAATCCACTCCGCGGCGGACGCGCTGGTTGTGCCGGTGCAGAGCGTGCAGTCATCCGGCAATGGCGTGGGAACCGTTCTGGTAGTGAATCAGGAGAATCGCATCGAGCAGCGCACCGTGAAACTGGGGCTGCAGACTGCGACGGAGTTTGAGGTGTTATCAGGATTGCAGCAGAACGAAAGACTGATCTTCGGCGATCAGAGCCAATTCAAGCCGGGCGAGTTGGTTTCGCCGGTCCAGGTAAGTGCGAACGCACTGGAGTAGGAGAGGTAATGTCTTCATTTTCGCTAAAGCATCCATATTTTATCGTCGTGGTTTGTCTTTTCGTTTGCGTATTGGGTCTGACCAGCGTGGTGCAGATGCCGGTGGATATGTTTCCTCGGATCGACATCCCGGTGGTGGAGGTCGCTACGTTTTATAGCGGTATGCCACCGCAACAGATCGAGGCCGACATTACCGACACCTTCGAGCGGTTTTTCACCCTCGGCAGCGGCATCGCCCATATCGAGTCCCGGTCGATGGCGGGAGTAAGCCTAATTAAGGTTTATTTCCAGCCCGGCAGCAGCGCGGACGCCGATGTGACCGAGATGGCCAACTTAGCGATGGCCGACCTGCGGCGTTTGCCTCAAGGCACGCTGCCACCAGTTGTCATTAACACGGGAGCTTCCAGTCTTCCCGTTTGCCTTCTGACCGTCCAAGGCAAAGGCATGACGGAAACGCAGCTCCACGACTATTTGCAGTATCAAATTCGAGACCAGATCGCCGGCGTGCCAGGTGCTACGGTGCCGCCGCCCTACGGCGGGAAATACCGTCAGGTGATGGTTTACGTGGACCCGCAAAAGTTGCAGGCGAATGGGCTGAGCCCCATGGACGTGGTGCGTGCGACCAATCAATCCAACCTGATTCTTCCCGCGGGCGATGTGCGCATCGGCCCGCTGGATTACGACATTTATACCAACGCGCAGGTGGCCTCGCCCGCCGACCTCAACAACATTCCTCTGAAAACGGTGGACCAGCGATCCGTCTTCGTGCGAGACGTGGGCAAGGCGGTAGACGGCTCAGCTCTGCAGTACAACATCGTCCGCGTGAATGGACAGCGCTCGGTCTACGTGCCGGTGCAGAAGCAGGGCGGCAACAGCAACACCATCACGGTGGTCAACGGCATCAAGCGAGCCATCAAGCATCTGCGCGACATCCCGTCGCAGCTCAAAGCGCACGTGGTATTCGACCAATCGGTGTTCGTAAAGCAGGCGATTTCCACGGTGCTGCGCGAAGGCGGCATTGGCCTGATCCTCACGGCCATGATGATCTTGATCTTTTTGGGCAGCCCAAGGGCGACGGCGGCGGTTTTCTTATCGATTCCCTTGTCCGTGATGGCCACCTTCTTCGTGCTTCACAGCGCCGACGAAACCATCAACAGCATGGTGCTCAGTGGATTGGCGCTGGCGTTTTCACGCCTGATCGATAACTCGGTGATCGTGCTGGAAAATATTTTTCGGCATATCGAACTCGGCGAGACTCCTGAAGTAGCCTCGGAGCGCGGCGCCAATGAAGTGGGATTGGCGGTATTGGCCATCACCGTTGTGACGGTGGTAGTGTTCTTTCCAGTGACCATGTTGTTCGGAGTCAGCAAGTTCCTGTTTACCGCATTGGCCCTGGGCGTGGTGATTTCCCTTTTTGCATCGTATTTCGTGGCTCTCTCGGTCGTTCCGTTGTTTTGCGCCAAGGTACTGAAGGGCGTCGTGCATCACGTGGCCGCGGAAGGCGATGTGACCTCCGCCCGCAAGTCGTGGGGCCAGCGGTTCCATGCTGCCTTCAACACCCATTTCGATAAAATGCTGGATGGATACGACCGCTGGGTGGAAAAAACGCTGAAGCACCCACGGATCGTTGTGTATGGGTTTATCGTCGTTTTCCTGCTCAGTTTCACCCTATATCCTTTCGTGGGATTGTCTTTCTTCCCGCGTACTGACGCGGGCCAATTCGTCATCAACCTCAAAGCTCCTACGGGGACTCGGCTGGACCTAACCGAGAAGTACGTGGAGCAAGTCGAGGGCATCATTAAGCAGGTCGTAAAACCCTCCGATTTGAAGACTATCGTATCGAATATCGGATTGAATCCCGACTTGTCCGCTCTCTTCACTTCCAACTCAGCGATGCATACCGCGTTCATCCAGGTGGGGTTAAAGGAAGATCACAAAATCAGCAGCTTCAAGTATATGGATGAAGTTCGGCAACGCATTGCATCGCAATTGCCGGAATTGCGCACCTACTTTCAGTCCGGGGGGCTGGTAGATTCCGTTTTGGACCAAGGCGTGCCCGCGCCGATTGACGTCCAGGTGAGCGGAATGAATTTGAACGAGGATGACGCAATTGCTCAAAACCTGGCGAGTAAATTTCGGCAGCTCAAGGATATTTCCGACGTGTACATCCCCCAGGACATGAATTATCCCGCGCTTCAATTGAACGTAAATCGCGATCGCGCAGCGGAGCTTGGCCTAACCCCCAAGGCTGTGGTCGATAACGTGATCACAGCATTGACTTCCGACGTGATGATCGCCCCGAGCTACTGGGTCTCGGCACATACCGGGAATAATTACTTTGTTACTGTTCAGTATCCCAACAACCAAATCAAGACGATTCAAGATTTGATGGCTATGCCCTTGCGCGCTCCCGATCTGAAATTACCAACCTATCTGAATCAAGTCGCCAGCATCACTCCGATGCTGGCTCCCACGGAAGTTGACCATTATCAGTTGGAACGCGAGATCGACGTCTACCTGTCCCCGAAGGGAGAAGATCTGGGCGTGCCTGACAAGGAAGTCTCAAAAATCGTGGCGGCCACACAGGTTCCTCGAAACTTCCGAATCAATATCCGAGGGCTGGTCAATACCATGAATGCGTCGTTCCGCAGCTTTGGCTTGGGCCTGGTATTGTCGATCTTGCTCGTGTACCTGGTCCTGGTGGCGCAGTTCTCGTCGTTCATCGATCCGTTCTTAATCGTTCTCGCCATTCCGACCGGGTTGGTAGGCGTCATGCTTACGCTGGCCTTCACGGACACCACACTTAACATTCAATCGCTGATGGGAATCGTCATGCTCACTGGAATGGTGGTTTCCAACAGCATTTTGATCGTGGATTTTGCCAATAAGCTCCGCACGGAAGGTCACGGCTTGAAAGAGGCGGTCGCCCACTCTTGCCGAATCCGTTTGCGTCCGATTCTAATGACGTCACTGGCGACCATCGTCGGCCTGCTTCCCATGGCGCTCAAGCTCGAGAGTGGCAGCGAGGCCTACGCGCCCCTCGCGCGCGTGATTATCGGCGGCCTGATCGTGTCCGTCGCTTTGACGATCTTCGTGGTGCCGGCCGCGTACGTCATGATTTACCAGCGGCGCGGTAGACAGCAATCGGCCATTCAGTCACCAGCCGCTCTGACGCAGGAGGGCCAATGAAAAACTGGGGCCGCGCGGTTCTCATACTCCCGATGTTGTTATTTGTTGTTCCTCTCGCCCTCGCACAACCGCCACAAACTCTTAGTCTCCGCCAGGCAGAACAGATCGCGCTCCAGCAACATCCGCGGATTCGCGCTGCTGCCAACTTGGCGGGGGTCGCAAAGGCGCAGGTGACGCAGCAACAATCAGCTTACTTCCCCGTCGTAACCGGCAACGCCACTGGTGTGGACGCGGAAAATAACAGCCGTATTTCCGCCGGAGGCCTGAACTCTCCCAGGACTTTCGAAAAATATGCGAATGGCGTGAGCGTGGATCAGCTGATTACCGACTTCGGCCGCACCCACGAACTCTCCAAGAGCGCGAATCTGCATTCACGGGCTGCCCAGGAAGATGAGGTAACCGCACGAGAGGACGTGCTTCTCGGCGTCGATCAAGCATATTTTTCCGTTTTGAAAGCCCAGGCGGTTCTGAAAGTGGCGCAAGCAACCGTGAACGAACGCAAAACTGTGTCCGAGCAAGTGACCACGCTCGAACAAAACAAAATCAAATCTGGCCTGGACGTCAGCTTTGCCAACGTGAATCTCGCACAGGCGCAATTAATGTTGATTCAAGCTCAAAACGGACTGCAGGCTTCCTACGCGGAGCTTTCCGACGCGCTCGGCTACGCGCAGCAAAAAACTTTTCAGCTGGCGGATGTACCGATTCCCCCGGCGCCTCCCGCTAATTTTTCGTTACTTTTGCAAGAAGCGTTCCAGAACCGGCCCGAGCTGATCAGCCAACGCTTTGAGGCGGATTCGGCCCACTCGTATGCCATCGCCCAGCGCGATCTCTGGTTTCCGACCATTACCGCCGCCGCTGTCGCCGGCTTGTCGCCATACAGGCCCACTGATCCGACGCTGGACTCTCCACGCTATGCGGCGGCCGGATTCAATGTAAATATTCCGATATTCAACGGTCATTTGTTCGGTGCGGAGCGTACCGAGGCGAATCTGCAAGCGCGCGCCCAAGACAATTACCTGCGCGATTTGCAGGACAGTATCTCGCGTGACGTTCGCACCGCGTGGCTCAACGCCAATTCCACGTACCAGAGTCTGGCGGTTACCGAGCAGCTGCTGAACGAAGCCAACGAAGCTTTGGACCTCGCGCATTCGCGCTACAAGCTCGGGCTCAGCTCCATCGTGGAGCTGACGGAGGCGCAGCTCAATCAGACGCAAGCGCAGATCGCAGAGGCCAGCGCAAAATACGACTACCAGATCGCAACGGATCAGCTCAATTTCCAGCTGGGAGTACTTCAGTAACGGCTGATAACCCTGCGTGGATTCATAGAAGCACCTTCGGACGCGATCTCACCTCGGACGCTTGCCTGGGAGAATCCCCGCGCCCCGAGTGCCCGCCATCAGCAAGGGAACTAAAAATGCACTCGGAGCGTGTCGGCTCTAAATCCAAGCTGCTTCTTAGAACTTTCTTAAGGAGCAGCCAGGCATGAAATCAAACTGCGGCAGTTCTGGGCGCACTTGCGATCCACCGAACAAATCGAATCGCCGGGAGTGCTATCCACTGGCCACTCAACTTCCTATCAACTCGCTTGTCCCAGCTGCGGCGCTGTCTTTTATGACGATGGAACGCTCCTTCAATGCCCGCTATGCGACGATCCCGCCCTTTTACATACGATCTATCCCTCGCGTACTTTAATTTTTGACGGTCGAGCCGAGGGCCTCTACCGATACCGTTGTTGGCTGCCCATCGCGCATCGGTTGGAAGGCGTCGGCTGCTCAATCGTCTACAAAAGCAGAGGTCTTGGTTCCTTCTTAGGACTCGAAAATCTCTGGATCGCGTTCAGCGGCTATTGGCCCGAGCGGGGAGCGTCGCTGCAAACCGGCACCTTCAAGGAACTGGAGGTCTGGGGCGTTCTTTCGCGCATCCGCGATGATGATACTCGCGTCCTAGTCGTCGCTTCAGCGGGCAACACGGCCTCTGCGTACGCCAGGATCTGTTCTGAAAGCGGTATGCGATGCTTGATCATCGTTCCCGCCCAGGGACTCACCCGAATGCATCTTGACTGCGCCATTGGTGGCCCGGTGAAAATTGTTTCCCTCACGCAGGGCGCTGACTACACCGACGCCATTCACTTTGCACAAGCTGTTTCGCGCCACCACGCGTTCCTTCCGGAAGGCGGTGTGCGAAACGTGGGGCGCCGCGACGGAATGGCTACCGCTATCCTGAGCGCCGTCGAAGCGATGAGCACACTGCCAGACTATTATTTCCAAGCAATCGGCAGTGGCACAGGAGCGATCGCGGCGCACCAGGCGTTTAAACGATTGTTGTGCGACTCACGGTTCGGCCACAATGTTCCTCGGCTGATGCTGGGCCAGAATTCGCCCTTCGCACCCGTTTTTCATTCGTGGCGCAGGCAATCGAGCCAACTGGTCGAATGCAATCGAACTGAGGCCAGGCGTCTCTCCCGGAGGATTCTTGCCTCGGTACTTTCGAATCAGGCGCCCGCGTATTCGATTAAGGGCGGCATATTTGAAGCACTCACGGAAAGCAGAGGCGATGTCTTTGCAGTTACAAACAGAAAGTTGCGGCGCGCCATGCGGCTGTTTGAGCGGCGCGAAGGCATCGACATTGATCCGGCCGCGGGCGTAGCCGTCGCTTCCCTGCTGCAAGCAATCGCTTCGCAGCGGATCGCGACAAACGCCGCCGTCCTTCTCCACATCACTGGCGGCGGATACTCGAAAATGCCAGTGTCAGCAGAGCGTACGCATCCGGTGCCCGACATCGAGATCCCGCTTTCGGCCGTCAACCAGAAGGCGTCGCTCCTGAGAGTCTGGAACAGTTTTGAAGAGACAGGACCGTTCCCGCCGAGAACGGCTGGATGATTATGCTGTCGCGTGCCGACCGAACTCTCTTTTCTTCCGCCTCGAATCTGAATTCGTATGGCGCTCCGCCACGGCCTATATGGGAATCGGAACTGCAACAAATTCAGACTAAGTTAATCAGTGAACCGGACTCGCTCCCGCTGCTCTTTCGACGAGCAGTTCTACTTTCCGAACTGGGCCGACTCGTCGAGGCGAGTGACGAATATTTAGAAATCCTTCGGCGGGAGCCGGCTTACGTCGAAGCACTGAACAACTTGGGCGCCGTCCTCGTGGCCACACGACACCGCAGTGCCGCTCGTATTGCATACCAGGAAGCGGTTAACCGGAAGCCCGAGGATCCGCTGAGCCGAGTCAATCTGGGAAACTTCTGCCTGGAAGAAAGCCAACGATTGGCGTCTGTCGACTGCCCTGAGGAGGCGGCGGAACACAAGCGCGAAGCGCGCCGGCATTTCGAGCAAGCGCTTCGAACCGACCCAACGTACGAGAAAGCCCACGAGGGGCTCTCCTACGTGCTCGGTGATCTAGGGGAACCCGACCGCGCCGCCTGGCATCGCGACAAAGCCTTTCGCCACCGCTTTATCATTCCTCTGCCGTTTCGCGGGGGATCTGTGCCGGTACCCGTTCTTTTGCTGGTTTCAAGTCTCGGTGGTAATGTGCGGCTGCAAGGTTTTCTGGACGATCGGATCTTCCAAACTTTCCTGGTGCTGCCGGAGTTTTATCGTCGCAGCGTTCCACTGCCCGCTCACCAGCTGGTCATCAACGCCATTGGCGACATCGAAACGGCGCCTGAAGCAGTGGCGGCCGCTGAGTCTTTCCTTTCGTTTACAGGCGCTCCAGTAATCAATCCACCGGCTGCGGTATCCGCCACCAGCCGAAGCGACAATGCCCGGCGCTTCGCGGCTATTCCGGGTGTCGTGACGCCGATAACCGCAACCGTGACGCGGCAAACACTGGCTTGTGCGGACGCAGTCCACACTTTGGCGAAAATGGGCTTGGCAGTTCCCTTCCTTTTGCGAGCGAAGGGTTTTCACACTGGCCAGCACTTCCTGCGAGTTGAAAACATCGGAGCGCTTCCCGCAGCACTTGCGCGGATTCCCGGGGACGAGCTGATCGCCATGCAGTACCTGCACGCCATGGGCAGAGATGGAAACACGCGGAAGTACCGCGTCATGTTCATCGACGGAGAGCTGTATCCCTGGCACGCTGCCATATCTTCTCGTTGGAAGGTCCACTATTTCAGTTCCGATATGGCCGATCGCCGGGAGCACCGCGCCGAAGACGCCGCCTTTCTCAATAACATGCCTGGAGTACTGGGCCCATGTGCGATGAAAGCTCTGCAAAAAATCCAACAAATGCTGGGGCTCGATTACGGCGGAATCGATTTTAGTCTGGGGCCTAACGGCGAAGTGTTGCTGTTCGAAGCCAATGCCACCATGGCGGTGAACCCACCCGACGCTCGTGAGATATGGAACTATCGCCGGGACGCCCACAGGCAAATTACGGCCAGAGTTCAGGAAATGCTGTGCAAGCGAATCCACGAAGCGCTGAAAGCGAAGCTGCACAGCCGCTTGCACGCAGCGATTCAAATGATGCTCGAAGCGAGGTCGCGATCGTGTCCCACCGTACCAGCCACAGCATCCGCGCAACCCCGAAAGCATGGCTGAGAACACACCCGCGAAATGTCCACGTTTCATCCGATGCGTGGATCAAACTGGGCACGAGCGGCGGAAGGTCACTGCAATCGGTGCTCGTCGGCCCGATACGGCAGTCCGATGTCCCGCAGCATCGCGGCGTTTTGTGCGCCTTTCTCTGCGTCATCGTTCCCATATAAAAACGGCAAAAAAACGTAGCGCTTCCCCTTGGTGATAGGCCGAACCTCATGCAGCAGGCTACAAGAGAAGACAAGCGCTCCTCCGGTTGGCGCACGGTAAGAGCGCCGGCCGAATTCCGGGAAAATCAGGTCGCAGCCCTCGTATCCGCCATTCAAGTTGATCGAGACCGCGAAACGGCGGTGCTCGACGCCGGGCGTCATGTTGTCGCGATGCCGGTAGAAATGCCCTCCGCTATCGCTGTCGTAGCGTGACACAACGTAGCGGTCCATGTGGGTGGCTTCGAACTGGAAACCGAGCTTGATAGCCGGCAAAAGCCGTTTGACGATCTGCTCGCGGATTAATTGCTGCAGCTCCGGCGTGGCGATAATTAAGTCGCGCCGGTTTTTCTTGCCGTGGTCGGTAACGGTAGCAGGCTGCCCGCCACGGTCCACAAGAAAACCGGAATCAGTGCCGCCAATTTTCTCGAACAGCGAGATCAAATGATCGCACAGGGCAAAATCGAGTACGCGTGGCACCATCAGGACCGGCGCTACAAGCGGCACGCCCGCTGAATCATCAACTGCGGGCAGCCCACGCAGATAACCTGCCAGAAGCTGATCGTGGCTCGCCGGCTCTTGGCACGAGATGTTTGCCACCACACGAAGCATGGGATCAAGAATGGCGGTCTTCGGAAGGCGATCGGGTCCATAGGGCTTCCCGACAGCGCCGTCATAATCCACGATGAACTTGAGCACAGGACCGGCCGTTGCAAGCAGTCGATCCCGATCGTGGGAGTGGTCACTCAAAACGATATAAATCATCATTTGGTCTTCCGACACGGACGAGGCCAATTGCCGAAGCGACTCCAGCCGGGTCTGGGTGTGCTGGTCTGCCGCCGAGCCCATAAAAGCAAGAACGATCCAGCGGCCCGCGGAGACGTGAAGATCAATGGTTGAACCCGACAAAGTCCTGGCTCGAAACCAAGGAACCGGATCCCCAAGAACAATTTTCTCCGGGCCAGTCCAGCCTATGTCATTTTGTACGTTACTCATTTGTTTGTTCCCGTCGGAATTTCTATCGGCAATTCATTAGCGAAAATCAATTAAGCTCCATTTCGAAACCAACACCCAACCCGACGCGCACCAACGCCCCCGCTGAGGGTGCGATACACCAGCAAAAGGCGCCCGCGATGCTCAAGTGTTCGACCCTCCGGACGATCTGTCCTTTGTAGGTTCAGTGTTGCGATCAGCCTATCAGAGGGGAGAATTTCAATGTCCGCAATCGCACCAACTACGGCTGTTTCCGCTATCAACAACGCACTTTCACAACCGGCCGCAAAAGCAGCAACCAGCGCTGCAACGACTGGCACGCAGCGCCCGGCGCAACAAACCGCGCAAACGTCCGCTCCGCAAGACATCGTCACAGTCTCGTCCAACGCTCAGACCGCGAACCAGGTCTCGTCTCAAGTGCAATTGTTGAGCCAACAAGGCGAATCCGCACAAGAAATTGCCGAAGAATTGGGACTTCCCGTGGAGGTGGTTCAAGGCTACCTGGGGTAACTGCCGAACACCCGGACCTTTTCGCTCGCGCTTGCTACCAGTGTGTTTCGGGGTGGAACGTCTGTAATCGATAACATCCCTCCATTGCGTGCGCCCGTCAACCCAGTTGTGTCGAAACGTTACTTCCGGGTGCGCTTAACGCTGATTAGCGGAAAGGTTGGGATGCGCCCCCTGCCAAGCTGAGAAATTCCCACCGATATCAAAGAAAGCCAACCACACCAGCCGCCCGGCCCATACGGCTTTCAAGAGAGCACCGAATTCCGAGGCCTCCTAAGGCAAGCCGGTACGTTGCAAGCGCTCGCCACTGGCAAGAGCAGTCGAACATCTCGCTCTCGGCCCCACGCTGGGCCGGCTTTCCGCGTCGCGACTGTTAATGCCATGTGAATTATGCGTCCAACTGTGCGTGGGTGGCATCATACGGCTTGACAAAAGCGGACTCGGGGATTAAATAGCAGCGCACACGGCCCCGTCATCAACGAAAGCGCCCAAGCGCAGGTGTTGGCAACCGGCCCCAAAAGTTGGGTGTGCCAGCAAACCAAACGTTGCCGCTGAAGAATCCGGCGCACGAGGAGACCCCCCGGCGATGCAAACGACGCGCAGAGACTTCTTTAGGGTAGCGGCCATCGGCGGCGCAGCCGCGACGGTCTTCGGATTCGACCTCAAGCCCGCCTACGCCCAGCTCAAGGAATTGAAAATAGCGCGCGCCCGCGAGACGCGTTCCACATGCCCGTATTGCGCGGTAGGCTGCGGCGTCCTGATCTACACCATTGGCGACGGGGCCAAAAATGTGACGCCACAGGTCGTTCACGTTGAAGGTGATCCCGACCATCCCACGAACCGCGGTACGCTCTGCCCGAAAGGCTCCTCGCTCGAGCAGGACATGCTCAACCCCCGCCGCCTTACCAAGCCGCAAGTGCGCCGGCCCGGCGGAACCGATTGGGAGGACATTTCCTGGGACCAGGCGCTGGACGAAATCGCCAACTGGACCAAGAAAACGCGCGACGCCACTTTCATCGAGAAAGACGCCAACGGCCGCACTGTAAACCGCTGTGAAGGAATCTCCTTCATCGGCGGCTGCACGGACACCAATGAGTTCAATTATCTGGTCATCAAGGCAATGAGGGCGATGGGCTTGGTTTATCTCGAAAACCAAGCCCGTGTTTGACACGGCCCCACGGTCTCAAGTTTGGGACCAACCTTCGGACGCGGGGCGATGACCAACGGCTGGATCGACATCAAGAACACCGACATGATGTTGATCATGGGCGGCAATCCCGCCGAGAACCATCCCTGCGGATTCAAGTGGGCGATGGAAGCGAAGCGCAATCGCAACGCCAAGCTGATTTCCGTCGACCCGCGATTTACCCGCACCTCCGCAACCGCCGATCTCTTCGTGCAGATTCGCGCCGGCTCCGATATCGCTTTCCTTGGCGGCCTGATTCGCTACGCTATCGAAAACAACCGCATCGCCAAAGAATATCTGGTCAACTACACCAATGCCGCCTTTATCGTAAAAGAGGGCTTCGAGCTACCCGTCGATGGCTTGTACTCCGGTTTTGACGCGGCGACCCACACGTACGACAAATCAACATGGAACTACGAGCCAGGCGGCGATATGGGCGGCAAATCCAGCGATGCCCATTCTGCGGCTGCGCACGGCGATCCTCCCCCGCACGTTGCGGCCGGGACTCCCACTGCGGCTGTGCTGCTTCCGCCGAATACCGCCTACGATCTGACGCTGCAGCATCCGCGTTGCGTGTTTCAGCTTCTGAAGCAGCAGTATTCGCGCTATACACCCGAAACAGTCGAGCGCATCACTGGAATCCCGGCGGCTCAGTTCCTGAAAGCTGCCGACCTGTTCACCTCCATCCGCAAAGACGGCGACATGAAGAAAGTAGCGACCATCATCTATGCGGTTGGCTGGACGCAGCACACCTTCGGCACGCAAATTATCCGCACCGCCGCGATGATTCAGTTGCTACTTGGGAATGTTGGACGCGCCGGCGGCGGCGTAAACGCCTTGCGCGGCCACTCGAATATTCAGGGTGCCACGGACATGGCCGGCCTCTACGACAGCCTGCCCGGCTACCTCAAAATGCCCGTCCCGGCCGACACGGATCTAGCCACGTTTTTGAAACGCACAACGCCTACAACTTCCAAACCGGCGCCGTGGAATTCCATGAACTATTGGGCGAACACGCCGAAGTTTTTCGTGTCGCTCATGAAAGCGTTCTATGGCGACTCCGCCACCAAGCAAAACGACTTCGCATTCGATTATCTGCCCAAGGTGGACCGCGACTATTCCTGGACCCATATTTGGGACGATATGTACTACGGCAAGGTCAAGGGCATGTTCGCCTTCGGCATGAATGGCGTGATGATCGGTCCGGATACCAACAAAAATATCAACGCCCTGAAACATGCTGATTGGCTGGTTGTCGGCGAAATTTACCCCGATGAAACCAGCGAATTCTGGCGCGCGCCGGGAATTACCGCCGACGAGCAGCGCACCATTCAAACCACCGTCTACCGGCTGCCTTGCGCGGGTTTCGCAGAAAAAGACGGCAGCATGACCAACTCCGCGCGCTGGGTCACCTGGAAATACGCGGCTGTCCCGCCCCCAGGAGAAGCTCGAATCGATCAAGATATCGTGGCGCAGATTTTCCTGCGCGTGCGCGATCTCTACAAAAAAGAAGGCGGAAAATTCCCCGATCCGATTCTGAACGTGAGCTGGGCTTACGCGGACGCTTCGCACCCTCCTCTCGCGCAAGCAGCCATGGAACTCAACGGCCGGGCCCTTGCAGACTTGAAAGACGCCACAGGCAAGGTAGTCCTCAAAGCCGGCCAGCAGTTGCCCGGATTCGCTTTGCTGCAAGACGACGGCACCACCATGTGCGGTAATTGGATTTATTCCGGCATGTGGACCGAAGCCGGCGCGCAAATTCAGCGCCGCGGCACGGAAGATCCATCGGGCTTGGGCATTTATCCGAACTGGGCGTGGTCGTGGCCCGCCAATCGGCGCGTGCTGTACAACCGCGCTTCCTGCGACCTCGAAGGAAAGCCCTGGGATTCCGATCGTAAGCAAATTTGGTGGAACGAAGCAGCCGGGAAATGGGCCGGCAACGATGTGCCGGACTTCAAGCCCGATTCCAATCCGAAAGACCACCTGGGCCCGTTCATAATGAATCCAGAAGGAGTTGGCAGGTTATTCGCTCCTATCGGAGTGCTGGCAGACGGCCCATTCCCCGAACATTACGAGCCGATTGAAAGCCCGACGCCCAACATCCTGCATCCACAGCAGTCGAATAATCCTCTGGTCACCAAATTCAAAACACCGTATGACAAATTCGGTGACCCTGATGAATATTCCATCGTCTGCACCACCTACCGCTTGACCGAGCAATATCACTATTGGACCAAGAACAATCCGATGAACGTGCAGCTGATTCCCGAGCCGTTCATCGAAATTCCCGTGGAACTGGCCGACGAAAAAGGTATTAAAGGCACGGACAAAATTAAAGTGGTCAGCGCGCGTGGAACATACATCGCCAAAGCGTTCGTCACGCAGCGCCTGAAACCAATGATGATCGATGGGAAAAAGGTCTACCAGATCGGACTCCCGATTCATCAGGGATTCCGTGGAATCATCGAGGACGAAGGGAAAGACGCGCGCACGCCGGCGAACCTGCTCACTCCGTCCGTCACCGATCCGAATGCCCATACCCCCGAATCGAAGGGCTTCCTCGTGAAAGTCGAGAAAGTGTAGGGAGCGCATCGTGAGCCAGGCATCTACTGAACTCGTCAGGATTTCAGGGCACACCGGCACTGTAGCGGGCGCCGGACTAAACCGCGAATACCAGGTCGCCAAGCTCGTCGACACTTCCACCTGCATCGGCTGTAAGGCCTGCGAAGTAGCCTGCCTGGAATGGAACGGCTACACCTTCAGCGAAACGCACTTCGACAATACCTATCAGACGATGCCGGAGACGCAGTGGAATTACTGGAACCTGATCAAGTTTAACGAGCACGAGCGCGAAGACGGCAACTTGATGCTGCTGATGCGCAAAGATCAGTGCATGCACTGCGAAGATCCCGGCTGTCTTGCGGCTTGCCCGGCTGATGGCGCCATCGTTCAATACAAAAATGGCATCGTCGATTTTCAGGAAGCGAACTGTATCGGTTGCGGCTACTGCATCACCGGCTGCCCGTTCAATATCCCGAAATTTAGTCCCGCGGCGCATAAAGTGTTCAAATGCACGCTTTGCAACGACCGCGTCTCGGTGGGCCTCGAGCCCGCATGCATCAAAGCGTGCCCCACCGGCTGCCTCCATTTCGGCACCAAGCCGGAAATGACCGCACTGGCCGAAACACGCGCCGCGCAACTGCGCGACAATTCCGGCTACCCGGACGCCGGGGTATACGACCCGCCGGGCGTTGGCGGAACGCATGTCATCTATGTGCTGCACGACGCGAAGAATCCCGAAATTTACGGTGGCCTTCCGAAAGATCCGCACGTGCCGATCAGCGTGCGTTTGTGGAAAGGTCCGTTGAAGTGGATTGGAAACCTGGCCATGGTGGGCGGCCTGGTGGGCCTTGCTTGGCATTACATGCGCTTCGGCCCGAAGAAGGAAGAAGATGACACCAAGAAGTAGCGTCAAAATCGCGAGGCGGCCATGACCAGCGACGCGGTTGTACGATCGGGCGCGGCGGGGACCGGCGAACAGTTAGTGCCGCGCTACACTCTCGCCGAGCGCATCAATCATTGGATCGGCGCTCTCGCTTATGTCTATCTGCTGATCACCGGACTCGCCTTCTGGTCTCCTTATCTGTTTTGGCTCGCTGCCGTCGCCGGAGGAGGGTTTGTCGCCCGCTTCTGGCATCCGTGGATCGGGCTGCTTTTTACCGTCTCGTTTTTCTGGATGTTTCTCCAATGGCGCGGCGACATGCACGTGGATGCCGGCGACCGCGCCTGGTGGCGGTCTATTGCGCACTATATTCGCAATCAGGACGACCAGCTTCCCGCCACCGGCCGCTTCAACTTCGGCCAAAAACTTTTCTCCTGGGGCATGTTTTACAGCACGATCCTGATGCTGCTTTCCGGCTTGGTGCTGTGGTTCACTGAGTCGCTTCCCTGGAGCCTTCGCTATCTGCGCTACGCGGCCGTCTTGATTCACGCGAGTGTCGCGCTGATCACCATCGGCCTCTTCATGATCCACGTGTACATGAGCGTTTTTCTGGAGGAAGGCAGCTTCGGCGCTATGGTTCACGGCACCGTCACGCGCGCCTGGGCGCGCACGTTCCACCGAACCTGGTACGACCAGGTAGAAGGCGGCGCCTCTTCCCGTCCCGGTCAACCATCGCAGCGATGACGCAGACAGCAACGCAGGGCCAATGGGACCGGCGCATCCGCCGCGCCAACGAACTGAAGTCCTCCTATCCATTCGCTGCCGAGGGATTGCGCTTCTACGCCCGCGTTGCGGAACTGCAGCGCGGCTTATGCGCCGGCGCTGCAAAGGTTATCGCCAATTCTCCGATGCAACCCGCGGAATATCTGCCGCTGCGCGAACAACTATTCAATCCGCTTCTCCTGCCGAAGTTTGCCGAATTTGCCGCGCAGGTCAGGCAATTTGCTCCCGAACCTCTGGCCCAAGCTGCCGCGCAGATGTCCCGCGCGCATCTGGAAGAGCGGCGGCTCGCGATCAACGATTTTCTATCCGGTGGTTTACGCTCCTCGGGCTCAGCTGGTGGGAGAGAGCCAGCCGACGACCTCAGCGATTCAACGGCACAGAGGCTGCTCGCTTGGCTTTTCCTGCAGCCATTCGCGGAGTTCTTGGCCGCTCTCATCCAGCCTGTGAACATCGACGGAACTCCCTCGGCATGTCCCATGTGCGGCAGTAATCCCATCGTTGGCGTGTTGCGCCCCGAAGGGGACGGCGGCAAGAAATTTCTCGTCTGCATGTTGTGCGCGCACGAGTGGGCCTTCCGTCGAATCTACTGCCCCGCCTGCGGCGAAGAGCGCGAACCGCAAATGGGATTCTACGCTGCCCCGGAAATCGCCCACGTCCGCGTGGACGTTTGCGACACGTGCCATACCTATCTGAAGACCATTGATTTGACGAAACTCGGCTTGGCCGTTCCCATCGTGGACGAACTCGCGGCGATACCTCTCGATATTTGGGCGTGCGAGCACGGCTATGCGAAGCTGCAGATCAACCTGCTCGGTACTTAAGGAGTCAGGGTGTCGTGAAACGCCTGACGGTATAATTTGCCCCGTCATCGTTGCCGTTAGCTTCCATCGAATCTATTGTGTAGTAGTAGGTTGTTTTGGGCTTCAAACCGTCCATGCGAACGCGAAAGACCGTGTAGGAATGGCCTGGGTTCAGCCTGATCGGAGATTCTGCGATCTGTCCAAGGTCTTCGGGATTCGTGCCGTAACGCACGATTCCGTAATGCACGGGCGAGCCGCCGGGATTGGTTGTCGTCCATCGAATCACCGTCAAATCCCGCTTCGATAATTCCACCAAAGGCCCCTGCAAGATCCGTGCTCGCGCGACTTCAGAAACCACCGCAGTTCTCAAATTCGGCAGATTTGCGCTGATCTGCTTGGGGCCAGGAACGGGCGGAACGCCACAGATAGCTGTCGCGCAGGGCGGCAGAGGCGGCGTTGGGATCAACGAGTCGTTGCCCTGTGTCGCAGCTGACCCGCCCGTCATACAAACGCCCGTGAAAGTGTCAATGTTGGGATAAGGCCGCGTGAAACCATCCGACAATGTTTCGAGGAATGCGACGATTTGATTCTCCTCCCTGTCGGTCAAGCCCAAGTTGCCGGAGGTCATATCAATGTTGTTTGGCACCTCGGGCATGGGCCAGCAATTCACTTTTTCCGTGGTTCCTGCGGGGCAATGTCCCGAAGTCACGGGGTAAGCGTACTTGTCGCGCGTGTTGTAGAAATGGACGACCTGCTTCAGGCTTTTCAGGTAACCGTTGTGAAAGAATTCTTTTTGGAAATACGGACCGGGCGCCTCGGTGGTAGGACATTGCGGCGGTGCCAGCGCCACGTCTCGCAATGAAGGAACTTGCATTTGGCCGTCGACACTCGGCGCGTACTGTCTCCAGCTCCCGTTTGGGCTCGGGCCGGAGCCGAACCCGCTTCTCAGGAAAGTTCCGAGTCCCAAATCTCGGTAGCCGAAGCCGTAAGGGTTGGGAGTAAATCCGTAGGCGTCCGGCTTGGTCTCGTAAAAGAAGGCGACTCGGGGATTCAGCGGTATGCCTTCATTGGCCGAGCCGAAGCAAGTGAACAGAGGGTTCACCAATGCGGTCGAGCTCGTGTCCGACTGACCCGGCTTCAGCGCAGTTCCTCTCCCGTCGAGATGGCACGAATTGCAGTTGCCCTTGCCGTTAAACAGCTCATACCCCGCCATTTCGTCGGCCGTGAGTTTGTACTTGCCGGCGAGGAAAGCGTCGAATTTCGACGAGAAAGCGCTCACTTGCACGGACTGCTCGTAGGCGTCAATGGACTGCGCCCAGTGATCGTAGATCGTGTCCGAACGGGTGCGGTCTGCGGGGCTCAGCCGAACCGGAGTGGCGGTGCCTTTGAACACCGCAGCCTCCCCAGGCGTTGCGCAAATTCTTTTCGTTCCCTTTGGAAAATTGATGTCGAACGAGCCCTTGCCCCACACCTCTTCAAAGAGCGGTTTGTAGATAGCACTCGATAGGCGAAACGCGATACATGCGGTGTCCGGAAATCCCATTTCGGTGGGGTCGACCGGAGGACCCTGCGCCTGTTCGGCGTCTGGGACCCGAAGCTTGTAACCAGTGGCACGAGAATCCCAGAAGTTTCCGCCAAAAAACAAGCCTTGTTCCCGGTTGTACTGAAGTGGCGGGAAAAATGGCGCATAGGGATGTCGTTGCGCCGTGCGCTTGCCCGCTCGAAAATGGGCCGTTCCGGGATACGCGATCATCGTTAGGTTAACGGAAGGAATCGGTCCGCTAAACCCGGCGTAGGGCATGTGACAAGATGCGCATGCAACATTCCTGTTTGGCGAGATGTTCTTGTCGAAAAGCATCAGCTCGCCAAGCGTTTCGATCGTCTCCGTTCCCTCATTCTGAAGAATTGGCGGTTGGCCAGCGACAACCGGCGGCGGCAGCGCGCGCCAACGTGAGAGGGCGCGGTTTTCTACGAGGTCCACCTCCCGCAAAACTCGTGCGACTTCGGAACTCAAGTTGGATGGCAGAATTCCAGGCGGATACGGATTGTAAATCGTAGCCGGTCGCTGTTTTTCGCTGCGCACGGTTCGCGCTTGCGCCGAAATTCGTCGCGCGCCACCAAGCGCGGCAACCGCGGTTCCCGTACATGCAAACAGAACCGCGATCCAAAGCCCTTGAGTCCTCATGCGCTAACTCCCTCGGGTTCCGTAGGGCTGCCGGCGCCCTGGGCGGATCAGGCGCCAAATCACTCGGATGCTAAGCGTTAGAGTTAGTTTAAACAGCTGCGGTCGCATCAATTGTTGGTGCAGACACCTGCGCGATTCGCCTAATCGCCAAGCAGCAGATCAACCCGAAAGTTTCCTGGATTTCCAACAGACTGACAGTGTCCAAGGGATGCGACAGATAACTCTTCTCCGCTTCGGATCAGATCGCCTCTGATTGGCGCCTAATTCACACCCTGCCAGCACCTTGCGTGAATACAACACTTGCCTGAACAACGGCAAGAGGCGTGCTTGCTTTCAAGGCGAAGTGGAAATTCAGGTCGTGGTACACACAAAGGCGGTAGACATGAAACCTGTTACCCAGGAAAACAGCAGGCTCGGATTTATCGGAATCGGCTATATGGGGTTGCCGGTCGCCCGAAGATTGCTCGAAGCTGGTTTCCAGCTGTCGGCATACGATAGCGACCCCACTAAATCGGCAGAATTAATTCAATATGGCGGCAAAGTCGCGCAAACCATCTCGCAGCTTTCGGCCAACTGCAACGTGTTATTGACCTGCTTGCCCTCCGATCAGGTCGTCCTGGACGTTTATCGAAGCGCTGACGGCGTGTTCGCGAACGCGACTCCAGGCTTGCGAGCGATCGACCTAAGCACGGTGAATCCCGAAACCTCGCAGCAAATTTTCAGGCTCGGCTCAGCGCATGGGATCGACGTACTCGACGTCACCATGTCAGGGAGCACTCCCGTTGCCGAAAAGGGGTTGCTTACGCTGTTCGGAGGTGGGAACAAGGAATTCTTCGATGACGCCGAGGCCATCTTTCGCGTGATCGCCCAGAAATATTTCTATCTTGGGCCCAGCGGCTCAGGGGCCACCATGAAGCTAGTGGTGAATGCAATTCTGGGAGTCGGAATGCAAGCAATTGCCGAAGCTGTCGCGCTGGGCGAAAAGGGAGGGCTCGATCGCGCTCGTTTGCTGACGGTGTTGTCTCAGACTGCCGTGGTTCCTCCGGCGCTCGTGGGAAAGTTGTTGAGAGCAATGAAAAACGACTACAGTCCGCAATTTCTGATCCGGTTAATGAATAAGGACCTCAAGTTGATTCTGAACCTCGCGGCCTCCGTGGGCGCGCAAGTGCCCGCGACTGAAGCGGCGTTTAAGATAAATGCCCGGCAAAGCGAAGCGGGAGTCGAGCAAGACTATTCGGCGGTAATTCTGGAAATGGAAAGACAAGCCAATCTGGAAGTCGGAGCCCGCGAGCAGAATAGAAGTGGTGTTGCGTCGGCAAAAGCATAAGCCTGCTGCGCAAAACGTCTCGCCTGCAATCGGAATCCGTAGGAAAGGACAAAGCGGATGGAACACACAAACATTTCCGGCACGGAAATGAATGTTTCGCGAATTGCGCAAGGCACCTGGGCTATCGGTGGTTGGATGTGGGGAGGCACGGACGAGCGAGAATCGATTCGAACGATTCACGCAGCCCTCGATATAGGGATCAATTTGATAGACACGGCGCCGGTTTACGGATTTGGCGTATCCGAAGAGATTGTCGGAAAGGCCGTTGCGGAGAGAGGACATCGAGAACAGGTTTTCATCGCGACCAAAGTCGGACTCGAGTGGCACAACGGATCGGTTACCCGCAATTCCTCGCGCGATCGCATACGCAGGGAAGTCCAAGACTCGCTCCGTCGGCTTCGCACCGACTACATCGACATCTACCAAGTGCATTGGCCGGATTTGGCCATTCCGATCGAAGAAACTGCCCAGACCATGCAATCCCTCCTTAAGGAGGGCCTGATCCGCGCAATCGGCGTGAGCAATTATTCACCGCGGCAGATGGATCAGTTCATGTCCGCCTCCAAGTTGCACGTGGTTCAGTCTCCTTATAATCTCTTTGAGCGGCAGATCGACCGCGACGTGCTTCCTTACGCGCGCGAAAAGAATTTGAGCGTTTTCGCCTACGGGCCCCTCTGCCGGGGCCTGTTGACCGGCACAATGCGGCCGGATACGAAATTCACCGGCGACGACCTCCGCCTTACAGATCCAAAATTCCAACCGCCGCGCTTCGCAGAATATCTGAATGCCGTTCAACAACTGGACGATTTAGCGCAAAAGCGATACCGAAAACACGTGATGGATCTGGCCGTGCGGTGGGTGCTAGACCAGCCCGGAATCACCGCGGCGCTGTGGGGAGCCCGCCATCCAGCAGAACTGGACGCCGTGGCGGGCACGCTTGATTGGAAGCTCGACGCGGAAGCGCTCGCGGAGATCGATCAGATTCTGCGGCAGACGATCCCGAACCCGATCGGTCCCGAATTCATGGCGCCACCGATCCGTGAGTCGGCCAGGCCCGCAACCGCCAGCGGCGCGGGACAAGACTAAAGCGTCCGTTGGGAGGTGAATTGTGAACGGCGATAAATTGTCTGCAAGTGCGGCCGGGAGTATTTCCCTGGCTGCGGTGCTCCCCGTCCACCGAATCGGTTTCGGGTCCATGCGACTCACTGGCGACGGTATCTGGGGACCGCCAAAAGACCGAAAAGCTGCGCTGGCGGTCCTCCGCCGCGCGGTGGAACTCGACGTGAATTTCATTGATACCGCAGACTCATACGGTCCAAACGTCAGCGAGGAGCTGATTGCTGAAGCCTTGTTTCCTTATCCGGCGGGCTCGGTGATCGCCACCAAGGGAGGCTGGAGCCGCCCTGGTCCCTATCAGTGGACTCACGACGCAACTCCGTCACCCCTTCGCAAAGCAATCGAGGGAAGCCTGAAGAGACTCCGCCTGGATCGCATCGATTTGTATCAACTTCACATTCCCGACCCGGTAGTACCCTTTGAAGCCTCTGTGGAAGCGTTGGCTCAATTGCAGCACGAAGGCAAGATTCGCTTGATCGGGCTATCGAATGTTACGCAAGAGCATATCGAGCGGGCGCGCCGCATTGTCCCCATCGTTTCCGTGCAGAACCGCTATAGTTTTGCGGATCGCGAATGGGATTACGTGGTGGATTATTGCCAGCGGAATGCGATCGCATTTATTCCGTGGTTCCCGCTCGGAGCGGGAAAAGTAGCGGGCGATGTGTTGAACCAAATCGCCGAGGCGCATCACGCCAGTCCTACGCAAGTAGCGCTGGCCTGGCTTCTGCGGCGCTCTGCCATGATGTTGCCGATTCCGGGGACTTCGTCGATCGCGCATCTCCAAGAAAATATTGCGGCGGCTTCCGTGCGCTTGCGTGACGAAGACTACAAATTACTGTCCCATGTTCCTGATCTGATTGCTTCTCGCTGAACTTTTTTGTCCTTCCGCGAGACTCCGTAAAGCCGCGTGCTCCGGTGGTCACGCGTTACCACCGTTGTGCTTCCTCTTCGGCGGACGCGGACACACTCCCTATGAATCCATTGCGCAGGGTCGTTTGCAACTTCCGGCGCCCATGGAAGAGCCGTGATTTGACGGCCGTTACGGAGGCGCCCAAAACTCCAGCCGTTTCCTTGGCAGAAAGTTCCTCGATTTCGCAGAGCACGATCGCTATTCGAAGATTCGGAGACAGCCGGTTGATTGCCCTGGATAATATTTCAGTGCGCTCGCGTTGCCAGCAGGACTCTTCCGGACTGGGGCCCAGATCAACAAACGACTCCGACATGGGCCGCCCGCGATCGTCAGTGCTTTCCGTTAACACCTCGACTGCTCCTCGCTTTCGACGGAGAAGCATGAATGCTTCATTCATGGCGATGCGCGTCAGCCACGTGGAAAAACGCGCCTTTTCTTCAAATTCGCCCAGGTGAAGGAAGGCTTTGTGAAAGCACTCCTGGGCCACGTCCTCCGCGTCCTCCCGATTCCTGGTTATCCGCTGCGCGACGGCGAGGACTCTCTGTCTGTTACGCAAAACTAATTCCTCGAATGCCCGCATATCGCCCCGCTTCACAGCGCTAACCAGCGCGCCGTCGGAGTGATTCTTGACATCCGTTTCGCAAGTCGTTTCCATGATTTCGATCCTCCCCGCGATTTTCGTTTTAAGTAGCTGCACTTTTAGAAAAGGCAATTGCTTTGCCAGAGGACGTCAGCGAATTAAACAGCCTGGAAATGCACGGTAGCGCGAGAGTTACCAAATTCAAGTGCAACTGGTAAGCCGTCGACGGCTCGCGAATCTGTCGGAATCCTGTCACTCCGTCTATCGGACTGGATGAGCCTGAGTGGCTTCTCTCCACGAGCAACACTGCTGCGCTTCGCCGCCGGAGGCGCCGAGGCTGTGACGCTGGCTCTCTGGTTTATGCGGTATGATGTTGGCCTTCGGAAGGCTGGCTGCGTAGACCAACTCTGCCGCTATCCCAGCGAGCTAAAGCCATGGCGAAGCGGAATGATTCATGCGCGAGGTTATTCCGAATGACGGTACCTGACAGTTGTGCGTTCTGTATGCGATCACACCCGCCTGGACCCGATTGCGAAAATAAAACTTGGGAGTTACGACAATGGCGACCGAGATGCGCAAGACCGGAGTTGATGTCGTCGGCGACATGCCTTGGGGTACTCACTTTTGTCTCTTCTACGAGACAAGAGCGGATCTCCTCGAAACCACAGTGTCGTACTGCAAAGCCGGCTTGGAGAACCAGGAGTTTTGTCTTTGGGTGGTCGCCGAACCTGTCGCCATCGAGGATGCAACCGAGGCACTGAGACGAGCTGTACCCGACCTCGATAGATACCTCTCTGGCCAAGGCATAGAGATTGTTGCAGCTCGCGATTGGTATTTTCCGGATGGCGTGTTTGATCTCAACCGAGTAATTGCCGGTTGGAACGAGAAACTGGCGCGGGCTCTAGCCAGCGGCTACGCCGGCGTACGAGTGACTGGAGATACCGCCTGGCTCGAGAAGAAGGATTGGAATGATTTCTGTGAATACGAAGAGTCACTCAACCAGGCGGTCGCCAATCAGCGTCTTGCGGTGCTCTGCACCTACCCGATCGCCGCATGCGGAGCTGCCGAAATATTGGACGTGGTGCGAACGCATCAATTTGCGGTAACGCGGCGGCGCGGGGACTGGGACGTTATAGAAACTGCAGGGCACAAAAGGGCCAAGGCTGAAATCAAGCGCCTGAATGAGGAACTTGAACAACGCGTCTTCGAACGGACCAGCCAGCTGACTGCTGCCAACGCGGAACTGAAAAAGGAGGTACTCCAACGTCATCGTGCCGAAGCGGCGCTTCGCCACAGCCAGGCGTTTCTAGCTGAGGGTCAAAGACTCACTCACACGGGAAGCCTCGGCTGGAAGATTTCTACCGGCGAAGTCCTTTGGTCAGACGAGACCTTTCGAATTTTCGAATACGGACCGTCTACGAAGCCAACCCTGGAACTCCTTTTCCAACGAGTTCATCCAGAGGACGCGGCCTCCGTGAAAGAGACGGTCGAGCGCGCGTCTCGGGATGGTAAGGATTACGAGCACCAGTATCGCTTACTCATGCCGGATGGTTCTGTCAAACACCTGCACGTCGTGGCTGATGCCGAAAGAGACGAATTGGGAGAAATCGAGTACATCGGGGCGGTGATCGACATCAGCGAACGTAAGCGCGCGGAGGAGGAACTCCGGCGAAGCGAAGCTCGTGCTGAAGAGCGTCTTCGGCTTGTGGTGGACACGACCCCCGCAATGATAAACAGCTGTCGTCCTGACGGCTTCCTGGACTACGTGAATAAAGGCTGGCTGGATTATTTCGGATTTTCTTTGGAGACGGCGCTGGATCGAGCGGACGTGATGAAGATGTCCGCGCCTTCGAATACCGATGGCTCCGGTGGTGGGGAGTGGCAGCCCATCATTCATCCCCAGGATCTTGAAACTTTTCGGGATCACTGGAAAGCGACACTCGCGTCCGGCCAGCCAGGTGAGTTCGAAGCAAGAGTGCGCCGCTTCGACGGAGAATATCGCTGGCACCTGTTCCGCGGGGTGCCGCTCTGCGACGAAGCAGGGAAACCCGTCAAGTGGTACGTGTCGGCTTTTGATATCGAGGACCGCAAGCAGGCCGAAGCCTCACTCGCCGGCGAAAAGCGGATTCTCGAGATGGTGGCCCGCGGAGACTCACTCTCCGACATACTCGATCGTTTGTGCCAGTTCGTCGAAGAGCAGACTGGCGATATTTTCGCATCAATTCTGTTGCTGGATTCAAATGGCAAGCGCTTGTGGCATGGCGGCGCCCACGGATTGCCAAAAGCCTACAATAAAGCGATCGATGGAATTGCGATCGGTCCCGCCGTGACTTCCTGTGGAACCGCTGCGTTTACGGGCAAACAAGTAATCGTCCCTGATATAGCGACCGATCCGCTATGGATCGACTTTCGCGACCTTGCCCTACCGCATTCGCTCAGGGCTTGTTGGTCTACTCCGATCTTTTCAAGCGAAGGAAAGGTCATAGGAACTTTTGCGATGTACTGTCGAGAGCCGCGCAATCCCAGTTCGCGCGACCAAGAAATCATTACGCAGATCACCCATCTCGCCGGCGTCGCTATTCAACGTAAGCTCGCAGAAGACGCGCTGCGCCGGAGCGAGACCTACTTGGTGGAAGGGCAAAAGCTTACGCACACGGGTAGTTGGGCATACAACGTCGTTTCAGGAATGCTTGTACATTCATCTGAAGAACACTCCCGCTTGTTTGGCTTCGATCCGGAAATGGGCATTCCCTCCTTCGAGAAGTTGACACAGCGGATTCATCCAGAAGATCGAGCCCAGGCACTGCAATCGTTCGATAGCCCAATGCGCGCGAGAAGCGACTTTGATGCGCATTTCCGCATCGTTCATCCGGATGGCACCACGAAATACGTATACGGAACAGGTCATCCCATTTTCAACGCGTCTGGCGAAGTCGGCGAATTCGTCGGTACTGTGATGGACGTGACTGAGCGGAAACGAGCTGAAGAAGAGCGCGAGCGGTTGCGTGAAGCCCAGTCGGAACTCGCTCACATAAATCGAGTGACTACGATGGGAGAGTTGACTGCCGCTCTGGCGCACGAGGTAAATCAACCAATCGCCGCTGCCGTCACCAGCGCCAATAGCTGTTTTCACTGGCTTGAGGGCGACGCCCCAAATGTTGAAAAAGCCCGTGCGGCAGCTACCAGAATTGTGAACGATGGCACACGTGCGGCCGAAATCATCCAGAGGATTCGCCTTCTCTTTCAGAAGGGCATGCCGCAATGGCAATTGGTGGATCTAAACGAAATCGTCGGAGAGATGGTCGTGCTTCTGCGAAGCGAGGCGGCGCGATATTCGATTTCAGTTCACACGAACCTGGCGGCAGATCTTCACGAGGTCAACGGAGACCGCGTGCAACTGCAACAGGTGATGATGAATCTCATGACGAACAGCATCGATGCCATGAAGTCTGTGGAAGGAACGCGGGAGTTGGCCATCAACTCGCAGCCAGCAGATAACGAGCAGGTTCTCGTGTCGGTCTGCGACACCGGCGTCGGACTGCCCCCTCACCAATCGGACCAGATTTTTAATGCATTCTTTACAACCAAGCCAAACGGCACGGGCATGGGCCTTCGTATATGCCGCTCCATCGTCGAATCCCATGGCGGACGCTTGTGGGCGGCCGGCAACTCTCCGCGCGGTTCCAAGTTTTCGTTCACGCTGCCCGCCCAAGCGGGAGCTCGTGCATGAACCCGGCCGACACAGCGACGGTGTTCATCATTGACGATGATCCCGCCGTGCGAGCCTCGATCCAAGACCTGCTGCAGTCGGTGGGCTTGCGTTCCGAATGCTTTGCCACGGCGGAAGAGTTTCTACAGATTAGTCCGCCGGATGGGCCAAGCTGTCTCATCCTGGACGTGAGACTTCCCGGCATCAACGGCCTGGACTTTCAGCACCGGTTAGCTGATGCGGGCGTCCACACTCCAATCGTATTCATTACCGGACACGGAGACATTCCGATGACGGTCCGAGCAATGAAATCCGGTGCGGTGGAATTCTTGACCAAGCCCTTTTCAGATCTGGACCTGCTCCGTGCCATCCAGCAAGCTCTGGACCGCGACCGGCTGACCGTCCAGCAGCAGCGTAATCGCGCGAAGCTGCTAGAACGCTTCGAGGCGCTGACCGCCCGCGAGCGCGAGGTCATGACCCTGGTAGTCGCAGGCATGCTGAACAAGCAAATAGCCGCCAAGCTCGGCACCAGCGAAGTCACCGTGAAGATTCAACGTGGCCGCGCGATGAGGAAGATGAAAGCTGAATCGCTGGCGGAATTAGTTAGAATGACTGCGGAGCTGGAACTTCGGCCTGCCAAGAAATAGAGTCACATGCCAAGCCCACTAGGCTCACAGCTTGCCGTTTGATACGGGACCCTTCAGACTGCTCAACTTATTCCTAATTGCTAATGGACTTCCCTGCCAAACCGATAACACCAAGGTGTGATTGCGTCGCTTGTTCGACGTAGGTAAATTTTCAGCCATGGACATCAAGGCAAGACCCAAACTTGTCGCCATTGTCGATGACGATGACGCGATGCGCGGTGCAGTTCAGGATTTATTGGAATCGGTTCAGCTCCCAGCCCTGGCCTTTGCGTCGGCGGAAGAGTTTTTGAAATCCGGCAAGCAAAAAAACATTGCCTGTTTAATCGCAGACATCCGCATGCCGGGAATGTCCGGCCTCGAGCTACAGGCGAAGCTGAACGCCTCCCGCTGCCGAATTCCCATCATATTTATCACGGCGCACGGCGACGAAAAAATGCGCATGCAGGCCCTGCGAGCAGGCGCCGTTGAATTCATGGCGAAACCATTCAACGACACAGCGTTGCTCGATAGTGTTCGGGCTGCACTGGAAAGTTAATTCCCTCCAAGGATGCATCTAGCTCACAAGGAGGCCCTTCGTGGCAGCAGTCGCGACATTCGGACCCGTCGATCAGGACCGCACTCCGCGCCGATTCGAGCAAATCATTGGCAACAGCCCCGCTTTGGAATCGGTTCTCGAACAGGTCGAAAGTGTCGCGCCCACGGATTCCACGGTTCTTATTCAGGGAGAAACAGGCACTGGCAAGGAGCTGATTGCGCGTGCCATTCACAATCTGAGCTCGCGGTGCGGACGTTCATTCATCAAATTAAACTGCGCGGCCATTCCTTTCGATCTGCTGGAAAGCGAGCTATTCGGACACGAGCGCGGCGCGTTCACCGGAGCCATATCGCAGAAAGTCGGCCGTTTCGAGTTGGCTGACAAAGGCACGTTGTTTCTCGATGAAGTGGGCGACATCCCGCCGCCGTTGCAACCCAAGCTCCTGCGCGTCTTGCAGGAACAGGAGTTCGAACGTTTGGGCAGCACTCGGACTCATCAAGTTGACGTTCGCCTGGTAGCTGCCACCAATCGAAATCTGGTGGAGATGGCGAAGCGCAATGAATTTCGCAGCGACCTGTATTATCGACTGAACGTTTTCCCGATTCTGCTGCCTCCATTGCGGGCGCGTCGCGAAGACATTCCGGCGCTGGTAGAACATTTCGCCGAATTCTATGCCCGTCGAATGAATAAACACATTGACCAGATTCCTCGTGAAACCATGGATGAACTTACGTCTTATCAGTGGCCGGGGAACATTCGCGAGCTGCAGAATTTCATCGAGCGAAGTGTGATCCTCAGTTCGGGCAATGTGCTGCATTCTCCTTTGTCATCGCTCAAGACCGGCGCCGCGACGGTGTCCCAAGAGGCAGTTACGCTAGAGGAAGCGGAGCGAGACCACATACGCAAGACCCTTGAGCAGACCGGCTGGGTTGTAGCCGGTCCCAACGGCGCCGCCGCACGATTGGGCATCAAGCGATCCACGCTTTACTTCCGCATGCAAAAGCTCGGCATTTCACGTTCGAACCGGTAACTGGCCGGCCCAACTAGAGCTGCGACGAATGCGGCGAACCGCCCGACAATCGATGAACGCTCGCGTCGCGGCGCATTTTCTCCAGCGCGGAATTTCCAGGCAGTTCAAGCAACAGTTATTGAACTTCTGGGAAGACTGTCAGCCCCTGGACGCCCTGTTTAGCGGGCTGCCATGGTTCCTTCGCCATCTCTCGAAGTCAGCCTTCATTTCCCGCCACTTACACTCCGAGCACCTTTGGCAGCCGCGGTGCCTATTCCCATAGCGTCTTCCCAGAAGAAGGTGGCGCACACGCGCGGCGTTGACACCCCTTTCTCTCTGGCGACACCGAGGAGTATTGACAATGAGCACGCCTGCCAATCAGAACGAACATCCGGACCACGCGCAATTGAGGAGTCTGCTCGAACAGGCAAAGCCGCTGATGCTTCCCCTGTATCCCGAGCAGCAAAAAATCTGGACGGCCGAGAGCCCGCTCGCCCAGGAGATTAGATCGATTCTCGCGCAGCACCCCGAGTATTACCCCGAGATCCGTGCCGTTGTCGGCGGCGGAGTTTTTCCCGAGCAAGAGGGCCAAGCATCAGCAAAAAAGAATTAGCTCGATCGAACGATCGGCTCTAGGGACTGGAGAGCTTCCCGTGATTAGACATTTTGCCAAACAGATCTTCACCGTATGTCTGTGTTTCTTCCTCGTTCAATTCGCCGCACTGGCGCGATCGACCGCTGGCCAAACCGACCAGCAGCCGACCGCTTCGACTGCCCAGTTCTCACCCGAAGAATTGCAACAACTGGTCGCTCCCATCGCTTTGTACCCAGACGCGTTGGTGGCGCAGATCCTCGCAGCTTCCACATATCCAACGCAGGTCGTCGAGGCGGACCGCTGGATGCAGGACCACACCGGCTTGCACGGCGACGAGCTGGCCAAAGCGGTCAACAAACAATCTTGGGACCCGAGCATTAAGGCACTCACGCAATTTCCGTCGGTTCTTGAAAATATGGATAAGAACCTTTCTTGGACGTCCTCTCTCGGCGACGCATACACCAACCAGCCCCAGGATGTCACCGATGCGGTGCAAACATTGCGCCAGCAGGCCAGGAATGCGGGTCATCTGGACAGCAATGCCCAGGAGAACGTAACCACGCAAGGCGACACCATCGTGATCGAGCCCGTTGACCCCGACGTTGTCTACATCCCTGCATATGATCCTTGGCTCGTGTACGGCTTTCCTATCCTCGCTTACCCAGGTTGGTATCCGGTGCCAGGGATCTTCTGGGATGGGATCGGATCTACTTCGGTTTCGGATTTGATGTGGGCTTCTTCGGCGGATTCGGCTGGGGGTGGCCACACTGGGGATACAACTGGAACGATCATCGGGCCTTCTACGACCATCACGCCTTCGTGTCGCACAGCTTGGACTTTGGCCAGGAGGGGTTCCATCACGGCGATCTCGGCCGCGCGGGCTTCACTCATGATAACGGATTTCGTGGATCTTCCGCTTTTCACGCCCAGCCAGGAACACGATCGAGCGTCTTCGGCGGCTTCGACCATGGTGGCGTTGTGAGGAGCTTCTCCTCGCGCGGTCATTCGAGTATGGGCGGCGGCTTTGGCGGCGGTTTCCATGGAGGAGGCTTCGGGGGCGGTGGCTTCCATGGAGGCGGCGGTTTTCATGGAGGAGGCGGGCGGCGATGAACTCGCGTCCCATAGACGGAGCAGCTGAGGAAGAATTTAGAAATTGGAGAAGACCGATGTTTCAAACAATGTGGAACTTTGCTCAGCATCACTCGAAAGGCTTTCGCCGCGCGGCGTTCGTGCTCTTTGCACTCTTGCTGGTGTGCTCGTTCAGGCCCGCGCTTGCGCAACAGCCCGGACAAGAGACTTTCGCCTCGACCCAAGCTGCCGCCCGCGCGTTCTGTATGGCAGCGGAAGCACCCGAGCAGGATGCTCTGTTGCGCATTCTCGGACCGGATGCGAAAGACATCCTTTCCTCTGGCGATCCGGCAGAAGATCTGAAGGCCCGTGAACACTTCTTGGTGAAATACCAGGAAATGCACCGGTTCGTGAAAGCGCCGAATGGAACCGTGACTCTGATCATAGGCGCCGAAAACTGGCCGTTCCCAATTCCATTGGTGAACAACCACGGCGCGTGGTATTTCGACACCGCCGCGGGCAAACAAGAAATTCTATGCCGGCGGATTGGACGAAATGAGATGGCCGCGATGGACGCCTCTCGTGACTTGGTCCAGGCACAACAACAGTATTTTCAGTACCTGCCCGCGAATCAAAAGCAATTCGCGCGGAAGCTACTAAGCGACAATGGCCGGCACGACGGTCTGTACTGGCAGGGTACTTACAACGAATTTGCGAGTCCGATCAATCCTCTGATCGCTTATGCGAACGGAAGGGGCGCGGGCGATCAAGGCTTCGACCCCGTTCCATTTAACGGCTACTTTTTCCGCGTCCTCACAAGTCAAGGAACCAATGCACCGGGCGGCGCGAAGAGCTACGTCGTCGATGGAAAGATGACTGGAGGATTCGCCTTTGTCGCCTACCCGGCCGAGTATCGTTCTTCGGGCGTTATGACGTTCATCATCGACGAATCCGGAGTTCTCTACCAAAAAGATCTCGGCCCCAACACAACCAAGATCGCGGAAGCGATGTCTGCATTTGATCCCGACCCTACATGGCATCGGGTGAACTAAGCGCTCGCCGTGCAAATAGCGATGCCACACGTGGCGCGCGCTCGAACGAGCCACACCGCCGGTAGCCGAAGGCGAACCGTATCCGCGTTGCCGTCGAATGCGAAGGTCGAATTCTTACGGCGATATGGCTGCGGCCTCGTGCTTTTCACCTCACCGGGAATAAACGAAATCTACAGCAGCGCACAGTAATTCAAGGGCGCGGTTCGCGCCAACGTAATCGCGTGTCGTTGGACAGCTCGGACGTAAGGTTTCTGCGGAGTTCGGGCCGGTGGCGCCCTGTCAACGCGCTGACATCCATTCAATTCGCCGGACGCTTCGAACGAAACTCCCGGTCATCTGGTTTCATTCCACCTGCACCAGCGGTCCTATTTTCAGTTGTTTCACGGGGCAATGATTAACCTGCGCTATGGCAGCCAGACTGCATTCTCAATAGCCGAGGATTGAAGAAACAATGTGGATTGTTCGTCTTGCGTTGCGGCGTCCCTATACCTTCGTGGTGGTCGCCATACTGATCGTCATTCTGGGGCTACTCGCAATCGTTCGCACCCCAACGGACATCTTTCCGAACATCGATATCCCGGTCGTGAGCATTATCTGGAGCTACGCCGGCCTTGTGCCGGAGGACATGGCGGACCGCATTGTGACCGTCACCGAACGAGCTCTCACCACTACGGTCGATAATATTCAACACATCGAATCTCAATCGCTGTATGGCGTTGCGGTCGTCAAAGTCTTCCTGCAGCCGAACGCAAACCTTCAGCAAGCCGTCGCGCAGATTACGGCGATTTCTCAGACGCAACTCAGGCAGCTGCCTCCCGGCACCACCCCTCCTCTCATCCTCGCCTACAGCGCATCGAGTGTGCCGGTCTTGCAGCTCGCTCTCTCTGGCAAAGACTTGTCCGAGCAACAGCTCAACGACTACGCCATGAATTTCATTCGAACCCAGCTCATCACCGTGCCGGGAGCGTCCGTGCCCTACCCTTACGGCGGCAAACAACGTCAGGTGCAGGTGGACCTAAATCCGGCGGCGTTGCAGTCGAAGGGCCTATCCGCGCTCGACGTGGTCAATGCCATCAGCCTTCAAAACTTAATTCTCCCGACGGGAACCGCAAAGATCGGTCCCACCGAATATGACGTTTCCATTCCCAATGCCGCGCCGCAGACCATTGCGGACCTGAATCGCATTCCCGTCAAAACCGTGGGTAGCACCACTATTTACGTCCAGGACGTCGCCTGGGTACGGGACGGCTCTCCGCCGCAGACCAATATTGTGGAAGTCAACGGCCAGCGCTCCGTATTGCTGACCATTCAAAAAGCAGGAAACGCATCCACCTTGAGCGTGATCGCCGGCGTCAAAGCCCTTCTGCCGCAAATCATGTCGACTCTTCCGCCGCAACTGCACATAGAGCCGCTCGCGGATCAGTCGGTGTTTGTTCGCGGGGCCATCAGCGGCGTCGTCCGCGAAACTCTTATCGCCGCATGCCTCACCGCGTTCATGATTCTCACCTTCCTGGGCAGTTGGCGGAGCACTCTGATCATCGCGACCTCGATCCCCCTGGCGATCCTGACCTCGATCATCGTGTTCAGCGCCATCGGCCAGACGATCAACATTATGACGCTCGGCGGACTCGCGCTAGCCGTCGGCATCCTCGTCGACGACGCCACTGTCGAGGTCGAAAACATTAATCGCAATCGCGAAGCGGAACCCGACAAAGACATGGACGAAGTGATCCTCGATAGTGCTTCGCAAATTGCCACACCCGCATTCGTGGCCACGCTCTCGATCTGCATTGTGTTCGCGCCGATGTTTCTACTGTCTGGAGTGGCACGGTATCTCTTTGTGCCGCTCGCCGAATCGGTTGTTTTCGCGATGCTGGCTTCTTATCTGCTCTCCCGCACGATCGTCCCGACCATGGCTAAATACCTGTTGCGCAGTGATAAAAAGAAGGCCGAACGCGACCGCTCGCGCAACCCGCTGGTCCATATCCAAAAGCGATTTGAGGAGGCTTTTGAAAGGCTCCGTCACAGCTATCGCGGCTTCCTTGAATTTTGTCTGCACCACCGCCGGGCTTTCCTGGCTATTTTCTTTGCGGGATGCCTCGGCTCTCTTGCAATTCTGGTTCCTTGGCTCGGTCAGGACTTCTTCCCCAGTGTGGATGGCGGCAGCTTCAAGCTTCACCTGCGAGGCCCCACGGGCATGCGCATCGAAGACACCGCCGACCTGTGCGATCTGGTAGAGGGTTCAATTCGCCGCCATATCCCAGCGAACGAAGTGCAGAGCGTGATTGATAACATCGGGTTGCCCTACAGCGGTATCAATCTCTCCTACAGCAATTCAGCGCCGGTCGGCTCCTCGGACGCCGACATTCTCGTGACCCTCTCCGCCAACCATCATCCCACCAGCATGTACGTCCAGAGACTTCGCATGTCGCTGCCCAAAGAATTCCCGGGCGTAACCTTTGCTTTTCTGCCGGCCGATATGGTCGGTCAAATCCTAAATTTTGGCCTCCCGGCTCCGATCGACGTGCAGATCATCGGAAATAATCTGGCGGCAAATCGGCGTTACGCCGACGCGCTGCTGAGCAAACTCAAATACGTTCCCGGAACGGCCGACATGAGAATCCAGCAGCCATTTGATGAACCTTACCTGCGCTTTCGCGTCGAACGAACGAAAGCGCAACAGCTCGGTTTCACAGCGCACGACATCGCTCAGAATCTTTTGGTGTCGCTGAGCGGAAGTTTCCAGACTTCGCCAACTTTTTGGCTGGATCCGCAGAATCATGTCAGCTATCAGATCGCCACCCAGACGCCGCAGTACCGTGAAGACACCCTGCAGGATCTTGTGAACATCCCGATTACCGGCACAGACCCTTCGTCGCCTCCCTCAATCATGGCCAGCCTGGTATCCATGAAACGCGGAGTGGGTATGGCGGAAGTTTCCCATTACAACGTCGCTCCGGTGATCGATATCTTCGGCACTCCAGCCGGCCGCGATCTCGGCGGAGTAGCGCGGGACATCGACAAGATTATTCAGGCCTCGCGCTCGCAATTGCCGCGAGGTTCGCGGGTGGTCGTTCGCGGCCAAGTCCAGACCATGCGCGCCTCCTATGAGGGGTTGCTGACGGGTTTGGCGTTCTCGATCGTCCTCGTATACCTCCTGATCGTGGTCAATTTCCAGTCTTGGTTGGACCCGTTCATCATGATTTCCGCCCTGCCTGCGGCGCTCGCCGGAATCGCCTGGTGCTTGTTCGTAACACACACCACGCTCAGCGTGCCCGCCCTCATGGGAACGATCATGTGCATGGGCGTCGCGACTTCGAACAGCATTTTGGTGGTGAGCTTTGCGACCGAAAGAATGATGGAGGGAAAAAATTCCGTAAGCGCTGCGCTGGAGGCGGGGTTCACGCGTTTTCGTCCAGTGATCATGACGGCGCTGGCCATGATCATCGGCATGATTCCGATGGCTCTCGGACTAGGAGACGGTGGCGAGCAAAACGCTCCGCTGGGGCGGGCGGTCATTGGAGGCCTGCTCTTCGCCACCGTCTCGACTCTGCTTTTTGTCCCCACTTTCTTCAGCGTCATGCAGGGTTCGCGCCGGAATACCGCCGGGACCGCAACGGAAAGGTGATCGAGTCGCGGAGTCTTTATGCCAACTCAAATTGAAGATCCAAAGCAGCCCGGCCAACGTTTGGCAGAGCTAAGCGACACGGCGACGCCAAACGATACGCATGTACGGTGGCCGTATGTGGTAATTGCGCTATTCCTCGTGGCAGCCGTTCTGGCCTATGGGATGTGGTCGCGCCTGAATGCCGAACGCTCGTTGCGCACCGAAATATCTCAAACGGCGATTACCCCTGTCTCAGTCGTGCTGCCGCAACGAGAGGCTCCTGCCCAGGACCTCATCCTTCCCGGCAACGTGCAGCCGTATATCACATCACCCATTTATTCACAGACGACCGGGTATCTGAAGAAGTGGTACTTCGATATCGGCGCGCATGTCCGGAAGGGAGAATTGCTTGCCGTCATCGAAGCCCCCGCAGTCGATCAGCAACTAGAGCAAGCTCGCAGCAACCTGCTGACCGCTCAGGCCAATCTCGCATTGGCCGCAATCACCAAAACGCGGTACGAGCGGCTGCTGAAAAGCAAAGCCGTGTCGCAACAAGACGCCGATAACGCAGCCGGCACCTACAACGCAAACAAAGCTATCGTCGCGGCAGACCAGGCTGCCGTGCAAGAGTATGCGGCGCTGGTATCGTTCGAAAAAATCTACGCGCCGTTCGACGGTGTGATCACCGCTCGAAACACCGATATTGGCGACCTGATTGACTCCGGCAGCAGTGGCGGTGTGAAGACGGATCTCTTTCACATCGCTCAAACCGGTGTTTTGCGCGTTTATGTCAACGTCCCCGAAGAGTACTCGCGAGGAATTAAAGTCGGCATGACGGCAAAGCTTGCCCTCGCCGAGTTCCCGGCGCAGGACTTTCAGGGCAAAGTGGTCCGCACCGCCGACGCGATCAACATGACCACCCGCACGCTTCTAACCGAAGTGGATGTCGATAATCCCACCGGAACGCTGCTCACAGGCTCCTACGCCGAGGTCCATTTTGCGATACCCACGCCGGAATCCAACCTGATAATCCCTACCAATACCCTGATTTTCCGGTCGCAGGGCTTGTGTGTCGGCATTGTGAGACAGGGAAAGGTCCTGCTGGCGCGGGTAACTCCCGGGCATGATTTCGGTAATCAGATTGAGATCGTCTCCGGTCTCGAGCCGGACGATCGGATAATCGTCAACCCGCCGGACTCAATCATCCAAGGGCAACAAGTCCATGTCGTGCAGGCGACGCTGCCGGGGGATTCCAAGTGAGAAGCGCTCCAACGATAAGTCTGATGGAGAGCTTTCTGGCCGCCTTACGGCGTACGAAAATTCTTCTCGCGCTGGTGTTGCTCCCGGTCGGCGGGTGTACCGTCGGACCCAATTACCACACTCCGACGGTGCAAATTCCGGCAGGCTACAAAGAAGCTCGGAACTGGGCGCCCGCTCAGCCCAATGACCAGAATCTCGGCGGCACTTGGTGGACGATCTTTCAGGACCCGCGCCTCGATGCGTTGGAGCTTCAAGTAAATGTATCCAACCAAAATCTGAAGGCTGCCGAGGCTCAATATCAACAGGCCCGAGACATTCTTCGTTACTATCGCTCCAACTACTTCCCCACCGTGACGGTCGCGCCGTCTGCCTCTCGGACGCTGATATCCAACAATGCTCCGCCTCCAGGCTCGACCCTGGATGGCGTCACGTACAACGATTTCGAGGTGCCTTTCGATATGTCCTACGAGGTTGACGCCTGGGGGCAGGTCCGTCGCACTGTGGAGTCTTACCGGGAACAGGCACAAGCCAGCGCCGCCGATCTTGCGACCGTCAATCTAAGCATGCACGCGGATCTGGCTGTTGACTATTTTTTGGCTCGCAGCCTCGACGCCGAACAAGAGCTCCTTAATTCCACCGTAACGCAGTACGAACAAGCCTTGCAATTGGTCCAGAGCCAATACACAGGCGGAATCGCTTCCGAGTTGGAGGTTCAGCAGGCCCTCACTCAGCTGGAGACGACTCGCGCGGAGGCCATCGACGTTGGAGTCGCTCGTGCCGAATATGAACACGCGGTTGCAGTCCTCGTCGGGCAGCCTCCTGCGGATTTCAGTCTTGCTCCTCTTGCCCTCGTCGCGCCCCCTCCTCCCATTCCTGTCAGCCTGCCCTCGGAGCTTTTGGAAAGGCGTCCAGACATCGCGGCAGCGGAGAGAATGGTCGCCGCAGCCAACGCGCAAATCGGAGTTGCGAAATCGGCCTATTATCCGCTCTTGGATTTAGGCGCCGCTGGCGGATTTGAAAGCTCCACCATCACCACCTTGATACAAGGCCCCAGCGGATTATGGTCGTTCGGACTATCCGCCGCGGAGACTGTTTTCGACGCCGGAAGGCGGCGTGCTGCTACCGATGAAGCCATTGCCGCGTACGACCAAACAGTGGCCAACTATCGTGAAACCGTCCTAACCGGATTTCAACAGGTCGAAGACAACATCGCGGCGTTGCGCATTCTCGAGGGTGAGGCTCAAGTTCAGCAGAGAGCGGTCGTCGCAGCTCAGAACTATCTCGCGTTGGCCACCACGCGATACCAGGGCGGCGTCACCAGCTACCTCGAAGTTACCACCGCTCAGACCGCAGCTCTTTCGGACGAAGTCACCGCCGTAAATATCCTCGGTCGCCGCATGGTCGACGCGGTGTTGCTGATCCAGGCGCTCGGCGGCGGCTGGGATCGTTCGCAGTTGCCGGCGCACCCCGCATGCTGCGGCACGCAGGTGAGCGACGGAGGGTGACGTTCCGGGAGTCAACTTTCACAGCTGTTTGAATGATCGCACCTGGCGTTGAAGCCCAGCAGAAAAAGCGCGTGGACGCGCACACAGGAGATTTCGCATGAGCGATAACATCGCGGAAAAAGTCGTCGTCATCACGGGCGCGAGTAGTGGGCTGGGCGAGGCAGCAGCTCGGTTTCTGTCCGCGCAGGGCGCGAGCATAGTTCTCGGGGCTCGCCGAGTGGATCGCATCCAATCATTGGCAAACGAATTGACCGCTAGCGGTGCAAAGGCGCTCGCTGTGCCAACGGACGTCACCTCCTTCGACCAAGTCAAGCAACTGGTTGATCGAGCTGTACAGAATTATGGGCGCATCGACGTCATGATCAACAACGCCGGTCTAATGCCTCTCTCGCCGCTCGAACGCCTCAAAATTGACGACTGGAACCGCATGATCGATGTCAACATTAAGGGAGTCCTGTACGGCATTGCCGCGGTGCTGCCGTGGATGAAAGAGCAGAAGACGGGACACATCATCAATGTTTCTTCAGTCGCCGGCCATAAGGTCCGGGTTGGCGGCGCAGTCTATGCAGCCACCAAGCATGCAGTCCGAGTGATATCCGAGGGACTGCGGCAAGAAGTGAAGCCTTACAACATCCGCACGACTGTAATCTCACCTGGTGCGGTAGCTACCGAACTCGCGGAGAGTGTGACTGAGCCGGACATCGCCGAAACGATACGTAAAGTCTATAAGCTCGCAGTTCCTGCAGATTCTTTCGCGCGGGCAGTCGGTTTCGCCATGAGCCAGCCGGAGGAGGTTGACATAAACGAGATACTGTACCGGCCCACGGGCCAGGAATTTTGAGCTCCCGGTGGCGCTGCGTTTGCACCGATACATCAGTGGGTCGGAGACGATGGCTCTCCCGAGCCCGCGGCAGGCGGCATTGGCCGCCTGTTCTCTTCGCCGTTATGTTCCCGTTGCTGCATCTCGCTTTCCAGTTTTCTCTGCCGGGGGGTAAGCAGGGCGTGAATCTCGCGGTGCGTTTCATCGCTGATCGCGTGAATCTGCGGAGAAAGCGCCTGGCGCGAAGTTTTGGGGTTCTTATCGAACAGCGCCTGGATCCTGTCGTGGTGCTCCTCAAGCAGATGTTTGACCTGCCGCTGCTGTTCCCGAGTCAACTCCAGATCCTTCGTGAGGCGAGCTAGCTCTTGGTCGATTGATTGCGGCGTATGCATACGCTGAAGCTGCTGACGCGCCAATGGCGGCTCGCCGGCCGCAGGACTTTGAGCTGCAACGGGACTCGCCATTCCGAACGCGAACATAACCCCACACGCAAGCTTGAATATTCGAACTCGCATCGAACAGAACCTCTCCGTCGTCCGCCGTACAGATCGACACTCTCACGTGAAAACACCACTTCGAATCAAGTAGCGCCTAATTTAATTGCCTGCGCCGATAATTGCGTTGACCCAGCAGCCAAACTTGGCGGCAGTGCGCCGGCTCAGTATGGCGTTGGCGGTGTACATGAGTCATGGAGCGCCTAGATTCGCCTCCGTTTAACGACCGTTCAGCGAGAAGGCATAGAACTTATCGTTGTTGCCGTTGTACGGCAGCTTGCGTTCGCGCGTGTCGTATCCGCTGCCCCAGTAAACGACGCCGTCCACAATTGCCGCGCCTGACCACACGGCGCCGCCGCTCGGGAAGGTCCACTTGATCTGACCGGTCCTTGCATCCATGGCATAAAAATTTCCGCCTGAAGAGCCGGCGTAAACCACTCCATTTGCACTAGAGACAAACCCATCCGTGATGTACTCGGACCCCTGCGGATCGGCGGTCTGCCAGAGAATCTTTCCCGTGGCTGCGTCCAGCGCGGTCCACAAGCCGCCACTCGTGGTCCTCTTTTCCTTAGCGTATGTCGTATACGTGTACGTCTTATGGCTGCCATTGGTTATGGCCGCGTAGATGCGCTTGCCGTCCGTGGAGGTGCCCCACTCGATGCCGCCGAGCACTCCGCCCGGCCCGGCCTGCGTCGCCCAAATCTCCTTGCCAGTCGCGGGGTCGAGCGCATAGTACATGCCGTTCTTCTGGCCCGCTCCCAGCACATCGGTCTTTTTGCCATGAATCGTCGTGCTGTAGAGATTCGGGTCGGCGCCGAAATCGAAATCGGGCGAGGCGTTGGGGTGCGCCATCGTCCAAGTGTCCGCCGTCAATGTGTGATGGGCCCATACGATCTTGCCGCTGGTCAAGCGGAGAGCCACAACGCTATCGATATAAGCGTCGGGCGGAAGCCGCCGACAATTGGTCTGGCCCGGGTTCACGCAGTACCCGTTTGGCACCGAGTAGCTGTTGCCAGTAGTGACGTACAGCATGCCTGTTTTGTGGTCAACAACGGGCTGGCTGCTCCACACAGCCGCGCCATTGAATCCAGGGGGCACCATGTAAGTCTTCCACAAGATTTTCCCGGTCCGTGCGTCCAGCGCCTCTACGGATCCGCGGAACGTTGGTGTCAGCGTCGTATGCTCGGTTTTAGAAGAAACCCCCATGTAAACGATGCCGCTGTCGATCGTCGCCGATCCCGTCATGATAGCGGCGCGATTGGCATCGGTCTTGGTTCGCCACAGCATCGCACCGCTACGGGCGTTGATGCCGATCTCGAATGCGGGACCCAGGTCGGGAGTCATCAAATTGCCGGTGCCGATGACCAGCTCGCCATTCCAGTATGCCGGGCTGGTCCGCGAAGCCGAGCCAGCGGTTCCGGTGTAGTCGCTCACATCGTGCGACCAGATGGCCTTGCCGGTCTTGGTGTCGATGGCCCAGAGATTGCCGCCCCAGTCCGGCACGTAGGCAACCCCATTGACTATAGTCGCCGTCGCCGACACGTCACCGACCGTGGTGAATATCCATTTAGTCTTCAGATTGCCGACGTTGCCGGCGTCAATCGTGTGCTCGTCCGCGGCGCTGCGCGTGTTGTGATTGTTCTGCCCCGAGCTAGCCCAGTCCTGCCGCATTGGGACGTTTGTTCCGGCGCTTGCGCCCTTGCCCGAATGCGCCTCGGCGGTTGTCGGGACGCCGATACTCACGACGAGCAACGCAGCGATTGCCAGTCTACTTACCATTCGGTCCGTCACGCTTTCCTCTCTCGCTCGACCCAATCACTGCAATACCGTGAGTCGTCCTCGTCGAAGCGCGTGCACGCGCTCTACCTTACTCTCAACGTCTTCAATTCCGGCATGGGCTTGAGAACAAGGCGGATACAGCGACTGCTCGTGTTTCAAAGAGCCGATTCGTGTCGAAAGTTAGGCAACATGTCGATGCGCTGACAGTCAGCGATTCCAACTTCAACCGTCGGCGCCTCCGCTTTCACACGTGGCCTTGATGCTCCTGCCGCTTTCGAACGACACCGATCATCTTCGGGCCTTTCTTTCTCAAGGCCGACAACCGGTGATCGAGCAATGGATAATTTTAGCCTGTGAGCTCCATGTCAAAATATGAGATTGTGATCGAGCGTGTAGGGAGCATCGCCCAGGTCCAGCGAAATGGACAGTATGCCAACACTCCGACAGATTTGTTCCAGGGCCACGTGGGCCAATAAACCTGCGAAATTTGCAAATTCCTCATTTCGATGGTGTTTTCGCAGGTTTCCCATCGCGGACGGGCTCTGGCACGGCGATTGCTGTTTCCGAGTGGGTATTGTGCAGCAGATGCCCGGACAGTTTGGAAATCGTGCCGTCAGCTGAAACCGATCCGCTCTCAAACGGTTCAAATGCTGCCGCCACTGATGCGGAATTCGACGCCATGCTAGAACGCGGCTTCCGAGGAAACTCGTGATGTTCAGGAATATCTCGTGACCGTGAAAACATTCGCCATTTTCCACCCGGGTGAGATGGGCGCCGCGCTAGGGGCAGCGCTAGCCTCGCGTGGATTTCGCGTCTTATGGGCCTCACACGGTCGAAGCGCTCAGACCGCCTCTCGCGCCAAGGCCGCCGGCCTTGAAGACGCCACCACAATCGAGCGCGCCGTGAAGGTTGCCGAAGTCGTAGTGTCCGTGTGCCCGCCGGATGCCTCTTTGGCGTTGGCGCGCGATGTTGCCACTCATGCTTTCGGCGGGATGTATGTTGATGCCAACGCGATTTCGCCGGCCACGGCCCGAGAAATTGGCAGAGTGATCCAGGCTGCAGGAGGAACATTTGTAGATGGCGGCATAATCGGCCTTCCTCCTACGGCCCAGAAGCACCCCACGCTTTATCTGTGCGGGACCCAGGCCGCTACAATCGCGGCTCTATTCAGCGGAACGAACATGCACGCCGAGGTGATTGACGGCGACGTCGGAACTGCTTCGGCCCTCAAAATGTGCTACGCCGCCTTTACCAAAGGCACCACCGCTCTTTTGGCCTCGGTGCGGGCCTTGGCCGAGCACGAAGGTGTGGAACGTCCGCTACTAGAGGTGTGGCGGCAAACACTTCCAGATGTGCCGCGCCAATCTGAATTCGCCGCTGCTGCAGCTTCCAAGGCATGGCGTTGGTCGGGTGAGATGCAGGAGATTGCAGCGACCTTTGGAGCTGCGGGGCTGCCCGAAGGTTTTCACCTTGCAGCAGCCGATATATACCGCCGGTTGGAAAGCTTCAAGGATTGCGTTACACCCCCATCAATGGCAGCAGTGATTCAGGCCCTTCAGCGATCAGCGGCGGCCGAATCCGCCAGTGTCACGCCTCATGTAGATGATCGCGAGAAGGTCAAAATGCCGCGCTGATATCGCAACCTTCGCGGCGCTTTGGAGCGGAAGTCAGGATTGATTGGGATAAACGAGGTGATGGACATGGATTGGAAGGAACACGGAGTCAAGATCGTGCATGCTGGCGAACTAGACATGAACACGCCCCAGACGTCTGGCATGACGCGGGCGGCCGCGATCACTCACGCGCGAACCGGCGCAAATAAACTGTGGGCCGGCACGATGGTGGTGCGACCCGATGCCAAGACCGGACCGCACCATCACGGCGAGTTAGAGACCGTGCTCTACGTTGTGAGGGGCCGTGTACGCATGCGATGGGGAGATCATCTGGAACTGAGTGGAGAAGCTCAGCCAGGAGATTTCATCTACGTGCCGCCGTACGTGCCCCATCAGGAGATCAACGCCAGTCTGGACGAGATCTGCGAAGCAGTGGTGGTTCGAAACGGGCAAGACCCGATTGTCGTGAATCTCGACGTGGCAACGCCAGAGCCGGCAAGCGCGGGCCATCCCGGGATGCCGTTCCATCCAGTGCCATAGTTCCCGCGGGACGGAAAAGAATTTTCGGAAGGCTCTAACCCACTCATTCTAAAGCAATGGCGGAGAGGGTGGGATTCGAACCCACGGTAGAGTTTCCCCTACACTCGCTTTCGAGGCGAGCTCTTTCAACCGCTCAGACACCTCTCCGCGGCGGTTTTCGTAGCTTAGCAAACACCTTCAGTCGCCACAACAGCGGAGGACAAGCCAAAAGCAGTTCATCTCGCTATTGACACACCGCGCACAGTTATCTACATTTGCGTTGTAGTTGCCCTGGAGGCTTCGTGCGGTACACAGTTCTCGCGGGCGCTCGTGCTTTCCTAATTGGACTTTTAGCTGTCGGCCTTCTGAATCTGCCTATGGTGGTGACTACCAATGACGCGCTTCTAAGCAACGCAGACGCTACCCGCGGAGCAGCCGTCTATCCTGGCGACACCCTGGCGACCTACTCCACTGGCACCTTGAGGCTGGCCCTGGGAACGAGCCAGCTCTATCTGCTTGAGTCTACGCAGGCGACGATGCTGCGCGATTCGGGCGTGGTACGCGCAAAGGTAGATACCGGCACGGTTGATTTTTCCATGCAGCCGGGCAAGCTCGAAGTGGCAACACCACTCGGAGTGATTCGCGGGAATGGCACTGATCGCGTCTTCGGCCAAGTAGCCGTGCTGAGCCCCACCGTGATGCAGATCAGCGCCTATACGGGAACTCTCTTGGTCGCTGGCGCGGACGGAGTTGCGAAGAGCATCGCGCCGGGCGAAACCTACGAAGCGAGCTTGGCTCCTTCTGACGGACCCACACAACCCGGCATCCTCGGCGTCGGTCAGCCCCGCAAGATCAATTGGCGGCGCATAGCGGCGGTCGCCATCATTTTAGGCGCTGCGGCGGGCATCAGCTACGGACTCTACGACGAATTTACCGAAAGCTGCTCGCGGCCAAACTGCAAGAGCCAGTAGGTCACCGAGCGGCGTCGGCTGCTGTTGCCTGGCTTCCCTTAAAACTTTAACCCCCATTGTCTAGCTTCTAAAGCCCGCGACCGCCTGCAACTACACGTATCCGTCGAATTTTCGTTTAGCGCCGGCGGTTTTGCATTTCTTGCGCACCAGCCGCGCCACTCATTTCGTCGTTTCGCGCAAACGCGCCAGTTCCGCGCGTAGCTCACGGAGCTCCTTCTGCATTTCCGGCAGACGGTTGAACACCGCCACCGACTTCCGCCACTCTAAGTTGTCCATTGCCGGATAGCCCGAATAGACCGCCCCCTCCGGCACGTCTCCGGGCACGCCGCTTTGTGACGACACCGTCGCGCCATCGCCAATCTTCAAATGACCCGCCGCGCCTACTTGTCCCGCCAGAATGCAGTGGTTCCCTACTGTTGTGGACCCCGCCAGCCCAACCTGCCCGCACAGCAGCGTGTCTTCACCAATTTTGCAGGCGTGGCCCACCAGCACGAGGTCGTCGATTTTCGACCCGCGTCCCACGCGCGTCTCTCCGACGGTCGCGCGATCGATCGCGGAATGCGCCTGAATTTCCACGTTGTCTCCAATCACCGCAATTCCCGCCTGGCGCATTTTTCGCCAATGCCCATTCGCGTCCGGCGCAAATCCAAATCCGTCGCTGCCGACCACCACTCCATTCTGCAGAATCACGCGGTCGCCAATGCGGCAGTTCTCCCGCACGCAGGCGTGCGAATGCGCAAAGAAATGGCTACCAATGCGCGCGCCGGAATAGATCGTCACGAAGCTGTGCAGCACCGCGTGATCGCCGATCTGCACGCCATCCGCGATATAGCAATAGGGACCGATGTGCGCGCCCACTCCCACCTGCGCCGAATCCGCAATCACCGCCGTCGGATGCACTCCGGGAGCGAAATGCGGCGCTGGATGAAACAACTCGATGGCTCGCGCGAAATCCAGATACGGATTCTTTGACCGCAGCGCCGCCACATGCGGCGGACACGCCTCTCCCGGCGCAATCAGTACCGCCGATGCGCGCGTCGTCCCCAGCGCCCGCAAATATTTGCGATTCGAGAGAAACGTCAGCTCGCCCGCCCCCGCGTCCTCCAGCCCCGCCACCCCCGTAATCTCAATCGCACCGTCTCCCTCCACCACGCACTCCAGCTTCTCCGCAATCTGTTGCAGGTTCATTTTAGCTCCTCACTACAACCCTGGGCAGCGCGCCCACGCAAACCCACCCCTTAGCGCGAACATGGAACGGGACATGCGGGCCCCGTAGCTAAGTGTCCGCAAAGCTATTTCCGCCGCTGAGGGCCGACGTACAAGGCGAACTTGCCTTTGTCAGCCCCGGTTAGCATGAAGAAATTAGCGCCCGGCGCGTCGACGCCGATCTTCTTAAGCGCGGACTGAAGTACTGCCGCTCCACGAGGCGCGTGATGAGTATCCCCGACCCAAATTTGCAGGCCGGGTGTAAACAGGTCGATTCTTCCCCAGTTCTAGGGGTAATCCTCAATCTTCCAGCCAGCGTCGCCAAGCGCGGCTGCGAGTTGCCTGAAATAGCGTTGAGCCTCGGAGTCGGGGGAACAAACGAAGTACAGCTCCTGGGGAGCAGCAGGAGTAAGGAGCGACACCAGAGCCGACACTTGCTTCGTTGTGAGCGAGCGGCCCACGTCCGCATCTTCAGCCTCTTGGGCTTTGCGCTCTGCTTCCTCGGCCTCTTTTGTCAGTTGGTCCGCTCGCTGTTGTTCCGATAGCAGTTTCGCCTGAAACTGCCGCGTGATGGCCCCCGTGCGGCTGTCGTACAAGTCCTCTTTTCGGTGGTCGTATCTGTAGCCAGCATATTCGCCCAGAACAGCAACGCCGATCGCGAAGACCGCCACAATTTCGAGACGGCGCGCGTATTTGCTCCAACAATGTGCGATGACTTCACAAGTCAGCATTAGCGCCCAGCACAAAATTGTGGCGAGCTCAATAGCTGACGACGCTCGCTTAACGCTCTCGAGAGAGTCCCAGCCCGGTGGCCACATGGGGGGAATATAGCACGAGCATTCGGCACTCACGGGCAGCCATGTGAAACGTGCCCACCGAATGATAGAGTTCTTCACCCCGAGGCAAAAGAAGTCGACAGCACGGCCGCCAGCATGGAGCAAAACCGGTACACATTCGGCGATAACGCCGAAGCGAGCGCCCGCCTGCGCCGCCTCGCGGAATTGTACGAGCCGGAAACGCGCGAACTGCTCTTGCGCGACGCCGCGCGCAAACCGCACCTGGCCATCGACCTCGGCTGCGGCCCCGGCTGGACCACTCGCCTCCTGCACGACGCGCTGCATCCCACACGCACCATCGGCCTCGACGCTTCGCCACACTTCATCGACGAGGCGCGCCGCAATCAGGGAACAAAAAGCAACGCCCCGGCACTGGAATTTCACGTCCACGATGTGACTCAAACGCCCTTCCCCGCCGCCGCGCCGAATGCCCTGCTTTGCCGCTTTCTGCTAACGCATCTGCGAGAGCCAGGCGATGCGTTAGCACGATGGGCGAAAGCCAGCGCGCCCGGTTGCATTCTGTTCATCCACGAGACGGAGTCAATGGACGCGGACAACCCGGCGCTGCGCTGCTATTACGAGTTAGTCGCGCAGTTGCAGCGTCACTACGGACAAACCCTGGAAATCGGAGCTTTACTGGAGGACTGCGTCGCAAAAAATGGCTGGCGCGTGCTGGAAAGCCGTCGCCTCGAACTCCGCAAGCCTGCGAGTGCCATGGCGCAAATTCACTTGGCCAATTTGCGAACGTGGCGGAATGACGATTACGCGCGCCAAGCCTTCGATGCCCGGGAAATCGATTCACTCGAAGCGTCGCTAAGCGAAATCGCCGCCTCGCCAAACGCCGGCACCGTAATCAACGCCGCCCGCCAAATTATCGCCCGCCGCGCTCCGCAAGCCTGAGCTGCATCGCAAGCAGCGGTCGGAAACCTGGCGCGAGAAAATCACTCCGGGACTGGAATTTCGCCTCCGGGACCTGATGCAATCGCCGTTCCCGTTCCCACAGACTCTAAAGCTCCGCCCCTAAAAACCATCACCTTCCTCGCATACACTAGCTGGACAACTTCGCCTCGTTCCACAGCTCTTCCATACGCTCGCGTGGCACGTCGGCGAGACGATAGCCCTCGCGCGCGGCGGCGGATTCCATCCACTCGAAGCGGCGCTTGAATTTGCGGTTGGCTTTCTTCAGCGCGCTCTCGGGATCGATGCCGATGAATCGCGCCACATTGACGCCCGCGAAAAGCAAATCGCCCACTTCTTCTTCCACTTCCGGCGTCAGGCGCTTCGCGTGAGACTTCGCGTCCGATTGCTCTGCGGTGGCGTGGCCGCTCGGGAGCGTTTCGAGCAACTCGCGCCGCTCCTCGTCCATTTTGTCAAACACCCCATCGAGGCTGTCCCAGTCGAAACCGATGCGCGATGCGCGCCGCGTGAGCTGATAGGCTTCGAGGACGCCAGGAAGAGAACGCGGCACGCCCGCGAGGATCGATTCGGCTTCGTCCGGTTTGGCTTTCGCCAAAACCTTTCCATCGCCCTGCCCGGCTTTTTCCGCGGCGCGTTCAGCAACACGTTCGGCGGCTTTGATCTGCTCCCAATTTTTCAGCACCGCGCCGGCGGTTTCGGCCACCACGTTGCCGAAAACGTGCGGGTGGCGGCGCACCATCTTGCTGTAGACGGATTCGATCACGTCGGAGATGTTAAAGCGGCCATCCGCTTCGGCGATATTCGCATGGAAGACCACTTGCAAAAGCAGATCGCCCAGCTCGGAGGCGAATTTTCGCGGATCGCTGGAATCCATGGCATCGAGGACCTCGTACGCTTCCTCGACCAGATATTTCCGCAGGGACGCGTGCGTTTGTTCGCGGTCCCACGGGCAGCCGTTCGGCGAACGCAAGCGCGCCTGCAGCGCCACGAGCCTGGCGAACCATTCGCCTGCAGCTTTGTCCCGTTTGGTGACTCGCACTTCCGAGCCCGGCTTTCGGCCGCGTTTATGCGGGCGCTTCGTTGGTGCACGTCTGCTCGCCGTTTTTCGTTTGATAGCCACTGGCAACTCTCTTTCCGAGTAGCAATAAAATTTACGGGAGTGCGCGCGAATTCACAAGGTCTGCGGCGGTCTTCAGCTGTCTTGCAACCAAATGGCGCCGTAAGGCGCGACGCGAGTCGATTTCGCGCGTTCCCAACGCGCGGCGGCATCTGTTATGCTGACGCTTCGCGCCTGTTACTTCCACGTGGCTGACGCGGCAAATCACTCAAACGGGAGAATTGTCACTGTGAGTTCCACAACCATTGCCAGCAAACCTGCGAAGCGGGCGTTCAACTTCAACGCCGGACCAGCCGCCATGCCGCTGCCTGTGCTCGAAAAAATGCGCGATGACATGCTCGACTACGCCGGCACGGGAATGTCCGTGATGGAGTTGAGCCACCGCTCGGCGGAATTCGAAGCGATCAACGATAAAACCGAACAGACGCTGCGGCGGCTGCTGGCCATTCCAGAGGACTACGCGGTGGTGTTTCTGCAGGGTGGGGCGAGCCTGCAATTCGCCATGGTGCCGATGAATTTCTGCACGCCCGGCAAGCCGGTGGACGTGCTGCATACTGGCGCCTGGACCGCCAAGGCCATCGAGGAGTTAAAGAAAGTCGCCGAATGCCGGCTGGCCGCGTCGGGCGAGGCGCAGAAATTTTCGCGGCTGCCGGAGGCTAGCGACATCTCGTTTGACGCGAACGCGTCGTATGTCCACATCTGCACCAACAACACCATTGAGGGAACGCAGTGGCACTCGATTCCGGACACCGGAAGCGTGCCGCTCGTCGCCGATATGTCTTCGGACATTATGTCGCGGCCGGTGGACGTGATGCGCTTCGCAATGATTTTTGCCGGCGCGCAGAAAAATATGGGCCCGTCGGGCGTCACGGTCGCCATCATCCGCAAGGATCTGGCCGAACGCGGCAGCGACAAGATCGCCAAAATCCTGCAATACCGCACGTTCATCAAAGATCGTTCGCTTTATAACACGCCGCCCACGTTCGGCATCTACGCCATGGGGCTGGTGCTCGATTGGATCGAAGCGCAGGGCGGGTTGGCGGGAATTGAAAAGCGCAATGAAGCCAAGGCCAAGCTGCTTTACGATGCTCTCGATGCCGGCAGCTACTACAAATGCCCCGTCGAGAAGGATTCCCGCTCGCGCATGAACATCGTATTCCGCGTGGCCGGAGGCGACGAGGCCATCGAAAAGAAATTTGCCAAAGAAGCTACGGCCGCGGGGCTCGTCGGTATCAAGGGTCACCGTTCAGTTGGCGGAATGCGCGCGTCGCTTTACAACGCGGTGAGCCTCGATGCGGTTGAGGCTTTGGTCGGCTTCATGCGCGAGTTTGAGAAGAAAAACGGCTGATTGCGGGTCGCGCACGAACTGACTCGCATTCGCAACGTCTACTTTAGCGGTAGATACGCTGCGGTGCTTCAACGGATCGAGCAGCCGCTGCTCAAGCTTCCAGGCGATCAATTTCTGCACGCTGGTGTGCTCCAAATCCGGCGGGCCAAAATGTTCAAGCGCGGCGACTTTCGTTTCTGGAAAGACGACGATTTGAACGTTCATAAAGTCTCAGCCCCTGCCGTTCTCCCGGCGGCGTGCGCAATAGCGGCGCGCCTACGCTAACATAAAGCTCCGGCATTTCCCATTCGCCTGTGAGGCGTGGAAGCCACACGGATGTTGTTAAATAGCCACGCGGCTTGACTTGCGAGGCACCCACCGCTATCGTGGCCAAGTGACCAGCGCGGTCGCTTCATCTGAAATAATTTTGCGCGAATCAGGTCCGAGCGTGGGCGAAAGCAGGCAAGATCCCACAGCTTTCCCGCTCGCCAACCGGGGTGTCCCTGAGCCGACGCCGCGCCGCGCCGCGGACGCGCACCCTCCACTCGACGAATACTACAACGCGCTTTTCACTCACTTTGGGCCGCAGCACTGGTGGCCGGGCAAGACTCCCTTCGAGATCATCGTTGGCGCGATCCTGACGCAAAACACCTCGTGGACGAACGTCGAAAAAGCCATCGAGAATCTGCGCGCCGCCAAACTTCTGAGCCCCGCAGCGATTGAGAAAGTCCCGTTGCGAAAACTCGAACGGCTGGTGCGCCCGTCGGGATACTTCCGCCAAAAAGCGCGCAAACTGAAAGCGTTCTGCGCCTTTCTGCGCACCGAATATCGCGGCTCGCTCAAGCGCATGTTCGCCGCCCCGACCATTGTGCTGCGGCAGAAGTTGCTCGGAGTCTTCGGCATCGGCCCGGAAACCGCGGACTCAATTCTGCTATATGCCGCCGGGCATCCGGTATTCGTCGTGGACGCGTATGCCAAGCGCATGTTGGCCCGCCACGGCTGGGCCGCCGAAAACTCGAAGTACGAGGACATCCGGTGGACGTTTGAGCGGCAGTTCCTCGGCGACGCGCGGCGGTTTAACGAACTGCACGCGCTGATTGTCAGCACCGGCAAAGCATTTTGCAAGCGCAGTGAGCCTCTATGCGACCGCTGCCCATTGGGTCGCTATCGCGAGGAGGGCCGGTGAACGCCGCACGGCCCCACGGGAAAAACACCTGGTGGTTGATCGTAGGCGCGATCATCGTGGTGCTGCTCACCGCGTTCGTGATCACCCTGGGATCATTCAATCCGCCATTTCGTCCGGAGCAAGGAACGCAATTCGCCGTCTCCGTCGCGTTATCGACGTTTATCGAAGTGGCGCTGCTGGTATTCGGGCTGATCCTGACGCGTTCGATTCTTCGGACGTTATCGGAGCGGCGCGCCGGCAAAATCGGCTCGCGGTTTAAAGCCAAGATGGTCTTGGGCGCCATGGGCGTTTCACTGTTGCCGGTCGTATTCCTGTTTTTCTTCAGCTACGCTCTGGTGAATCGCACGCTGAACAACTGGTTCCCCCGCCCCCTGGAAATTGCCAACGAGCAAAGCCGCGCGCTGCTGAACGAGTTCACCAGCCGTGGGTATTCGCGCATGTCCACACAGGCTGCGGCAATTTGCGCATTAGTTGCGCAGCAACATCTGGACTGGGCAGCGGCGGCCCATAGCGCTGCTCCCGACGCTGACGCAGTATGGCGCGTGACGGCAACCGGCTCGATCGACAAGGAATTTCCTGAATCCCTCGGCTCGCCTGACCAGATTCACCCGCACGCAAGCCCCACTGGCACGCTCCCCACCGGCGCGGAGATATGGACGGGCAAAAGCGGATCGTACCTGGCGGGACGCGCTATTTGCGGAACCGGAACAATTGTAGTAGCGCGGCAAGTTCCCAGCGACTTTCTCGCCCGGTACCACCAGATCGAGTCGCAGACGCAGATCTACCGGCAGCAAAAAGAGCATCTTCGTCTCTACAAACGCGAGATTTTGCTGGCGCTGTTTCTGATCACTCTGCTGCTGGTCTTTAGCACCACGTGGGTCGCTCTGTTTCTGTCCAAGCAGGTGACGGTGCCGATCCAATCTCTCGCGGAAGCCACGCGCGAGCTTTCGCGAGGAAATTTCGAGCATCGCATCGACGTGCAGGCGCAAGACGAGTTGGGCACGCTGGTGCGCTCGTTTAATCGCATGGCCGAACAGCTTGGCGAAGGCCGCCGGCAAATCAACGAGTTCACTCACAGCCTGGAGCAGGCCGTGGAAGAGCGCGAGCGCCGCCGCAAGCTGATGGAGGCGATTCTGGAAAACATTCCCACGGGCGTGGTTTCGCTCGATCCCTCCGGCGCGGTGGCGCAAGTGAACAGTGCGGTCAGCACAATTGTCGGCGAGTACGCGCGCGATGCGCGCACCGTGGCAGAATTGCTGGGCGAGGACGCGGCGCGGTCGGTCCAGCACTTGATGCGGCGCTCGCTGCGGATGGGCGCGGCGTCACGGGAGTTGGAGATCGCCACGCGCGGGCGGCTGGTGCGCATGGCCGTCACCGTCAGTTCACTCGGGCCGCGCCGCTCGAATCCCGGATTCGTGGTGGTGATTGACGATCTCACCGATCTGTTGCGCGCGCAGAAAGCGGCGGCGTGGCAGGAAGTGGCGCAACGAATAGCGCACGAAATCAAGAATCCACTAACGCCTATTCAGCTTTCGGCCCAAAGAATTTTGCGATACCTGGACCGCACCGCGCCCGCGAAAGAGACCGGCTCGCGTACCGAATTCGAAAAACTCACCGCCGAATGCGCGTCATTGATCGAGCGCGAGGTGCAAACGCTTGAGTCTCTAGTCGGCGAATTTTCGCGTTTCGCGCGTTTCCCCGCGGCGCGGCTTGCGCCTTCGGACATCAATCCGGTGGTGCGGAGCGCCATCGCGCTTTTTCACGACCGCCTTGAGGGCATTACGGTGCGCACCGATCTGGCCGAGTCGCTCCCTCAGGTAAAAGTGGATGCCGAACTGCTGTGTAACGTGCTCGCGAACTTGATCGACAACGCAGCCGAGTCCATGGAAGGCTCGCGCATGCGGCACCTTCGGCTGGCCACGCGCGCCGTCGGCGATGGCGATGCGGTGGAAATCGAAATTTCCGATAGCGGCCATGGCATTTCTCCAGCCGACAAGGACAAACTCTTTCTGCCGCACTTTTCGACCAAGGACCGCGGAACCGGCCTCGGACTGGCGATTGCAAGCCGGATCATCGCCGAGCATAACGGCACCATCCGCGTGGAGGACAACCTGCCGGCGGGAACGCGCATTTTGATTCGCTTTCCTGCCGTCGATGCGGTCGCGTCCACTCCCGCGGGTTAAGGAATCACGAATGTCCACACGCATACTGATCGTTGACGACGAAGGCGGCATCCGCGAATCGCTGGGTGCGCTGTTGCGCGACGAGGGCTATCAGGTCGCGGCTGTTTCCTCGGGCGAGGAATGCATCGAGCGCATCGAGCACGAGCAGTTCGACCTCGTGTTGCTCGACGTCTGGCTCACAGGCATGGATGGACTGGAGACTCTGGAACGGCTGCAAGCCCGCGAGGACGCGCCGATGGTGGTGATGATTTCCGGGCACGGCAACGTGGAAACAGCGGTCCGAGCCACCAAGCTCGGGGCTTTCGATTTTCTGGAGAAGCCGCTTTCCATCGAGAAAGTTGTGCTGGTGGTGCGCAACGCTCTCGATTTCATGCGGCTCGATGAAGAAAACCAGCGGCTGCGCGCCGAATTGGAGGAACGCTACCAGATCCTTGGCGCCAGCGTGCCGATGAAGGCGCTGCGGCAGCAGATTGCGCTAACCGCGCCCACGGCCGGCCGCGTGCTGATTTTCGGCGAAAGTGGAACCGGGAAAGAGCTCGTGGCGCGCGCGTTGCATGCCAATAGTCCGCGGCGCGGCATGCCGTTCGTGGAGGTAAACTGCGCCGCGATTCCGGAAGAATTGATCGAGTCGGAAATGTTCGGTCATCGCAAGGGCAGCTTTACCGGCGCGTCAGAAGACAAGCCCGGAAAATTTCAAAAGGCCGACGGCGGAACGCTGTTTCTCGACGAAGTGGGCGACATGAGCCTGAAGACGCAATCGAAAGTGTTGCGCATTCTGGAACAGCAGAGCGTCGAACCGTTGGGCTCAAATCAAGCGGTTAAAGTGGACGTGCGCGTCCTTGCCGCCACCAACAAAAAACTCGAAGATGAAATCGCCCGCGGCAATTTCCGCGAGGACCTTTTCTACCGTCTCAACGTGATTCCCTTCTACGTTCCCGCGCTTCGCCAGCGAACCGAGGACATTCCGATTTTGGCGGCCGCGTTTCTCGCCAGTTTTTGCGAGGCGTACGGCAAGAAACAGAAGGAATTCAGCCCGGCGGCGATGGAAATCCTGTTGGCGTATCCATGGCCCGGAAACGTGCGCGAGCTGAAGAATCTGGTCGAGCGCTTGGTGATCATGTCTCCGTCGAATCGCATCGAGCCGCACCATCTGCCGCCCGAGCTGTTTCGCGGAGCGCCCAAGGACGCCGAGAAAACTTACGAAACCCTGCACGAGGCGCGCGAGGCCTACGAGCGCGAATTCGTGTTGCGCAAGCTGCAGGAAAATCGCTGGAATATGACCAATACGGCCGCCGCTCTGGGGCTCGAACGCAGCCATCTGTACCGCAAAATGCGCGCGCTGAAGATTGCGCCCTCCAAGGCTTCCTGAGGCCTAGCTTTCCGGCTCCTCGTCGTCAAAAACTTGCGGCTGGTCGGCGTCCTCGTCCGGCTCGCCTGGGCTCATGAATTCAAGCTGGCGGTGCCAGTCCAGGTTGCGGACGATGGCGCGATTGCTGCGCCAATTCGCCTGCACTTTAACCATCAACTCCAAAAAAATGTGCGCGCCGAGCATCCTCTCGATTTCCTTGCGCGCCCGCGTGCCGATCTTTTTGATCGTCTCTCCGCCTTTGCCGATCAAAATACCCTTCTGGCCCTCGCGTTCCACATAGATGGTGGCCATGATTTTGATCAGATCTTTTTTCTCTTCGAAGCGGTCGATAAAGACGGCCACGGCATGCGGCACTTCCTCCTGGGTCGCCTGAAGCGCTTGCTCGCGAATCAGCTCCGCGGCCAGGAAACGCTCCGGCTGGTCGGTGAACTGGTCCTGCGGAAAATGTGGCGGCGCCTCGGGCAAACGCGCAATCCAGGCATTGGCCAGCTCGACGCAGCCTTCACCGGTCATGGCCGAAATCGGGAATATTTCCGCGAATTCAAATTCGCGCCGCCAGCGATCGATCATCGACAGCAGCAGCGCTTTGCGCACGCGATCCACTTTGTTCAGCAGCAGAAACACCGGGCCATGAAACTTTTGCAGCCAATTCGCCGAAAAGCGGTCGCCCGCGCCGAATTCCGCGGTCGCGTCCACGATCAGCGAGACGATGTCGACATCCTCCAACGCATGCTCCGTTTCGCCCATCATTTGGCGGCTCAGGATATCGCCGGCCTTATGAATTCCCGGCGTATCGACAAGCACGATTTGCGCGTCGTCGCGATTCAGAATGCCTTGCACGCGGTTGCGAGTGGTCTGCGGGCGCGGCGAAACGATGGCGACCTTGCGGCCCACGATTGTGTTTACCAGCGTGGACTTTCCTGCGTTGGGCCGGCCTACGATCGCCACGAATCCCGATTTGAAGGGCATGCTAACGGCACACCCGCGCATAAGGGGTGCCGCCCGCCCCTGCTGTATATCTCGAGGGCACGCCATCTGCCGCCCCTAACGAATAAAGTCGTCTCTTGCTCATGAAAGGGCTGCGTCGTCGCTAACGATCTTCACGCGCAGCTCGCGGCTGCGTGGACCATCGAATTCAGCGAAGAAGATCGCTTGCCAGCGGCCAAGCGTCAGGCGCCCGTCCTCAATCCACACGCACTCGGACGAGCCAACGATGGCCGTCTTGATGTGCGAATCGGAATTTCCCTCCGCGTGTGTGTAACCTGCATCGCGTGCAACAAGGCGATCGAACGCCGCTTCGATATCGCGCGCCACCGCCGGATCGTCGCCTTCGTTGATCACCACTCCGGCAGTGGTGTGCGGCACGTACAAAATGCACGCGCCATTCGCGCATCCTGAGTCGCGTACAGCGGCTTCAATCTGCTCCGTAACGTCTTTCAGTTCCGTGCGGCGGGAGGTGCGGATGGTCAGGGTTCGTGTAAACGCGCGCCCTGCTTTGCCGGGGTTCGATGGCATCATCATCGAAGATGCCACTCGCGGCTGCGAAGATCAACAGTCTTGATCGGCTCCGCCGCATCCGGCGCTCAGAACGGACTGTTAGCAAGCCTCAGAATGTGCGTGGGACGCGGCCCCGAGGACCGTTGTTGCGTAGCTGTGGGAATTTGCAGGCGCATATCGGGATCGCCGAAAAGCGTCCAGGTCCGGCGAACATCCTCGTCTGTGATGCCTGCCTTGGCCGATAAAATCACCGCGCCAATCGTCAGATTCGGATTTGCCGCCCACGTGCTCAAGAACGCCTGATCCATGGTCGCTTGCGGAGGTGCGTCGGTGAATCCCGACGAGGCCCACACTGCCACAGCGCCGCCATTCGGCGCCAGCATCAGCGACGTGGAAAGGCTGGTGGCGTACACGTCCTGGAAGTATCCGTTCAAGCAGTCCATCAGCAGGAACATGGGCAAGCGGTTTCCGTTGGTCAGGGCCGTTGCGCTCGTGTCGTCGAGCAGGTCGGAGAACGACCACTCCTCTTCGGAACCGTGGCCGTTGTAGTTCACCAGCAGCGCCCCGCTGTTCAGTGCGTTGAGAATCTGCTGGACTACCGTGCTGGTAGCCTGCCCGTCCGCCAGAATCTTCGTGACCTGCAGTGACGGTGGCAGAAGCGCGGCGGCGGCATTGGCCTCGCTCGTGAAATCCGTGTCCACGTTTTGGTCGGCAATGACCACGGCCTGATTGTTCCAACTGCCGTTATATTGACCGCTCTCGTAATTCACAATTTTCGAGACCACCTGCGCCGCCTCATCGGGCGTTTGCACGGGCAGACGCCCAGTGGCAATGGTGGCAAAGCCAGTTTGATTGAAATCGGTGAGCCAATCGTCCGAAGCGGTCTTAAACGCCGCTGTTTCGATCATGCGCGTGGGTACGAAATCGAGATATCCAAAGCCCAGATAATTGCGTGGGTCAAAGGACGCGCCGCCCACGAGCAGGACACCGCGCGGATGCACGCGCCACTGCGTGGCCGCGAACTGCAGGTACGCGCGCAACGCAAACGGGCTGTGTTCGCCATAGTTGTACGCGTTGTAAATCTGATCGGTGGTCACGACCGCGACGGATTCGCCGGACTCCTGGTGCAATTTCACCAACGGCGCCACGCTCGACAAAAAGTCCGGATGGGTGATCACGATATAGTTCGCGCCCGAGCGGTCGGTGCTGACCGTGCTCGGCGCGTGGTACGTCAGCGCTTCCGGCGCGGATATCTGATCGCCCGCAAACGCCAACAGTGTGCGCTGCGAACCCGCCGGGCCATCCACAGCGATGGTCACGCCATAGCTCGATCCATCGTTGGTCACCGGTGCGTTCAGCTGCACGATAGACGCGGGGTCGGTGATGTCGAACACCTCGATCGAGGGCTGTGAGAATCCAGCTATGCGAATGTTGGAGCCGGACTGGGCGGTAGCCTTCAGCCAGTCTGAATCCGCCGTATAGGTGTGCGCGTAGGTCAGCTGGATCGATTGCACCAACGTTACATCGTTCTCGCCATCCAGAGCGGTAAGAGTGACGGTGTTAGCGCCGTTTTGAATCACGCCGGCACTCACCGGGAACGTCGCGCTGCTGTTCGCTTCACCCGTGAAATCCACTTCCCCGAGCGGCATTCCGTTCAGCGTGACGGACACGCGATGCTCCTGGCCGTCCGTAACGCCTTGCAGCGTCACGTCCAGCGTGGACGGAATGCTCGAAGTGGGATCCATATTGGCGACGGTCAACACCTGATCCACGGGCGTGGGCGTGACGATCGCTCCAAAAAAGTTGTCGTTGTTCTCCCCATTCAGCAACGCGGAGAAATAAGTGGTCCGTTGCTGCAAGATCACCGTGAACGGAAAGCTGGGTGCGCTCGACGGACCGTTGCCAGCCGCGGGAACCGTCGCGATTCGATTTGCCGCTCCGGAACCGCCGACCAGCCAGTAGACACGCGTTCCGGAAAAGGGCGTGTCGATCCCTGTTCCATAGAATTCGATGGCGTCGTTGGGCAAGAGCGTTCCGGCCGTCGGCCCGGCGATCAACATCGGCTGCTGCACGCCTTCGGCGTAGAGTTGCAGGCTTCGGACGCTCACGTTCAGTGGGAAGCCTGCCGCCGCGAGCTGCGCGCCGGTGACGGAATACCAGCCTTCGGCGGAGACGGAAATCTCCACCGCGGTCCGAGTATCCAGCGAAACCGGGGTTGTGCCAGACGGGGTCGAAATAATCGGCGGCATCGGGGTCGAAAGCCTGGACCTAAATTGCGCCGATGAGTTCGCCGCTGTGGCAACTATGGATTGATTGAGCTGCGTCAACAGCCGCGCCTGTGCAACCGGCCCCGAAGATTCCGAACCCGATTCCGGATAGATGGGGCCGTGAAGCGTGCTGGTGCCGTTCAGGTCCAAGTCCTCCAGCCAGTAGGACGAGGCGCTGCCTCCCTGCGGGTCAATCCACGCGTAGGTATGCGCGCGATGCTGCGGAAGTCCTCCGCGGAAGAACAGCGCCGAGCCTGCGATCAAGGACGGATCGACGCGGTGTCGCCCGGTCGCGTCTTCCCGATAGACGTGGAAACCCAGGTTGCGAGTCTCTTCGCGTGTGCTCCACTGAAGTATTACTCCTCCGCCGGCTCGCAGTTGCGCCGTGAAGGATTCAAGGTCCACGGCGTTGGGCGACAGGATCGTGGTGGTAACCGACGATGAATTGTTGGCGGTATTTGGATCGCTCGTACTCGCCGTTACCGTCGCCGTATTCGTCGCTGTCGTCGCCGAGCTGAACGTTCCCACGGTGGCGTTGATGGTGATCGTCGCGATTCCGCCCACACTCAACGACGGAATGGTGCACGATACCGTTGCCGTCGATGGGTTTTCGGAGCAAGTGCCCTGCGACGCCGGGATCGAAACCGAATCAAATGTCACTTCCGTTGGCAGCGGGTCCGTGACGGTCACGTTCTCCGCAACGGCTGGACCGTTGTTGGTCACTTGAATCGTATAGGTCAAGTTCGTTTGTTGCGAGACCGGGTTGGGCGACGCCGATTTCACGATGGCAACGTCCGCCTGCGTGGGCGACGCGAGTACAGTGTTGACCGTCGCCACGTTATTCGATTGATACGGATCGTTGCTCGAGTTGTTCGTCACCGTCTCCGTATTGGTGATGGACGTCACCGCGGGCGTCACTTGCAGCACCGAAGCACTCACTTGCAGGACCATGGTGAACGTGCTCGTTCCCGTAGGCAGCGACGCATTCGTGCACTGCTCGAACCCGCCGGAAGCCGCTCCGCAAGTCCACACGCTGCTGCCAGACGTCTGCGTCATGGAAACGAACGTGGTATACGCCGGCAGCGTGTCCTTCAGCGTTGCGTTGACTCCGGTTGCCGGACCATTGTTGGTCACTGTGATGGTGTAGGTGACATCCCTGCCCGGAGCGACGGAAGTGGGCGATCCCGTCATGGTCACCCCTAAATCCGCGTCGCTGGTGCTGCCAACCACCAGTACCGTTAAGGTTGCAACGTTGTTCCCCTCGTTCGGGTCGCTGATGTTCGACGATACGCTAGCCGTATCGCTAATCAGCGTGCCCACAAGCGCGGGGTTGTTGTTCACCAGCACTTTCGCCTGAAATGTCGTTACGCCCGGTGGAAGCGTCGCAATGCTGCAGGAAATCGATGTGGCCGAGCAGCTCCACGTGCTCGCGCCACTCGTCTGGCTGATGGAAACGAACGTGGTGTTCGCGGGAGTTATCGAGCTGAAAATCGCGCCGGTTGTTGTTGCAGGACCGGCGTTGGTGATCGTAATGGTGTAGGTGATGTCGTTGTTGGGCAGCACCGTGGGCGCGGCGGAAAGCGCAATCTGTAAATCAGCCGAGTTCGCCGACGCAACCGTCACCACTGCCGTGGCCGAATTGTTGCTCAGATTAGGATCGTTGGTGCCGGACGCGACGGAGACTGTGTCCGCGATTTGTGTGCCGCTTACGGCCGCCGGATTTACGGCGACCACCACTGTCAGCGTTGCCGCACCCGAGGAACCCGATGGTACATCGGCGTTCGTGCAGCTAATCGTGCCATTGGCCGGCGTCGGGCAGCTCCAACCGCTCGCATCCGCACCGGAAACGCTGATCGACTGAAAATCCGTGTTCGCCGGAATCGGCTCAGTGATGGTTGCGTTGAGCGCATCCTGCGGACCGTTGTTAGTCACAGTTTGTGTGTACGTGATGCTGCCCCCGGCAATCACCGGATTCGGCGTAGCCGAATTCGTCACCGCCAGATCCGCGCCCGCGCAATACGCGCCGGACTGCGTGCCGGGAGTTTCGGTGATCGTTTCGCCCGGAGCCAGGATGCCCATCTGGCCCGCGGTCGCTCCATAGGCGTCATCGGCCAGTGTCGAGTAGCCGGGTTCGCCGCCGTTTACGTACGCCCCTCCAGGCGCTGACGTCAGCAGGACAATCCCGCCTCCGCCTCCACCGCCGGGGCCATGCCGGTTGCCGGGAAAGCTCGTTCCCGGCGTCTCATTCGGCCACGTGCTCCCGCCGTTGCCGCCGTCTGCGTCCACCGTCAGACCAGTGAGCGCGCCGCTGTTTGCGTAAACCAGTATCGATCCGCCCGCACCGCCGCCTCCGCCGCCGTCGTTCTCTTCGTCCAGAGCATTTTGACCGTTGGCCGTAATAGTTCCCGTTCCAGTCACCGATCCGGCGCGAATGATCACGATTCCGCCGCCTGCCGTACCGCTGGAAAAGACGCCGGTGCAGTCCGCGCCGCAGTCTGCGTTGCCCGTATTGGTCAGCGGGTTCCACCACGCGCCGTTATTCGCTGTCCCCGCGCCGCCCCCTCCACCCAACACCACCGCGCCGGTGTTTGCGGGAAAATAAAGACCGCCAAATCCCCCCACAGTGTTGGCGCTGTTCCAGGCGAAACCTCCCTGACCGCCGGTTCCACCGTTTCCGCCTCCACCGCCTCCGTCGTTCTGGTCGTTCGCGGCCGGATCAGCGTCCGTCGCGCCGCCCCCGGCATTCCCCGGAGCGCCGCGCGAAAAGCTGCCGTTTGGCAATCCTTCCACGTACGACTGTCCGGTGCTGACGGCGGTGGCATTCCCCCCAGGAGTAATCGTGCTCAGCGCCGGCGCAACCCAGTGAGGCGTTCCGGCGATTCCTTCTCCCTTCGAGCCGTTCGCGCCGCTATTGGCCGGTGGGTCCGGATTAAGCGTTGGCAAAGCCGCCGGAGAATTCGTCACCACGTCGGTGCTCGCTCCAGTTGTCGACCCGCCCAGCGTGATGCCGCCTCCGCCGCGGAATCCGTCGCCATCCAAACTCACTGTCCCGCCGAGGGTCAGCTGCGACGCCACATCCAAGCTCAGAACTCCCCCAACCGAGCCGTTCCACGGCAAGGCTGCCAAAGAACTGCTCAACGTGGCGGAGGCATACTGCGGCACGCGAATCACTTGGAACGTCTGCGCCCCTTGCGTAGCGCTTGCAGCGGCTTCGGTGTACGAATTTAGGAGTCCACCGTTGGCTCCGCTCCCCACAATCGTTAACGTGTCAGTGCTCGCATTCGTGACGACGCTCGAAGCAGTGACAAATTCGAACTCGCCGGAGCTGCCTAGGGTGAGCCAACCTGCCGACGGATATCCAGGGTTTCCATTGCCGTATGAGCTTGTGTTGGTGGAATTGATGGTCGCGCCCTGCATCTGAATCACTAGAAGCAGGTCGCCCGCGCCAATCTGCGTGGACGCTCCCGAGGACGGCGTAGCCACGGTGATCGTGGTCGAGCCCGCACTCGCCGTGCCAACACCAGCGTAGTAGGTGTTCACGTATCCGCTCAGTGGCGATCCCGGTGTTCCGTCTTTGCCAGGCGTAGCGCACACCAGTGGTTGCACCACGGTCAGCACCGTTGCCGTGTTGTTCGATGACACTGGATCTGTGCTGCTGGTCGATACCGTCGCGGAATTGCTCAGCGTCGTAGCCGTCCCGGGAGTCGTACCCGAGATCGTGATGGTGATCGCCCCAGTCTGCGGATACGCCACGGTTCCGAGCGTGCAAACGATCTTCCCGCCCGATGGCGCCGCGCAACTCCCCTGACTCGTCGGGCTCACCGTTCCCGTCGCACCCACAAGCGTTGCCGGCAACGTGTCGGTCACTGTTACGTTGCTAGCGGACGTAAGACCCAGGTTCTGCACTTGAATGTTGTACGAGAGAGCCGATGACACGAACACGGGTGTAGGCGCGGCGTTCATCGACACGGACAGGTCCGCGCCGGTTGCGCTCTCGACCAGCACCGACGACGTGGTCGTATTATTCGACGGCTGTGAATCCGTGGTCTGCGCGGTTACGTCGGCGGGGTTAATGATGGTGGTACCTGCCGCCGTGCTTGCGGCTACTGTCACTACGTAGGTAAACGCGCCGCTCACAGCCCCGCTGCTCACATTCGCGTTGGCCGTGCAGATCACCTGGCCCGTAGCGCCAACGGCTGGCGTGGTCCCGCACGTCCAACCCGAGGGCGCCGTAATCGATGAAAACGTCGTGTTCGCCGGAGTCTCCTGATACAGTACCGCTCCAATCGCGGCATCAGGGCCGTTGTTCGTCACCTGTTCCGTGTACGTGATCTGATTGCCGGGCGCAACCGCCGTTGGTGAAGCGGTCTGCGTCATGGCCAGATCGGCGCCGCTAACCGTGGCGCTCGTGCTCGTGGTGTTATTGCCCGGGTCCGGGTCCGTTCCTGTTTCGCTTACCGTTGCCGTGTTGGTGATGGTCGCTCCCACCGGCGCGGCGGCCATGACGGTCACCACGATGGTGAAATTCCCGCTAGTGCTGTTGGCTGCAAGGGCCGCACTCGCCGTGCACACAATCGGTCCCGTCCCGCCCACAGCGGGAACGGTGCCACACGCCCATCCCGTTGGCGCCGTGGCCGACGCGAAAACCGTGTTCGCCGGCGTACTTTGCGTCAGCGTTGCGCCAGACGAAGTCACCCCGCTGAGGTTGCTCACCGTCTCGGTATAGGTGATGTTCGCGCCCGTAGCGACCGGATTCGGCGACTCCGTCTGCGTCATCGAGAGGTCGGCCGCCTCAACCGTGGCATTGGCAGTCGCGCTCGCGCTGCCCGGACCGGCTGTGACCGTATCGGTGATCACCGTTCCGTTTGACACGCTGCTTGACACCGTCACGGTAACTGTAAACGTCGTCGTGTTGCCCGTCGCGTATGCCGTCGCATTGCTCGTGTCCGTACATCCCAGCGTGCCCGCCGTCACCGCGCACGTCCAATGCGTGCTAGCCGTTCCCGCCACTGCGTAACTCACATACGTGGCATTGGCAGGAATCGCCTGGCTGGTGGTCGCCGGGTTGCCGGCGGAAGGTGTAAACGCAGTGGCCGCCGTTAAAACTTGCGTGTAGACGATGGTGCCACCGGGCGCGACGGTCGTCGGTGCTGCCGAATCGCTGATCGTAAAGGGAAATTCAACCGTCACGTTCGCGGTCGCGCTTGCGCCACCCGGAGCGGCTGAAACCGTATCGGTGATTACCGTTCCGTTTGACACGCTTCCAGACACCGTCACGGTCACCGTAAACGTCGTAGTGTTGCCCGTCGCGTATGCCGTCGCGTTGCTCGCGTCCGAACATCCCAGCGTGCCCGCCGTCACCGCGCACGTCCAATGCGTGTTAGCCGTTCCCGCCACTGCGTAACTCACATACGTGGCATTGGCGGGAATCGCCTGGCTGGTCGTCAAAGGATCGGCGACCGATGGTGTATACGCTTCATTCGCGGTCAAAACCTGCGTATAGGTGATGGTCCCACCGGGTGCAACCGTTGTCGGGGTTGCCGAATTGCTAATCGAGAATGGCGCGATAACCGTGACGTTCGCGGCCGTCGCCGTCCCGCCACCCGGACTGGAATCGACCGTATTCCCGATCACCGTACCGACGGTTGCGGTCGCAGACACCGTCGCCGTGACCGTCAGCGTGGTCGTATTCCCGGTGCGGTATCGCGCCGTTCCAGTTGTGTCCTTACAAACCACCGTGCCTGTCGTCGGCGTGCAAGACCAATCCGTGGATGCGGTTCCGGCAAAAGCGAAGTTCGCGCTCGTGATGCTGGCCGGAAGCGTTTGCGTGATTTCCGCCGGGTCTCCAGCGGAGGGTGTGAAGTTCGCGGTCGCAGTCAGGACCTGCGTGTAGGTGATCGTTCCTCCGGGCACCACCGTGGTTTCGTTCACCGTATCCGTGATGGTGAACTGTCCCCGCGCGCCGCCCGCATGCAGAAAAATCCCAGAGACGAGGAATAGAAGCGGCACCATGAATGGCCGGAGACGCCGCACTCTCCCGTAAACTGCCACGGCCAACCGGCGGGCATGCCGACGTGCCGCATGAGCCACAATTGTTCTGCGCCGCCCGATCGGCATGACCTTGCCGTCGCGCTCGATCGACACAACCTTGCCCAGCACGGCTTCCGCCGGCCGATCCATTGCCATTCCTGCATCGCCGCGGGTGATCGCTTTACCGCTCGCCCAATCGCGTCCCACTACGCGGTGCAGCAGAAACCTCCCGCTGCTGCGCGTGAGCGCGATATCGCCGCGCCGCAGGTTTTCTTCCGCAACTGGTTCGATCTCTACCAGGTCGCCGTCGAGCACGTTCGGTCGCATGCTCTGCCCGCACGCACGAAAACGGACGCGCGTCCCCGCCTTCAGCGCTGCCTGGCAGGCGGCCGCGAATCGCTGCGAATCTGCTACATCCAAAGTCTCAATCGCTCGCACGGCAGATCGCCTCCACAGCGCTTTTGTCCGGTAGAAACTTGAATGCGAAGCACGGCGTCTGTTGCGCCACGCGGTCCAGCAATTCAAGCGAGAACGTCATCGCGTCGGCTGAATAATGCGGAACGAAGCAGCGCGCCAAAAACTCCGCCGTCGCGCGCCCTTTGGAAACGCCGGCGAGCTGCGTCTTGCTGCCGTGCTCGATTAGGTAGGCACGGTAGAGCGGCGCACTTTCCGGCGAGGCGATCCCGGCGTCGCCATGCCACGGCGTTCCGTGCATCCAGATGCGTCCGTCCCGCTCGCGAAGGATGATTCGATCGTCGCTCAGAATCAGCGCTTGCGATTCCTTTTGCCAAAGCCGCGCCAGCGTGCTTTTCCCGGCTCCCGAGTGCCCCACGAAAAGATGCCCGCGCCCCGCGTCGTCCACCACGCCCAATCCGTGAATCTCGACGCCCTCGCCCCGGGCCAGTCTGTGTATCATCGCCAGTTCATCGAGCGGATATTCGAGTGGATAGATCGCCTGGCCCTCTTCGAAATAAGGCCGAAAAAGAACCACGCGCCCGCTCTCGAATCCTTCGTCGAACCACGCGGACTTATACGGCGTCGGGCCCAGCGCTGAAGTGGAAAAGAAAAAGCGATATCCGTCCCGCTCGCGGAACACCGACCACAATCCGCCGGAGTCGAATAGAGGCTGTCCCGCGGGCATGCGCAGTTCGTTCGTCCAGCCCGCCGTCATGCGGATATCGCACGAGCCGGCGGCAGCGGCGAACGCCCTCAATTCCTGGCCCAGAGCCAGAGAAACTCCCGGTTCGGCGTCTAGCCGGAGAACAACTCCGGCGACTCGAATCGCCAGAGAATCGCAATGGGTGCGGCATGCGCGCAACGCGATCAGCTCCGCGCCTTCAGGGCGGATAAGGGAGGTTAAAGCCGCCATTTTCAGGATCCCGGGCTCGGGCACGGAACCGGGTAGGCGCAAGGGGTTCCCGGAGTGGCGGGCCCCGAGGTGCTCGCCGTTTTGCAGGCTCCCAGCACCGCTTCTTCCGGGCGCAAACTCACTCGCGTCACCGTAGGCGGCTCGTATGGCTTGGACGGGGCGGAATCGCGCCGATTTGAATTGTCTTGTTCTTCGCTCATTTCGCCCTATGGATCACTACTCGACCGTTCCGCACGATCCGCAGGAACCGCTTTGGCACGAGTTCTGCGCCTGCAAAATCTTGAACGGCTCGATCTTCCGTGGAATTTCAACTCGCTCTGTGCCGGCCATCCCGCGTTGAATCCTTGCCGCCGATTCGAATAACGCCTCGCGCGTCTTACCCGGCTTGCAGCACGAACAATCTCCGTGCTCCGGCACCTCGTAGCCCAGCGTGTACACACGCAGGTGCGCCACTTGGCACAGGAATTCCACCGGCTTTTCCGGATCGCCATTCTCAAGTTCGCCGTTGGCCGCGCACATGCCGCACATCGGGCGGAGTTGGCACCGGCCGCAAATCGTCGGCCCCTTGCTGGGCTTCTGGCGGATTTCCAGCAGCGGTCCTTCCCACCCTTCGCGAAAGCTTCCTTCGCGAATGTTGTAGCCCTCTTGGTGCGAGAGCACGCATATGCTCATCTGCCCCGCTGGATCAACCGCGCAGCTGCTGTTACCGCCTCCGCAGCCATAGACCTTCTCCGACGAGCTCGCGCTGGGCGGACCAGCGGCGAATATCTTGTCCAGCAATCCGCGATATTCCGTTTCACGCCGCCGATCCACGAAATCCAGAGCCACCGCCTCTTCAGGGGAAAGCCGCACTGCCAGCGGGCTTTGCGAGCAATCGATGCGTGGATTCAGCATGGGGTCGAACTTGAATGGCACGCCGAAGTCTTCCTCCCCCATGCGCTTCATTTCGTACACTTCGTGCTGGTTGACGGTTGTCGGAACGGTCTTGAGTTTCAGCGGAAGGTTGCGCTCGAGCAGCAGACGAATCCCTCGAATGCACTTGTCGTAGGAGCCGGGAATCTGGGTAAGCGTTTCGTAGGTTTCGCGCGTGGCGCCGTACAGCGTTATCTCGATCGAAAAGGGCCGCCATTCGGCCAGATGGTCGGCGATTCGCGGTGTAATCAGCGTCCCGTTGGTGAATAAAGTGATCAGGAAGCCGCGTTTTTTAGCTTCCGTGTAAATATCCAGGAAATCCGAACGGCCGAAGATCTCGCCCCCGGTGTAAAGCAGCCACAGGCATCCGGACTCCACTAACTCGTCGAGCAGCTTGCAGTGTTCTTCAAACGTGAGCTCGTTCGCCCGGGCCTCCCGGTCGTTCATCGGCAGGTTGTTATAGCAATGCAAACACTTCAGCGGGCAACGGTGCGTAACCTCGATCGACACTTGGGAAGGCACACGTTTCCCCAACTGCCGTCGATGCAGTTCTTCGCTGAAGGTTCCGTACGTCGCTTCGTTCATCCCAAGCCTCGGCTGCCCAAGCCGCGGTGATTACATGCGAGAGTTATTGCGTTTCAATCAGCCCAGCTGCCGCGAGGTTGTCGATAAAAACCTGCGTGTCCGCCATCGCCTGTTCGGCGGAGAGCCCATATTCGCGCCGCAGGTATTCGCTCATTTCCAAGCTGCTGCAATCCCCTTCCACCATGGCCCACAGTGCCGTGCCGGCTTCGTTGAAGGTAAAGATCGAATCCAAATCAGCAGCCCCGCGACGAATTGGCACCGCGATCGCTTCATTCGCCACCACCCGCGAAACAATGTTTCCGCTCTTTCTAAATCGCGGCGCGGTTGCGTGACTCGATACTGAGACGTTTCCCGTATGTGCGCTCATGTGTTCTTGCTTCCCTTTGCAAGCACTTCCGCAGATCTCCTCGGTTGGTTGACTGCCAGGGCCGTGGAACGCTGTGCAAGTTTTGCATGTATCAGCTTGAGAAGTTGGGAAAAACCTCAGCGCAAGTGCCTAAACGTCAACCCCCAAGGCGGCGGTCTAAGCCGGAACGCGCCGTTCGCAGATGCTTTGTGTACAAAGCATCACTAACTTAAACGAACGATCCGATCTAGGGTTATTACCTGGGTGTATAGCCAGTAAAATAGCTCGAAGGCGGCGGCACCAATGTTAAGTCCTAGAGCGGAGAGGGGCTTTCCGCAAGTCGGGAGGCGCGTGGAGGAATACTTAAACGGATGTAGTCTGCTTCGAGGAGGCGTCTGAAGCTGCTCCGGCGGGCAGCCCCGCGGAAAGCTCGCGGACAAGATCGCCCACGAACGCTTTGGCGTCGCCGAAAAGCATCAGCGTCTTGTCCATGTAATAGAGCGGATTATCGATGCCTGCGAACCCAGGGCTCATGCCGCGCTTGATCACCATGACGGTGCGCGCCTTGTCCACATCCAGAATCGGCATGCCATAAATCGGACTGCTGGTATCGGTTCGCGCGCCCGGGTTGGTGACGTCGTTGGCGCCGATAATCAGCGCCACGTCCGTCTGCGGCAGGTCCGAGTTTACGTCTTCCATTTCGCGCAAGCGGTCGTACGGGATGTCCGCCTCAGCCAGCAGCACATTCATATGGCCTGGCATACGCCCGGCCACCGGGTGAATGCCGAACGACACATCCACGCCCTTGCGCGTCAAGATATCGAATAGCTCGCGCACCTTGTGCTGCGCCTGCGCCACGGCCATGCCGTATCCAGGAACGATTACCACTTTATTCGCCGCGCCCAGAATCTCCGCCGCCTCTTCCGGGCTGGCGCTGCGCACCGAGCGCTGCTCCGTCTGCACCGCCGCGGTGGCTTGCACCTGTCCGAACGCCCCGAACATGACGTTCGTAAACGAGCGGTTCATGGCCTTGCACATAATCACGGACAGGATGAACCCTGACGAGCCATCCAGCGCGCCCGCAATGACCAGAACTTTGCTATCCAGCACGAACCCCAGCATGGCCGCCGCGATTCCGGCGTACGAGTTCAGCAGCGAAATCACCGTCGGCATATCGGCGCCGCCAATCGGCGTCACCAGCAAGATGCCAAAAAACAGCGATACGCCGATCATGATCGGAAACAGGATCGCCTGATTCGGGTGTACCACCATCGCCACTGCCAGCAGCAGTGCGCCGGCCAGCACCGAAAGGCTCACCACGTTCTGTCCTTTATAGACCATCGGGCGCAGCGGCAGAATTTCTTGCAGTTTTCCCGCCGCAATTAGGCTGCCCGTGAACGTCAGCGACCCAATGATCACTTCCAGGCTGATCTCGCCCATGCCGAAGCGCGTTACGTGCGGATATCCCACGTAATATTCGGCCACTCCGATCATCGTCGCGGAAAGCGAGCCGAACGTCAGCGCCATCGCGGTCCGCTGCGGCACTGCTGTCATCTTCACCATGCCCAGCGGAATTCCCACAGCTGCGCCTACAATCAGCGCCACGGCGATCCATTTGTACTGGGTGACTTGCGGGTCGGCAAGAGTAGCGGCCACCGCCAGCGCGCCGCCAATTTCCGCCACCAGGACGCCGCGCCGAGCCGTCGCCGGCGAGTTCATCCATTTAATCGCCAAAATGAACAAGACGATGGCAACCAGGTAGGTGCCGTCCATGATTTGCGCGATGGCGACGCTGTTCATTATCGTTTCGCCCTGCCCGCTTTGAACATTCGCAGGGTGCGGTCGGTGATAAAGAATCCTCCGACCATATTGCTGAACGATGCGGCCACCGCGATCAGCCCCAGCACCACGGACAGTCTCGATTCGTGCCGCCCGGCGATGATGATCGCGGCGACCACCACGATCGCGTCCAGCGCGTTGGTCATCGACATCAGAGGCGTGTGCAGCAGCGGTGAAACTCGCTTGACGATCTCAAACGCGAGGAAACCCGCGAGGATGAAAACGTAGAGATTCGATAAAAAATCCGGTGGCACTTTTGTCTTCCTATCCCTGGCGAACGGTCCTTGCCGAAGTGGTCCTTACCGCGAGGCCTGCAGCTGCAGCGCCGGAAGCGAGAAAAACTCCCGGATGCGGTTCTGCACGATCTCTCCGCCTCGCGTCAGCAGGGTTTCGCGCGTGATTTCGTCTTCGGTGTCGAGCTCGAGTTTACCTTTTTTGACGATGTGCAGCAAAAATGCGGTCACGTTGCGCGCGTACATCTGGCTGGCGTGATACGGCACACGGCTGGCCATATTGATCTCCCCAACGATGGTTACGCCGCCATCCACCACGGTTTCTTCCGGGCGCGTTAGCTCGCAATTTCCGCCGCGCTCCGCCGCCAGATCAACGATCACCGATCCCGGCGCCATTCCGCGAACCATCTCCGCCGTCACCAGCACCGGAGCTTTCTTTCCCGGCACCACGGCCGTGGAAATCACCACGTCGCTCTGCCCTACCACCTGTTTCATCAGCTCCCGCTGCCGCGCGTAGAAGCTTTCGTCCTGCGCTTTCGCATAACCGCGCGCGTCTTGCGCTCCCTCGGCTTCAATGGGCAGCTCGACGAATCGCCCCCCCAGGCTCTGCACCTGTTCCTTTACCGCCGGCCGCAAATCGTATGCCGAGACAACCGCTCCCAGCCGCCGCGCCGTGGCAATCGCCTGCAATCCCGCGACGCCCGCGCCGATCACCAGCACCCGCGCGGGCGTAATCGTGCCTGCCGCCGTCGTCATCATCGGAAAAAGTTTTGGGAGAATGTCCGCGGCTATCAGCACCGCCTTGTAGCCGCAAATCGTCCCCATGGACGAAAGCGCGTCCATGCTCTGCGCCCTCGTGCTGCGCGGGATCAGCTCCACGGAAAACGAAGTCACGCCTGTCGCGGCGATCTCCTGCAAAATCTCCACCGACCCCATCGGCCGCAGAAAGCCGATCAATACCTGGTCCCGCCGCATCAGCGGCACATCGGCCTTGCCCACGCGCTCGTTCGAGCCGTAGCACAGCACCTGCACCACAATGTCCGCCGTGCCAAAAACGGTAGCTCGATCCGGTACGATCTTCGCGCCTTTGTCCGTGAACGCCGAGTCGGGATACCCCGCTTGGACTCCCGCGCCCTGCTCGACAATCACTTCCATTCCAGCTTTCGCGAGATTCGGCACCACCATGGGCACCAGCCCCACACGCCTTTCGCCCGGAAAGCTTTCCTTGGGAACGCCAACAATCATTGCCGGTTCACTCTTTCAGCCCTGCAGCGTACGCCATCATGCCTCTGCCAGAATTATAATCGCTACGACGGAAGCCGGTTTCAGTGCCGCATTCGGCATGATATTCAAAGCGACCATTCTATACATACCGCGATAAATGTTGTCCAGTAGAACTCCGAAAATATAATCGACGTGTTGGCATTTTGCGTCATCTTTCCCAATTCGGCGCAGCATGCCGCTCCTCTCCACGCAGATTAGCCCGGTTGCCGCAAACGAAAGGGTGCTCTGCCCCACAGATTTGCAATTTCCCGCTCTGCAGTCCTTGACCAATGCCCCTCGCTCCCCTAACTTAGTGAACCGATTGGCAGTCGAACTGCCGTCTTGCCCTGTCATCTGGCGCGACCCGGCGTTCAGGAGGAATCATGCAGGAATTCGATCCGCACGTCCTCGAAGAAAAACCCGTTCCGCCGCCGCCCGAGTTCAGCCAGAACGCTCGCGTCAAATCACTCGACGAATATCGAGAGCTATACGATCGCGCCGCCGACGATCCCGAGGCCTTCTGGGGCCGGCAGGCTGAAATGCTCGACTGGTTCCATCCCTATAAACAAGTTCTCGACTGGAAACCGCCGCACGCCAAATGGTTCCTCGGCGGCAAACTCAACGTGGCTCACAACTGCCTCGACCGCCATCTGGCGCAGCATGCCCACCGGATGGCGCTGATTTGGGAAGCGGAAGATGGCGAAGTGGTTCGGCTTACCTACGCGCAACTCCTTGAACGCGTCTGCCGATTCGCCAACGCGCTGAAATCACTCGGAGTCAAAGCCGGTGATTGTGTGGCCATCTACATGCCAATGATCCCCGAGCTGCCCATCGCCATGCTCGGCTGCGCACGCATCGGCGCCGTGCATTCCGTTGTTTTCGGTGGCTTCAGCGCCACGGCGCTTGCCGATCGCATCTCGGACGCCAAGGCTAAAATCCTGATCACCGCGGATGGCGGCTTTCGCCGCGGCAAAGTGGTCCCGCTGAAGGACACCGCGGACGCCGCGCTGAAAAATTGCCCGACCATCGAAAAGTCGATTGTGGTACGGCGCACGGGCGAGAATCTCACCTGGCAACAGGGCCGGGATCTTTGGTGGCACGACCTCGAAAAGGCCGCTTCGAAAGACTGCCCTGCCGCCCCATTCGATTCCGAGCATCCCCTCTACATCCTCTACACCAGCGGCACCACCGGCAAACCCAAAGGCGTGCTGCACACCTCCGCTGGCTATCTGCTGCAGGCCATGTGGTCTACCCAGCTGGTTTTCGATTTGCGCGATTCCGATGTCTATTGGTGCACCGCGGACATCGGTTGGGTCACCGGGCACAGCTACATCGTCTACGGCCCGCTCGCCAACGGCGCAACCGTCATCATGTATGAAGGCGCGCCCGATTACCCGTCGAAAGACCGCTTCTGGCAGATCGTCGAAAAATATAAAGTATCGATCTTCTATAGCTCGGCCACCGCTGTGCGCGCCTTTATGTCCTGGGGCATGGACTGGCTCAACAAACACGATCTTTCCAGCCTGCGCGTGCTTGGCACCGTCGGCGAGCCGATCAATCCCGCCGCCTGGAAGTGGTATCACGACGCCATCGGCAAAGGCCGCTGCCCCATCGTCGATACCTGGTGGCAGACGGAAACCGGCGCGATCATGATTTCACCCCTGCCCGGCGCAACGCCCGCAAAGCCCGGCTCGGCCACGCTGCCTCTGCCCGGTGTCGCCGCGAAAGTCGTGAACCTCCAGGGCCAGCCCGTCGGTCCGGGAGAAACCGGCTACCTCACCATTCAAGAGCCGTGGCCTTCGATGCTTCGAACCATTTACGGAGACGACGAGCGTTACGCGCGCGAATACTGGACCCGCATTCCCGGCGTCTACTTCGCCGGAGACGCCGCACAATGCGACAAAGACGGCTACATCTGGGTGCTCGGCCGCGTGGACGACGTAATCAAAGTCGCCGGTCACCGCCTCAGCTCGATGGAAATTGAAAGCGCTCTGGTCAGTCACGCATCGGTGGCGGAAGCCGCCGTCGTGGCGCGCCCCGACGACATCAAAGGCGAGGCCATCGTCTGCTTCGTCACTCTGCGAACCGGGCACTCGCCTTCGGGCCAACTCCGCTCCGCATTGATGGAGCACGTGGCCGTAACCATCGGCAGCATCGCCCGGCCGTCGGACGTCCGCTTTTGCGATCTGCTCCCGAAGACTCGCAGCGGCAAAATTATGCGCCGCCTGCTTCGCGAGTTAGCCCACAACGGCGGTATCTCTGGCGACACCACCACCCTCGAAGATATGGGCGTGATCGAACGCTTGGCCAAATCCAATAGCCAAGAAGAAGATTAACCAGCGTCTGGTGTGGTTTAAATTGAGGAATCGTTAATTCGGATTCGGGAAAATCGATTTGGTTACGAGGAAGCGTGCGCAGCTCTGGCCATGTCTCCGGCTAGACGCCGGCCCAAAGCCCGGGCTCCGTTCGAGCGGGTTAGTCGCGGCCGCGGTGTTCCGTCCACTTCTATGATTGCTGACTCTGAGTACGGATATTCCTTTTCGCAAATTCCGCATCGCAGCGTGAATACCCGCCCGCCGCGGTTCTCTGCAAGTTCGCCTGCCTCGCTCTGTGTTTCTTCTTCCAGCCTGGAAACAATTCCGGGCAATGCGATGGGCTGATTACAGCAACGGCAAAGCACACCGCGATAACATTGAACAGTCGTATCGCTCATACGTCCTTCCTCTCTTGCGGATTTTCTGTCTTCGGACCCACGCGTCCGGGAGACCGGGATATTATACTCCGCTGTCAGGCGTGTCTAGCCCACCTTCCGTCGCTGTGGAAATCGCGTGAAAATCTTCTAATCCCGTGGTTGCCCCGCGCTCTCTGATATATACTCCCTCGGTTTGCCGCGACCTGGGCTTCGGGTGCTTCGGCGCGGCCTCGCTAAATGCTTTCGGCTCAGACCGGTACATGGGGGCCAAGGGGGAACTCAGTGAAGAAAAGCGCGTGGATAATTGCGCCGTTTGCTGTAGCGGTTTTGCTTGTAATCTCGTCTGGCCCGTCTCGCGCCCAATCAGCGCCCGCATCGGACTGGCCCATGTACGGACACGATCTCGGTTCCACGCGCTTTTCGCCGCTCAAGCAGATCAACGAGGATAACGTCTCGAAGCTCGCCAAAGCATGGTCGTACGACATGCGTCCCGGTGGCGTGGGTCCTGCTTCCAGCGCCTACGCTGAGGTCACTCCGATCGTCGTCGATGGCGTGATGTACTTCCCCGCTGGCAACAAGGTTGTCGCGCTCGACGGCGCTTCCGGCAAGGAAATCTGGCGCTTCGAACTCAAGTCCGGGCTCGCCTCCGCACGCGGCGTCGCCTACTGGCCCGGCACTCGCGATCACTCTGCGCGGATCTTCTTCACCAGCGGCCACAAAATCATGGCGCTCGATGCGGCCACCGGCAAGCCAGCCGCTGGTTTCGGATCGGATGGCTCCGTCACGCTGCATGTGCCGTTTGCGGAAGTGCCGACCATCTATAAAAACATCATCATCATCGGCGCAAACGTCTACGGCCCCGGCGAAACCAATCTCCATCCGCAGGACGAAGTCGGCAAGGGCGTTCCCGGCGACTCCCGCGCCTTTAGCGCCATCACCGGCAAAAAGCTCTGGGATTTCCATACCGTCCCGCATCCAGGAGAAGTTGGCAACAACACCTGGGGCGACGATAGCTGGAAAGATCGCGGCGGCGCCAACGTCTGGTCGATCACCATGAGTGTGGACGCCAAGCGCGGTATTCTCTACATGCCCGTCGGCGGACCTGCCGCCAACTATTACGGCGGCGATCGTCCCGGAGACAATCTCTTCTCGAACACACTGGTTGCCGTCGACGCGAACACCGGCAAGCTGAAGTGGTATTTCCAGACCGTCCATCACGAACTGTGGGATTTCGATCTGCCGCCGGAGCCGGACCTCATCACCATCGATCACGACGGCAAGAAAATCCCGGTGGTCGTCCAGACCAGCAAAACCGCTTACATGTTTATTCTCAACCGTGTGACCGGTAAGCCGATCTTCGGAGTCAAGGAGACGCCGGTTCCCAAGGGCAACGTCCCCACCGAAGCATATTCCCCAACGCAACCGATCCCGGTAAAGCCTCCGCCGCTCGGAGATGTCAGCTTCAATCTCAGCGATATGGTCACCGCGCAAGACACCACCGCTCAACATGCGCAAGCCTGCCACGAACTCTGGGAAAAGGCGGGCGGTTTCTACAACGCGGGTCCGTTCACACCCTGGCTCTACCAGGAACCTGGCAAGCCGCTAAAAGTCTCTTTGGTATTCCCTGGCGCTACCGGCGGAGCCAACTGGGGTGGCACCGCTTCCGACCCAAACAACGGCTACGTCTTCGTAAACATGCAGAACCAGGCTGCGCTCGGCTTCATCGAAAAGAATCCGAAATATAAACCCGGCGATACCCTCCAACTGCCCTACGATCGCGGCAGCAACGCCAGCTTCGCCGGGCAATACGCTCAATTCGCCGCCATCGCTCGCGATGCCAACGGCAAACCCATCGGCAGCTTGCCCTGCCAGAAACCGCCATGGGAGACGCTCAACGCCGTGAACGCCAACACCGGCGAAATCGTCTGGCAGGTGCCGCTCGGCATCACCGAAGGTTTGCCGCCGGGCAAGCAAGACACTGGCCGCCCCGGTGCCTTCGCCGGCCCCATCGCCACCGCTGGCGGGCTGATCTTCATCGGTGCCACCAGCGACAACATGTTCCGCGCTTTCGACGAGCGCACCGGGAAGATCCTCTGGCAAATCCATCTTCCCCTGCAGGCAACCGCCGTTCCGATCACCTACGAAGGCAAGGACGGCAAACAGTACGTCGCCGTCATGGACGCAGGCGCGGCCTTTGGACCGCGGGCGCAATCCGGCCCGCAGCCGCAGTTGCTCGTCTTCGCGCTGCCTTAACCCTCTCCGGCGCTGCGCTTTTCCTGCCTCGGAAGCGCAGCGCCGATCGTTTCTCTGGAGTCTACAGGGGAGCTGTAGTTGGTGGGCTTTCGAAGCACACCCAAATAATGTGTATTCAGGATCTTGATCGATTTAAGGAAGCGATAGAGAGCGCTAACTACCGGCCAAGCGCACGGCCAATCATCGCGCGGTTCCGGGAACACATCTCTTTAGCGTGAAAGACGCCGCCGGCGGGCTCTCGCGCCTGACTCGCGGGAAGAACTAGTAGCCGCCGACGATCTTCGCGGGCAACCGTTTCAGTTGATCGCTAAAACTGTTCTGAGGCGTAAGGCCCGCTTTCTGGAGCATCCCCAAGAACTGCTGCCTGGTCCGCATGTCCATCGCCTCGGCCACCAACCTACCGTCGCGATCGTACAAATAGCTGTTGGGAATTCCGTTCACGCCGAATTCTTTGTGAACTCTGTCATGGGGATCCATCAGAACCGGGTAGGTCACCTTGTGCTTGCTGAGGAACGACCGCACCATTTGCGGCTGCTCGTCGGAAATCGCCAGCACCACAAACCCCTTGGCCTTGAACTGCTTGTAGAGAGCGTTCAGATCTGGCATCTCTTTCCGGCACGGAGGACACCAAGTCGCCCAAAAATTCACCAGCACCACTTTTCCGCGCAGTTGATAGAGCGTCCATTTCTGCCCATCGATTCCCGTCAAAGAAAAATTTGTGCGCTCGCGGCGCAAATCCTGCACTCGAAGCATCCTCAGGGCTCGCTGGAATTGCGGGTCATCGAGCGACACTTTCGCGCCCTCGTATCTCACCAGCGACGCAAGCTCCACGTACTGCGGGGCGGGCTTGCCGTCGGCATCCAGAACCGGATGCTGCCGCAAGGCGTCCGCGAGCGTGATCGCTACGCTCTGGATCGTGTCCTGGCCCTGGTCGCCCTCCGTCGAAAGCTTTGCCAGTTCGTAAGCCAGAGTCACCTTGTTCGCCGAGGGCGGCAGCGCGCGAATCTGCGCCGCTAACATCACCGTCGCGCGAGGCCGAATGTCGTCCGCCAGCGATCGAAGGTTGGCGATGTTTTTGGCAATCGGCGCCTCCACAGGCGTCCACACCGGCTCTTTCGACTGTGCGTGAATGTTCGGCGAGTCGATCGCCACAAGCGCGGTAACCAACAGGAAGAACACAGCAGCAGGCGCCGCGCCGCGCGCCTTGCCCACCCTTCCGCTATCTCTCCTCATGTGCGTGAAGTTAACATACTTGCTGCCCGCGCAAAGCCGGTAACGCCCGCAGATTCACGCATCCTGTACCTTAAGGTCTTTCGCCACCGTTTTCGCCGGTATTTGCCTTGATAGATGCTTGACATATTTCGGTATTTCCGCGATTATCGAATCATGCTCTCAACCTCCCCCGACGCCGCTTCTAAATTCAGCTCCGGGCAGATCGCCCGCTACGCCGACATGTTCTCCGCGATGGGCACCGAGCCGCGGCTGCGCATCATGCGGCTTTTGCTTTCTGCCCACCCGGAGGGCATGGTCGTTGGCGACATCCAGAGCGAACTCGACATCCCGAATTCCACGCTCTCGCATCATCTCGACAAGCTCAAAAGCGAGGGATTGGTCAACGTGCGCCGCGAAAGCACCTTCCTCCGCTACACCGCAAATACCGGCGCGCTGCAAGAGTTGCTTGGCTTTCTGTACTCCGAATGTTGCACGCGCAACAAAGCTCTCGACCCGCGCGAAATCATTCAGATCTGCAAATAATGCGCGCCGCCACTCACACAGCCATTTGTCATCCTGAAGCGATCCGGCCAGGATCGCTGCCAGTATCGCTGCCAGTATCGCTGAAGGATCGCTCCGAACAGTTTTTCCTTTTTCGCGTTTACTCTCGCTCCCTTTCGAGGCCCTGACCATGTCCGCCCACTACAACGTGCTCTTCCTCTGCACCGGCAATTCCGCGCGCTCGATCATGGCCGAAGCCATCATGAACGCCAAAGGCCGACCGCATCTCACCGCCTACAGCGCGGGCAGCCATCCGTCCGGCTTCGTTCGTCCCGAGGCCCTCAAGCAACTCGAACGCGCTCATCTGCCGGCCACCGGCGCGCGCAGCAAGAACTGGGACGAGTTCGCCCAGACCGGCGCCCCCAAAATGGATTTCGTCTTCACCGTCTGCGACAACGCCGCCAAAGAAATTTGCCCCGTCTGGCCCGGCCAGCCCATGACGGCGCACTGGGGCGTCCCCGACCCGGCTTCCGTAGCCGGAACTCCCGAGCAAATCGACAAAGCCTTTCGCGACGCTTTCTTGGCTCTCGATCGCCGCATCAGCCTGTTCCTCTGCCTGCCGCTGGCCAGTCTGGACAAGCTCGCCATCAAACGCGAAATCGACCGCATCGGACACGAATGAAATCCACGCTGCCCGCCCGCGCCGTCTCCGAGTTTCTTGGCACAGCCTTTCTAGTCGCCGCTGTGGTTGGCTCCGGCATCATGGCGCAGCGCCTGGCCGGAGGAAACATCGGACTAGCTCTGCTCGCCAACACCGTCGCCACCGGTGCCGCGCTGGTCGCGTTAATCCTCGCATTCGGCCCTATTTCCGGCGCGCATCTCAATCCCGTCGTATCGCTCTGTGACGCCATCGAGCGCGGCATTTCCTGGCGCGAGTGCGCCGCATACATCCCCGCGCAGTTTGCCGGAGGCATCACCGGCACAATCGTCGCCAACGCCATGTTTTCGCTTCCTCTGATTTCGATCTCTAGCCACGTCCGCAGCGGTCCCGCGCAGTTCCTCAGCGAGTTCATCGCCACGTTCGGACTGCTCGCCGTGATTTGGGGCTGCAGCCGCTTCCGGTCTCCCATGGTCAGCTTCGCAGTCGGCGGCTACATCACCGCCGCGTACTGGTTTACCGCCTCCACGTCGTTCGCCAATCCCGCCGTCACCATCGCGCGCTGCCTGAGCAACACCTTCGCCGGCATTCGCCCGATCGACGCGCCGCTCTTTATCGTCGCGCAGCTCGCCGGCGGCCTCGCCGCAACACTCCTCTTCCGCTGGATGGTCCCATCGCTGCCGGCAACCGCAGGAAACGTACTTCTAGCTCACGACGAAAAACCCGCCACAGTCGGTCGATGACTCGCCGCTAAACGCCCTTACGCATTCGTCCCGCCGTCCACCGTCAGATTCGCGCCGGTGATAAACCCCGCCTCCGGCCCAGCCACAAACGCCACCAACGCTGCCACTTCATCAACCGATCCGTACCGGTTCAGTGCCGTGTTGGCCTTCTGCGGCACGGCCCAGTCGCCCGCGGCCGGATTCAAATCCGTGTCAATCGGCCCAGGCTGGATGTTATTCACCGTGATCCCCCGTTCTCCGACCTCTCTCGACAGGCTCTGCGCGAACATTTTCACCGCTCCCTTGGTGGCCGCGTACGCAGCCAAGCCCGGCGTCATGTTCCGTTCGCCCACGCACGAACCGATGGTGATAATGCGGCCTCCGTCCTTCATTTGCTTCAGCGCGGCATGTGTCGCGATGAACGTGCCGCGGACGTTGAGGTCGATCAGCCGATCCAACTCCTCCAGCGTCGCATCCTCGAACTTCTTGGGAATTGCCGTGCCGGCATTGTTCACCAGAATATCGAGTCCGCCAAACGTCGCTACCGTCTTCGCCACCGCTGCTTGCACCGCGCTCGCATCCGTCGCGTCCGCCCGAATCGCGATCGCCTTGCCTCCAGCGCCTTCAATAGCCTTTACCACCGCCGCAGCCGCATCCGCGCCTTTCGTGTAGGTGATGGCCACTTTCGCTCCATCCGCCGCCAGACGCCTTGCGATCCCAGCGCCGATTCCGCGCGACCCGCCCGTTACCAATGCAGCCTTCCCTTCCAAATTTTTCGACATTTGTGCATCTCCTTTGCATTCTGTGGTGCCATTTGTCAGGCGTTGTGTGGTGCCAGTCGTGTGCAGCTAATTGTCAGCTGCGGTTAGCCACCAGTTGTGAGGTGCCACTTGTGAGGTGTCAGCTGAAGGGTGTCAGTTGAAAGTTGGGACAACCATGCTTGCCGGAGGCTCAACAGTACCACGCCATCCTATCGGGGGGGGCAGTGCACGCTCTGAGACATGGATTTTGCGCGGTCCATTCCGGCGAGCATGATACCGTCGCCGCAAGTTACCGGAGAGTACGTTGTTGTGGGTGCCCCATGCTCGGTTTGCGAGCGTGGGGCCGTTCGGCCATGCCCGCAGGCCAGGGTTCTAGAACTGTACTTCCGGACAGTAGAAATCTGTCCCACCGATTTTGCTACCGTTGAATCATGGTTGTGGAAGAAAAATCGCCGGTCTTCGTCAGGGCACGGTTTCAACCGTGCCGCAAGCGCCGCCACATCGACATGGCTTTAGCCGCTGAGGTATCCGCGTTTCCGCGATCACACAGGCTCCTCAGGCCCGCCATTTCGACTCTCGCGGCAGCGCGTCGCCGATCGCTAGCCACAAACCGAGCCGGAAGCAACCTAGCGCGAGCCGATGGGCCCCGATCCGCGGACGCGGCAGGGGTCCGAAGGTTCACCTCCGGCGTTCCGACGCGCGCAGCACTTGTATCCTGCGCTCCAAGGGGGCGGAGCTTTAGCTCCGCCATTAGGCCGCGCGCCGGAGCGCGCTACCTTTCGTGCCGCTTCACCCGCGCGAAGTCGTCGCCTTTTGCCCTCACGGGTCACGATTCACAAGTCACGAATCACATCGGGAGGGGCGGAACAGTCAATCGAGCGTGCACACACGTAAGTCACACAAAACAAACGACCGGGCACCTGCAAGGGCGGAACTTCCCGGTGCATTTTCTTTTTCTGTTTTCGGCCCTGTTTTTGCGAGTTTTCCGCGCATTTCGACCCAGGGTCGCCGAAAGGCTCCGCGTTGCCGGGCGGTCAGCCCGGGCCCCCGAAACGCTCCGCGTTTTGAAGTGGTTACCCGGAACAGTCAATCGAGTAGAAACGCACCTAAGTCACAGAAAACAAACAACCGCACATGCCTCTACCCGGAACGTCCCGGCGCATGAATTCCTTCGTCAACACTTCGCCTCTGTCGCGGTGCGACGCCGGCCTTTCCCCTCTTCCGGCCCCGCGGCCCCAGCCGCGGCGCGTCTGCCCTCGCCGAAAATGTATCCTCCCGCCGCGCTGTGTTACGATTCCCTGCTAACGAGCCGGCAATTCACTCCCAATGGGCGGAAGCCCAAGGCGCAGCCATGGACAATCGCGAAGTCGCAAAAATCCTGCGCGAGACGGCGCAATTGCTGGAAATCGACGGGGCCATCATCGGCCGCTACCGCAGCTACGAAAAAGTGGCCGACCTGCTCGGCAGCCTCACCGAGCGCATCGAGGATGTCGCCAAAGACGACAAAAAGCTCAAGGAACTTCCCGGCGTCGGCGAAGGCATGGCCGAGCATATTCACGAAATTCTCGCCACCGGCGATTACAGCCTGCGCCAGAAACTTCTGAAGAAATATCCGCCCACGATCCTGCAACTCCTCGACGTGCAATCGCTCGGCCCCAAGCGCGTCGCGCTCCTCTGGAAGAAGTTCAAAGTGGCCACCGTCGCGGATCTCGAGAAAATCGCCCGCGAAGGAAAACTGCGCGATTTGCCTGGCTTCGGTGAAAAAAGCGAGCAGTCGATCCTCAAGGGCACCGAACAGTTCAAGAATCTTGCCGGTTCGGGACGCGTGCTCCTGAACGTAGCCGCCGATGAAGCTCAAAAACTCTCCGCTTACATCGCGAAAGCCGGCGATGCCGTTGAATCCGTCACGCCCGCCGGATCGCTCCGCCGCGGCAAAGAAACCGTCGGCGATCTCGACCTGCTGGTGACTATGCGTCCCGGCCATGACGGGCAAAAACACATCGACGCCGTCGCCGATCACATCCTGAAATATCCCGCCATCAAGCAAGAGCTTGCCCACGGCGAAAACAAAGTCAGCGTGCTGCTCGATAGCGGTTTACAAGTCGATGTCCGGCTTCTGGCGAAAAAAAGCTTCGGCGCCGCACTGCTCTATTTCACCGGCTCGAAGCAGCACAACGTGGAATTGCGCGGCCGCGCCAACGAAATGGGCTGGACCCTCAACGAATACGCGCTGACCACCCTAAAAGGCGGTCGCGTGGTGGCCCGCGAAACCGAAGCGGAAATCTACGCCAAACTCAAACTCGATTACATCGAGCCGGAATTGCGCGAATGCACTGGCGAAATCGAAGCCGCCGAGCATCACAAGCTGCCGGATCTGATCGAATTGAAAGATATGCGCGGCGACTTGCAGATGCACACCACCGCTTCCGATGGCCGCAATTCGATCGAAGAAATGGGCGCTGCCGCGCGCGCTCTCGGATACGAATACATCGCCCTGACCGACCATTCGCAAGCCGTCACCGTTGCCAACGGAATGGACGAACGTCGCACCATCGCGCAAATTAAAAAAATCCGCGAAGCGCAGGAACGCGTCGAGGGCATCCGTCTATTGGCCGGCATTGAAGTCGATATAAAAAAGAATGGCTCGCTCGATCTGCACGATGATTGTCTGGCGCAGCTCGACGTGGTGGTCGCGTCCGTGCATTCCTACATGAACATGGAACCCGCGGAAATGACCGACCGGATTCTCGGAGCCATCGAAAATCCTTACACCCAGATCATCGCGCACCCTACCGGCCGGCTGATCCTGCGGCGCGAAGCTTTCGAATACGACATGGAAAAAATTCTCGATGCCGCCGCCAAATACGGCGTGGTGGTGGAGTGCAACGCCTATCCCGATCGCCTGGATTTAAAGGACGTCCACTTGCGGATGGCCAAGCAGCGCGGAGTGAAAATCGTGATCTCCACGGATTCTCATTCCACGCGCCACTTGCAATTCATGAAATATGGAGTCCTCACCGCGCGCCGCGGCTGGATCGAAAAGAAAGACGTGATCAACGCCCTGCCTCTCGAGCAGATGCTGGCGGCCCTCCGCCCCAAACCGCACGCGTCGAAAGCCAAAGCCGCGAAACACGCGAGCTAGACGGAATGCGAAACGCTGTCGGTTTCTTCCGCGGCCGCAGCCGGGGCCAAATCCGCCTTCGTGCTGACGGTCGGCGATTTCGCGCCGCGCCGCATCGCCACGATTCCCGTTCGCACCACTTCCAGCAGCCCGAACGGGCTCAGCAATTCAAGGAAGCGATCGACCTTTTCTTCCCCGCCGGTCAATTCCACGATGATCGATTCCGACGCTATGTCCAGCACGCGCGCTTTGAAGACCGTCGCCAGCTCCAACACTTGCGAACGCGTCTCCTGGTTCGCGCCCACTTTGATCAGCGACAGATCGCGCAGCAGCGCCGGCTGCCCGGTGATGTCGTCCACCAACAGCACGTTAAGCAGCTTGTAGATATTGGCCACGATGCGCCGCGCCTGGTCGTCGTCGGCCTCGGTCACAATCGTCATGCGCGACACGTCATCCTTCTCCGTGCGCCCAACCGTCAGCGAATCGATGTTGAATGCGCGGCGGCGAAACAGCGACACCACGCGCGACAAAACTCCCGGCTTATTCTCGACGTAAACCACGAATGTATGCAGCATTCTCGGGTCCTATTCGTCCTCGGCGGTTTCGACGATCGGGTTCGGCCGCCGGATCATGTCGTGCAATGCGGCTCCCGCCGCGACCATCGGATACACGGTGTCTTCCTGCTCCACCTGGAAATCGATCAGCACGGGGCCTTCGTGCGCGCGAGCGGCGCGCACCGCGGGAATTACCTCCGAACGATGCTTCACCAGCTGATTCTTGATTCCGTAGGCCTGCGCCAATGTCGTGAAGTTCGGATTGAGCAGCGGCGTGGCTTCGTAATTGCGCTCGTAGAAAAACTCCTGCCACTGGCGCACCATGCCGAGAAATCCGTTGTTGATGATGGCGATGTTCACTTTCAGATTTTCCTGAACGATCGTCGCCAGCTCGGACATGGTCATCTGGAATCCGCCATCGCCCACCACCACCCACACTTCCGCGTCCGGTCGCGCCACTTTCGCCCCAATCGCCGCGGGCAATGCAAACCCCATGGTGCCGAGGCCCCCCGAAGTGATCAGCGAACGCGGGTGCTCGTGCTTGTAATATTGCGCTTCCCACATCTGGTGCTGTCCCACGTCGGTCACCACGATGGCGTCGCGTCCGCGCGTTTCATGCCACAGATCGTTGATCACGTGCGCGGCGTAGAGATGCCCGTTGTCGGGCAAATTCTGAATGTCGCGGACGGCGGCATCGCCCTTCAGCTTGTGAATCTGTTCGATCCATTCGCTGCGGCTGGCCTGCTCCACGCGCGGCAGCATTTCCCGCAGAATTTTCCGCAGATCGCCCATGAGCGCCACGTCCACTTTCACGTTCTTGTTGATTTCCGCCGGATCGATATCGATCTGAATCTTCTTGGCGTTCGGAGCGTAGCTCTTCAAATTGCCGGTCACGCGATCGTCGAAACGCATGCCGAAAGCGAGCAGCAAGTCTGCTTCCTGAATCGCTTTATTGACCCACGCTTCCCCGTGCATGCCCATCATGCCCATGTTCAGCACGTGCGACGCAGGCAGGTGCCCGAGTCCCAGCAGCGTCATCGCGGTGGGAATGCAGGCGCGTTCGGCGAACGCTTGCACTTCGCGCTCCGCGCCAGATATCGCAATCCCGTGCCCGGCAAGAATCACCGGCCGCTTTGCCGCGGCGATCATCGCCAGCGCTTTGTCGTACGCCGCTTTCGCGGGAGAAAGATCGGGGCGATAGCCGCGCATCTTCGGCGCAGCCGCTTCAAAATCGAATTCGCAGCTGCCCTGCTGCGCGTCCTTGGTAATGTCGATCAGCACCGGTCCGGGACGCCCCGACTGCGCCACATACAGAGCTTCGCGAACCGCGGGGGCAATGTCCTCTGGGCGGGTGACCAGATAATTGTGCTTTGTAATCGGCAGCGTCACACCGGTGATGTCTGTTTCCTGAAATGCGTCCGAGCCAAGAAGCTTGCTGCCCACCTGGCCAGTAATGCAGAGAATCGGCGAGGAATCCATCATCGCGGTGGCGATGCCGGTCACCATGTTGGTGGCGCCGGGCCCAGACGTCGCGACTGCGACTCCCACACCGCCGGTCGCACGCGCGTAACCATCCGCCATGTGCGTGGCGCCCTGCTCGTGGCGCACCAGAATGTGGCGAATCGAGCTGTGCCGCAGCGCATCGTACGCCGGCAGTATCGCTCCACCCGGATAGCCGAAGACTGTCTTTACGCCCTCGCGCTCCAGGCACTCCCAAAGAATTCTCGCCCCCGTCATCGCCGGCTTGTCGCTGCCCATCTCATCCTCCCCAGTCGCCCTAAAAAAATTAACCCACCGTACCAGCGTCTCTGGCAGGTGGGTTTCATGAGCCTTTCAGATTCTCTTCAGCTAAGCTCAGTCAAGCCCTCCGGGCCAGGACGCGCGTACAAGCGCTACAGCTACAATTCCCAGCCGAAGTCGCAGAACCATTTCGCTTTTCATGTTGCGTAGCATACCAGCTTAGCCGTGCCTTTCGCAGAAACCTTTGCTCTGCATACCGTACCGCTTCGCGTTATTCCATGTCAAGCAACTCTTCTCGACGCGATTTTTACTAGTTTATTACATTGAAACCCCCTCGGCCGACATTTTTTGTCGAGTTGACAATTCGACACCCGGTCTCGACCTTAGGACTAACGTTCTATTCTGCCGCATAACTCCGTCGCCTACCCTACCTACAAGATGACAGAGACCTGCAACCCCGAGGCACCCGCACCGGCCAGGCGCAAGGAGCGAGCCAAAGCGCCTTCTTCTCCTCCGGGACATGAAGCCCGCCGGCGGAAGCGCCTGAAAATCGCCCTTCCGGTTCACATCCGCCCCTTCGACGCGCGCTACGCCGAAATCGAAGACGTGGCCCAGGTGATCGACTTCACGCGCGACGGTCTCTTTTTCCGCACCCGCATGCCGCACTACTTCCTGGGAATGCGCCTGATCGTCACGTTTCCTTACGGAGAAAAAGTCTCCGTCCATCGACAGATGCTCGCCACCGTGGTGCGAATGGATCGCCTCGAAGACGGCGATCGCGGCATCGCCGTGCGCGTCCTACTCTAGCCGCGATGTTCACTTCCTGTCATTTTCGGCGATCACTGTTCCGGTTGTCGTTTAAACAAATCCTCCTCCGAACGAGCTTGCCAGCGAAACGGAACGCCAGAGACAATGTCATGGAACTGCGGTCTAGCGACTTCTTTCCGAGCTCTGTGCGCCGCGGCGGCAACGACCTTCGAAAGCAGGTGTGATTACATGTACGATCAAGGCTCCAAGAAAAGCACCTCAGACGCCCGCGCATCGAAATCAGCTATCAAAGCAACCGAGCGGCGCAGCGCTGATCGCCACATTTTCACCGCTTCGGCCGAAGTGGTTGATTTGAGTTCCGGAGCCCGCTTTTCCACTCGCACCACCGATCTAGGACCCGGCGGCTGCTTCATGGACACGCTCGTGCCGCTTCCCGTGGGTGCCAGAGTTCATGTGGGCGTTCGCAAGGGCAAAACTCAGCTGGATACTAACGGCGTGGTGGTCTACTCGCAATCTGGTCTTGGCATGGGCATCGCTTTCGATAGCCTCGATCAACCCCAAAGAGACGCCCTTGCAAGCTGGCTGGCCGAAATCACCGGCTCACGCACCATCGTCTTTCGCGATGTGACTCCTAAGCGGGAAGCATCCACCGTCCCACACGGCCCAGATTATGCGACGATCGAGCGGCTCATCCGCCTTCTGGTCAGCAAAGGACTGATCACCGAAGCGGAGGGCTCATCCGTACTTTACAATCCGTTGATCTAGTCGATAAAACCCCTAGGTGCGCTCGATCCGGCCCGCGACTCAGTCAGCGAGCGATTCCCGCAGCGTCTAAACTGAACAGTCCTATAACCTGTAAGTACCACAACTTCAAAAGGTTAGCTGTGCATCTATTTCCCAACCAAGGAAATTTTTCCACAACCAGTAAAAATTTCCGCTGTTGAGATCCTCTAAATAACGTGTTTTCAGTGCCCCGTTGTCTACGACCTGGCAGCAACATTGCACTTGCCGCCACAGGGGGACCCATGGGTGAAAGACGGAAAGCCAGAAGGTATGAAGTCTACCTGCCAATGCAGGTCTGCACATCGCGGCGACGTCCGGCGGAATATCACACGGCCCAACTCCGAGACATCTCTCGGACTGGCGTCTACTTTCATTCCACATTGCCAATTGAGCCGGGCACCAAAATGGAACTGACGTTCGCGCTGCCGACGGAACGCGAAGGCGGCTCTTCGGCGCTCATCCGTGCCAGCGCGCAGGTATTGCGGGTCACGGCTGTGGAAGATGAGAGCGCTCCCGTGTATGGCGTCGCAGCCACGATCGAGCGCATCGATTTCGTTCGGCCGGTGGTCGCGCACGTCGCTGCATAAGTCAGGTCATAGCGCCGCAGCGCTCGCCCCTTTCCGCGGCGCTATCTGGTCAGTTCCATCTGGTTGGCGGAAGGCACCCTCCCCACAATCGAATGGCTTTGTTGTAAGTCCGGCGCAGGCAGTAAAATCTCATTTCTGATCATCCTTGAAACAGGACCCTACAAACGATCTCGATCCCGGCGAAACTATCGCTCTCGAACGCGAAATTCTGCGACGCGTGTGCAGTGGCGACGCCCGTTCCACCATGGATTCGGTTCGTGAGCTATCGTCGTACCTGTGGCGCGATACTGAGCATGAGACGGTATTCGAGGCGATTCGCGCGCTAGCTGCACGCGGCGCGGCTGGCGTGTCCTGGCGTGAAGAGCTGCCGGCACAGGCCACTCGCATGGGATTTCCGGACCTGGAGTGGTCGACCTATTTCAGCGCTCCGTGCGGAACCGAGCCGAGTCTGCATGAACTGATCGCCCGGCTCTTTAGGGCGCATCCGACCGGGAAAGGTTAGTCTCCGTGCGTTCTTGCCGCATCCCCCGCGCCGGATGTCTTGGCTAGCTCGAAATTGATGTACTGCTCGAGCGTTGGCAAGTCGCCGCCGATCAGCGGACGGCCATTGATGTAGATCGTCGGGGTGCTGTCCACACCCAGCGACTCGCCCTGCGCGTGATCTGCGTCCACGGCCTGTTTCGCTTCGGCGGAGGCCATGCACGACTTGAATTTCGCGGGCTCCAGCCCCGCTTTGGTAGCGTAGTCCACCAGGTTGTCCCAAATGTTGTCTGGCGTGATTAAGTCCTGATTCTCAAAAATTGACGACTCCATCTTCCAGAACGCTGCGGGCGATTGCTCGTACGCGCATCGCCCGCCGATCGCCGCCGTTTCCGCCCATGGGTGAATTTGCGTCAGCGGAAAGTTTTTATAAACGACGCGAATCTGCGGGTACTCGGTTTCGACCGTTTTCATCGCCTCATAAAGTTCCTGGCAGTGCGGGCATTCGAAGTCGCTGAATTCCACCAGGGTTACGCGCGCCGTGCGAGGTCCCAGGGACGGGTCGCCATCGAGCTTGAGTTTCGCGCGATTGTCGGCGAACGGATCGGCGTCCATTTTGTAGACGCTTCCCCGCAGCATGGTCTTGCCGTCTTTGCTCACGTACACATCACCCTTTTCGACGTGCCCTTGCAGCGTGACCTGCACCGGCACATCGTAATAATCCGCCGCGGCCGATTGCGTCAACGGGCCAAGCTTTACCGGAATGTTTGGACCCCAGGCAAAAAGTTCGCGGACGAAAGATTCAGTCGTCTTGAGCAGCGCCTCGCTATTCGCCGGCGCAGCAACTTGCGCGCCCTCTTTAGCGGTGGTCGCGGCTCCGGCAGGCCTATGCGCTGCCCGCGCGGTGCAACACGCGCCCGCCAGCAGGAATATCAGCCCTGCCACTACAGCTCTTGCGGACATACGAATCAGTCCTCCCGTTCAAAGCTTCGTTTGATTGCGGCGCTTCCAGAATAGAGAAAAACTGCCGGCAGCGAAAGCGAAAAGGAGTGGATGCCGTTTCGAGCAGCCGTGGATGCTTGGCTCGCACCCGAGGTCAAGCGCCGTAAAAGCGCTCGAACGCTACATTCGAGAAAAGCTCAAGCAGACTCGGCTCTTCTCGCCAGCCAGTCACCGGCTTCATGGGTGCCGAGCGAACCGCCCAAGTCGGCGGTGGTTTTGCGTTCGCGAATGGCGGCGTGCACTGAATCTTCCATCCGCTGCGCCTCATCGGAGAGTCCGAGATGCGACAACATCATGGCGGCCGCCAATACCGCGCCCATCGGGTTCGCGATTCCCTTTCCGGCGATCGTGGGCGCGGATCCGTGCACCGGCTCGAACATCGATACTCCACCAGGATGAATATTTCCCGAAGGAGCCAGTCCCAGGCCGCCGGCAATTTGCGCGCCCACGTCGCTGGCAATATCCCCGAACAAATTGCACGTGACGATCACTTCAAACTGCCCGGGGTCGCGGATCATTTGCATCAGCAAATTATCGATGTACATGTGGCTCGATTCGATTTCCGGATATTCGCGCTTCAGTTCCGCGAACGTCCGCTGCCAAAGATCGTGGCCAAATGCCAGTGCGTTCGATTTATCGCTCATGCAGACGCGCTTGTGGCCGTGCTTGCGCGCATACTCGAATGCGTAACGCAGCACGCGCTCCACGCCCTTGCGTGTGTTGATGTCCTCCTGCGTGGCGATTTCGTCGGCAGTTCCCTTCTTGAAGAAGCCCCCCATGCCGACGTACAGGCCTTCGGTGTTTTCGCGAATTACGGTAAAGCGAACGTCTTTCTCTTCTCGGTCCTTTAGCGAAGTGAGGCGTTTATCCAGCAGCACGCAAGGCCGCACGTTGGCGTAAAGATCGAGCTTGAAGCGCAAGCCGATCAGAATATCTGCGCCGTGCCGATTGTCCGGTACGCGTGCATCTCCCAGCGCGCCGAGCAGGATGGCATCGAAATCGCGGCGGAACATCGCTGGCGCGTCCGCAGGCAGAGTCGTGCCGTCGCGCAAGTAACGATCCGCGCCCCAGTCGAATTCCACGAAAGAAAGATTGCTCCCGCTAGCCGACGCCGCGGCCTTCATCACTTTGACGGCTTCGGGAACCACTTCCTTGCCGATCCCGTCTCCGGGAATAATCGCGATACGTTTCGGACGAATTCCGGTTGGTGAACTGCTAGGTTTTTCGGCCATGGCCGACGCGGAAACTAGCACGCGCTCCGCGTCGTGTCAACGCACCTCGCGCACGTACCGCGCGCGTTGCGCATTGAAGCGGTCCGCCACATCATCTGCCTTCGCGAATCGGCACGCGTCACTTCAAAGCGAGTTGAGGGACCTAGCCGCGCGGCGCAGGACGACGTCGCGCGGCCGAACCTTACGATCCGCAACAACGTTTCAGAAGATGAGCTTTACCGCGAACTGAATCTCGCGCTGGCTGTTGGGGTTTGTGCTGGCAATTAGACCGTACGTGGGGCTTGCCAAACCACCTTCGCCTCCGGGAGTCGCGGAGGAGCAGCCCGGCGATCCTCCTGCGCACGCGGCTGTGTAAAGAGAGGCACCGGGCAGACCGAAATCCGTGCGGTTCGCTATATTAAAGAACTCCGCCCGGAACTGCGCGTTGAGCCGTTCGGTTATCCTGGTGTTCTTAATCAGCGCAAAATCGAGGTTAATATAGTGCGGGCCGACAAGCGTATCGACTCCCGCATCGCCCAGTGTCCCGGCCGGTTGCAGCGTATAGCAGGAGGAATTGATCCATTCAGGTTCGGGAATCATCGTGCTGCCCGACGGAACGAGGACTCTCTTTTTTACATACGGATCGCAACCGGGAACGACATCGGGGCGGGTGGTCTGCGCGTTATCCACTAACCCCGCGTTGTCGAAGCCGTCGCTGATCGTAAATGGAACACCACTCTGCGCGGTGAAAATGCCGCTCATCATCCAGCCTTCGATCAGCCGATTGCCGTGGAACGGCAACGTATAGATCACGTTGGCCACGAGGTTGTGCCGGAGATCGAAGGTGCAATCCCCGTAATCGTACCGGGGATCGTAAGGATCGCTGATGCCAAGATCGCCCTGTTCGAGACCGTACGACCCAGAGCCATCGGTGAGGCAATGCGAGTAAGTGTAGGAGATCTGCGCGGTGACTCCCCTGCCCACCTGCCGCACGAGGCTAACCACTAAGGCATTGTAATTCGAGCTTCCGCCGGTGATGCCCTCATTCAGAGACGCATAGTTGTCATTCACGCGCGGCAGTACTGGCTCTACGGCGCTAAATATCGGATTGAAAGCGCCGAAATAGCAACTCGACAAATTGCCGTTGGCAAGCGTTGGAACGCAGGGAGTACCCGTGGGTGTGGAACAAGCGTTAAATAGGCTTCCCTCGCAGTCGGGGGAGACAGCAGTGCTCGTAAGCGACGGATTCACGTTGCGCTGGAGAATCAAATGCACGCCGCGCGATCCGATGTACCCTACCGTCAAGACAGTTCCTGCTCCAAGGGACCGTTGCACGTTAAGGTTCCACTGCTCCTGATACGGCGCCTGAGTCGTATTGTAGGGAACACCGTCGCCGAGACCGACACAGTAATTAACGTTGTTCGCGATGTTGTCCGCCGCGCACAGCGTAGGTTCATCCTGTGGTGGAAGTGCGGGAGCTGCCGTCAGGAACGGGTTGGGAAATTGCTCCGGAAACAACTCGTGATAGTTAAACGGCGGACTGAAGTAATACCCAGACGCGTAGGTCCGGGGAGCGATCGGATCAGAGAAGATTCCAAACCCGGCGCGAATCGACGTCTTTTGGTCTCCGAATGGCGCCCAGGCCAACCCGATGCGGGGATCGATATTTTTTCTGTTCGGGCTGGTTTGAAAGACATGGCTAACCGGAGAGAATCCACCGTTGCCATAGGGCGGGGATGGAATTGCGTAGAGCGGCGTGCCGGACGGATCGGTGCCATATTCGTATCGCACGCCAAGGTTCAGCGTCAGGCGTGAATTGATCTTCCAACTGTCGTTGATATAAGGATTGATGTCGATCTCGCGGAAGTACCGGTTCGGGATGTCCGTGTACGGGCTGTTCTGAACCGCGTAGCCGAGCAGCGGCGTGCCTTCAAGAAAGCTCTGCAAACCCGTGAAGATGTAAAACCCTCCGTACATGAACGGCGCATAGACGTTCGAATCGACTCGCTCGATGTCCGCTCCAAAGGTAAGCGTGTGAGCCCCATGGATCCAGGAGACGTCGTCGCCTGCGCCGAAACTATTTTGGGCAATCCTGTCCGAAACGAATTGGTCACTGCCCGCACTCGTACAAGCACCGCAAGGGATTACCGAGGCGTCTTCGTTGCGGCCGGGGAAGAAATCTAGAGGGTCGGAGGAGCCGCCGAGAGCGCTTGAGAACGAAGACTCGAAACTTCGGACGAGCATGAAGCGGGCGTTATTTACGACGTTCGCCGAAAATATGTGCCGCTCTTGAACGGTAAAGTATTGATTCTGGTCATGATCGACCTCGGGCCAATAGGGTAGGGATGAACCATAAGCGGCTATCGGGCTTTGATTGAATGATCGATCGGAAACATAGCGCCCGAAGAGTTCGTCGTTCGAGGAAAGAGAGTAGTCGATTCGGCCCAGGACGTAATTCTCGCTTGTAGTCTGAGTTGCGCCCAAGTTAGTGAAGTAATAACCGCCCTGGTCCACGGCTCCGGCCGGTGGCGTGATCCTGTTATAGATGCCCAGAATTCCCGTTATAGCGGAAGCCGCTGCAGCCGTTTGTCCGGTCGCTCCGGAACCAATTGCCTCCGGGATGGGAAGAATCGGATTTCCGCTGCTGCCAGGCGTGCCTGAGGGGCTCGCTGGACACGACGGATTCGCCGGCGATTGGACGCTGCAGGGCAAGTCGCCATTCGCAACGTAAGGTTCGGGCAATCCCACGTTCGGAACAGATTGGCCGAGCGACTGGCGTAGGCCCTCGTAATTAGCAAAGAAAAACAGCTTGTCTTTCTTAATCGGGCCGCCGAGGCTGCCGCCGAACTGATTGCGGCGAAACGCGGGTTTATCCGGTGCGCCGCTGGGCGTTAGATCGAAATAGCTGCGCGAGTCGAGGGCGGAATTGCGCAAAAACTCGTAAGCGGAGCCGTGAAAGTTGTTGGTGCCACTCTTCGAAACGGCGTTCATCACCGCGCCATTGCCCCCGAATTGGGCGCTATAGGTGTTGGTGAGCAGCGTGAACTCCGCAATGCCCTCGACGCCGAGCGAAGTTCCCGTTGTAGACGCTCCGGCGGCGTGGTCCCAAAAATCTTCCATATTGCTGTCGTCCAACAAGAATGCTTCGCCTTCCGTTCTGCCGCCCGCTATCGAGAAGCTCTCCCCATTTCCGTAGAGCGAACCGGCGCCGCCAGCAACCGGAGTAATCCCAGGGGCAAGAGTCAGAAGTTGTTCGAAGTTGCGGCCGTTAAGAGGCAGGTCTCTCATCTGCTCCGGGCTGACGAGCGAAGAGAGGGCAGTCGATTGCGTTTCGACTTGCGAGACTGCGGATTCAACGGTAACAGTCTGTTGAGTCTGACCGACCTGAAGGGTGAGGTTGACAACCAATTGGCTGCCTACCGTGAGATTGACGCTCTTCTGAACGGTGGTCTGAAATCCGGCCTTCGAGGCCGACACCTGGTATGGGCCGACAACGAGATCAGGCGCGTTGTAGAGGCCCTGATCGTTCGAGGTGAGCGTCTCACTCACCCCGGTGGCGGTGTTCGTTACTACGACATTCGCTCCAGCAATCACAGCTCCGCTCGCGTCGGCAACCGTACCGGAGATGTTTCCGGTCACCGCTTGCGCATGCGTGGCGTATGGAATCGAACAGACCGCGAAAATCCCCAGCAGGACACACCAGCAGAATCCTCGGAACGCGTTCGGGCCCCTAAACATAAGGTCACCCCCGGAATTTTCTTAATTCGCTACGTCAGGATTGCGCCACCCACGGCGCGGTATGGCGGACCTAATACTCTGCGGGAGAATACTTGTCAAGAAGAAACGACATGACTGCCCCAGAAATTCGCGCGGAGATTCGCGCGCAGAACGTTGAGCGGGTGATCGGCGGTAACACGTCAAGCATTTCGATCACCCGCCCGCGTTTCACTCAGCGCATACAGCGGCGCTGTTCTCAGTTCTTCGGCGCGCCGCCCGCTCCCGCATTCGGCCTGGCACCCGGCGGAGGGCCTGGAAGCTTAAATCCCGGAGGCAGGTGCGTCAGCGTGTGCACGTATCGCAACTTGCCGTGCTGCACGCGAAAAAGATGGCTGTCCGGCACTCCATTTACCTCGAACGTGCAAAACACCTGTACCGCTCCAATGGTCGGATCAACGATGAACCGCCTATCCACGATGTTGACGCCGGCCGGAACTCCCACCTCGCAAGTGTCCGTCGGCAGTCCTTTGCCGGTGCGCATGCCGCCTTCGGTGCGTTCGCAGGGATAGCCCCACGGCACCAAATCGCCCTTCTTCTGCAAAAACGCATCCAGGTACGCGTTCGCCGCGTATTCCAGCGTCGCGCGCGTGTCGCGCTGATCCGGCGGAATCTCGCCCCAATTTTCCGAGGACGAATATTTCAAATAGTTCTGCGCGTTGAAAAGCCAGTCGCCCTTGTGCGTGATCAATAATTCGATTTCGGCGATCAAGTTGTGATTCACGCGCAGCCGCGTGCCGATCACATACGGATTGGCTTGGTCGGCGTCGATGATTTCGGAAAACGTCTGGCACGTGGCCGTATCGATCAGCGTTCGATGAAAATCGATCTTCAGCGGCTTGTTGATTAGGCCGTCTTTGATATCAACTTCTTTCATGTTCTCGATATAGGCGAGCCCCTTGGCCAGTGGCAGCCCGCTGGACTCGCCCTTCTCTTGCGCCTTTAGGTAAAGATTGGTCGCATACTGCAAGCCGCTTCGCGTGCAGGCCACCTGGGCGAAACTCGCCGTCGGCGCCAGCAACACAACCGCCAGTATCCCCGCCGCCAGCGTCGTGGCCGACGACGACAGAATCGTTTTCCCTCCAAGCCGTCTCATCAACCCCCCCTTTTCACGTTCGCAGATTCCGCGCACGCCGCACCGCGCATCGCAACCCGCAGTACGAAACCCGCATAAGGTACACCAACTCGACTGGAAATCCAGCGTCTGTCGCACACGCCACCGCTTCTTTTTTTTGCGAGCGATGGAAATCGATCAGCGCTCCACCTTAGCGGCGCCGGCTTCGCGGGACCACCCGTCAGTGGAAGATTCCTGTTGGGGCTTTTCGCGAGGCATGGCGCCAGCGAGCATGAGGACGGCGCCGCAATACATCAGCGTGTCCGCCATGTAGTTGAAGCCATTGTCGAGGCTGGCGAAGTACGCCACGCCGATCGGCAGGTAAACGGCCAACTCTACAACCAGCACCGTCAACCCGATCCACGCCGCCGCTGCGCGAGTCTTCTTGCCAAGCAGCAGCGGGATGCCGGCGACCGCATACACCACAGCCGCCAGGTAGGTCCAAAAAGAGTGTCCAATGATCCATTCAGGTGTAAGCCTGTCCAGCGGAATACCAGGAACGTATTTCCCGTGTACGAATTGCTCGAAGCTGTAGAACAGCACGGGAACCGCAACGAAGTATCGCGCAATGGTTGCAAGCGCCGATGTGCCGCCTTCGCGCCCACGTTTATCAAGGCTGGCCGCCGGTGCCAGCGCGCCGCCGCTGAACGATAGCTCCCGCAGCGCCAAGGCCGCCGCAAATCGGTCATGAGGAATTTGGACCCAAGCCGGTACGTCCATCAGCGCCACGAAAAGAAAGAACGTCAAAGCCAGAAGACTGGCCGCCAAGCGCGCCTGAATCTTGGTCACCAAGCTCAGGCCGGCTGCGATAAAACACGTTCCTACGAAGTAGGCCCAAAACAGATGCCACGGAATAAATGACGGCACCAGTGACGCGATTTCCCGCGATAGAGTGAAGTGCTCGGTGCCGAAGGCCGCAATCGGCGCGGCGTAGAAAAGCGGGCCCAACAGCATGAGCTTGTCGAATCCTCGCGCGCTCCGCCAATCGCCGCGGAGAAACAACGTAGCCAGCCCGATTGCCAGAACCAACGCGAAGACAGAATAGGCCCAAATCACCGTGCTAGGAATTGCGACGAGAGCCATAAACGCGGACGAATTCATCACCCTGCCAGTCGCGGCGATTCTCTTCTGCCGCGTTTCGGACTAACCGGACGCAATCCTCATCCCAGGCAAAGAGAAAGAGTTTCGGGAGAATACTACCCCCGCATTCGATTGTCACGTTTAGGCCGCGATGCTACACTCGCGTGTCCCACATATGGAAATCCGTAAATCAGCAGCACAAGGCTGCCTCCGTGCGCCGGGAACGCCCTTAAACCGTGCTTTGGTGACGGGCTGATGACCAAATACAACCCGAACTCATTGTTTCTGAAACAAATTGACTGTCCCGGACGTTTCAATAGCTTAGGATTTTCACACTCAATCAGCCCGATTGACCTTTTGGAGAGGATAGACGAATGAGGGGAAGGTTTACGCACGCCGCGATAACGATTTTGTTGGCCGGCAGCATGCTGGTGACGCCGCTGTACGCCCAGAGCCCGCAGGCGCCCGCTCCCGCCGCTGGCGAACCAGCAGCTCCGGTGCCGCACATGCAGACTCCGCCGCCGCAGTACAAGCCGCCCACGGAAACCCAAGGTCCGCCCGCCGCGCCGGCGCGCAGCATTCCGCTGGGGCCGCACAACTTCAATCGCTCTTGGTTTCCGAATATCATCGCCCCCTATCAGGGCGTGAAGGTGCCGCAGCCGAACGTGACGAACACGCCAACCGTCCGCCAGCTGATTCAGAATGGCAAGCTGATGCTGAGCCTCGAAGACGCCATTTCCCTGGGCCTCGAAAACAATCTATCCATTGCCGTGGCGCGATACACTCCCCAGTTGGATCAAGCGGCCTTGCTGCTGGCGGAATCCGGACGAAACGGCCTCGTTCCCTTCGATTCAACTCTTACGAGTAATTTCAGCATGGAAGAAGGCACCACGCCGATTAACAACCCTCTGTTCGTCGGCGCAGTTACCACGGGAGCGACTGGAGCCGCGGCTTTCACGCCGCCATTGGCTTACACCAGCCACTCGCTGACACAGAATTTCGGGTATACCCAATACTTCAACACGGGTACCGAACTCCAGGTCAACTTCGATAACAGCTGGGAAAGCCAGCCGATCAATCTCAGCTTTGACCTGCTGAATCCGTATGACCAGTCCACCCTCTCCTTTGAGGTGACTCAGCCTCTCCTCAACGGGTTCGGCAAGCTGCCGAACACGCGGTACATCATCGAGGCAAAGAACAACATCAACGTCGGCAATTCGCAATTCCGGCAAAACGTGATCACTGCCGTGACGCAAATCGCGACCGACTATTGGGAGTTGGTGTATGCCCGCGAAAACGTGAAAGTGGAACAGGTCACCGTTGCCGCCGACCAGCAGCTCTATGAAAACAACAAGAAACAAGAACAGATCGGCACGATGGCTCCGCTCGACGTAATCGACGCACAGTCGCAGTTGGCCACCGACCAACAGGCGTTGGTGCAAGCACAGACCGTCCAACTTCTCGACCAGACCAATCTGCTGGTGGCCATCACCAAAGATCCGCTTTCCGCTCCGCTGCAAGGCGTTGAGATCGTTCCCACAACGCCCATTTATAATCCCGCTCCGATCGATACTTCCCTGCCAGATGCCGTCGGAGTGGCCCTGCAAAACCGCCCGGAAATTGAACAAGCCGAGCTAACGCTGAAGAATGACGACGTCGAGATCTCTGCCACAAAAAATGCTCTTCGGCCAACGCTCAACGTCTTTGGCTTGTACGAGCAAACCGGACTGGGCGGTACCGAGGACGTCTGCACCGCCAACTGCGCTTTCGGAGCTACAGGACCGAAGACCACCGTTCCCTTCCCTGTCGGTCTGGGATACGACCTGCAGTCGATGATCCAGAGCGATTATCCGACCTACGAGGCCGGGCTAAACCTTACTCTCCCCATCCGCAATCGCGCCGCGCAATCGGCTTACGCCACGGCGCAAATAAACCAGCGCGCAGAGGAAGTCACGTATCTGCAGACGCGCGCGACGATCATTCAAGGCGTTCGCCAAGCATTGATCACTCTCGAGCAGGACCGCGCCGCCGTGGCCGCCGCCCAGGAAGCGCGTATTTACAACCAGCAGAGCTACGACGATGAGGTCAAAAAGCTCCAGCTCGGAACCTCTACAGCCTTCACCGTCGTGCAAAAGCAGCAGCTGCTGACCGTCGCCGAAGGCACCGAGCTGCGCGACCGCATCAACCTGATCGAGGCGCAGCTAGCCTACCAGCAGGCACTTGGAACCACGCTGAAGGACCACAATATTTCGATCCAAGGCGTCTCGACTCAAGTCTACAAACCCTTGAATATTCCCGGCGCTCCTGACAAGACCCTGCCGTAGTAATATCTGGGAAGCGCTTGGATTCTCGTTCTACTGGGAATCCGGCGCTTCCCGATGTCTGAATCCGACATTCCGCAAAATTCTCCCGACGGCGAGCGCGAGAGCAGCCCCAATTTTCGCACCAGCACATCCGCGCCCGCCAAATCGCCCGAAAAGCCGCGCGAGCGTGCCGCCAACTTCACCACGGTTTCCGGCTTTCCCATCCGCCAGCTTTACACGCCGTCCGATCTAGCCGAGTGGGACGCCAACCGTGACCTGAGCTTGCCCGGCGAACCTCCGTACACCCGCGGCATTCACTCCTCGATGTACCGCGCGCGCCTCTGGACCATGCGCCAATTCGCCGGATTCGGCTCCGCGGAAGACACCAACCGCCGCTTCCGCTATCTTCTCGCGCAGGGACAGACCGGCCTCTCCGTCGCCTTCGATCTGCCCACCCTAATGGGCTACGACTCCGACCACCCGCTCAGCGAAGGCGAAGTCGGCAAATGCGGCGTAGCCATCAGCTCGCTCGCGGATTTGGAAACGCTCTTCGACGGCATCCCGCTCGCGGATATCACTACCTCGATGACCATCAACTCGCCCGCCGCTCCCATCTGGGCCATGTATCTCGCCGTCGCCGAAAAACAGGGCGCTAATTGGAAAAATCTTTCCGGCACTTTGCAGAACGACATTCTGAAGGAATATATCGCGCAGAAGGAATACATCTACCCGCCCGCGCCGTCGATGCGCCTGGTAACCGACACCATCGAGTTCGGCGCTGCGCACACGCCGAAATTTAATCCCATTTCCATCAGCGGCTACCACATTCGCGAAGCCGGCTCGACCGCCATTCAGGAACTCGCGTTTACGTTGCGTGACGGAATCGAATATGTCGAAAATTGCCTGCGCCGTGGCCTCCAAATCGACTCCTTTGCTCCGCGCCTGTCGTTCTTTTTCAACGCCCACAACGATTTCTTCGAGGAGATCGCCAAATACCGCGCGGCGCGCCGCCTGTGGTGCAATGTGATGCGCGAGCGTTTCAGCGCCAAGAATCCGCGCTCCTGGGCCCTCCGCTTCCACACGCAAACAGCCGGCTGTTCTCTCACCGCGCAGCAGCCCTATAACAACGTGGTTCGCACTGCGCTGCAAGCTCTCGCCGCCGTCCTCGGCGGCACGCAATCGCTGCACACCAATTCGCTCGATGAAGCCTGGGCGCTGCCATCCGAATCCGCAGCCACTCTGGCGCTGCGCACCCAGCAGATCCTCGCCCACGAAAGCGGCGTCACCATCACCGCTGATCCCTTGGGGGGCTCGTATTTCCTGGAAACGCTCACCAATGAGATCGAGCGCGATGCCCGCGCATACATCGACAAAATCGATGCGATGGGCGGCATGGTCGCCGCCATCGGCCGCGGCTTCCCGCAGCGCGAAATCGCCGACGCCGCCTATCACTACCAGCAGGCCCTCGACCGCAAAGAAAAAATCGTCGTGGGCGTGAACGACTACGTCACCGAAGAGTCGCCCATCGAAATTTTGCAGATCGACGAATCCATCGCCGCTCAGCAGTCCAAGCGCCTGCACGACCTGCGCGCCAACCGTTCCAACGCCGAAGTCGAGCGCCGCCTAAAATCCCTGCGTGCAGCCGCTGCCGGAGACGAAAACCTCATGCCCCACCTCTATGAAGCGGTAAAAGCCTACGCCACCCTTGGCGAAATCTGCGATGCGCTGCGTGCAGTCTTCGGTGTCTACGAAGAATCCCCCATCGCCTAATTTTCGCCGGCCGCCTAGCGTCGCCCAGGGACCATGGGCGCCGACTGCCTCGTTTCGGGTGAAACGCGGCGGCTTGCTATACCACGCAGCAAGGGAGATAGCCCGTCGTCCGCGTCAAAGTAACCCCCCGCGCGCAACGCATCAATTGCCCGTCAAACGTGCTATTTTATCTGCGGCCAGCACCGCTTCTCTGTCAGTTGTTCTAAACTAAAGCAAGCAGCGTGCTTAGCGCCTGCCGCCGGAGGAATCGCAAGCTCAACGCGTATGCCCGAAAAAAGAATCCGCGTGCTGATCGCCAAACCGGGCCTCGACGGCCACGACCGCGGCGCCAAAGTCATCGCTCGCGCCCTGCGCGACGCCGGCATGGAAGTGATCTACACCGGGCTGCGCCAGACGCCCGAAATGATCGCCTCCGCCGCATTGCAGGAAGATGTGGATGTGATCGGCCTCTCGATCCTTTCCGGCGCGCACAATACTCTGTGCGCCCGTCTGATGGATCTGCTCCGCGCCAAGGGCATGACCGACGTCACCGTGCTGATCGGCGGCATCATTCCCGAGGCCGATATTCCCACGCTGAAAGCCTCCTGCATCGCCGAAGTTTTTCTTCCCGGCACGCCCACGCAAGCGATCGTCGATTTCATCCGCCAGCGCGTGGTCCCCGAGTCCGAGAGCGCGCCCAAGGGAGCCTAGCCATCGCCGCCTCGCTCACATTTATCAAGCTGCTGAATAATATTGCGCGAGCTTCGCGAGGTCGCTCATGAAGCGCACCGTCTCCGACGCCCGCTCCGAGCGCCAATCCGCAGCCTTCGAGAAAAATTCCCGGCGCATGCTCGATCTACTCGCCAAAATCAAAGGCGAAGAAGAGCAGATCCGCCGAGGCGGCGGCGCGAAAGCCATCGAGGGACAGCACAAAAAGAACCGCCTCACCGCGCGTGAACGCGTAGCGAAACTCATCGACCCGAAATCCGAGTTCTTCGAGCTGAGCATCTACGCCGCCTACGAAATGTATCAGGAATGGGGAGGCGCTCCCGCCGCCGGCGTGGTCACCGGCATCGGCACCGTGATGGGCCGCCGCATGATGATTATTGCCAACGACGCGACGGTGAAAGCCGGCGCTTTCTTCCCCTTGACAGCCAAGAAAGTGATCCGCGCGCAAAACATCTCCATCGAGAATCGCATTCCCACGATCTACCTCGTCGATTCCGGCGGCGTTTTCCTTCCGCTTCAGGAAGACGTCTTCCCGGACACCGACGACTTCGGCCGCGTGTTCCGCAACAACGCCGTGATGAGCGCCATGCGTATCCCGCAGATCGCCGCGATTATGGGCCTGTGCGTCGCTGGAGGCGCGTATCTGCCCGTCATGTGCGACCACATTCTGATGACCGAAGGGAGTGGCCTGTTTCTCGCCGGTCCCGCGCTGGTGCAAACCGCCATCGGACAAAAAGCCACCGTCGAAGAGCTCGGCGGCGCCACCATGCACTCGCAGATCAGCGGCACGGTCGATTTTCATGAACCGGACGATCCCGCATGCATCGAACGCATTCGCGCGCTGGTCGATAAAATCGGCGAAGGCCCGCGTGCGCCTTTCAGCCACATCCCTGCTAAACCGCCCGCCAAACCGGCCGAAGACATTTACGGCATCTTTTCCGACGATCCGGCGCAGCAATATGACGTGCGCGACATCCTCGCCAGCATCGTCGACGGCGGCGAGTTCGAGGAGTATCGCGCCGAATACGGCGAAACTATTTTCTGCGGCTATGCGCGCATCGGCGGCTGGGCTGTGGGCATCGTCGCGAACAATAAAAAGAATGCCATGGTCGCCGCGCCCGGCACCGGCGAGCGCCGCATCGAATTTGGCGGCGTCATCTACACCGAATCCGCCGACAAAGCGGCCCGCTTCATTCTCGACTGCAATCAGAATCTCGTCCCGCTGATTTTCATGCACAACGTCAACGGCTTCATGGTCGGCAAGGAAGCCGAATGGAGCGGCATCATTAAAGCAGGAGCCAAACTCGTCAATGCCGTCGCCAATAGCGTGGTGCCCAAAATCGTAGTGATCTGCGGCGGCACTTTTGGCGCGGGCCACTTCGCCATGTGCGGCAAAGCCTACGATCCGCGCTTCGTTTTCGCATGGCCCACCGCCCGTTACGCGGTGATGAGCGGCGAATCCGCGGCCGGCACTTTGGTCGAACTGAAAGTCCGCCAGCTTGAGCGCGAAGGCAAAAAACTCAGCGCCGCTGAAAAAGACGAGCTGTACAAATCCATTCACGCCACCTACGAGGAACAGATGGACCCGCGCTATGCCGCCGCGCGCCTTTGGGTTGACGCCATCATCGATCCGGCGCGCACCCGCGAAGCGCTAATCGAAGCGCTCGAATGCGCCGCGCTCAATCCTGAAGTGCGCGAATTCAAAACTGGAGTTTTGCAAACCTAAATGACCGAACCAAATATCACTGTCATCGAATGCCCGCGCGACGCCTGGCAGGGCCTCGCGCACATCATCCCGACGGAAGAAAAAATCAGGTATCTGACCAGCCTTGTCTCGCTGGGATTCCGGCATATCGACGCCGTCAGCTTCGTCTCGCCCAAGCACGTGCCGCAGATGTCCGATAGCGAAGCGGTGATGGCCAAACTCAGCGAAGCGCGCACACCGGATGGCGCAACGCCGGAAATTATCGGCATCGTCGTAAACGACCAAGGTCTCCAGCGCGCGCTCGCAACTCCCGGCGTCACCACCATCGGCTACCCGTACTCGATCTCCGCCTATTTCCGCCGCGCCAACGCCAATATGTCGCGCGCCGAGTCTCGTGCGTTGGTCGAAAAGCTCCAGCGCGACACGAGAACCGCCTCGCGAAAGTTGGTCGTCTACATCTCCATGGCCTTTGGCAATCCCTACGATGAGCCCTGGGGCCCCGAGATCGTCGAAGATACCCTCGTGTGGCTCAAAGATATTGGCGTCCGCACCGTCTCGCTCGCTGACACCGTCGGCGCCGCATCGCCTGACGACGTCGCGAATCTCGTGCGCGCCGCGAACACCTGCGTCGCTGGACTCGAAATCGGCGTCCATCTGCACAGTCGCCCGGACGGCGCCGCCGAAAAAGTTCTCGCAGCCTACGAAGCCGGCTGCCGCCGCTTCGATGGCGCGCTTACCGGCCTCGGCGGCTGCCCGTTTGCCGCTGACCAACTCGTCGGCAACATCCCAACCGAAATTATATTGACCACGCTCGCCGCGCGCGGCGTGGCCACCGGCATCGACACGAAATCGCTAGCCATCGCGTGCGCTATGACCGGCCACCTGCGCGAAAAGTACGCGAGTGATCCGAACGCAGCCGATGATGCCGGTGGCAGCGGAGAGGAGACGCACCAGACCGCGCGGCCTAATTGACCGTTGACCGCCGGTGCGGCTTAGCGATGTCGTACACTACCCTCACCTACCAATCCGACGACCACGTCGCCACCATCGCGCTCACCGTGCCCGAGAAGCGCAACGCTATCTCGCAGCATATGGTTCTCGATTTGATCGCCGCGCTGGCGCAAGCAGAGTCCAGCTCCGTCCGCGCGGTGATTCTCACCGGCGCGGGAAAAGCGTTCTGCGCCGGAATGGATCTTGACGAGCTTCAGCTCCTGGCCAAATCCACGCTGCAGAAGAACCTGGAGGACGCGCGGCGCGTCTCCAAAATGTTTTATCGCCTGTATTCGTTCCCGAAACCGGTAATCGCCGCCGTGAACGGAGCGGCCATCGCTGGCGGTTGCGGTCTGGCCACGCTCGCCGATTTCACCCTCGCCGCGCCGGAAGCGAAATTCGGCTATCCCGAAGTAAAACTCGGCTTCATGCCCGCGCTGGTCGCCGTTTTTCTCCGCCGCCAGATCGCGGAAAAGCACGCCCGCGATCTGCTGCTCACTGGCCGCATTGTTGACGCCGCCGAAGCTTTTCGTATCGGCCTGATCACCGAAATCGTTCCGGCTGAAAGTTTGATGGACCGCGCGCACGAAATTGCCGCGAACCTAATCGCCGCCAGCCCCACAGCGGTCGCGCGCACAAAAAAGTTCCTGCTCGATTTCGATGACGCCACGATCCGCTCCGAGCTCGAAGCCGCCATCGACGCCAACGCTACCATCCGCTCCACGCCCGATTTTCACGAAGGCGTCGCCGCCTTTCTCGAAAAGCGCGCGCCGAAATGGTCCGGAGAGTAGGCCGCGATGATCCCCCACGCCGACGCCACCATTCGCGTGCGCTATGCGGAAACCGATCAGATGGGTGTCGTCTATTACGGAAATTATTTCACCTGGTTTGAAGTGGGCCGTGTGGAATTCTGCCGCTCGCTGGGTTTCGATTACAAGCGCATGGAAATTGACGACGATAGCTTCATCGTCGTGGTCGAAGCTAGCTGCCGTTATCGCCGTCCCGCCCGCTATGACGATCTGCTCATTGTTCGCACGCGGCTGATCGAATCGCGCCGCCGCACGATCCGCTTTTCCTACGAAATTTTCAACCAGGAGTCCAGCGAACAACTAGCTACCGGGGAAACCAACCACGTCATCTGCGACCGCCTGGGCCAACCCAAATCGCTTCCCGAAAAATACCGCAAGTTGTTCACTGTGCTGCCGCCGGACCCTGCTGAGCGCAACGCCCATGCCCACAAACCCGCAAAGCGCTAATCCCCGCGAGTGATGACCACCATCTCCATCGACGGCAACTCGCTCACGCTGGAAAATCTCTATTGCCTCGTTCTCGACTTCCCGCAATGCCAAGCCGAAATTCCCGCGGCTGCCCGCGAACGCATGTCCGCATCCCGAACCGTTATCGACCGACTCGCCGAATCCGACGCCGCCGTCTACGGTGTCAACACCGGTTTCGGCAAGCTCGCCACCACCCGCATCTCCCATGACGAAATCCGCCATCTCCAGCTCAATCTTGTTCGCAGCCACGCCTGTGGCGTCGGCGAACCGCTCAGCGCCCCCGCCACGCGCGCCATGCTTGCGCTTCGCGCCAATGCTCTTGCAAAAGGTTTCTCTGGTGTGCGCCCGATTGTCGCGGCCACGCTTCTCGCCATGCTCAATCGCAACGTGCTGCCGGTAATTCCGTCGCAAGGTTCCGTTGGAGCCTCCGGCGACCTGGCGCCGCTCGCACATCTCGCGCTCGCCGCGATCGGCGAAGGCGAAGCTGTTTTTGAAGGTCGCCGCCTAGCCGGAGCCGAAGCATTGCGCGCTGCGGAAGTCGCTCCCCTCGTGCTGCAAGCAAAAGAAGGTCTCGCGCTGCTCAACGGCACGCAAGCCATGCTCGCACTCCTCGCGCTCGCGCTGCGCGAGGCCGAAATCGCCGCCGATACCGCCGACGTCGCCGCGTCGCTCTCGCTCGACGCGCTGCGTGGCAGCCCCGTCGCCTTCGACAAGCGCATCGCCGATGCACGCCCGCATCCCGGCCACGCCCTCGTCGCGCGCAATCTCGAACGTCTCAACCGCGGCAGCGAAATCCGCGAGTCGCACCGCTCGTTGCAAACAGATCCACGCGTGCAGGATCCCTACAGTCTCCGCTGCATTCCGCAAGTCCACGGCGCCGCGCGCGACGCTCTCGCCCACATTCGCGCCATCGTCTCGATCGAACTCAATAGCGCCACCGACAATCCGCTCGTCTTCACCGATTCCGGCGACGTACTTAACGGCGGCAATTTCCACGGCCAGCCGCTCGCGATGGCCGCCGATTACCTGGCCGTCGCTCTCGCCACGCTAGGAGGAATCTCCGAGCGCCGGATCGAGCAGATGACCAATCCGCAATCGAGCCAGTTGCCAGCTTTCTTGGTGCGCCACGCCGGACTCAACTCCGGCTTCATGATTTTGCAGGTCACCGCCGCCGCGCTCGCCAGCGAAATGAAAGCCCTCGCCGCGCCACACTCCGCCGATTCCATCCCCACTTCCGCGAATCAGGAAGATTACGTCTCGATGGGCATGGGCGCCGCGCGCCGCCTCGCGCCGATGCTGGCGAATTTGCGCAATATACTGGCCATCGAACTTCTCGCCGCGTCACAGGGCATCGACTTCCTTGCGCCTCTGCGTCCCGGGATCGAATCGCGCCGCGCCTACGAAATCATCCGCTCGCTCTCGAAGGCGCTCGACGCCGACCGGAGCCTATCGCCCGACATCGCCGCCGTCGCGGACGCAATCTCGCGCGCAGCTTTCGCTTCCCTTCTCCGCTAGCGAGGGCGCATGGAAATCTCCACCCTTCCGGCGCCGCATTCTTGGTGCGTGCGGTGAAGGGTGGGTTCTAAGCGAGTATGCAAAGCTACCTTGAGTGCTGAACTTCGATCCGGGCCGTAGTCCAGCTTAGGCCGGCGGAAGATTTGCGGAAACGCTTTCGATTTTATCCAGCGTTTTTTCGAGCTTCGGCAAATTCGCCTGTGCGAACGTGCGCAAGGAAGGGTCGTTCGTCTGCGTCGCTTCGATGCGGAAATAGTTCACCGCCGCATGGAACTTGTCGAGCATCGCCTGCACGTACGCCCGATCGAAAGCGTTCTGATTACTGGCATCGCTCTTCAGCGTGTCTTTTAGATGGACGTCCGGCGTGTCGATGCTGGTCGGCAAGCTGACGCCGGTCTGGTCCGCAAGATGCCTCACATGCGACTGGAGCAGGACATCTCCGCTCAGCACGGTATTTGCGAGGTCCCGCACCTGCGGGTTCTTGGTCGTGCTCGCCGCCATGCGGCTGATCTGAATGTCTGCTTCGTTACTGGGCGCCAAGGCCTTCAGGAACAGCTTGTCGGTTTCGTTGATATTTTGGCTCGTGTTGTTGCGGGCAAACGCGCCCGTGGTGCACATCAGGACGGCGCACGCGGCGCTTGCTATCAGAACTACCGCCTTTTTCATTTCGGTTTACCTCCGAGTGGGGTACTGCGGACCTTCCAGCGGGTCGGATGGTTCTCGCGAACGTACATCTCAGCGTAGGTTCCTCCGCGGATTCTCGCTATACGGCGCGTGCGGTAGTTTCATCTGCTGCGAAGGCGCAAGACCGCTCGAAATTGCACCCCATTCTCGGCGTCTGTTCACCTTACGGGAAATCCCTTGAAGAACAATTGGCGGTACGGGGTCGTTGGTCGGATCGCGGCGAATTTCTCCAGCCAGAACTGTGCGGCCTGAAAAACAGATTGCGCACCGAGGCGAACGCTCGGTCGCCAGGGTGCGCGCGAAAGTATTCAGGTTTTCGAGAATCGCGGGAGCCTATTTCCCGTCGTCCTTGGCAGTCGCGCCCGTCTGCTGTGGCGCCTGTTGAGCCTGCTGTGCCTGATTCGCCTGATTCGCTGCCTGCTGGCCGGCTTTGCTGATCGTCACCGTGTCCTGAGGGGCGGCCGTCGTCTGCCCCACCGGCTTGCTCGTGGTGTTCGCCTGCGTGGTCTGATTGATCGGCTCGGTCTGCTGCGCCTGGTACGCGCCACTAATCGGGTTGGCCATGGATACCTCCACCCAACTTATCGGCTCGCCGCCGCCGCGCTTTAGCCCGGCATGTCGCTTGCTTAAGTCGTTCTATGCCAGCGCGTTCGCGAGGAATTTCCCAAATCGGTACCCGGCCACATGCTTGAACGGCGTTACTCCCAGCGAATAGTGCCCGCACGGCAACCGCAAGCTCGCAAATTCGATCCCCGCGCGGCGCATGGCGGCAAACAGCTCGTCAGTAAATTCCGGCCAGAACGTTGGGTCGTACTTCCCGGTGATCAGCAGCATTTTGCGCTGGCCGCCCGGCAATTTGTTCAAATACGGCAGCGGGCTGATAGGCGCCCAGTATCGCCGCAGCTCCCCGGGCGTCACGTGCCCGGACATTTGCTCCCACACGTTTACGGTGGTCAGCCCATTCGCCACCACGTCGCCAAAATACATGGAGGCGTGCAGAAACGCGCCCGCCCGCACCGCCGGATCGTGGCACATGGTGATAAACCCGATGCACGAGCCGATGCTAGTGCCCAGAATTCCGAGCCGGTCGTACCCCTGTTGCTCAAGCCAGCGCAACGTGGCGCGCACATCGATGACCGCCTGGCGGTTGGCCTGTAGCGTCAAACCGATATTAGGCGACACCAGATGATCCGCGCGCCGGTGCCCGGGAATGGCGCGCCGGTCGTGATAAGGCAGGCTCATCTTCACGGCGGTGATTCCCAGCTTGTTGAGCCAGCGGCAGACGCCCTGCTGCTCGTCCCACCGCGCATTCCACTGCGCCAGCACCACCACCGCGGGACCTTTGCCTTTTGCCCCGCCCGCGCCGTTGCCGTTTGTGCGCTGCATTGCGGGGAAAAACTGCCCGTAGACGCGATTGTTTTCCGCCCAAGGCGATTGGATTGCGCTGGTAAACGTCAGCACGTTGCCCTCGAGGACGTAATCTTGCGCCGGGCGCGACGCGTACCAGGCGTCGCTCTCCGCTACTGTTTCCTCGACGAAACGTTCCAGATAGGCGCGCGGATCGCGCTCCGCCGCGTGGCCGCCAATGTGTTCCAAGCCCCATTCAAACGGCAGTTTGGCGCGGATCGGCTCCTGATCGAAGCGCATCTTCTCGTAGGCGTGCACCCGCTGTTTGATCCATTTTTTCATCTCACAAAAACTATACCCGAGGGCGATAGGCCCCGGGCAACAAAAGCGATCTGAGGCGCGGCGAGAGCCGGACATTCGCCGCGCGACGCGCGCCGCGGCGCTGTATCTGCCGAGATACTGTATATACTGAAGGAGTGGGGGGAGGTCATATGCGTCGGCATCGGCGGGGTGTGAGGACTTATCATGTTGATTCGCCTGGGATACGACATTCTTTTCAACACTCCCCGCGCCGTGCCGATCGTGGCGCTGCTGAAAGTGCATCCTTCCCGTGCCGCCGATCTGCTCGAGCCGGATACGATCACTCTGGAACCTGCCGTTGATGTGGAGTGCTACCTGGACACGTTCGGGAACAACTGCTGCCGTTTCCTTGCTCCCGCCGGACCCATTCGCATGACGAATTCGACTTTAATCCGCGACACCGGCGATCCCGATCCGGTGGCTCCGTGGGCGCGCGAAATACCCGTTCAGAACCTGCCAGCCGACACTCTCCGATACCTGCTCAACAGCCGCTACTGTGAAGTAGACCGCATGTCCAACATCGCCGCCCAGCTCTTTGGAGCGGTGGCGCCGGGATGGAACCGCGTGCAGGCGGTCTGCCAGTGGGTGCATGACAACGTGGCGTTCGGCTACCAGTACGCCAACCCCACGAAAACGGCGCAGGACGTTTATGCCGAACGCCGCGGTGTTTGCCGCGATTTTCAGCACCTTGCGGTGACCATGTGCCGCGCTCTGAATATTCCGGCTCGGTACGCCACGGGATATCTGGGCGATATCGGAGTCCCCGCCTCGCCGGTGCCCATGGATTTCAGCGCCTGGTTCGAGGTCTACCTGGAGGATCGCTGGTGGACCTTCGACGCGCGGCATAATTATCCCCGCATTGGGCGCGTGTTGATGGCCGTGGGGCTCGATGCATCCGATGTGGCAATCACCACGTCATTCGGCACTGCCGATTTGCGCCAGTTCACCGTAGTCACGGAGGAAGTGCAGGACGGTGGGCTGCAGCCGCCCGCATTTTCCGCTTCTTCGATGTAATTGGCGATGTGACCGGCGATGTGACCGCGCCGTGCCGTCTTCGCTGCTGTACCGGACCAAGCGACGCGAAAAACAGCGAACGCTCTGCAAGATTTAAAATGCACCGGGAAGTTCCGCCCTTGGTCACACCCGATCCTTTGTTTTCTGTAAGTTAGATGTGTTCGAGGTCGATTGACCGTTCCGCCCCTGACGGCACAATGAGAGCGAAGAAAACGCGAAATGTTCGCGCGGCGGGGGAGCGATGGGTTCGCGATCAGAATTTGTGAATTGCGATTGCACTTTCGCGGCCCACAAGACGCGTGAGGTATGGAGATAGGGCCGAGTCGGCTAGCATTGGAGCCGGTCGCCGCCCGTCGGTCCGCCACGTTCGCCGTCTCTCCTTTGTGACCGCCCTCAGCAGCTTCGGAGCGGGTAGTAAAAACAGATCACGGTAGCATGGCTGTGAAATGCGGTCGAGGTTCAATCTCGATGGCAGTACCTAGATTCCCGAATTGGGAATTTACGGCAGAACTCCGCACGCATCGCACGTGACGAGGGACGCGGCAGCCGGAACGGTCGAGGCAAAAGCAGATCCCTCGCTGCGCTTCGGGATGACAGCGATAGTGGGGGCGCGGGGCCATGCCGCGCGCCCGGGTAGACGACACCCGGACACCCGTCGAGAAAGACCGCGGCGCCGCATTCCAAAGGCAAGAGGGATTCTTCAGCGATCCTCGCCGGATCGCTTCAGAATGACAGGTGCGGGGCAGGTCAACACGGAGCCGTCGGGCGCGCGGCGGGTTTCAGGCGTGTGATGCACCGGGGCCGAAAAACCGCAACCTTCGCACGTGACGAGGGACGCGGCAGCCGGAAGGGCTGAGGCAAAAGCAGATCCCTCGCTGCGCTTCGGGATCACGGCGATATTGGAGAGCGGCTCTTGCTGCGCGCCCGCCTGCATGACACCCGGATACCCGTCGAGAAAGAATGCAGCGCTGCATTCCAAAGGCAAAGAGAGATTCTTCAGCGATCCTCGCCGGATCGCTTCAGAATGACAGGTGTGGGGCGGGTGAACACGGAGCCGTTAGGCGCAAGGCGGGCGGCATATGCGAGCAGGCGGGGCGCAGACGCAGAGTTCGCATCTACAAAGGCAACCGACCACCGGCGCGGCGAGCCGAGTTAGCCACTCGGACAGCGAGCGTGCGGAAGTGGCGGTGCACGTTAGCCGGCGAGAGACGCGGTTAGCGAGTCGGGCAACCTAGGCACGGGGCGGCTTGAGGGTTTGGCGGGGGTTCTGGCACACTCGATACGTGCTGCTCCCTGCGCCATTCATTGCGGTTGCGTTCGCCTGCCTTGGGCTGGTGATCGGCAGTTTTTTGAATGTGTGCATCGTGCGCATACCGAGCGGCAAGTCGATCGTTTCGCCGCCCTCGGCGTGCCCCCAATGCGGGGCGCAGATACGTCCGTGGGACAACATTCCGGTGATCAGCTGGCTGGCGCTGCGTGGAAAGTGCCGCGGCTGCAAAACGAAAATTTCGGTCATCTATCCGACGGTCGAAATTCTTACCGGGCTGCTCTTTCTGGGCTGCTTTCTTGCGTTTGGGCTGACCATCGACGCGCTGAAGTGGGCGATTTTCTCGGCGCTGATGGTCGTGCTGGTCTTCACTGATTTGCGCGAGCGCATTCTGCCCGATGTTGTGAACTTTTCGGGCTTCGCGATCGGCCTGGCGCTGAGCTTTTTCACCGCGCCCTCGGACGGCGCCGCTTCCTGGATCCTCCGCCACATGGTTGCGTGGATGCCGCCGCAACCGGTGATTTCGTTTGCCGATGCGCTGCTTGGCGCGGCGCTTGGTAGCGGGTTGCTGTGGCTGGTGTCCGAGGCGTATTTCCGCCTGCGCGGCCGCGAAGGCATGGGACTGGGCGACGTGAAAATGATGCTGCTGATCGGAGCTTTTCTAGGTCCCAAGCTCACGCTGTTGACGATTCTGGCCGGGTCGCTGCTGGGCAGCATTCTGGGCATCGCGTTCATTCTGGCCAGCCGCAAGGATTCGGATTACGAGCTTCCCTTCGGAACTTTTTTGGGCATCGCCGCGGTGCTGGTGATGTTCTTCGGCACGCCTGTGGTGCAATGGTATCAATCGTTCCTGATGGTGCGCTGATGGACGCCAGCGCGCGGGAGATCGCCCGATGAATTCGCATCTCGCCGCGGCGCATCCGGTCATCTCGCCGACGGAGATCGTGTTCGCCGGCGTTACGTTGATCGTGCTGATCGTGGTGGTGCTCGCGCTGGTAATTCTGGCGCGCAAATACTTGCGCTCCGGATCGCCCTCGGACGCGCAGCAGGATTTAGCCGAACCGCAGCCGAACGCGGACAACGCTTCGGCGTTCATGACCGCGTCGATGCAGGGCGTGATCGAGAAATTGCGGGCCCAGGAAAAAGAGCTGGCACGGTTGCATCTGGTGGCGCAGGAGCGCGCGCAGGAATCGGAGCGCCTTTCCGAAGAAGTGACCCGCAACATGCCGACGGGATTGCTGCTGGTCAACGCCACGGGCGCGATCGGCTCCGCGAATCCCGCAGCCGAACAGGCGCTGGGCGCGCACGGCATGCGCTATCGCGCGTATAAGGAAGTGCTGGGAGGAGATTCCGATCTTTCGCGCATGCTGGCTGCGTGTCTGCGCGAAGGGAAAACTTTTCAGCGCGCGGAAGTGGAACATCTGACGCCGGAGGGCGAGGCGCGGCGGCTGGGCGTGACGATTTCGCCTATTTATCGCGGAGGGAGAAAGATCGTTCGCGCCCGCGCTGAAGATCCGGAAGTGGCGCCTGATTCGAAGCCCAGCGGCGCGCTATGCCTGTTGAGCGATTTGACCGAACTGGTGGCGCTGCAAAAGCAGATTCGCTGGAAGGAAAATCTCGCCAATCTGGGCGAGATGTCCGCGGGTATCGCGCATGAATTTAAAAACGCTCTGGCTACCGTCTCCGGCTACGCGCAGATGATCCGCAGCGAGACTTCCGGCGACGTGCGCGACTCGGCCGAGCGCATCCTCGATCAGACGCGCGCGCTCACGCATGTGGTGACCGAATTTTTGCGCTTCGCCAAGCCCCTGGAAATCTCGTACGAAACGGTGCCGATGCAGACGATTGTCGAGCGCGTTGCGGAGGAATTGCAGGAAGCGCTGCCGCAATCGACGATTTCCACCGAGGGCGCGTTCACCGATGTGCCCGGCGACGAGGCGCTGCTGCGCCAGGCGCTGATCAACCTGGTGCGCAACGCCGCGGAATCCGCGCGCGACGCGGGCGCTGCCCCGCGTGTGACCATTTCGGGCTCCATCGAGGAGCTTGGCGGACGCAGCTGGCAGCGCGTTCGCGTGGCAGACAACGGCCCTGGAATTCCCGAGCGCGACCTGCCGAAAATCTTTTTGCCGTTCTTCACCACGAAGGCGGACGGCACCGGGCTGGGGCTGGCGGTGGTCCAAAAGGTGGCCCTGCAGCACGGAGGCAGCATCGAGGCGCGCAACCAGGCGGGCGGCGGAGCCGAGTTTTTGCTGTGGTTACCTTTGCGGCAGGAGCCCTCGCCAGTTCTATTCCCCTCGCAGGCAGCGCGCATCTAAACTGACACCGGACCAATACTGGGGAGACGCCCCGGGAGAAGGATACATGCGAAAAACCATGTGGACTGCGCTGGCGGCGCTACTCATTGGGTTCAGTGGGGCGCCCGCGGCACTCCGCGCGCAGCAAAATTCCAATTCGCAGCAGTCTGCGTCTGCGACACAGGATGCGAAATCATCACAAACGTCCCAGACCAGCGCAACGTCAGCGCCGCAAGATCCGTTAGTGGCGGCCGCGCGCAAGGCCCGCGAACAGCGCAAGAACGCGCCCAAGGCGGTGAAGGTTTTCACGAATGATGATTTGCCCACCGATGGCGGCGTTTCTACCGTCGGCCAAGCCGCCCCGCCCGCGGCTGCATCGGATACGGGCGATAAGGGCAAAGCTTCTGCTTCGGCTGCTGCTCCGGCGGCGAACGACGCGGCCACGTGGCGCGCGAAATTTGCCAAGCTGCGCCAACAGCTCCAGCGCGATCAGGATGAGCTGAGCGTGATGCAGCGCGAACTCGGCCAGCAGGAGATGCAGTATTACAACGGCAATCCTCAGAAAGCCGCCGAGGATCAAGCCAGCGGCGAGCCTTTGGGCGAGGCGTACAACAAAAAGAAGGCGGCAATCGACGCGAAGCAAAAGCAGGTGGACGCCGACCAGCAAGCCATCTCCGACGCGCAGGATGCCCTGCGCCAGGCGGGTGGCGATCCGGGATGGGGACGCTAGAAGCCTGCCGCCATGGAGCCCGTTCTACTGGTCGAGGATAAGACCGAGCTGCGGGCCATGCTGCGCAAGGCGCTCGAACGCTTCGGCTACACGGTCGAAGAAGCGCCGGACGGAACCGCCGCCATCGAGAAGGCGCGCACCCGCCGTTACCAGATGATCCTTTCGGATTTGAAGCTGCCGGGACATTCGGGAATTGAAGTGCTGCGCGAGGCCAAGCGCGCCGAACCGACGATTCCGGTGCTTCTCGTCACCGCATATGGGTCGGTTGAAGAAGCCGTCACCGCCATGAAGGAAGGCGCCTTCGATTTCATTCAGAAGCCCGTTGACCTGGACCATTTGAAGCTATTGCTGCAGCGCGCCACGCGCGAACAGGAACTGCTGCGGGAAAATTTGCTGCTGCGCGAGGAATATTCCGCGCGCTACGGTTTTCCGCGCATCGTCGCCGAACATCCGGCGATGAAAGAAGCCAGCCAGATGACGCAGCGGGTGGCCGCCGCCGATTCCACCGTGCTATTGCTGGGCGAAAGCGGCACGGGGAAAGAACTCTTTGCGCGCGCCATTCACTATTTGAGCCCGCGGGCCGAGTGTCCGTTCGTGGCGCTGAATTGCGCGGCGATTCCCGAAGGACTGGTCGAAAACGAGCTATTTGGCCACGAGCGCGGCGCCTACACCGGAGCGGGCGCGCGCAAAATCGGCAAGCTGGAACTGGCGCATCGCGGCACGTTGTTTCTCGACGAAATTGGCGAGCTACCGCTCGCCATGCAGGCCAAGCTTTTGCGCGTGCTGGAAGAAAAGCGCTTCGAGCGCGTGGGCGGCACGCAGGAAATCGAAGTGAACGTCCGTATCCTGGCGGCCACCAACAAAGATTTGCGGGCGGCTATAGCCGACAAAACGTTTCGCGACGATCTGTATTTCCGCATCGCCGCGGTGCCGATCACCATTCCGGCGCTGCGCGACCGGGGCGATGACGTGCTGCTGCTGGCCGAGCATTTTCTGGAACGGTTCAAGCGCGAGTTTCGCAAACCGTCGCTGGAGTTGACCGAGGAAGCGCGCTCGCGGCTGCTGTCGTATCCGTGGCCCGGGAATGTCCGCGAATTGCAAAATACAATCGAGCGCGCCGCGATTCTGGCCAGCGGCTCGCAGATCGATGCCGGCGCGCTGCAACTGCCCGCGCCGAAGCCCGCGCCGGAGGAACTGCCCGAAGGCATGCTCGCGGGACAGTTCTTATGGGAGGGGCCACTGGAGGAAGTTTCCCAGCGCGCGGTGGCGCACGTGGAGCGCTTTAAGATTCAAAACGCGCTGCGCGAAACCAAGTGGAACAAGACGCGCGCGGCTGAAAAGCTCGGCGTGTCATACAAAACTTTGCTTACCAAGATCCGCAACCTCGGCCTGGAAAATTAGGCCGCGGTACGTTAGACGTCAACTTAGCAGTTCCAACAGGATTTCGCTGGAGATGGTGAGCTTTTCGGGGGGGATGCGGACGAAGGCGCCGTCGAATTCCAGCATGCCGTGGGATTGCAGCATTTCGATGCGCAGGCGCAGCGTGGCCAGGCGATCGCGCAGCACCGGCTCGACCGAATATTCCTGTTCGATGCGCGCGAAATCGGCGCCGCGCAGCTGGCGCAGTCCGAGAAACATATCTTCGGAGAGCGCGACGGGCGGAGTGACCGGCTCGATCTGCTCGCGCACGGAAGTTCCCTGCTCGATCAGGCGCACGTAGCGCGGCGATTCGTGAACGTTGGCCCATCGAATTGCTCCGTCGAACGAATGCGCGCCCGCGCCGAAGCCGATGTAGGCGTCGCGGCGCCAGTATTTCAAATTGTGCTGCGACTGCTTTCCCGGCAAGCCCCAGTTGGAGACTTCGTAGTGTTCGTATCCGGCGGATTTCAGCCGCTCGCGGGCGGAGTCGTAGAAGTCGGCGGTATCGTCGTCGCTCGGCAGCGCGCCCGCGCTGTAGCGTTCGCCGCCGCTGAGCGCTTCCCTTCCCAGGCGGCTGCCCTCGTCAATTTCCAGCATGTAGATGGAAATGTGCTCGGGATAGATGCGCAGAAGCTGGCTGATGGAATCTTCCCAGGACTGGCGCGTCTGATGCGCCAGCCCGGCGATCAGATCCATGCTGATGTTGCGGAATCCGGCGGCGCGCAGCAGATCGGCGGCGCGATAAATGTCGTCGCGGCGGTGCATGCGTCCGGCGGCTTTGAGTTCGGCGTCTTGAAAAGACTGCGCGCCGAGGCTGATGCGATTGATTCCGGCATTGCGCCATTGGGCGGCTTTTTCGGGGGTGACGGTTTCGGGATCGGCTTCGAGGGTGACTTCTGAAGGCTCTCCAGCGTACACGCCGCGCAACTTTTGAAGAAGCTTCGCCAGGGCTGAGGGTTCAAGCAGGCTCGGCGTGCCGCCGCCGATGTAAACGGTGTCGGCTTCGACGGTGGCTGCGCCTTCGTTCTCTCCAATTTCGCGGCAGATGGCGTCAACGTACGGGAGATATTGATCGCGCGAGACAACACCTGTGTGGAAATTGCAGTAGGTGCAACGCGTCTGGCAGAAAGGCACCTGAACGTAGATTCCGATAGCCATGGGATGATTTCAATTTATCACAGCTCGGAAATTACTGCGCAGCGCTGGGGCAAAAGCTGCTCTGCGCCATCTGATAAGATGGCCTGCGGAGCCTAATCGACATGCAGACACCGTTAATCGACGAACATCGATCGCAACACGCGCCGCTCGCGGAATTCGAAGGCAGCGAATTGCCCGAGCGGTTTGCGGGACTGGAAGTGGAATACCGCGCGGCGCGCGAAAGCGCGGCACTCTTTGACACGAATTGGAACGCCATCTGGGTGGTCGGCGGGCACGATCGCGTGCAGTATTTCCACAATATTACGTCGAATGAAGTGAAATCCCTCGGCGAAGGGCGCGGCACGCTGGCGCTGCTGCTGAATCCACAGGGACGCATTCTCGCGGAACTGGAGATTTACGCGCTGCCGGAAAAGCTACTGGTGCGCTCGCACGCTTCGCATCGCGAGCGCACGCTGGCCACGCTGAAGAAATACATTATCGGCTCGAAAGTGGAGATTGACGACGCGACCGAGCGCATGGGCAGCTTCGCCGTCGAGGGTCCGCGCGCGGCCGAAGCGGTGCATAAATTTTGCGGCGCGGAAATCGAAGGAATGCCGGAAATGGGCATTCGGGAGACGAATATCGATGGCAGTTCCTGCTGGCTGCTGCGGCGATCGCATTTCGGAGCGCCCGGCGCGGAAATCATCGTCCCGAGAGAACATCTTGCGGCGCTGTGGCGCAAGGCTCTCGGCGTGGTTCGCGAACTGGGTGGCGCGCCCATCGGGATGGCGGCGCTCAACGCCCTGCGCCTGGAAGCGGGCGTCCCGTGGTTTCCCGCCGATTTTAATGACGCGATGATCCCGCACGAAGCGGCACTGGAGAACACCCACATCAGCTTCACCAAGGGCTGCTACACGGGTCAGGAAATCGTGGAGCGGGTGCGCTCGCGCGGGCACGTGAACCGCAAACGCGTCTCGCTGAAGTTTTCAACGAGCGATCCTCCGCCCCCTGGAACGAAGCTGCTGGCCGGCAGCGCGGAAATCGGGTTTGTGACCAGCGCGGCCTATTCGCCCGCCAACAAAACGGCGATTGGCATGGGCTACGTGCGGCGCGAGCACCTCGGCTCCGGAAGCGTTCTCGAATTTAACGGTGGCACCGCCGAGGTGAATTAAAACGCCTGCTCATCGAAGCAGGGTGTGAGGCTGTCCGTGATGCCGCAGCAAGGGCTGCCGCGCAGAAGCGCGGCTCTACATAGGCGAGGCGGCGCCAAACACCTCGGTGAAATAAAAAAGCGAGCCAGTCTGAAGACCGGCTCGCCTTTGTGCGAAGAGCTGCGTCGCCGCGACTCAATCGAGCTTAGCGGTGCTGCTGGCCGTTGCCGGCGGTGGCGCGGGCCATCATTTCCTGGCGCTGGCGGGTGAGATGAGGCACGACGCCTACGATGCGCTGGATAGTCATCAGCTGGGCTCGGTGATGCATTTCGTGCTCTTTGGGCGAGAGCAGCATTTCAAAGCGGGTCTTGGTGGCCGGCTCGGCGCCCGGCGGCATGGCCACGCTCTCTTGCAGGACTGATTCCGGCAGGCTCTCGAGGAACGCGGCGAATTTTTCTCCGTTGGCCTGAAGCGCGGCGAGAATTTCGGACTTGGTGCGCAGCTTGGCTTCGTCCGCGGCGGCTTTCTGCATCATCTCTGGAAAATTCAACTTGGCGAGGTTATCGACGCGTTCACCGTGCAGGTACTGCGCGAAATTGGTCCCGGTGGCGATGTGCGCCAGCGTCTGCGCCACGGTGCGCGACTCCGGCGATGGCTTGAAATCGTACTTGTCTTCGGGAATATCCTGCGCCACTTGAATGGTGTTCTTGCGGACGGTGCGAAATGCCGCCGCCAGCTCTTTGCCGCCGTAATAATTCATAGGCTTGCTCTCTCCATGTGATTTTTGAATTTAGGGTACGACCGAAAATCAGATGCGTCCGCGCCCGATGCGATTCGCCGTTTTTCACACGCAGGCGCACGATTGCTCGCAGGCAGCGTGCAATTCAACTGCCGGAATTCATCAGCTTTTGCTGAGATTGAGAGAACGCAGAAAACTGCCGCGCTCGTTGTCGATTTTCTTCTGCAGCTGGAAAACCGCATACAGCAGCGCTTCCGGGCGCGGAGGGCATCCCGGAACGTAGACGTCGATTGGGATTACCTGGTTGACGCCCTGTACGATGGCATAGTTATTGAAGACGCCGCCGGAGGTTGCGCACGCGCCCATGGAAATGGCCCACTTGGGCTCGGGCATCTGGGCATAGAGCTGCTTGATCACCGGCGCCATTTTCTGCGAAACGCGTCCGGCGATGATCATCAGATCCGATTGGCGCGGCGAGCCGCGGAACACCTCGGCGCCAAAGCGCGAAATATCGTAGCGCGACGCGGCCATGGACATCATTTCGATGGCGCAGCAGGCCAGTCCGAAGGACATCGGCCAGATCGAACTGCGCCGCGCCCAGTTGACGACTTTATCGAGCGTGGCGAAGAGAATTCCTTCGTCCTTCAGGAAGTTCCCATCGTCTCCCGGCTTTGCGAGCGTGACACCCTTTGCGATCTCGACGGCCATGCGGGTTCATTCCTCCGTGGATGCTTCTATTATGCGCCCGATTAGGAGCCACCGCAACGGCGCTCGCGTGCTCCTTGCGTATGTCAAAAGGCTGCAAATTGAGCTGAAAAGGAGATAACTTCACTGCGTTCAGTGCACTTCGAGCGTAGTGGTGGTGGACTTGGTATGACCAACGGCATCCGTAGCGGTGATCGTGTAAGTAGTGGTCTTCTTCGGGCGCACGCTGACGCAATGGTCGAAGGCGGGCCAAACGTCGCCGACCGGCGGATTGATGGCGACGCTTTTGGCGTTGGAAACGCTGTAACACAGTTCCGATTCATCGCCGGGGGCGATCGACGGAGGGGTTGCAAAAAAGCTGAGGATCGCGAAGCTGCTGCCTCCCATGCCCTGAAAGGCCTGTTCATCGCGGGCGCGCTGCTGGGCGGCCTTGTTCGCGGCGCGTTCTTGAAAGGCGCGGTTCTGCTGCCAGCGGGAGAAGAACACCCAGCCCACATAGGCCATGGCGATCAGGAGAATCAGCAGTGAAATTCGAGCGTAAAGTTTCATACTAGATGGGATGCTTGCGGTCTTGGGATCGCCAGTTCGTGGACGCGCATGCGCGTCAATTTGAATTCTGGTCCGGAATTGTCGAATTCGGCGCGCCGGTGGGGGTCGACGGCGAAGCACCGGTGGCACCGGGAGTTGCTGACGTTCCGCTCGGTGACGCTCCGGCGCCCGTCAGCCCAGCCGGCAAGCCGGGCAAATTGCCCAGTCCCGGAATCGCGCCGTTGGTGGACCCGTTACTTTGCTGCTGCATAGCCCGCGCCTGATCTTCGATCGGATTCCAGATAAACTCCCAATCGAGATATTTTTTGCCGCCCTTGTAGACAATCAGCGACTTGGCGTCCGTTTTGCCGGCCACTCCCGTAAGAAAACCGCCGATGACGGGGCCATCCACGGGACCGGTCGGCTTGAGCGCCGCCAGGGGATTTTCAGTTTGCTCGCCGAAGTTCATATCGTCCTGCTGCGAATTCGGCCCGTTGGGCGAATTCGAGGTCGCCTCGCTTTGAGCGGCGAGGCTGCTTGCCGAGACAGCGCCGGGCATCACCTTGGGAATTTTGCCGTGGTTCAAATCCATGATGGCCATCTGCTGCAAAGTGGCGTATTTGACGCTGCCGATGATCTGTCCAGCGGCATTGATGTAAATGAAGCGCCAGGTTCCGTCGGTTTTGTTCATGGGATTCTTTTCCGCTTCCACGCGGAGAAAATGCAATTCCGCCTGGCCGGAAATCAAATCATCGAAGGTTTGCGGGTAGTGTCCCGTCTTATGGTAGTAGAGGCGGATGGCTCGCTCGCACTGTTCGCCGCGCCAGATGGTTTGCTGCTCGCGCATGCGGCGGCCCTGGGTGGCCAGGTTCTCCAGCAGCGTTTGCGAAGTAATAATCAGCGCCATAACCATGAACAGGGCCAGCAGATAGGCATAGCCGGATTCCCTGCTGCGGCGGCGCGCGGCAGGAGCACTGCTGGAACCGAGGAAGCGCGTTTTGGGAGCGGCGGTCATCTGTTCTGTTCGCGTCTTTAGTTGGCAGCTTGGCCGGGCGGCTGGGTGATCGGCAGCGTGGCGTGGCGGCCGCTGGAAATCTCCATCACTTCAGCCGACGTGTTGCTGATGCTCAGCAAACGATAACGTCCACCTAGAAAATCATCGCCCTGCGCCAGCACCAGCACATCGTCACCACTGGCGAAAAATCCCACGCGGCGGTCGCCATGCTCCTCGGACGCGTAGCCAAAAAACTTCACCGGCACATCGAGCGGAGGCGGACCTGCCGGAACCTGCGGTCCCGCCGGCTTATCCATCCTCACTTGCTGAGATCGGGGCGGCGGAAGCGGCTCGGCATCAAAGATATTCCGATGAGCGCCGGTGTATTGAGTTTTCCGCAGGTTATCGAGCAAATCGAGATGCAACTCCGGTTCGTGCACGTCCAAGGGGTGAAACGTGGTGTCGTCGGCGTAAACGCCGCTGGTGACCGTCACGCCGCCGGTGGGCCGAATGGCGCGATACAACACGAACAGAAGCACCAGCAGAAGGGCCGCGAAGACGTAAATTTCGTTGCGCCGGGACATCGATCAAGTCCTGAAATACGTGTGGAGTTTAATTTCCAAGTCGACTTGCCCGCCATTCGTGGCATGCAGCGTCAACCCGTCGAGCAGATAAAAATCCTTGGAGCGTTCCAAGCCATTGATGAAGCGAATCAGGGACGGATAGTCCGATGTCACTTTGGTGCTGACCTGAATCTCGGTGACGCCGCGGCCTCTGACTTCTTTCTGGTCGAACTTCAGCCCCGAAGTTTGTACGCCGGCATCCTTGCTGATATCGCCCAAATCCGTTTCGATTTGCGAATAGCCGGTGGTTGAATCGAAGAAGGCTTGATCGTAAAACCGATCGCATTGGCGGCCCGCTTCGGGAAGCTCCGCGCGAATCCTTTGGCCGCGCGCCACGTCGGCGCGCAGTAGCGCAGCCTGTTCGGTCAAGCGAGCGCGCTGCAGACGCATTTGCAGAGGGCCCTGCCGGCCGATTTGCCAAACGAAGAACACCAAGATCAGATCGGCGGCGACCAACAGCAGCAGCGCGGCGGCAATGCCCTTCTTCCAAGCTGGCCAGAGGAGAATTTTCATGTCGTCGAATACCACACGCTGAGGTCGATCAGAATCGTGTCCGTGGAGCCCGGACCGGTGGTTGCCGACGCGGGTTTGACGTCGTCGACCACCAGACCGGAGAATGCGTGCGACGTTTCCATGGCTTTCAGGAATTGCGTTTCGCTCGCGCCGTTTTCCGCACCGACTTCGAGTTTCACTTCAGCACGGCTGTTGGCCAAGCGCGGAGCAATGCTGATTACGCGGACGCCGGGGGGCAGCGTTTGCTCGAGGTCGGTGAAGATCCTGGTCCACGGAAAGCTGCGCTCGTCGATGAGCGAATTCAGAAATGCCGAGCGGTCCAGCACGCGCTGCGCTTGCGGACTGTGAAAATACTCCGCAAGTTGCTGTTGTTGAGCTTGGCTCACGCGAATCTGCGATTGCAGCGAACTGATTTGAGCGCGCAGCTGGCGCTGGTCTTGCCAGGACGAATAGGCTGCATGCGCCAGCAGCAGCAGCGCAATCAGCGCCGCCGCGCCGATCAGCGCGGAGCCGACGACAAACGGGCGATTATTCGCCTGCGGTGCGGTCGCGAGATTGAGCTGAACTTTCATTCGAGTAGCCGCCCGATCACGAGGCTCCGTTCATGGCCCAGCCAGCCATGCCGTCGAGCCCCCGGCCGAGCAAAGTTTTCCCTTCCGGATCGAGGCCGCGCGACCCGGCCGCCGCGGCGATCGATTCCACCGGAATATTGAGTTCGCTGCGGAGCATATCGCGAAACAAGGCGCTCTTCTCGTCGAAGCCGGCAAGATAGGCGCGATCAAGTTCGCGTCCCCACGTATCTTGAAAATAGGCGGCGGCCGGAAACACTTCGTCCAGCACCGATTGCGGATCGAACTGCCGGGCGCCGGCCATCAGCTCCGTGGAGCGATAGACGCAGAGGGCGCCTCCAAAAACCACGGCAGCGGTCAGCGTGGAGCCGCAGAGTCGCGCCAGCAACGTGGCGCCACTTTCATCCAGCAGGGGCAACACGGCGAGCGTGGAGCTAAGCACCACTCCGGGACGCGCTCCGCACGATTCCAGAAGCCCTTCGTATTCGCGCAAAATGCGCCGCTGCGCGATCACCGTGATTACTTCCAAACCGCCGTCGCGCGCTTTCTGACGCATCCACGAGACGGTAGATTCGTCAACGTCGAACGGCACGCTCTTCTTTAGCCGCCAGCGAAGCAGAGGAAGCGCGTCATCCGATTTACGCGGCAAGTTTTCGAACGGCAGCACGAACACGCGCACCGCCGGGTCAGGCACCAGCAGCGCCAAGGGGGCGCCGCGATGCGCCACTTTGTCAAAAACACGCCGCAGCGCTTCGCGAACGGTATCCGGCTGGGTGATATTCGTCTCCACCGGCGACGGCATCACGGCGCCCGCGGGCAACGATTCCACCGCAGAGGCTTCCAGGCCGCCGCGCATCCCCCATCGCGCTACGGCTACATGGTCCGGCGCAATCTCCGCAACTTGCGCAGGATGGGGCATGGCGTTGAGCCAATGGTCTAGCCGCGCAACAAAACTGCTGCGGCCCGCCTTGGTCACCTGTGCTGGGGTGGTCGCCGCGCTAGTCAAGGAAAGTCACCTTGTTGATTTCGCGAAGCGTGGTGGCGCCGATACGCACTTTCCTCAGCGCCGATTCGCGCAGGAACGACATCCCTTCGGTGCGCGCGGCGCGCTTGATTTCAGAGGTCGGCCGGCGATCGATAATCATTTCGCGAATGCGGTCCGAAAGATCGAGCAGTTCGGTGATGGCGGTGCGGCCGCGATAGCCGCTGCCGGAGCATTCCAGGCATCCGGCGCCCTCGTAAAATGCCACGTTGCTCCATTCCGCTGAATCGAGCCCGGACTCCTTCAATTCCTCGGCGGAATAGGCAACCCGCTTCTTACAGTTGTCGCATATCACGCGAACCAGCCGCTGCGCCATGATGCAATTCAGCGCGGATACGAAATTGTAGGGTTCGACGCCCATGTTGATAAAGCGGCCGATCACGTCGGTGACGTTGTTGGCGTGCACGGTGGTGAACACCAGGTGCCCGGTAAGCGCGGAATTGATGGCGATCTGGGCGGTTTCCTGGTCGCGGATTTCGCCGACCATGATTTTGTCCGGATCGTGCCGCAGGATGGAGCGAAGACCGCGCGCGAAGGTGAGCCCCTTCTTTTCGTTTACCGGAATCTGAGTGATGCCGCGCACCTGGTATTCCACCGGATCTTCGATGGTGATGATTTTGTCTTCGTCATTCTTGATTTCGTTGATGGCGGCATAGAGCGTGGTTGTTTTACCGGAGCCGGTGGGTCCGGTGACCAGCACCATGCCGTAGGGCTCGTGAATGTAGCGGCGGAAGCGGGCCACTTCGTCGGGTTCGAAGCCGACCACGTCGAGCGTCAGATTGCGGAATTTCTCGCTCAGCGTTTCTTTGTCCAGAATACGAAGCACAGCGTCTTCACCGTGAACCGACGGCATGATGGAGACGCGAAAGTCCACGTCGCGGCCTTTGTAACCGACGCGAAAACGGCCGTCCTGCGGCACGCGGCGTTCGGCGATATCCAGTTCGCTCATCACCTTAATGCGCGAAAGAATCGTCGCGTGCCATTCCTTATCGAGCGGTTTCATGGCGTATTGCAGCACGCCGTCAATGCGGTACTTCACCACCACTTCGGAATTGCGCGTCTCGATGTGGATGTCGCTAGCTCGCCGCTCCAGCGCGGTGAAGATGATCGTGTCCACCAGGCGGACGACCGGGCTCACGCCTGCTTCGCCGGTGAGCTTGTCGACGGTAATGTCTTCGTCGCTCTTCTCGTCCTCGACCACCTGCAGCGTGAATCCCTCAGTGGCTTGATCGAGCACGCGCTGCGATTGTTCGGTGCGCTTCAGCAAGTCGCCGATCTGCGAGGCGGTGGCCACCTTCACTTGCAGCCGCTTGCCCAGAAGCAGGGAAAGCTCATCCATCTGCGGCAATTGACTCGGATCGACGAGCGCCACCACCAGCGTGGATTCGCGCGATTCGAGCGGGACGAAGTTGTAGCGAAACATCATTTCCGCCGGGATTTTTCGGAAAAGCTCCGGGTCAATGCGCTGCTCCCGAAGATCGACGAAGGGGCAGCGATACCGTTCGGCCAGGCGGCGCGCTTGTTCGCGCTCGACGGTTTCGTTGGTGGCGCCAGGCAGAGGCGGATTATTGGAAACGGTTGCCATACGGTTTTATCCTCCACCAACGTTGAGGGAGAACATGGGCAGGTAGAGCGAAACCAAAATGAAGCCTACCACAACGGCCATCACCATCAAAACCACGATAGGCACCCAGGAAAGTATGCGCTGCAGGCTGGTGCCCACGTCTTCCTCGTAGAATTCCGCCACGCTGGTGAGCATCGCCGCCAGCGCGCCCGAAGCCTCGCCGACTTCGATCATCTCCAGGGCGAGCCCAGGTATCAGTTGCGTTTCCGTCAGGCTCTCGTGGAGCGACTTCCCTTCCTTTACCCGTTGCGCCGCTTCCTCCACTGCGCCGGCGAACAAACGACTATTGATTGCAGCGGCGGAAGTCATGAGCGCGGGCACCAGCGGAGTGCCGCCGGAGAGCAACGTGGAAAGCGTGCGCAACAGCTGCGAGACTTGGGTTTTCACCCACACGGCGCCAAACACCGGAATGCGCGGCCTCAGCCTCTCCAGAGTGAGCGCCCCTTCCCGCGACCGCGACCACAGGAATGCGGCTACGACAATCAGCGCCAAGGCAGCCAGAAATAACAAAAAATAGTGCCGGAGCGGCATCGCCAAGCTCAACATAATTCGCGTCGGCGTCGGCAGCGGGACGTCCAAATCCTTGTACAGGTTGGCAAAATTCGGCAGCGCAGTTGTGACCACATACGTGACCACCAGTAACGCGGTAATCACGAGAACGGCAGGGTAAATCATCGCCGTCAGCAAGCGGCTGCGAAAGCCCGCGCTGACGCGCAAATACGCGATGTACTGATCCAGTACGCCGCTGAGATTGCCGCTGCGTTCCCCGGCGGTAATCACGGTCACGTAAACCGGAGGAAACGAGCCTTGCTCCGCGAGCGCCTCGGAAAGCAAAGAGCCTTCTCGAACGCTCTTGCGCACCTCGGCAAGGATTGGACGCAAGCGCGCAGCGGCAGCGCGTTCGGCCAGCAAATCCAGAGCCTTCAAGATTGGCAAGCCCGCTTTGATCAGCGTGTTGAACTGCTGATTGAAAATCAGGAAGTCGCTCGCCTTGATGGAGCGCTCGCGGCTCGCTCGCCCCATGATCGAAGCCACGTTCAAGTGGCTGCGAACGGAGAAAACGTACAAGCCGCGATCCACTAGCTTCTGCTTGGCTTCTTCTTCCGACTGGGCGTTTTCCACTTGCTGGAACACGCGCCCAGCGGCATCGCCGACTTTGCAGACAAATTCAGACATGTCGTTTTGAATCCCGCACCACGGCCTTACGCGGGGGTACGAGAAAGATTAGCATACGCCTCTTCCCCGGCTGGCAGCCCCCAGAGAAACAGAGCGTTAACAGCATGTTACAACCCTCTCACGCCGGCCGAAGCGCAAGCTATCCAATGTGACAACCTTGCGTGAGCGGGCTTCGTTGTCCACGCAATCCTTGTGGTAGAGTCGCGGCTGACCCTGTTTAAGTCGCAGCGCGCTCAGGACCGACTCCATAACCATGGAACCCATTTCGCACTTCTTCTATTCCGACCGCCTCAAACTGCAATTCTGGGATTACGGACAGGACTCCAAACCGGCGCTCGTGCTGGTTCACGGCGGGCTCGATCACGCCCGAAACTGGGACTGGGTCGCTCGGACGCTTCGAGAGCACTATCACGTCTACGCCCTCGATCTGCGCGGACACGGTAACAGTGCCTGGGCGCCCGGAGCGATGTACAGCATCGCGGAACACGTATTAGATTTGTCCGCGCTGGTAGATATCATTGATGACTTTCCCATCCGGTTGGTTGGCCATTCGCTGGGCGGCGGAATCGTGCTGCATTACGCGGGCGTCTACCCGGAGCGCGTACACAAAGCTGTTTCCATCGAAGGGCTGGGATTCCCCATCGGCCACGCGGTGCAGAATCCGCAATCGCAGCGCATTCGCGCCTGGATCGAGTCCGTACGCGACGCGGAAAAACGCCACATGAAAAGTTATCCCGATCTGGCCTCCGCCGTGGCGCGCATGAAGGAAGCGAATCCGCATCTATCGCAGGAAGTGGCCCAGCATTTGACGCTACACGGAACGAACTGGGAATCGGACGGATCGCTGGTCTGGAAATTCGATAACTTCGCGCGGCTGTTTCCTCCTTATGGCCACCGCGTGGAAGATACCGCCGAAGTCTACGGAAGGATTACGTGCCCGGTGCTGTTTTTCTGGGGCCTGGAGAGTTTTTTGCCGGTGCCGGAAAAGGATCCGCGGCAACTCGCCATTCGCAACCATCGGCTGGTGCGCGTGCCGGGCGCCAGCCATTGGCTGCACCACGATCAGCTCAATCTTTTCCTGCGCGAAGCAACCGCATTCTTGCGCGGTTGAACCGGGGGCCCCGCCTCGCAATCCGCGTTCTGCTAATTTTGCCCTGCGCGGCTTAGTAAATCTGGTTGGCTAGGGCCGACTGGTCGACCACCGACACTCCCGGTGGCGGCTGGAAATGAAACATGCTCTCGGGAAGCGGAATGTTTTCCTCCCAGTCGCCGAAGCGGAATTCGGTGACCGCGTCTCCCGGCTGGTGGATCACCACGCGCACAAGCTGAGCTTGCGGGTTGGTTTCCAGATAAACGACCTGCGCGGCGTTGCCATCGCGATCGGATTCGCCGCGCGGGACGCAGCGCAGCACGTTGTCTCCGATGGCAGGCTCGAACCCGGTGTCGCCGGAGTATTTGCTGCCCGGTTCCACGAGCTCGAGTTTCTGGCACAGATCGGAGAGGCTGGCCTTGCCCACCAGCAGCGCCAGCGGCGTGCGCCAATCGGAACTGTTCTTGAATTTGGCGCGGCTGGCGGTGCGTTCGGCGGGAACGTAGAACCACACCTGCCTGCCATCCACGAGGAAAAGCTTTTTGTCGGGAGAAGTGTAGTCCCAGCGCATCCGTCCCGGCCGCGAGAAGTACACCGTGCCGGATTCAGCAGCCATGCCTCCGCTGCCGTCGTTATAGCTTTCGTAGAAGTATGCCTTCAGCGTGCGTGCCGCGTGATAGCGCGCCTCCACTGCGCGGGCCACATGAGGCACATTACTTGCTCCCGAGACGCAGGTTGGGAATGTAATCGCAAATGAAAGCAGAAGAATTACAGCTCGCACATTGCCAGTGTAACAGTGAACCGGGCGACGCTTCAATTTGACTGGCTTCGCAAACGTGGCCGTGCGTCAAATTCACAAGGGCGGCAAGCCCTTTCGCTCAAGACTGTCAGGAGATGGTTCAGCCGCCCGACATAGACGATTCATTCCCCTGCGCGCGCGGGTCGTATGGCGACAGCTTGGCGGGGTTCGAATCCGGCGTCACTAACCAGACGCGCCGGCCACGAAAATAATCCAGCAGCGGTTGCATCGAAACGCCCGGAATTTCCCGCGCCCACACGACCTTGGAATGGTCGATATCCGCGCCGTTGTAAACCCATTCCTGGGAAGGATTGTGACCGGCAAAATAACGGACGATTACCAGCTGATCGCCCGGCCGTGCATTTAGCTCGGCTGCGATCTTGGCTCGTTGCTCGAGCGAAGGCTCCAGATTCAGGTACGCAGTGTGCGTCGCCGAAAAAATCAGCGCGCAGAGCACGATCGCTCGCGAAATGCCCGCTCCGACCGGCCGGCCACCCAAGTGCCATTGGCGAATGTGCCGCACCGCTTGGATAATCAGAGCAAATGTGGTTGCCACCAGCGGCGCCGCGTAATGCGGCTGAAACCACGCAACCAAGATGAATCCCGCGAAACAGATCACCCACTGCACGATCAGAAACCTGGTCCGGCGATCCCGGAAAAGCCAGGGAAGCGCGAGCAAGGGAACGCAGAGCTCGGGCCAGAGGAAATACGCCCCGAAATTCCGGCCATTGTCGATGAGCGCGAGCCGGATGTTTTTCGCGGTGTCAGGCCGGCCGTTTGGCCAAGCCACCGACTTCCACCAAACGTTGTAATACGCATCAAATTGCGGGTTCATGAAGTGAAAGGCGGGCCGTGTCTTTTGCCACGCCAGCAGAGGAATCGAAAAGCGACTTTGCACGTTGAGAACGTATGGAAAACTCAGGGCGTTGCCCGTCGTTCTTTGGTTGTAATAAAGCATAAACGCGCCGCACAAAATCAGCACCACGCAAAGGGGCGCAAGAACCTGCCGAACAGGCACGCGCGGAGTGCGCGCGCGAGATTTCAGAAGCCGCGCTCCAAGAACAACGTACACCGGCACCAGGAGAATGAAACCCTCGAACGGCCGGCTATTTGCCAGAATGGCCGTGCCGATCCCGAGGATCAACGCGTCTCCGGCGCGCCAGGAGCGAAGGATTCGCGGGAGAGCCCCCAGCGCCAGCGCGCCGCCAAACGCGGCCACCGCTCCACCCCAATAGCTATTCATCCAGTAACTAAAGATCCCCAGGCGCAACAGAACCAGAACGCCTCCGAGCAGCGCCCACTGGGGCGGCAGCCACCCCTGCAGCATCCAAGTGACGGCGCCGCACATCAACGCAGTGCTCAGCAGGACGCCCACCCACGGATGACCGAGAATCTCTCCCAATGCGAGCACGGCGCCCTGTGCCGGCGGATAAATCGAAACGTAAGTCGGATGGGTATTGACGTGGAACGTATCGAAGTAGATCGACAGCCGGTGCGGCGGGTTCGCTAGCCGGCCGTGGGCGAAGGTATCCGCCGCCAGCAGATAGCTGAACTCGTCGTGAATTTCAGGCGCGGGTACAGGGGCAACTGGCAGCAACGCCAGCCGGATTAGGATTGCAGCAGCGGCGACCGCGAGAATCGCGGCGCGTTTTCGCGCTGCAAGTCGCGCTCCGAACTTTTCGATGGGTCCGAAGGCCCGGGCGCCCATATGGGGCGCGAAGAAATCGAGCAGGATCGCCGCTACTATGACGATAACGGTAAATTGAACGGGCGCGCTCTGCACTCGCGCCCACAGCATCAGCCATATGTATTCAGAGCGCGAAACAAAAAAGGCCACCGCGATGAAGACTGCGAGCCACGCCAACCAACTCACCCAGCGTTTCACTTCGCCCGCCGGCCAGCTTCAACTTTCATGCGCGCGATACGACGCGTGACGGAATGCCCGGACAAGTCCCTGAAGGCTCCGCTTCGGAAGATTATGGCAGCAGCTAACAGGCGTCGATCGCCGATCCCAAGGGCAACGCTCACGTCCTGACGATGCCTTTCGAATCATCCCGCGAGAACCCAGGGGCGTTCGGTTCCAGTTCTGCTCCGCGAAGAGTGACGGCCCGCCGGAAACGGACGGCTACGTCCCGGATTGCCAAGTAAAAGAAGTAGGTGCTCAGCATCAACATCTCCGGCTCGATCGGATGCCGGTATCGAGGCTGAGCGAAAACAGCGTAGTAAGTGAGCGGGTAGAGTAAGAGCAGCCAAAAATAGAGCCACCGGCCTTCGGCGCGGTACATGAAGGCCGCAATCAACCCCAGCAGCATAAATGCACTCAGTGGTATGTACAGGGGATAATCCCGTGTGGGGGCCGTGATCGGGTCGCCCATCCAGAAGGACTTGAATCGCACCCCGCAGAGCGCCACAAATTCGCGCGGGTATTTCTTCACGAACGCGAGGCCATCCCGCCCCTTTTCCGCGACGTAAGCCACCTCTCCCAGCCGCTTGTACTCCTCCCACTGGATCTCGTTCTGGCTCGGGTGCTTGCCGAACCACCCCAATCCATTGCTGTCGTGATAATTTCCAAGCGAGAACTCAAAGGGGGCGTTTCCCCGGATGAAGATCCATTTGCCAAAGGCGACACGATTGCGAATCATCCACGGCGAGATGCACAGCAAAAAGACAGCTGCCGACAGCGCAGCGGGCCGAAACCAGGGGTGGCGATCGCGCCGCAGTCCATTCGCGGCATAGAGGCCCGAAGCCGGCAGAAAGGCGAGAAGCGTTGGATTCGTGAGCGCGGTCACTCCCCAGAGCAATCCGAATCGCACCCAAGCTTTGTTATCCGGCTGCTTCGCAAGGCGCAGCGTCACCAGAAAAAGAACGCTGACCAAGAACGCGGAAATGGCCGTCTCCCAGACCCAGGTGGTGGGCCAGCGCATGAAACATAGTCCACAGGCCCAGATCCATCCCGACCACAAACCCACCTTGCGGCCCAGCGTCAATTCCCCGATCTTGACGATTGGTATGCACGTGAGGGCGCTAAAGATGCTGTTTATAGAGAGAATCACGAAGCCGGAAAGAAAAGTGAAGCAGCCAAAAATCTTGAACACTCCGGCGCACATCGCCGGATAGAGCGGAGCCACCCAGGCGGTCGGACCCGTCGAGCCTCCGAAGGGCGATGAGAATCCGTGGCCGGTTGCGAGCGAATACGCAATGGCGCCAGTCTCGTATCCGAAACCGAAGGGAAACCGCCTCAAAGCGTCCGGCGCGAAACGCTCAACCTCGAAAATGGCTTCGTTCGCTGAAAAGTCGTAGTAGCGGAAATAGAGGATGAGAGCGACTCTGAGCGCAGTCCCAATCAGCACCATCCAAACAAGAGGATTTGCGTTGGCTAGTTTGTGGCGCCAAGATGTCGCGAGCGGACTCGGCGCTTCTGGTTCTACGGAATGTGCGGCTTGCATGACAGGAACTCCCCCAAAGCGCCCGAAAACCGCCCCCTGAAACTTCGGAAGCGCCCAAAGTCCCTTAGGAGGACCAAGGGCGCTCCCCTCAAATCGCTGTGGAAACTTCAGCCGTACTACTGCAAAGCAGTCAGCACACCCGAACAGCTACCGGCAGCGTCGCCGATTTGGCCGCCAGTCGCGCTGTAGCGAATCACTCCGGACTCGTCCGAACAGTATGAATAAGTGCCGGTGACGTTGGCTGTGATCGGCCAGGCGTCGGCTTCAAGGCCGACGTTGTTCGTGCCGTTCGCCGCCGTTTCAAAGTTGTAGCCGCCCTTTGCGCCGGTGCTCAGAACCGGGTCCACCAGGCACGCGCTGGTTGAGCTGGCAGTGCACGGCGTGCCTCCGCCCAGATCCATGAGCGACGGAGCGTAGCCCTCTCCGTAGGTGGAAGAGTATGTGACCTGCGCCGTCACGATGGTTCGAACAGTGCTCACCGCGGCGGCCTGGTTGGCGGCCATTTTCGACCGCAGGAAATTCGGGATGGCGATCGCCGCTATAATCAGGATGATCGCTACTACGATCAGAAGCTCGATCAACGTGAAGCCGGTCTGGGCTTGCCGTTTGTACTTCGCTGCGCCGAGTTTTGGCATTTTTCTCACGACTCACGAACCTCGTCGATTCGAATCTGAAAAAAAACGAGGAGGAGATTCGCTCTCCTCCTCGCCTCAAGCCCTACTACTGCAGAACGGTCGTGATCGCCGCGCACGCTCCAGCTGCGTCGCCGATCGTAGCGCCCGTGGTGTTGTAGCGGATCACGCCGGTCTGGTCGGAGCAATATGAATCGTTGCCCGTCGTACCGATAGAAGAGGGATACGCGTCCGTTTCAAAGTTGACGTTGTTGGTGCCGTTCGCGGCGGACTCGAAGTTATAGCCGCTCTTGATGCCGGTGGTGAGAACCGGATCAACTAAGCAAGCGCTGGTCGAGGAAGCCGTGCACGGCGTGGTGCCGCCGAGAGCAGCCAGCGACGGAGCAAAGCCGTCATTGTAGGTCGATTCGTACGTGACCTGCGAGGTGACGATCGTGCGAATCGCACCGACTGCCGAAGCCTGGTTCGCCGCCATCTTGGAGCGGAGCAGGTTCGGAATTGCGATAGCCGCGATGATCAGAATGATCGCCACGACGATCAGCAACTCAATCAGCGTAAAACCCTTCTGTCGCTTATTCATGCGTTTCTCCTAGGAGCTGTGCTCCTGAATCTCTCTTGTACGCCCTGGCGGGGTACGCCCGGTTATCTCGCAATGTGGATGCCAGCCAGGCGCGAGAGGTTAACCGGTACGGCACATCGGAATTATACCTATCCAGCTCAACTAGATGCAGCGCCGGTTCCGCGCCATTCTTCACCGCGAGCTCGGACGCGGTTGGCGGGAGCGCCTGTTTTCTGACATTTTTTGACTCTTTTCCATGACCAAAACAGCCGCCTTTGCAACCGCCGTCTGCCTGCTCGTGTAAGATAACCTCTGCTGCTTTCATAAACTTACGGCCCGTCTGCCCCCAATGGAAACGATATGCAAGATACCTTGGCCCCCCGAATGGATGGCGCTTCTTCAGCCGCCCTTTGCACCGCCACTAAGAACCGGGTCCACCAAGCGCGCGCTGGTTGAGCTGGCCATGTCCGGCGTGTCTCCGCCCAGACTCATCAGCCACGGAGCGTTGCAGAAGCTCGCTCAACGTGAAGCCGGTCTGGGCTTGCCGTTTGTACTTCGCTGCGCCGAATTTTGGCATTTTTCTCACGACTCACGAACCTCGTCGATTCGAATCTCGAAAAAAACGAGGAGGAGATTCGCTCTCCTCCTCGCCTCAAGCCCTGCTACTGCAGAACGGTCGTGATCGCCGCGCAAGCTCCAGCTGCGTCGCCGATCGTGCCGCCCGTGGTGTTGTAGCGAATCACGCCGGTCTGGTCGGAGCAGTACGAATCGTTGCCCGTCGTACCGATAGACGAAGGATGCGTATCCGCTTCGAAGTTGACGTTGTTGGTGCCGTTCGCGGCAGATTCGAAGATGTAGCCGCTCTTCGTGCCGGTGGTGAGAACCGGATCAACCAAGCAAGCGCTGGTCGAGGAAGCCGTGCACGGCGTGGTGCCGCCGAGAGCAGCCAGCGACGGAGCAAAGCCGTCATTGTAGGTCGATTCGTACGTGACCTGCGAGGTGACGATCGTGCGAATCGCACCGACTGCCGAAGCCTGGTTCGCCGCCATTTTGGAACGCAGCAGGTTCGGAATTGCGATAGCCGCGATGATCAGAATGATCGCCACGACGATCAGCAACTCAATCAAGGTAAAGCCCTTCTGTCGCTTATTCATTCTTCTCTCCTAGGAGCCTTGCTCCTGCGGACGAAGGGTGCACGTTTGGTGCCGCCGGATGACCAGAGGGTACTACTTGGGCACATCCAGCTATCCCATTGATCGGGCTGCTTTTACAGCCTGCCAGCCATTCCTGAATCGAAACAATTTTTGACAGCCGCAAAATGTCGACGAATTCCGTCAGTTTTTAATGACATTTCCGGCAAAACGACGCCTTTATGTCCGAACGTGTGATCTAGATCACTTTTCAATCCGCTGATACGTCGTTCGATTTGCATCGATCACAATAAGAGGGCCCCGGATGGGCACGTGCTGATGCGGCATCCACAGGCGACGCGCGCACTCCACAGCGAGGAGCGACTACACGCCGTATTTTTTCGCGTAATGGCGGAAGGAACGGTAGGTCATTCCCAATACTTCCGCCGCCCGAGTGCGCACGCCACCGGTTCGTTCCAGCGCGGCCAACAAATAGGAACGCTCCACTTTGGCGATGAACTCTTCCAGATCGACACCATTTTCTGGCAGTGAGACTCCGTTGCCGTTGTGCGAAACATGAGGAACGGCTTCCCGCGCGTGGGTACGGATGCGCTCCGGCAATGTCTCCACCGAAACACGATTCGCGCTCTCCAGCGCCACGGCGCGCTCAATCGTATTTTCGAGTTCCCGCACGTTGCCCGGCCAGTCGTAGACCTCAAGCAAACGCATCGCTTCCGGCTCGATGCCGTCCACGGTCTTGTTCATCGTCTTCGAAAACCGGCCCAGGAACTCCCTGGCCAACAGCGGAATGTCGTCGCGGCGCTCGCGCAGCGGCGGCAGGTGAATCGGAATCACGCTCAGCCGGTAATACAAGTCCTCTCGAAAGCGCTCTTCGGCGATCTCTTTTTCCAGATCCTTGTTGGTTGCGGCGATCACTCGCACGTCCACGTCCGATTCCTCGGTGCTGCCTATCGGACGGACTTTGCCTTCCTGCAACACGCGGTACAGCTTCACCTGCATGGTCACGCTCATGTTGCCGATCTCGTCCATGAAGAGCGTGCCGCCGTGCGCCGCCTGAAAGAGGCCGCGCCGGTTGTCGTTCGCTCCGGTGAACGCGCCCTTCATGTAGCCGAAGAGCTCGGATTCCAGCAGCGTCTCCGGGAACGCGCCACAGTTGATGGTCACAAACGGCTGCTTCGCGCGCGTGCTGTTCTCGTGAATGGCCCGCGCCACCAACTCCTTTCCCGTGCCGCTTTCTCCAGTGATCAGGACGCGGCTCGATTGCGGCGCGATGTTCTGAATCAGCTCGAAAATCTCGCGCATTTTCGTGCTGGTGCCGATCATGTGGTCGAGGCCCGTCAGCCGGCGCAATTCACGCCGCAGGTAGCCGGCTTCTTTCTTCAATTCCAGCCGCTCCGCCAGCGATTGCACCGCCGGACGAAGCTCGTCCAACAGCCGGTCGCCCTTAATCACGTATCGGTCCGCGCCGAAGTTCACCGCGTCGATGGCGGTATCGATGGTGGGCACGCCGGTGATCAAGATGAAAACCGTCGCCGGGCAAACCTCCTTGCAGTACTGCAGTAATTCCACTCCGTCCATATCCGGCATGCAGATGTCCGACACGACGATATCGAATACCTGCGACGCCAGCTTTCTCTTGGCGGCTTCGCCGTTCGAAGCCAAGTCGACTTTGTGCCCTTCCTTGCGAAAGCTGATCTCCAGCAACTCGCCAATCGAGCGCTCGTCGTCGACGATGAGCAAATGGGCCATGTACTCTCTTATCCTCTCCCCGCAAGGTGCAATAGCTCGGCATCGGCGCGCCCTCGCGCGCGAGCCACCGTGCGCACATCGGAAGCGCGCGGAATTTCTACTACAAACGTGCTACCGCTCGATTCACCGCTCAGCGCCCGCACGCGGCCTTCATGTGCCTGCAAGATCTGGTACACGATGGCCAGCCCCAGCCCGGTGCCGCCGGGAAATCCCGATTGAAACGGTTCAAAAATTCGCGCCGCATCGCGCGGATCGAGCCCGATCCCGGTATCGCCAATCGATATGCGGACCCAGTCGCCCTCGGCTTCCAGGCCCACCGTCAAAGTTCCACCGTCGGGCATGGCGCGCAGGGCGTTGTTGCACAGGTTCCAGAGCACCTGCTTCATACCGTCGCGGTCCGCGCGCGCGCGCACGCCGCGAGCGCTGAACTTCCGCTCGATGCGGTACTTTCCCGAGCCGCTGGAACTTCTTTCCAGCAACAGCACGGTTTCATCCAGGAGGGCGCCGATGTCCAGATCCGTGAAGGCAAATTTTCGTTCGCGTGAATAGTCCAGAAAGTCTCCGATGATCTGGTTCAAACGCTGCGATTCGCGGCTGACGATCTGCACGAGGCGTTTATCGTCTTCATCCAGCGGCGCCAAACGCGCCAGCTCTTTGAGCGCGCCGGTCATGGCCGTCAGCGGCTGGCGGATTTCGTGCGCGATGGCGGCGGACAAGCGGCCCAGCGCGGCCATGCGCTCTTTGGTGACCACTTCCCTTTCCAGCCGCTTCAATTCCGTCAGATCCTGAAAATTGAACACATATCCGGTGGTTTCGTTGTCGCCCGTGCGCAGCGGTGAAATCGAGAATCCCAAATAGCGAGTTCCGTTCGTGGAGGTGACGAATTCAACCTCTTGCCGCAGAGCCAGCGGTATTCCCCGCGCATCCAAAGCCACCGGCCACAGGCCTTTGAAGATGTCCGCGAGGTTTTCATTGCGCAGCAAGCCGAAGCCGCGCCCCATAATTTCCGTGCCGGCGCGGTTCACCAGCAGGATTTTCCCGTCGAGATCGGTGGTCAACAAGCCGCCGCGCATGGATTCGATGATGTCGCGATTGAACGCCTGCAGGTCCCGCAGTTCCTCGCTTTTTTCGCGGAGCTCCACTCCCTTGCTGTGAATCGTCTGCGCCAGCAAGCTGCCCAGATAGCCGACGGCAAAAAACGCAAAGGCATTGCTGGCGAGCCACGATTCCAGCGTCCGTGTTTCCGGTAGCGCGGCCGAAGTGCGGGGAATCAATCCGAAGTAGCTGAGCTCCACCACGCATGCCAGCAACACGAAACTCACTCCCGCCAGCGCCAATACTCCCCGGCGGGAAAACATCACACTGCCCATCAGAATCACCAGCAGGTAGAGCGAGATGAAATAGCTGTCCCACGCTCCGCTGGCGTAGACCATCGCCGTGATGACCGCCAAATCCAGCGCCACCTGCAACGGCTGCAGCCATTGCGCGCGGGGAAAACTTCGGTTGAGCATCAGGCAGATGGTGGCGACCGCGTACCACACCGCCGCCAGCAGGAACAGGATCCCCACCGGCAGCGCGATGGGCGTCCACTGCCGCAGCGCCACCACCACCGCCAGGAGAAAGGTGATGACTAAAAATCGCGCGCGCCCCAGCCAAGGCAGCCATTCATTCGTTGTGGATGCGATTTCCATTTGCGTGAGCCGTTGGGAACCAGAGCTTGGCTACACCGCGTATACGCGGCGCGACCGGCCCGCTTCGCCTTCGCCGCAGCAGGGCCGGTCGCCCACCAACATTCCCCTGAACCACTCCGATTAGGTCTTCGACAGCTGCCCGATCAAGCTGAACATCGGCAAATACATCGAAATTACGACGCCTCCGACGACCACGCCGAGGAACACGATCATGATCGGTTCGATCGCCGTCAGCATGTCTTTTACGGCGACGTCTACTTCGTCCTCGTAGAAGTCGGCAATTTTCTGAAGCATCGCATCCATGGCTCCGGTCTGCTCGCCGACGCCGATCATCTGCGTCACCATGCCGGGAAAGACGTCCGTTTCCTTCAGCGGATCGACCAACGAGCGTCCGGCCTCGACGGCCTTGCGCGTCTGGGCGATCGCCTTTTCCACCACGGCGTTGCCGGCGGTGCGGGAGGTGATATCCAGTCCTTCGAGGATGGGAACGCCGCTGGAGATTAGCGTGCCAAGGGTTCGCGTGAAGCGCGCCACGGCAATCTTGCGCAGCACATTGCCGACCACGGGAGCCTTCAACAGCAGCGCGTCGATCATGTAGCGGCCTTGCGGTGTTTTGTACCAGAAGTTGAGCGCGAAGCCGCCTCCGACCGCGAACACCACGATCAACAATCCGTAGATGCTGCCCACGAAGTTGCTCAACATGATCACGATCCGCGTAGGAAGCGGCAGCGTAGCTCCCAATCCGGCGAACAACGTGGCGAAGATCGGAACCACTTTCCACAGCAGCAAGCCCACTACGGCGATGGCGATACCCATCACCGAAACGGGGTAGATCATGGCCGACTTCACCGCCCGTTTGAGCTTGACGTTCTTTTCAATGTAGGTCGAAAGCCGCTGCAAAATGGTGTCCAAAATGCCGCCCGTCTCGCCGGCTTCCACCATGTTGTAGTACAGCGGGTCGAATACTTTTTCGTGCTGCTTCATGGATGCGGAAAGCGTCGAGCCGCCTTCCACCGAAGCTCGCACGCTGGTGAGTATTTTCTGGAAGATTTTGTTCTCCTGCTGCCCCGCCAGGATTTCCAGGCACTGCACCAACGGCAAGCCGGCGTCGATCATCACCGAGAACTGCCGCGTGAAGATCGCCAGCTCCTTCGAGTCCACGCCCGTTCCGAACGTGGGAATATTGAATTCCTTGCCCTTTTCGGAGAGCTTGCTGACGTTGATCTGTTCGCGACGCAGCTGGGCTTGCAGGGCGGCCTTGCTGTCCGCCATGCGCTCACCGGAGACCTTCGTCCCGGCGCGATTGACTCCGCGATACGTGAAGACCGGCATGTGTAATCCCTCCCTCTTCCTTTACCTGCGCGCTGGAACCTTGCCGCCGGCTGACGGCGAGGTCACCCCTCGATTGATCAGGTCCTGCAATTCGTCTGGATTCGATGACCGCAACAGCGCCGTTTCCATCGTGATCTGCTTTTGGAAATAGGCCATCGCCAGGCTCTGGTTGAACGTCTGCATTCCGGAGGTGCCCGTTCCGGTTTGCATGGCTGAATAGATCTGGTGAATCTTGTCCTCGCGGATGAGGTTGCGGATGGCCGCGTTGGGAATCAGAATTTCCATGATCATGGCGCGGCCGCGCCCATCCACGCGCGGCAGCAGCGACTGGCAAAGAATTCCCTCCAGCACCATCGAAAGCTGTGCGCGCACTTGCGGCTGCTGATGCGCCGGAAAGACGTCCACCACGCGGTTGATGGTGGAAATGGCCGAATTGGTGTGCAGCGTGGCGAACGTCAAGTGGCCCGTTTCGGCGATGCGCAGAGCCGATTCGATGGTCTCCAGGTCGCGCATTTCTCCGATCAGCACCACGTCGGGATCTTCTCGAAGCGCGGCGCGCAGCGAATTGGCGAACGAATGCGTATCGGAGTGCACTTCCCGCTGGTTCACCAGGCACTTTTTGTGGTTGTGCAAAAATTCGATGGGGTCCTCGATGGTGATCATGTGCTCTTCGCGCTCGCTGTTGATCTTGTCGAGCATCGCGGCGAGCGTGGTGGATTTCCCCGAGCCGGTCGGACCGGTCACCAGCACCAATCCGCGCGGCTTATCGCACAACGTGCGCACAATCTGCGGCAGCCCGAGCGCATCAAAGCCCTTGATTTCCCACGGAATCGTTCGAAATACGGCTGCCACCGCGCCGCGCTGATGAAAGATGTTGCCGCGGAACCGCGCCAGGCTCTTCAATCCGAACGAAAAGTCCAGCTCCAGGTTTTCTTCCAGGCGGTGCTTCTGCACGTCCGTCAGCACGCTGTAGGAAAGCGCCTTCGTATCCGCGGCGGTCAACGGCGGCATTTCCAGAGGCCGCAGTTTCCCGTGTACCCGGATGCGCGGAGGGCTGTTGGTGGAAAGATGCAGGTCGCTCCCGCCCATTTCGATCATGCTCTTCAGCAGTTCGCTTAGTGTGATCCCCGGCATCCTGGTTCCTCCTACAGCACCGTCTCGCGCAGCACTTCTTCCATGGTCGTCTGCCCCAACGCCGCTTTGATCAGTCCGCTGCGCCGCAACGTGATCATTCCCAGCTCCAGCGCTTTTTTCTTCAGCTCCAGCGCTGACGCGCCCACGAGAACGAGCTCCCGCAGTTCGTCCGTTAATTCCATTACTTCGTACAGGCCCACGCGCCCTTTGTACCCGGTGTTGTTGCACGTGCCGCAGCCTTTGCCCACGTACACGGTGGTCTTCGCCGCTTCATCCGGCGAGTATCCCGCCTCGATCAGCGCCTGCGGCTGCAACTGCAGCGGCTCTTTGCACTGCACGCAAATCCGGCGCACCAACCGTTGCGCGCAGATCAAGTTCACCGACGTGGCCACCAGGAAAGGCTCGATGCCCATGTTCATGAGCCGGCTGATGGTCGAGGGCGCATCGTTGGTGTGCAGCGTGGAAAGAACCAAGTGGCCGGTCAGAGCGGCTTTCACCGCGATTTCCGCCGTTTCGAAGTCTCGAATTTCGCCCACCAGAATGATGTTCGGGTCTTGCCGCAAGAACGCGCGCAGCGCCGAGGCGAAGTTCAAACCGATCTGTTCCTTCATCTGCACCTGGTTGATGCCAGGCAGCTGGAATTCCACCGGATCTTCGGCGGTCATGATGTTCGTCTCGGGCGTGTTGAGCCGCGCCACCGAGGAATACAAAGTGTTCGTTTTTCCCGAACCGGTCGGCCCGGTGACCAGCACCATCCCGTAGGGTTTTAGAATTTGCCGCTCGAACTTGTGCAGCGACTCGGCCTCGAATCCGAGCTTGGTCATGTCCAGCCGCAGATTTTCCTTGTCCAAAAGCCGCAGAACGATCTTTTCGCCAAACAGCGTGGGGACCGTGGAAACGCGGAAGTCCAGTTCCTTCTTTTTGCCGTCTTTCAGATACTTGATCATGATGCGGCCGTCTTGCGGCAGCCGCTTTTCGCTGATGTCCAGCTTGGACATGATCTTGATGCGGCTGGTGATCGCGTCCTTCAGCTTCAAGGGCGGCGCCATCACGTTTTGCAGAATGCCGTCCACGCGGAACCGCACGCGGTACTCCTTTTCATACGGCTCCACGTGAATATCGCTCGCCCCGCGCTTCACCGCGTCGGTCAAAATCAAGTTGCAAAGCTTGATGATGGGAGCTTCCTCGGCCGCTCGTTCGAGCGACGCCAGGTCCATCTCCGATTCCTCGGCTGCCAGCTCGAGCGCGTCAGCGTCTTCGGCGGTAAGGTCTTTCATCACCTTATCCAGCTCTTCGACGCTCTCGACGGCTCCGTAGAACTTGCTGATCGCCTCGCTGATCGCCGTTTCCGACGCCACCACCGGCTCCACGTTGAAGCCGGTCATGAACTTGATATCGTCCATGGCGAACACGTTCGTCGGATCGGTCATCGCGATGGTCAGCGTGGAGCCCACCCGCGATAGCGGCACGATCTGGTAGCGGACCGCCGTTTCCTGCGGCACCAGCTTGATTACCGACGGATCCACTTCATAAAATTTCAGATTGATCGACGGAACGCCGTACTGGCGGGATAGCACCGCGGTGATGTCATCGTCGCTGACCAGCCCCATTTTGACCAAGCAGGTGCCCAAGCGGCCGCCATTCTTCTTCTGGTAGTCGAGCGCCTGCTTCAACTGATCGCCGGAGATCAGGCTGTCTTTGACTAAGATTTCGCCAAGCCGCGAGGACATAGGTGTCGGTCGACGGTACTAGAACCGTCCGATGTGGAAGCGTAGCATGCTGCCAAGTACGTCATTCAGGCCGCCTGCGGTCTTCGTAGTGAATCTGCTAACATCCGATGGGACGCAAAAATACCTGTCCAGCCGTACAGGGCTTTTTTCCGCCCCTGTCCCTCGGTACAGGCGCGCTTTGTGGCGCCGCGAATTGGCGGTGCTCACGCACTTCTCCTCTAAAACCTGAGCCCTCTTACAATTTCATCGGAAAGTTGCCGAGCGAACTTCACCAAATCGCGGGCATCGGTGCGGAAAACGTCATCGCCACAGCGGCGGGGAAATCTTTGACTTACTCGCGCGATGCCATAGCGGCAGCCGCGCGCATTCTGCTAAGATAGCGTTCTCGGGCGGTTAGCTCAGCGGTTAGAGCATCCGGTTTACACCCGGAAGGTCCAGCGTTCAAATCGCTGACCGCCCACCAGTGTGGGAATTTGCTGCACTTCGCGGGGGACGTAGTTCAGTTGGTTAGAACGCTGCCCTGTCACGGCAGAGGTCGCGGGTTCGAGTCCCGTCGTCCCCGCCATTCTTTTCAAGCACTTACGCAAAAAGAATGGCTGATCCGAAGAATTTCCTACCCGAAGTCCCACCGGAAGCGCTCTCTAAGACCCTTGTGTCCTGCTCTTCCCGAGTTTGATCGCTTCGAGATACTTGCCCTATGCTTCGATCTCCTTGTTGTTGACGGCGTGAATGTAGCGCGCCGTGGTGGCCGGCTTGGTGTGGCGAAGCATCGACTGAATCGTCGACAGTGGAATCTCGTTCCAAAAAACGTCGCCGAACTGCCGTAAGTTGTGCCACCCGAACCGGGACGATCGTTTTTCGCGATGACTCCGGTCGCCACCGCCGCAGAGCGAAGATAATCCTTCCCACAGCTTGATGCCGCCCGCGGGACACGCCCCTTTTCGCGGAATGACGCACAAATCCATGCCTTTGACGTGTCCGGCTCTGTCGATGAATTCGATCTCCCAACGGTTGCGTTGTCACGCGGCCCTGACGTCGCCGATGGCAGGATTGGCGCCCCACTGCTACGCCATGCAGAACAGCGCTAAGCGCAACGGCATGGCTGGCGCCCGCTTAGGCCAAGTGGACATCTGCGACGCGAACGGCAATTTCGTAAACACCTTTGTTGCCGCCGGTGGCCATCAGCTTTTGAAGCGCCAAACATTCACTTGCAGTTCTTCGTCGCGCACAGATTTTGGCTGAAGAACGGGATCACATGATTTTGAAACCGATCGGCGACCGCGCTGGTGTGAGTGCCGTGATAGATCGTAAAGCTGTTGGCGATGCCGTAGTCATCGAGGATTTGGTGCAGCTTATTCATGTCAAACCGTAAACCGTCCTGGTCACCCACATCGAGGGCAATCGCGCGATACTCGCGGAGGTTGCCGATGTACTGGTCGATGAAAGCCAGCGGAGCATTGGCGGTCCATTTCGCGACCACATCGGGTTGGGGCACTCCGTTTTTCGCTGGTAGATCTAAATAGAGTGGCGGATTTTTCGGATCGGGAGACCACGCAGCCGCGGAGGCGAGCTGCGCGCGCATGAAGAACGACAACCCCGCCGCTGCCGCAGGAGTTTTGGCCGATTCCAGCGCTTCCATGTCCTTCTGCATGGCTGGATTTGGTGGCCGGCCCGCCATCGGAGAAAGACAACAGGCGCTCATCACGTATAGGCTGCCGAATACGTCCGGATGCTTCATTCCGATGCGCACGGCGCCATATCCTCCCATTGAGTGGCCCACCAAGCCGCGGCTCTTGCGGTCAGGTATCGTTCGATAATGAGCATCGATATAGCTGACCACGTCATGGGAGATGAACCGCTCGAAATCGCCTGTGGTGACGGAACTCGAATACATCGAGCCGCCGTAAATCGTCTTCGAATCGGGCAGCACCACAATCATTTCCTTGGCGCCTTCGGCAAAGGCGCCCTCAATTGTCTGCGGAACGTGGATCTCGTGGGTCCACTGCTCCGCACCGATGGAATAACCATGCAGGGCATACACCACCGGATATCGCCGACGCTTGTCCTTCTTGTAGCTGGGCGGAAGGAATACGATCACATCGCGGTTGACAGCATCGCCTTCCAGGTTGCCTTCGAGCGCCTGACCGTGAATCGTAATGTGCTCTACAAATACAGGCTTAGCGCCCGGAACGACCGGTGGGACCTCCGTCTTCACCTGAGCGATGCCCATCTGAGCAGTCATGATCAGCACGATCGCCATGGCTGAAATTCTCCACGCCGTCAGACTCTTTTTGAAAACGCACTGAATCGCTTTCATCGGTTTCTCCCTCCGAAGCGTTGGTCACACGCAGTCCGTGGCTACGCCGCTTGTTCCACGGGAAAGCGATACCGGTCGCCATACGCGCAAACTCTCGATCATTCGCTTCCGCCAATCGGCCGTCACGATTCGTGCAACGCGGCTTCGCGCGATCTCGATCACGCGCGCTGCTCCGCGATGCGAATGAGAGCAGGCAATACATCGCCGAACGCAGACTCGTTTTGCGGCTGTCCGAAATCGAAGTATAGCCTTCTGTAAACAGAGTAGAGCCGATCGTAGGTGGCTTGTGCGGCAGGCTCCGGCTGAAAAACGATATGTGGCGGGCAAACTTGGGCCTGCGCTTCTTCGACCGTCCGGAAAGTGCCGGCGGCGAGAAATGCGAAAATGGCGGAGCCAAGGCTCGTCACTTTGCGGCTCGGCACGAGCACTGGGCGTCCCAGAATATTTGCGTAAACTTGGTTGAGGACACGATTGTTCTGGGGAACGCCGCCGGCATTGATCACCCGGTCGATGGTAATGCCGTGCTCGGCCATACGATCCAGGACGATCCGCGTGTGGAATGCGGTGCCTTCGATCGCCGCAAATAGCTCATCTTGGGGGGTGTGTTGGAGATTCCATCCCAGTGTTACGCCGCGCAGATTGGCGTTTACGAGAACGGTGCGGTCGCCATTGTCCCACGACAATCGCAATAAACCCGTCTGGCCGGCGCGGTAATTTTCAAGGCCATCGCTCAACGCAGCGACCGACGTACCGGCGCGACGGGCGATCGCCTCAAAAATATCGCCGGTGGCGGAAAGACCCGCTTCGATGCCGGTAAAGCCAGGGTGCACGCTTCCTTTCACCACGCCACATACGCCGGGGACCAGATTGGTTTCGCGGGAAATTCCGATGATGCACGTCGACGTGCCGATTACGTTGACGATGTCCTTTTCACGTGCTCCTGCGCCGATAGCATCCCAGTGCGCATCGAACGCACCCACCGGGACCGGTATGCCTGCGCGCAGCCCCAGTTTTCCCGCCCAGTGCGGCGACAGCAATCCAGCAATCTTGTCGGAGGCCTCGTAATTTCCCTGGAGTTTTGCGCGCACTCCGGCAAGCAGCGGGTCGACCTTCGTGAGGAATTCCTCGGAGGGAAGGCCGCCGAGATCGGGATGCCACAGCCACTTATGTCCCATGGCGCAGACACTGCGCTTCGCGCGGGACGGCTCAGTGACGCCACAGAGCGTGGCCGCCACCATGTCACAATGTTCGAACGCACTAGCGAACTGGTTGCGCTTGTCCGGGTTGTGCCTGAGCCAATGTAGCAGTTTCGAGAAGCCCCATTCCGAAGAATAGACGCCCCCGCACCAGTAGATCGCTTCCAAGCCCTCGCGGTGTGCCATCGCCGTTATCTCAGCGGCTTCGGCTTTGGCGCGATGGTCGCACCACAGGTAATACTCGCCGAGCGGCACCATGCCTGCTCCCACGGGAAGCACGGACGAGCCGGTTGTATCCAAGCCGAGCGCTTCGACCGCATCGGGCCCGACACGCGCTTCGCGAAGAGCTTGAATCGTGGCAGACGCAAGGGCGCGCATATGGTCGTCATGCGCTTGCGTGGCGTACTCGGGATCGTCACGCTTCCGATGCAGAGGATACTCGGCCACAGCGGTACCTAGCAGCCCGCGCTCGCTATCGACCAGCGAGACGCGAACATTCAAGGTGCCGAAATCGACGCCGGCAACAACCGTCATGAAAAAATGCTCCGACTCTAATTCGAGTGCAAATACATGTCCCAGCCGAGGTACCGAGTGGCTGCTTCATGGACCGCCGCAGCCACTGTGGAAAAATTTGCCGCGACGTGGTGCTCGAAGCCGTTTTCGCACACGTAATGGAGCAGTCGTTGCAGGTGGGGAATTTCTACCACCCCGGCGCCACCGAACGTTTCGAGTGGGTCGTCCGTGAACGCGCCACCGCCTACGTAACCACGCATTCGTCCACTGCGATCGTCGGTTGAAAAGCGGGCGAAGGTCATCGGCCCCGGACGCACTAGCCCCACGCATGTGCCATAGGTGTTCTCTTTGCCGACCGATCCCGCGATGATCGCCTGATAATCCATCTTCACATTCTTCAAAAAATGTTTCGGCAGGTTGCTGCAATGGAAGCAAACGGCTTTATTCGGATCCTCGCCATAGTTGTTATTCCAGTCAAGCAGGGCGCTGGGCGTTTCCGATGCCAGACGGAGCACATGCATGCTGAGCACTCCGCAAATATCCACCTCGCAAGCGCTCGAACTCAGGCTCTCGCTCATCATGCTCATCACCGTGCAGGGAACGACCCCCAAATTCTCTTCGATGGAAGTCCAACATTGGACGGCGCTGATGGCCACATCCGCCTGTTGCATCCATTCGTCGATTACCGCGCCTAGCTTCGCCATTTTGATCAGCGATCCCTGGGGTACATCGTTTGTGGAGACATATTTTTCGATCGAGCGCAGCTTCGCTTGCACGGCTTCATCGGCTTCCTTCTTCCGAGCGATCCGGCCGATCACCTCGGACAAGTCCAGCGTCTCAACGGAAATTCCCTGCGACTCCAAAATCTTTTCGCTGTAGCGAACGGTGTTGAACGCCGCCGGGCGGGCGCCGATGCTGCCGACGCGAAGATTCCTCACGCCCCGGACGATGCGACAAACTGCCGCGAACCACTCGAGATCCCGCCGCAACTCCGGCGCGCCGGGAGCCACCGTGTGAGAGGATGTGAGCGAATACGGAATCCCGTACTGCATCAGATTGTTGCAGGCGGACATTTTGCCGCAAAAGCTGTCGCGCCGGTGGGTGATCGTCATTTTCGCGGGAGTATCCGGCGTAGCTTGGACCAACACCGGAACTCCCAGCCGCGCCAGACGAAGAGTGTCCGCGATGGCGCGTTCATCGCCGAAATTCGGCAGCGTGACAATCACACCGTCGATCCGTTCAGCGTTGGCGCGGAATAGCTCGGCGCACCGCTTGGCTTCTTGGTGCGATTCGACCGCGCCGTATCTGCTCTCCTCCGGTGTCAGCGCCACCACGTCCATGCCGCACGCGCCCAGTGTTTCTATCATCTCCTTGCGCCCGGATTCCGCGAGGTGCCCTGGAAAGAATCCCCGGTTCCCCACGATAAGGCCCATGGTCATCTTCTTTTTGTCGTTCGCCATTGGTTTCCTCAGATAATCCTAGGATTCGAGCCCGATTTCTTCCGGGTGCGTTTCTAACAGTAGGCGGGCATCTGAAGAGCAGCGCGGTTGAAACGCGGCCATTCTCTGTGCGAGGGACTTTTCCATTCCCGTTAGTGCTTTCCCGCGGACTGTCCGTAGTAAGCATCACGCCCATGCTTACGCAGAAAATGTTTGTCTCGCAGTGCATTGGAGAGAGGACCCGCATTTTCGGACAGCTCGACCGTGTAGAATGCCATCCTCGCGACAGCCTCGAGAATAACCGCATTGTGTGCCGCGGTTGTTGCGTTCTTCCCCCAACAAAATGGACCGTGCCCGCGGACTAAAACTGCGGGAATCGACTCGGGATTGAGATGTTCGAACGTCCTACAAATCGCCACACCCGTATTGCGCTCGTAGTCCCGTTCGATTTCATCTTCTTCCAAATGATCGGTAACCGGTACGGCGCCGTGAAAGGAGTCCGCATGAGTGGTGCCGAGACAGGGAATCGGCTGGCCCGCCTGCGCCCAGGCAGTGGCAAACTCAGAATGGGTGTGGACGACGCCTCCGATCGACGGAAACCTCTGATACAGCACGAGGTGTGTGGCAAGGTCGGAAGAGGGTTTCAGTTTGCCCTCTACAACGGTCCCGTCGAGATCGGTAATCACCATATCCTCAGGCTTCAATTCGTCGTAAGAAACGCCACTGGGCTTTATTACGACATATCCGTCGTCCCGCGAAATCCCGCTGGCGTTGCCAAAGGTATAGAGAACCAATCCGCGGCGCACCACTTCGAGGTTGGCTTCGAGGACTTCCCGACGCAGATTGTCAAGCAGCATGGCAGTTGCCTTGTTTAACTATCGGGTGTCACTTTTGAAACAAAGTTTACTCAAAACCGGAGCTTGCTCAACTCCGCCCCGCACTCGCGATCGGAATTGCTCGCTGTCGCCCCCAGCGTCGCGATCCACACGCCATCCACGCTGGGCTGGATCGCCGGCCGCACGGAGAATGCTGTGCGATTGTTGTAATTCAGCGTCGAACTCGTAAGAATTTTCGTGGTTCTTCCGCGCCGCAATGCCTTCAAATTGCCTCGCGGCAGGCAAGATTTTGAAGACAGTCAAACACTTTGTCAACGACGCGCGTTGGGATTCATAATTTCGGATAAGCTCGTCTGACCCATGTGCGCCAAGTGATGAAATCCTCGTGCGCATCGTCAGGAATTTCGAGGCCGGTTGCGGGTTGGGGGAAAGCGAAGGCAGAAAAAAAATCCGAGCACGGACAGCAGACCGCCCCACCATACGCTCGCGTGCAGGTGATACAGCACGACGGGATGAGCCGGTGGATGTCCCAGTTCATAGAGGCCGGCACCCAGAATCAGCACGCCGTTGACCAGCAAGGACACCCCGATGAAAAACCAGATCGATATCGAGCCACCCGTTTTCATAGTCTCACCAGAAGTAAATGTTGAGCCCAATCAGTGCCACGCCGACAACCACGGCCCAGAACGCGGGCTTGTGAAACATCGAGGCTTGTGCCTCGTGGGGAATATCTGTCGCGCCGTAAACCAGCCCTGTCAGCTCGGTCAGCGGCTGGGCCTTCGTGAACAGGCTCACTACGATCGTCACCAGGACGCAGACACTCCAGGACCACAAAGCTCTGTACATATCTTCCGCCATTGTTTTCGCATGGCTTGAAAGCGCCACATATGACAGTGCAGCCGGATTGATCCTCACCCACGCCCACATCCCAATCGAGGACAAGGTCCCTACCAGCAGCCCCCAGAACCCTCCTGCGGGGGTGGCCCTCTTCCACAGCATTCCGAGAATCACAGTGCCGAAGAGCGGGGCGATGAAGAAGCTGAACAACGCCTGCACGTAATCCATAATGCTAAGAAAATGCATCGCGAAGTAGGCCGTCCCGATGCTGATCAGCACCCCGACAATTGTGGACCACCTGCCCATCAGCACGTAGTGTTTGTCCTCCGCATGCTTCTTGATGAGCGCGCGATAAACGTCGTAAGTCCACACCGTGGCAAAGGCGCTCACGTTTCCCGCCATCCCGGACATAAACCCGGCGACCAGTGCCGTGATGCCGAGTCCCAGCAAGCCGGGACCGCAATACCGCGCCAGCATCAGCGGCAGCACCTGGTTATAATTGTGCCCGCCTGCGGCCGTTACGCTCGCTCCCGTCAGTCCCGGGAGCACAGCCAGGCCGATCAGACCGGGTAAAATCACGATGAACGGCACCAGCATTTTGAAACCCGCGCCGATGATGGGAGCCATTTTCGCCGCGCGCAAATCCTTCGCCGCCAGCACGCGTTGCACCACCAGAAAATCCGTCGTCCAATAGCCAAACGAGATAACGAACCCCAGCCCGAACACGATGCCCGTCCAGTGAATCCCCATTGGGTTATCGCTGAACGACCCCAGAGTGCTCCATAAATGCGTGTACTGAATCGATGCGTTTTCTGCGATTCGCGCCTTTAGATTTTCCCACCCGCCCACTTCGATCAGCCCGAGGATTGGAATCAACAGCGCGCCTGCCCAGATCAGGAAAAACTGCAGAACTTCGTTGAAGATCGCCGAACGCAGCCCGCCCAGCGCAACATAGATGGCCACCGTGAGAGCCGATACCCAGATACTGAAGTGAATGCTCCACCCCAGCACCACGTTCATGGTTACCGCCATTGCGTACATGTTAATGCCGCTCATCAGCACGGTCATGAACGCAAATGAAATGGCCGAAAGCGCTCGGCTGGGTTCGCCGAACCGCAACTTCAGGTATCCCGGCACTGAATGTGTTTTGGAAATGTAGTAGAACGGCATCATTACCAGACCGAGAAACAGCATCGCTGGAATTGCGCCGATCCAATACCAATGCGTTGCCAAAATGCCGTATTCGTAGGCCGCTGCAGCCCAGCCCATCAACTCCAGTGCTCCGAGATTGGCGGAAAGAAAACTCAGTCCCGCCACCCAGGCCGTCATCTCCCTCCCAGCCATGAAAAAATCTTCGCCGGTGTTCGATCGTTCTTTTAGATAAAATCCGATCCCCAGCACCAGCACGAAGTAGAAAACGATGATTACCACGTCCACCGGCGCCAACCGCACCAGCCGCCCTGCCGCAACCCAAGCTAAAGCTGCCAGCATCGAATCACTCTCCTCAGTTTAGGGAAGTTCCCGCGCTCGCGCTCGTTTGCCGTTCCCGATCATCGTTCGCGATAATGGCCCGGGCAAATTTTTCGGATCGAAAAAATGTTTCGGTTCGCGCCCGGATACTAACATGCGCGGGCGTGGAAAGACGAAATCGCGCTACGCGGGGCAACGCTTCGAGTTGGCAATGCCGGATAGTGGGCGCGCCGGGGTGGAAATGATCGTCGCTCGGTAAAACAGCCGGAGGCATGCACGAGGGCACGCGCGCCGGAAACACGCCGGTCGAATCGCACCGCCCGGTTATCGCACCTATCGAGTGGAGAACCTGTATTCCGTCACCTGGTAATACAGCTGCCCGGGTTTCAATTCGGTCGTCGGGAAGTTGGGATGGTTGGGAGAATCCGGAAAATGCTGGGCCTCCAGGGCGAGGCCACCGCGATGAACGTACACTTTCTCACCCTTTCCCTTGATGGATCCGTCCAGAAAATTCCCGGTGTAGACTTGGATCCCCGGCTGAGTAGTCCAAATCGTAAGCACGCGTCCCGACGTTGGATCATATACCTCGGCGGCTTCCCCGAACTGCCCAGCGGGCTTATCCAACACCCAGTTATCGTCGTATCCCTTGGCGTTGTGCAGTTGCTGGTTGTTCTCGTCGATGCGCGCTCCAATTGCCGTCAACTTCCGGAAATCGAACGGCGTTCCTGCAACGGGCTCCAAAACTCCCGTTGGAATCAAATTGGCATTTACGGGGGTAAATCTTGAAGCGTCGATTTTCAGTTCATCGTGAAGGATGGTGCCGTTCCCTTGTCCGGAAAGGTTGAAATAGGAATGGTTGGTCAGGTTCACCACTGTATCCTTGTCAGTCGTTGCCGTATAGTCGATGCGCAGCTTGTTCCCGTTCAACGTGTACTTGACGATAGCTGTGAGCGTGCCGGGAAATCCCTGGTCGCCGTCCGGACTCACGTGCGTCAGCTCGATGCCATCGGCGATCATCTTGGCCTTCCAAACCACCTTGTCGAATCCTCGAGTGCCGCCGTGAAGCGTATTCTCGCCGTCGTTCTTGGGCAGCGTGTATGTGTGGCCATCGAGCTTGAATTCCCCGTGGGCAATACGGTTGGCATAGCGTCCAATGAGCGCGCCAAAATAAGGGCTTGGATTCGCGACGTACTTATCCACTGAGTCAAAGCCCAGGACAACGTCCGCAAGCTGGCCTTTGCGGTCGGGGACCTTGAGCGATTGGATGATGCCCCCGTACGTGATAATCCGCGCCTGGATGGTCCCATCCCCGAGCGTGTAGATGTCGACCGGCGTTCCATCCGCCAACTTGCCGAAAGGCTGCCTGTTCACGTGTGTTTGCGCCTCCAGATTCAACGGCAGCATTCCCAGAAACAGAACAACTGCAAGGCTTGCTCGCGCTTTTATCCGATGCATTCTTATGCCTTTCCGTCCATTTTAATCTGCGTTCTAGCGCCCGAAGTCGGCAGCCTAAAGCGGGCGTGGCCCTACGATGCGTTCCGAGCCACAGCCCGGGTCCACGAATGCTCCAGCGCGACCTTGCAACCGTTCATCATTGTAGCGACGGTGTCAACAGGGCCGGCTCACGTCGGCAACAGGCACGCTCACCCCGTATCAACACTGCACCGGCGATCTGCCCAATGCAAAATGGCTGAAGTTCGTCTAGAATCCCCAACGAATATGTCGCTACACCTCGGTACTTCTCGGCAGGCTAGTTTTTCAAGGCGCGGTTGCGCGACACAACTCAACGATTTGCCGCTGAAAATCAGCATGGAGAGCGACGATGCCTTTACAACCGCTGGTGAACCGGCAGTGACATCACTCCCTTCTAACCGCGAGCTCACCGCGAAGCACTGGAATTCAGTCTCGTCCGCACAACGCTCGGCCGTTCCTCGTTCTTTCGTGATGCGATTCAAATTCCCTAGTCGAGACTTCTCGTGTCTGAAACTGGCGCTCCTCGCCTTCGCTATGATCGCCATAGCCACCGGTGCATCTGTCGTTGCGGCGCAAAGCGTCCAATTGTCCGTTGATGTTTCAAAGCCTGGCGCCACGATTAGCCGCAACCTTTTCGGTCAGTTCGCCGAGCATCTTGGACACGGCGTTTACGGCGGCATCTGGGTGGGCCCCGATTCCACAATTCCGAATACACGCGGGATTCGCAACGACGTTGTTGCCGCGCTCAAGCTGCTGAAGGTGCCGGATGTCCGCTGGCCGGGGGGCTGCTTCGCTGACGAATACCACTGGCGCGACGGCATCGGCCCTCAGCGCGTGGTAACGCTCAATCCCAACTGGGGCGGCGTCATCGAACCGAACACTTTTGGAACACATGAATTCCAGGACTTCCTCAACCAGATTGGGTCGCGGGCCTACGTCTCAATCAACGTTGGCTCCGGCACTCCGCGGGAAGCGGAGGAATGGCTGGAATACATGACCGCCGCGCAGCCCACCACGTTGGTCCACGAACGCGCTGCCAACGGTCATCCCCAACCCTACCAGGTCGGCTTCGTCGGTATTGGTAACGAAAGTTGGGGTTGCGGTGGCGACATGACCCCCGACTACTATCTGAGCCAACTCAAGATCTACAGCCACTTCGTCCGAAACTTCAATCCGGAGCAGCAGGGCAATCGGCACATGCTGAAGATCGCCGTTGGTCCCGGAGGTGGCGGCCCGCAGTGGGACCAATGGACCGAGACCATTATGAAGGCTTACCAGAATGCGCCGATGAGTGACGGCATCGATGGCCTCTCCATGCACTCTTACACATTCGGGGGCCATTGGCCGCCTTCCTACGCGTCCGTCGGATTCGGCGAGAACGAATACGCCCAGATATTGAAGAGCACGCTCGAGATGAACGATCTGATCGACGAGCATTCCGCCATCATGGACAAGTACGATCCGCAAAAGAAAGTGGCGCTGGTCGTAGATGAATGGGGAGCCTGGTACAAGCCGTTGCCCGGCACGAATCCAGCCTTCCTCGTCCAGCAGAATAGCCTCCGCGACGCCATCCTCGCAGCCCTCAATCTGAATATTTTCGCTCGTCATGCGGACCGCGTGCGCATGGCCAATATCGCCCAGATGATCAACGTTCTCCAGTCCATGATCATGACCGACCAGGACAAGATGGTCCTGACGCCCACCTACTACGTGTACAAAATGTACGTGCCGTTTCATGACGCCGTTTTTCTGCCGGTCACTTACGACGCTGGTACCTATCGGCACGGTGACATCACCCTGCCGCGCATGGATGCCATCGCAGCGAAGGATGCGACAGGCACACTGTGGTTGGAAATTACCAATATCGACCCCGATCGCCCCGTCGAAGTCGGCATCAGCCTCGTCGGCGGCGAGGCTAAATCTGTTGCGGGAGAGACCCTCACCGCGCCGAAGGTTGACAGCGTGAATACCTTCGACGCGCCCAATACGGTCGTGCCAAAACCCATCTCCGCCAGGGTCGAGAGCGGACAGTTAGCTCTGAAGTTGCCGCCTAAATCGGTAACCGTGATCTCCGTCCAGCAATAAACGAATAAAGAACGAGAGACGCAGTGACCGTCTACAAAACTGCACACAGCGGTGTAGCGGCAAAACCGGAAAAGACGCGTCAATGATTGAAAAGAATGGCCGGGGCGAGTGGATTTGAACCACCGACCTCCTGGCGCCGAGGCAACGGACGGCCGTCTGGGCTTAAAGCAACGGAGTGGCCACGGTGCTGGATCCTCTCTTCGCCTAGTCCCGGCCCGACACTCAATACTTGCACAGTCCGAACCAATGGCTACAACTACCGAGGTCGATTGAAAGGCTATCAAGCACTTGAGGGAATGGCATCCCCCAAAATGGCGAATTTGTAGGGCCTTCGTGCCGTAGCGGCTGCTCTTCCGAATGCTGCCGATAGCCGGAAAGCGCTCGCGCTTCACTTCAATTTCCACACGCGGCTGATTCGCGCGTTCTTCTAAGCGGCGCGTGTTTGCGTTGCGCTCCCCCATTTTTCTGCGCTTTTGGGGTAAAAAACCGAGCGCCGTAGAATCATTTCTGTGGTACCCATAACTCATGAAGCGGAATAAACGCTCGTCCGGCCAGTCAGCTAAATCCTCACGCCGATCCTCCAAGATCTTTCATGCCATCTAAGTACCCCCCCCGCTTTCCGAACTGATGACGCGGTGGGAGACGTCTCTATACGAATGCGTCAGTGCGACTCTCGACCTGGCATTCAACCTCCTCACGCTGGCCGTATTGAGCCATGGTTTGACCAGGCTAGGAGGCCTCCAGAGCGTCATCCATCTCCGCGACCTCGCCCACGAGCAGACTTCGTCCGCGACACTGTCGGCTCGTGATCGGAGGGAATTGCGTAGAAGGATTGTCCTATTGTCGGCAAGGCTTCGGTTGCTCGGCGAAGAAAGCATCATCTCCATCCCTCGGGTCCGCCCACCCCGACCTGTGAGCCAGACTCATTGACTAGCGCCAACTTCTTTTCAGCGGCCAATCGGACTTTTGTTGTGGCCTCAGCCATACCCCGCTGTTAGCTCTCAAGGTGCAAAAGCACGCGCCGAACATGTAGAATTCCACGTTGCTAATTCATTCGCATGTCCGCCGATCCACGCGTGCTGGAAAAACTTCTCGCGGGCGCAATCTTCCCGGCCATCTGCTGGCGTTAGTGATTTTTGTCGCTGCCGCCGCGGCGCCGGCGCCCGCGCAAAGAAAGCAGCCATCGTCCCCAACCTTTTACAAGGACGTTCTTCCCATCCTCCAGCAACATTGCCAGGCTTGCCATCGCGTGGATGAGATCGCTCCGATGCCGCTGGTCACCTACCAGCAGGCTCGGCGCTTCGCGCCGCTGATCAAACAATACGTGACGCAACGGGTGATGCCGCCGTGGTTCGCCGATCCATGCTGCGGCCACTTTTCAGACGATCCTTCCCTTTCGGCGCGCCAAATCGCCGCCATCGCCGCGTGGGTGGATTCAGGCACGCCCGCCGGAAATCGTCGCGATGCGCCACCGCCGCGCAAATGGGCCCAGGGCTGGATCATCGCCAAGCCTGACGACGTGGTGAAGATGCCGGTGCCAGTCTCGATTCCAGCCACCGGCGACGTGCAATACACCTATGAAATCGTTCCCACCCATTTCAAGCATGACGAATGGGTGCAAATGTGCGAAATCCGGCCAACGAGCCGCGCCAACATTCACCATGCCGTCGTCTACGTTCGGCCGCCCAATTCGAACTGGCTGCGGCACGCGCCCATGGGCGTTCCCTTCACAGCCTCGATGATGAACGACGCACAAGACCGGCGCGACGCGCAGTGGACCGATAGCTCCGTCCTGCTGGTCTACGCTCCCGGCAGCTCGCCAGACGAGTTACCCGCTGGAATGGCCAAATTCATTCCCGCCGGGTCGGACCTTGTGTTTCAAATGCACTACATCACCAAGGGCCATCCCGCGAAAGACCAAACCAGCGTCGGGCTGGTCTTCGCCAAGAGTCCGCCCAAGCAACGCGTTTTGACCTTGCAGCTCACCAACGACTGGTTCCTCATTCCGCCCGGAGATCCCGCTTATCGCGCCGAAGTTCACGGAACCATTCCCAACGACTGCACCCTGCTGAGCTTCTTCCCGCACATGCATCTGCGCGGCAAGGAGTTCGATTACAACATCGTTCATTCCAACGGCACCGTGGAGCATCTGCTGCGCGTGCACTACAATTTTTACTGGCAGCTCAGCTACCGGCTGGCTCAGCCGCGCTTTCTGAAAGCAGGCACCGAGCTGCAGGCGGTGGGTTGGTTCGATAACTCCAAAAACAATCCGCACAATCCCGATCCCACAGTGGCTGTTCGCTGGGGAGATCAAACCTACGATGAAATGATGGTGGGATTCTTCGACGTCGCCGTCCCAGCGAACGTCGATAAGCAGCACTTCTTCGTCCGCCATCCTCGCACGCCCGCACAGCAATGACGCGCCGCCGCGTGCGCCGAGAGCAACCCTCTTGATTAGCGTAAAGGCGTGGCTGCTCGCCTCGGGAGCCGATCGCTCCGGCGGTTAGACGGTTTCCTCAACGGGCACTACGGATTGGCACATTTCTGCTTGCCGGCGCCAGAACTGCACGCTGGAATTATCACGGCGGTTGTATGCGTCGATGGCGAAACGCAGACACCGGGCAGCGTCGATGTTCTGTCTCTTCTGTGCCAGGTGTAATCGGTCCCAAAGCTGTTGTAGTGTAGGTATGGTTGGCCTCCAGCCGGCAATATTTCATTCCAGGGGACAACCCGCCATGATCGGCGTCACTTGGCGGATGTGACGAAGGCCCAAGGATTTTGTGCCACGTATCACTGCATCCCGGAGAGATCAGCTGATAGCCGCCGCGAAGTTCGTTTGGAAACCGTCCCTCACCCGGGCGTGACGATGATGACGGGCCACGCAGTCCCCTTCGGCTAATCTAAGCAGCAGGAGGCAGCATGAGAGTCAACCTTCGTCGCGTCTGTGCCTTGGCTATCCTTGCCGTTACCATGCCGCTTGTCGCTTTGTCCCAAGGGCCAATCAAATCGCTCGTGCTTTCCGGATATAAAGGCAGCGTGCCAGTGAAGCAAATCGATGGAAAAGACTATGTTGAAATCGACGCCTTGGCACAACTGGGGAACGGGTCGGTGAGCTTCAACGGAGAGCAAGTCACGTTGACGCTGCCCGCGCCGAGTGCGCAAGCCGCGGAAACCGAAAAGCAGGCGTCCGACGAGAATTTTTCAAGAGGCTTTCTGCGCGCCTGGATCGAAGAGATGGGCACGATTCGCGAGTGGCACACAGCGCTAGAGACTGCCGTCAGAAGCCAAACTCCGATTCGGCTGAGCCGGCTGGGATCGTACCAGTCTCAGGCAGCGACGAGCTTGCAGCTCGTTCAGGTCGCTGCCACCACCAAAGCGGATCGCAGGGCCGCGCCGCTCGTCTCGGACGAATATCAGAAAATGAAGCAGTTAAACGATGCCTACCTTTCGCAGGCGGCCAGCGTAAGCTACATCAATCCCGATTCGCTAACGGATGATCCTCTCAATCAAAGCCTGAATCGATGTGGCCAAGCGCTTGAGTCCATGGCCGCCAGCGGCCAGTTTTCGGACACGAGTGCCTGCCGGTAGCCGCAAAGCGCCGCGCGAGAGGTCCTTGTCGTTCTGAGGCAGCAATGCGACCAAGAATCGCCGGTCGCTTTCCGCAGTGCGCCAATGCAACGCTCACGCGCCATTCACCGAAACCAAAATAGCCGGGCACCTCATGTGGAGTGCGGCAGACTAACCTGCCCTAGCGCAAAGGGCCAAGGTGGCCTGCCGCCGCTGTTCCGCAGCAAACCTCGCAAGTGCGCTCGGCGCGTACAGCGCAACAGCGGACAGCACGATGCTTTACGAAGTCGCGCGCAACTGCTTTTCCGCCGCATGCATCGCTTCGTAGATTTGATCGAATGACTCGATGGCGAAGAGCTTCTTCTGCAGGTGGTCCACCACCACTGGAGTGGCCAGAACGTCGTCCAGCTGAAAGTCAGCGATCTCGCAGCCACCGTTCAGCACGTTGGTGCACTCGCCTTGCGAGCTGATCACGCCGCTGCCGTAAACTTTCACTTCCCCGCCCTGGCGGATCAGCCCGAATTCCACGGTGTACCAGAAAAGCCGCCCGACGCGTTCCAGCAGATCGTGGTCTTTCAGCGCCGCGCAAACCGCGCCGTAGTGCTCCAAGAAATCAGCGAACACTTTGTGCGCGTGCATCGGCACGTGTCCGAACACGTCGTGGAAGATGTCCGGCTCGGGAGTGTAATCCAGAGAATCCCGCGAACGAATCCGCGTGGTGGTGGGAAACATGCGCGCGGCCAGCATCTCGAAAAATGCTTCGCCGGGAAGAAATCCGCTCACGGGCGTGGCGCTCCAGCCGGTTCTTGGCTTCAGCCGCGCGGAAATATGGGCAAGATTCGGCAGGCGGTCGTCTTCGAGTCCGATGATGGAAAACCCTTCAAGATATTCCCGGCAAGCCGCCGCTTCGATTTGCGGACGCCGCCGGCGCGCCAGTTCCGCCCAAATCTCGTGCTCTTCGGGCGTGTACTCCCGATACGTCTGCTCGATCAGGTACGGCGCTGAAGCGCTCAGTTGCATCGTTCACATCCTGTCGCTCACGTACGCGGCCGGGGCGTTCAGAATCAGAGATTCAGATCGTCGTAACGGCCGGCGCTCGTAGTTTCGGCCTTGCGCGCCAGCCGCGACGAAATTCGCTGCGCCGCCGCGGAATCTTCCCAGCGGCCGGGAATCGCCAGCCCGCATGCGGCGCAGTAGCCATTGCGCAACTTGTTCTCCTGCACGTCGTGCCACGAACGCCGGATCAGCAACGCCTTGCACGACGGGCAAAACGTGTGCGCGCCGCCGCTGTAAATGTTTCCTTCGTAGACGTAATGCAGACCCGCTTCCAGCGCCGCCGTGCGCGCCGCGTGCAGCGTTGCTGGAGGCGTGCGCGGCTTGTCACGCAGCTTGAAGTCGGGATGAAACGCGGTGAAGTGCAGCGGCACATCCGGCCCGAGATGTTCCAGCACCCAATCGGCCAACTCGCGCGTTTCCGCGGGCGCGTCATTGAGCGTCGGAATAATCAGGTTGGTGATTTCGAACCAAACGTTCGTTTCGTTCTTGAGCCGCTCGAGCGTTTCGAGCACCGGCTTTAGGTGCGTCAGCGTCACGCGCCCGTAGAAATTCTCGGTGAATGCTTTCAGGTCGATATTGGCCGCGTCGATGTGATCGTAGATATCGTGAAACGCTTCGCTGGTGACGTAGCCATTCGAAACCATTACCGTCTTCAGGCCATATTCTTTCGCCGCCTGGCAAATGTCGATCACGTACTCGCCCCAAATCGTCGGCTCGTTGTAGGTGAACGCAATTGAAGGACACCCGTTGCGAATCGCCAGCAGCACCACATCCTCGGGAGGAATATGCGAGGAGCCCACCTGATCGGCGCGCGATTTCGAAATATCCCAGTTCTGGCAAAAAAAGCAGCCCATGTTGCATCCCGCGGTGCCCATGGAAAACACGCGTGTTCCGGGAAGGAAATGATTCAGCGGTTTCTTCTCGATGGGATCGATCTGCAAAGCGGCAGGATGCGCGTAGCCCAGGCTGTACAGCTTTCCGCCGTTGTTCGCGCGGATAAAACAGAACCCCGCCTGCCCCTCTCCAATATGGCAATGCCGCGGGCAAAGGTAGCAATGCACCTTTGCGTTCGGCTCGGCTTCCCACCAGCGGGCTTCGTGCAACTCCGAGCCACGAAGCCGCTTTTGCGGCCCCGATTCATTGCCACCGTTCTTTTGCGGAATTCTAGGTTCATCCATACATCCACCGCTTTATCTCATTATACCTCTGCCCGCTTCCGTGATCCCCGCTCCGCGGTAATGCGTTTCATCCCTGCACTACCGCGCGACACTCCCATTTTCCACGCATCCTATCGAGGGGAGACAACTTCTCATGGACCGTCGGATCATCCTCGTCAATCCCGCTCGTAAGAAAGATGTCGGATTCAGTTTCATCGTTCCCCGCTGGCTCGTCGTTTTGGCTCAAGCGACTCCGCGCAAATTTGGTGATCCCATTCTCGTGGATGAGACCATCCAAGCCTTCGACCCGCGCACCGTGCGTCCCGGAGACATCGTCGGCGTCGGCATCACCACCCTGAATTGCCTTCCCGGCTACGCCGCCGTCCGCGAAGCAAAGCGCCGCGGCGCCACCGTGATCGTCGGCGGCATCCACGCCACCATCCTGCCTGACGAAGCTCTGGAAATGGGAGCCGACTCGGTGGTAACCGGCGGCGGCGACGTGATCTGGCAAACAGTTGTGGAAGACGCGCTCACCGGCAAACTGCGCAAGCGCTACGACGGCGGCAAAGTTCCCGGCGAACTTCTCAGTCCCGGCCGCTGGGACCTGCTCGATACGCGCCGCTATATGTGCCCCTCCGTGCAAACCACCGCCGGGTGCCCTGAAAATTGCAGCTTTTGCAGCGTCTGGGTTACCGAAGGCAGGCTGCCGCGCCAGCGTCCCACCGACAGAATCATCGCCGAAGTGAACGAACTCTCCCGCATCGGCTTTCGCGTCGTCATTCTTGCCGACGATAATTTTAATCCGGCCACCAAGGGCCGCATCGCGCGCGAAACAAGCCCCTCGGTTCGCCGCATGCTCGAACGCAACCGCGAAGAGCGCTTGCAGTTTTTCGCCGATTACGACAAGGGCATTCCCAACAAGCCCTTCGCCTTCACGCAAATGACTTCCGAAATCGTCAGCGACCCTGAATATCTGAAAGCCGCCCACGATCGAGTGCGCGTCACCGCCGCGCTGATCGGCGTCGAGTCCTTCACCGAAGAGGGGCTGAAGAACGTCCGCAAAACGTGGAACAAAAAGGGCGAAGAGATGCTCGGCGTGATCCGCACCATTGAAGCGGCGGGAATCAGCGTGCTCGCTTCCGTGATGTTCGGCCTGCCCAGCGACACTCCCGAAACCGCGCGCACCATGCGCGATTTCGTGCAGCGCTCCGGGGCTACAGCCGCGCAATTCCCTCTATACAGCCCGTTCCTCGGCACCGTGGACACCACCGAGATGCTTCGCGACCGCGCCAATCGCGCGCTGGCGGCATCCGAAACCAACGGCGGCTCCGCCGTGCCCCGTCCAAAGCACGCCATCAAAATCGTGGGCGGCCCGGATTACCGCTTCTGGCTGGACGCAAAACTTCCGCGCGTGGTCACCAAGCATCCCACCATGACCGACCGCGAAATTCTTCATGAAATCGGCGAAAGCTGGGCCAGCTTCTATTCCGTTCGCGCTACCGTCTCCCGCGCGTGGCGAAAGAAAAACTGGACGCTCCGGCAAAAGATCTGCTTTTTTCTGTTCGAGCAGGGATTCCGGAAGCTCTACGGCGGTTACGGCATCTCAGCGGACAGCGTCTCGGACAAAAAAATGTCGCAGCTTGCGCATTCGTCGTTGAAAATTGCCATCGGCGCTTACAATCTTTTCTTCCGCAAGCCGCCTCGCGACTTGCCGCGCAACTCCGTTCAGCCGACGAATCTCGCTCCGCCTCCTCCCGCTCCGCCGCAACAAGGTGCGGGCGCGAGCATCGCCGCACAATAGCGACGCATCGCAATGCGCCGCTCCGTGTGCCGGCGCGTGACACGCTATGTGTAGCGCAGCCACCGCAGCAGCTCCGGCAAATTGGGACGCTTGCCGTACATCAATACACCCACGCGATACACGCGCGCCGAGACCCACACCACTCCGACGATCGCGGCGATCAGCAGCGCAATCGAAAGCGCGATTTGCCAGAACGGCGGAGTCTGCACGGAAATGCGCAGCGTCATCAAAATCGGCGCAAACAGAGGAATCTCCGAAAGCACGATCGAGGCATGTGAGGACGGATCGGAAAGCACCACTCCAAAAATCACCACGCTGAAGACCAGCGGCAAGGTGGCCGGCCATTGCAGTTGCTGCGCGTCCTGTTCGTTGGAACACGCCGAACCGATGGCCGCGTAGAACGACGCGTACATAAAATATCCGAGCACGAAAAAGATCAGCGCGTAAATCAGCAGCGACACCGGAACGTGCACTCCGGAAATCGGCACGCCGCTTATGGCGCTCAGAAACGCGCCGTAGGTGAACACAAGCGCCAGCGCCGCCATCCAAATCAGGAATTGCGTGAACGCGACTCCGGCCACGCCCAGAATTTTCCCCGCCAATAATTGAAAGGGCCGCACCGTCGAAATCAAGGATTCCATGGTGCGGGTGGTCTTTTCTTCCAGGACGGAGCGCATGGTGATGATGCCGTACATCAGCAGCGCGACGTACAGCAGCATCACCAGCGCAATGGAAATTCCCACCGTCTGGCCGCGTTCGAGCGCTTCGCCGGTGCGCGAGATTTTGATCAGCTTCAAGTCGGCGGCCTGGAAAATGTCGCCGGCGTTTGCAAGGCGGATGCCACGCGCCTGCAGCCGGGCCATAATGAGCGCCTGGTTCAGTGCGGCAGTGAGCGGCGTGATCAGCCTCAAATTATCGGGGTTCCGGGTATGCAGCTCGATGGGCCCGTCCAACTCGGCGGGAACTACCAGGTAGCCATCGAGCGTGCCGGAATTCACCTGGTCGCGCAAATCGTCTTCTGCAGCGTTGAGCGACGCGGGACGGCTCACCGTCTGCACCACGTTGAATTCCGGGTCGCCATTGGCCAGCTTCGCGTTCATGCTGCTGCGGATCGACGGCGCCAGTTCGCCGGATTCGTCCACAATACCCAACCGGAACGTTTGCGTGAGCTGCCGCGCGTTCAGAAAAGCGCTCATGAACGCGAAGCCGGCTCCCAGCAGCGGCACCACGATGGTGCCGATCACAAAGCCCTTGGTCTTCACCCGCGTCAGGTACTCGCGCTTGACGATCAGCCAGATCTTACGCATGGGCGGTGGTCCTCTCGATGAAGATGTCGTTCAGCGAAGGTTCCAGCAGTTCGAAGCGGTTGATTTGCGCGCCGCATTCGATGGCCGCTTTCAGCAGCGCCTGCGCGTCCGCTCCCGGCTTGAGCTTCACCTCGGCGCCAGTGCCGAAGCGGTTCACGCCGGCCACCGAGGGATGGGACAAAAATCCGTCCGGCCCGGTAAATTCGATGTGCACGGTGTTTTTCCCGTAGGATTGCTTGATGGCGCGCAACTCGCCATCGAGCACGCATTTCCCGCGGTTGATCAGGCAGATCGACTCGCACATTTTCTCCACCTGCTCCATGCGGTGCGTCGAGAGCACGACCGTCGAGCCCTGATCGCGCAGCTCCAGCATGATGTCTTTCACAACCGCCGCATTGACGGGATCGAGGCCCGAAAATGGCTCGTCGAGAATTACCAGCGGCGGGCGGTGCAACACGGCGGTGATGAACTGCACCTTTTGCTGCATGCCCTTCGAGAGGTCGATTACTTTTTTATCCGCCCATTCGCTCAGCTCGAATCGCGCGAGCCACTCGCCGGCACGCTTCCCTGCTTCCGCTTCGGAAAGGCCGTGCAGCGCCGCCATATAAATGATTACGTCGCGCACCTTCATGCGCGGATAGAGCCCGCGCTCTTCGGGCAGGTAGCCAATCAGATCGCGGGTGCGTTCGCTGACGGGCTGGTCGAGCACGCGAATCGCTCCCGAATCCGGCATCAGAATGCTCATCACCATGCGGATCGTGGTGGTTTTGCCTGCGCCGTTGGGACCGAGCAGCCCCACAATCGCGCCCTGCCGGATGTTGAGGCTAACGGCGTCAACCGCCGTCACCGTGTCGTACGCCTTGGTTACGCTATCAAGTTCAATCGCGTTCACCGCCCCGCCTTTCTCGCCGCGCCTGATGAGTCCCTCTGGTAGCTGAAAGCTTCAGCGGCTAAACCCGTGTTGATATGGCGGCGCATGCGGCACGGTTGAAACCGTGCCCTGACGAAAACCAGCGTTCTCGCACGAGCGTCCCTGCTTGTCTCTACGCACGATGCGCTGAAAAGATTTCGCCCGCCGTATTTCCCCAACTGTGTAGTACAAATAAATCCGCGCGTCAAGCGTTTGTTCTTTTGCGGGCTGGCCGGGGGACGTGCGGCCCATAGTGGATTCGCCGCCGGTTTCCGCGTGGCGAAGAAACAACGAAGATTTGGTCAGCACAGGGCGAACGATCCGTGATACAAAAAGCGCGCGAAATGGCAGCGTAAACGGTCGCGAACAGCCTTGGAGGCGCACTTTGCGGACAGAAAAGCGATCGCGGGGCGCGATTCGGGTGCGGCGCGCATGGGAGGCGTATCTGGAGTTGAGCAGCACGGCGGAGTTGATCGAGCGGAGGCTGTGGACGACGCTGGGCGTCTTCGGCCTGACACGAGAAGAATTCCGGCTGATGCTGATCCCCTATCGCGACGGGCCGCTAACGGTGACGGAGGCGGCGGAGAAGGTGGGGCGCGTCCGACAAAATCTGCATGAAACGATTCGGCGCGTAAAAGAGTTTGGCTGGGTGCGCGACGAATCGTCCAGAGTTGCGCCCGTGGAGATACGGGAGACGCGGCTACCGAAGGCAAGGCGAGGACAGCCGAGGCAAGGGCGGAGGGTGAGCCGCGTCAGCTTAACGCCGGAAGGCGAAAGGCTGATTGCAAACGTGCTGCCGAGACAAGAACAGATTGTGAAGTCGCTGATGCACGCGCTCAACACCAAAGAGATGAATACGCTGACGCGGATATGCCAGAAGCTGCGCACGTCGGAATTGTTTCCGTTTTGGACTGAGATGGCGCGGCAGGGAGAGGAATTTGGGGAGAGCGCGGAAGCCGAGCAATTTGAGGATTAGCGCGTTTGATTGCGAGCGGTTAGGAAGTGAAGATAGCGCTGCGGCCTTTCGCGCGGCGGCGTTTTGAATTGAAAACTTCGCGCGGGTGGAACAGCGCGAAAGGTAACGCGCTCAAGCGCGTGTCAATATCGCGAGCGCCGGCGTCGGTTGCGTCAGGGGTTCTGACCACTATAGATCTCGTTTCACAAATCGGAGAACAGTCGCGCGACGTCGACCGACTGTCTCTTCTGAAACGAGGTGGTTGCATCTGAGCCGCCGTCTTGCATTAGGCTCTCATGTTCGCGTCTCAGCTCGTCAGCGGAGTCGTTCGCCGCGTTCCAAGCCTCGTCAATTTGATCTTGTATTTGAGGAACCACACCGTCAAGGTCCGCAAGGGCTGCGGCCAAGTTGTTCATGCGCTGCGACTCGCTGTGATAGATGTCGGGCTCCGAGAAAATGGGTGAGCCGGAGCTCTCATGCAAAATAAGGGAACAGAGATTTTCGATTTTTCTCTGGAAGTTTTCCGGAAACCCTGCTTGGCGTAGGACGCGCTGGTCGGATCGGGAAATAACCCCGACGATTCTCGCCCATTCCTTTATTGCGACCTCGTCGGGCCTCTTGCCAGGGGCGTCGGCAACCGCCTCTTGATATCGGTCATCGGCGGCACGTAGTGTGAGGGACATATTGGGCATTGGCGGCGGGGGTACGAGCGTCATCGTCGACTGCAAAAATTCGTCGAGGACGAAGCCAAATATGGGCTTATTAAGCGTGTCGATCCTGGATTTTGCTTCCACACAGCACGTATTTATGATGTCCGCTAAGTACGGCTGAACATCGGTTACTTCTTGGCTAGACTGCATTGCTGTACGCACAGCTCGTAGGATCGAGTAAAGGTCGATCTGGCTGTCCGCGTTTCGGATGAGGTCGACGAGACGCTTCCTAACTGTTGCCCAGCTTCGGGGTCCTGTCATAAGAGGAAATCGCCTTTCACCCTTTGCGCCGCCTGCGACGGAGATAGACAGCTCCAGTCCAGTGAGCGAACAGCTTTCCAGAAAGAGCGCCCCCCGGCTCTCATCTCTCTCTAGTTCTTGGATCACCAGATCGCGATAGCTCGGGTGAATCCATTCGATTCCGCGGCCGGTTTGCTCCACGAAAGTCCCGTCCAGAATTTCGATCTCCTCGGCCACAGGGCGGCGCACTTCGCAGAAACGGCGGAACGACTCCTCGACTTCGCCTTTGGTTGGCATTCGCCCGCAATCGAGCAGTGCTATCAGTAGCCATTTCTGTGAATCGTCTAGCTTCGAGAACGCCCTCTGCATTCTGTCAGTAGGATGATCTATGGCTGCCCTTATCGCCTCGATTTGTTCTATTTCCGGGAGCCCGGGCCTTGCGGAGATTTCCCTCAGGCCTTCCGAGACAAATCGGCGAATGCGTTCTGGTGTGAAGTGTGGGTTCTCGATTATCGCAACTGCGTTCTTTCGCACCGTGAACTTGCCAGTCTCCTCCAGGTTCGCGGAGCGCGCGTGCCGGTACAGAATCAGAGCGCGTTCGTCGATTGTGAGCTTCCCTGCGCTCACAAGGACTTCTGCTGGTGCGGGAAATCGGGCTGCAGGCACCTGAAGGCCCATCTCTTGCAACGCGATTTGTAAAATGTGGGTCCTCGTGGTCCAGACCAGCCAGTGGCGGCGGTCCAGCATCGGCAATATCTTATGCATCTGGCGGCCCCACACGCCTCCGCGCGCAGTCTCGTATTCAGTGGTCCCGAACGCATCGTCTGCTATGAAAACCTGACTGCGGCCGGGTGCATACGCATCGAAAAAATCCTTCGGATCGTCGCAGTCCACGGCCTCCCACTTCTCGGTGAGCTTCACTGCCGCTATCATCCAGGCGATCGCCGTTTTGCCCATCTCCGGCGGGCCCTCTAGGACGACGAAGTTGTGCTTCGCAAGAATGTTCCAGGCTTGCTGGTAGGCCGAGGTCGGCACGAATACGCTTGTCAGGGCCTGCGCTTCTCTAATTACTGCTGCGCTCCGCTGTAAAGCGCCGTTGCGTACCACCCGTTCGAGAAGTTCGGTTAAATTCCGCAAACTCAGAACCTGTGGAAATGCTCGCGCGACGGACACATTCGTATCCAGAAGGTTGCAGATATCGTGTGCGCCCAAAATCGCGATATCGGCTTTAGGCATCACAACGCACAACCGCCGCCTGATAGCTCCTCGGGTATTCGCCGTCATTGGAGCGTTCGTAAAGAAACCGAACGCCTGTGGCTGACACCACTTCTTTGACCGGATGCGGGTGCTTATGAGCGCGACTTCGTTGGCGACGGACTTATACAGCGGCCCGAGGAACGCAGCTCCGGCGGCATTTGCCCCGGCAACGAATTTCGCCTGGAAAACAAATGGGCCGGGTTTGACCACGTGGCGATTCGGAAAGTTGAGTTCGGATTCGCAGTAGGCATCTTTCCCGTGGTCGGCGCTCCCACCCCACGCCTCAACGCCAAGCCCCAATTCGGCTGATAAGAGTTCCTGCACGAGATTTTCGAACTGAAGCCACCCTAAGCTGTCGAGGTTGTAGGCTATTGTCTGAGACATCGTCGTGGAACCCGGTTCGCTATGACTAGGCCCGGTGGTTCTTGTGTTTAGTGATTGGCAAAGTTTATATCAGAGCTAAATTCAAAAAAAGGTTATCGTCGCTTGTACGCTTTCGTGGTTTCTGTGTGTAGCGGGTGATATGGGCTGCCGCATTTCTACGGCTACACTGTGGCGCGACGCATCCGAGGGACTGGACGATAGCGGTGGAGACGGAGGCGAGGATGGCGAGCGAGGCGAAGGCTTTGAAGGTGGCGATAGTGACGGGCGCGGGGAGCGGGATTGGCAGGGCGCTGGCGCTCGCTCTGGGGCGCGAAGGATATGCGATCGTGCTGGCCGGGCGGCGCACGGAGCCGCTCGAGTCCGTTGCTCGCGAATTGAAACAGGCGGCGGCCGGCGAAACGGGTCGTGAGGGCGCGCGGCCTATGGCGGAAGCGTTAGTTGTCACGGCGGACGTGAGCGATGCGGCGTCCGTGCGGGCGCTGCTTGCCAAAACGAAGGAAGCGTTTGGGCGATTGAGAGGCTGAGAGCAAAACGCCGGCGAGACGCCGGCGCTACGTAGAAGCGTTGTCGCGGCGATGCTGCACCGGTCAGACCAGCGCCGGGTTCGGGATGACGAAGAGTTGCGGCGATTACCGGGGAAAGTGACCGGCCGCAGAGATTCTTCGGCGATCCTCGCCGGATCGCCTCAAAATGACGGCGGCACCGGCTTGGTGCGCCGCGGGCGCTGCCTAGTTGCGGGAGTAGACCCAATCACGGAAAGTGAAGTACAAAACCACAAACATTTGCGCTGCCGGAAACGCGAGCAGTTCGATAGGCATAGTTCTTCGCTGTGTCGCGCAGATCGCGCGAACTCCTTTATAAGATTGCATTCAGCTAGCAAATTGGCGGGGAGAACGTTGACCCAGCGCCCCGCGGATGTGTACGGAATGGCAAATTTCGTGCCGCCGGCGTGCATTGAAAGGAAAAGATTTGCGTTCGAGATGCCCAAAGTAGGGGGAATCGTTTGGGCGATTTTGGGCAAAGGGCTGCCCTGCTCCGGGCCATCGCGTCCGGTGTGCCGCCCGACCACCTATCGCTGGCTGGAAGACCGGCGCTCTCGCGGTATGCTATGGCCGCAACTTGAAAAGCATGAAGGCGGCGGAGACGGAGGCGAGGATGGCCAGCGAGGCGGAAGCGAATAAGGTGAAAGTGGCAATGGTCACGGGGGCGGGGAGCGGGATTGGCAGGGCGGTGGCGCTCGCTCTGGGGCGCGAAGGATATGCGATGGTGCTGGCCGGGCGGCGCGCGGAGCCGCTCGAGTCCGTTGCTCGCGAATTGAAACAGGCGGCGGCCGGCGAAACGGGTCGTGAGGGCGCGCGGCCGATGGCGGGGGCGTTGGTTGCCACGGCGGACGTGAGCGATGCGGCGTCCGTGCGGGCGCTGTTTGCCAAAACGAAGGAAGCGTTTGGGCGGCTGGACGTGCTGTTCAACAATGCGGGAATTTCCGGCGGGTCGGTGGCGATCGAGGAGCAGAGCTACGAGCAGTGGCGCGCGGTGCTAGACACGAATTTGACCGGCACGTTTTTGTGTACGCAGGAAGCGTTCAAGATCATGAAGGCGCAGGAGCCGCGCGGAGGGCGCATCATCAACAACGGGTCAATTTCGGCGCATGCGCCGCGGCCGGGGTCGGCGCCGTACACCGCGTCGAAGCACGGAGTGACGGGGCTGACCAAGGTGACGTCGCTCGACGGGCGCAAGTACGACATCGCCTGCGGGCAGATCGACATCGGCAACGCCGCCACGCATATGGCCGAGCGCATGAAGCGCGGAGTGCCGCAGGCGAATGGCACGGTGGCGCCCGAGCCGACCATGGACCCGGCGGACGTGGGTCGGGCCGTGGTGTACATGGCATCGCTGCCGCTCGATGCGAATGTGCAGTTCATGACGGTAATGGCCACGAAGATGCCGTTCATTGGGAGGGGTTGATTGAGGCGGCAGTGCGCAACGCATCGCAGCGACTTCCCCACTTTTCGTATGACCCGCGCAGTGCGGTGCTCCCGGAAATTTAAAGGCAAAGCAGATCGCTCTCCGGCCGGCGAGCGATTCCGCCGGGACGACAAGCCGCCAAACTGCGCATGGTGCGAGGCGTATCTTCGGCGGCTGTGCGGAACCGCAAAAGCTCACCTTCGCGAACGAGCGCCGTCTAAAAACGCGATGGGCTGCGCAGCACGTGCCGCGCGAAGAGGAGGTCATCATGCAGACATCGCAAGATGGGACCCTTGAGCTGGCGAAACGCATCAGCAGGCTGGAACGACAAAACCGTTCCTGGAAAATTGGCGGGATCGCCGCGATTGCGGCGCTGGCGTTTTCGCTGACCGCGGGACTGTGGGCGCAGGAGCAGGTGCTGCCGCCAGGGACCGAACGGGCCTTTCGCTCGCGCACCGTGGAAGCTGAGCACTTTATCCTGAAGGACGAAAGCGGCCACACCATGGGGGAGTTCACGGTGACGCCGCAGGGGCCAGTCATCAATTTGTACGGGCTGAACGGCAAAACGATATGGTCTACGCGGCCGCGGCCTTTGGCGCAAGCGGGATCGAAAGCGGCACAACCTGCCGGCGAGTGATCCGGGGAGTATCGCGGGAATCGGGACCGGAGCCGCCACGGGCTCTCAGAACGCCGAACGCGGCGCGGACCAGCCCGAAATCACGCGCGGGCCTTCCGGTGGCGCTAGCAGCTCGTGAAGCTTCGCATTGTGGCGCGGCCCTTTGGACCGAGTGCTCCGTCATCTGGTTCTGCGGGGGAAATCTGGGCCGGGGCGAAAGAATCAAAAAAGCACTTAGCGGAGGCGTTCAGGAACAATTCACGGCGCGTTCATGCGGGTGTTTTAAAGCGCTGGTAAGAATAGCGGCGTACAAATAAAAAGGGCGCGAAACTTGCGAATCGCGCCCACGTGGGAAAGTGAACTTTTCCGAAGCTTAGTTCGAATCCGGGATCGGGGCGGCCTCGGGCATCTGGAGCTTGGCCTTTGCCAACGCACGTACGATATTGGTTTCGACGGTCTGCTCGGTGGTATTGCGCACGGTAGCCAGTTCGCTGACGAGAAGAAATTTCGCGCGTTCGAGCATTTTCTTTTCGCGGAACGAAAGAGGCTTGGTGCGGCTGAGGGCTACCAGTCCCTTGAGTACGGCGGCAACTTCCATCAGGGATCCGGTGCGCATTTTGTCGGAGTTTTCTTTGAAACGGTGTTTCCAATCGGGATGTGAATCGGAGCGGCCTTTTTCGAGGTAGGAGAGAACCGCACCGGCTTGCGTGGCGCGGATGATTGGCCGCAATCCAACGCTTTCGATGTTGGTCTGAGGAACCATCACCTTCAAACCACTCGAAAGTATTCGCAGCATGTAAAACTTTTCAGACTTCCCGTTGACGTAACCGAAGCTGATCTGTTCGATGAGCCCAACACCGTGGTTCGGATATACGACTTTTTCGCCTAGCTTGAAGTCCATAAGTCGAATTTCCCCTCCCCCCGTGAATTACCCGAGAAAAGTGTAGGTCCTGGTGGTGAGCTGCGTCAAGGAATACTGTCATTTTGGGACAGTAAAAATATGTGGAGAGACTAGGGTTTTTCAGGGGTTTGGCAGCGGAATTGCCCTATAATGCGCAGGTGTTACTACTAGCCCTCGATACCTCATCGCCTTCCGGAAGCATCGCTATCCTTCGGGACGACAATTTAATGGGAGTTATCGGCACGTCTTCCGGCGAGATTTACTCTTCGCGAATCTTTCGCCATTTGCAATTTTTGCTGGACGAGCTGGCGCTGCGGCTCGAAGAATTTGACGTGTTTGCAGTAGCTGCGGGGCCGGGGTCGTTCACGGGACTGCGCGTGGGATTGGCAGCGGTGAAAGGCTGGGCGGAAGTCTACGGCAAGCCCATCGCGGCGGTGAGCGCGCTCGAGGCGGTGGCGACGCAGTCGCGATCGCGCGCGGCCACGGTTGTATCCGTGATGGATGCGCGGCGCAAGGAATTCTACTGGGCGATATACGGGCACGAGCCGGCGAGCGCGGGTACGCGGCTGGTCCTGAAAAACCATGAGCTGGTGGGCACGCGTGAGGATTTCGTGCGTGCCATTTCGAGCTGCGCGGCGGCGAGCGATTTGGCGATTGTGACGCCGAGCCCCGCGATGGTGCGCGAAGCGTTGGCGCAGAGTGAAAACAACGGCGGCAACGACGGCGGCGTGCCGCCACGGATCTCGGTGGATCGCGTGCCGCCGATTCTGGCGCCGGAGATTGGATATCTCGGCTGGCTGCAAGCGCAGCAGGGCCAGTTGGCGGATGCGCTTACGCTGGACGCGAACTATATTCGGCGCTCGGACGCCGAACTTCACTGGAAAGGCTCGGCGGGATCTTGAACGTACGTCCGATCGAGCAGCGCGATATCGATTCGATCCTCGCAATCCAGTCGGCCAGCCCGGAAGTGTCGCAGTGGACGATGTGGGATTACAACCGCGTGGCGCAAGGCGAGATGGCCGGATGGGTGGCGGCAAGCGACGCCGATATTTTAGGCTTTCTGGTGGCGCGGCGGATCGCAAACGATATCGAGATTTTAAATTTCGCGGTGCAGCCCGATTTTCGCCGCAGCGGCGTGGGCGGAGCTTTGTTGCAAAAAGCGCTGGCGTGGGGCTCGGAGTTGAATGCGGAGCGGGCGCTGCTGGAAGTGCGCGCCTCCAATTACGCCGCGCTGCAATTTTACGAGCGCCGCGGATTCGTGGTGACCGGGCGGCGTCCCCGGTATTACACCGCGCCGATTGAAGATGCGCTTTTGCTTGCGGCGGAGATTCGCTGAGCGCTGCGAGCGAAGCCTCCCGCACGGAATTTTGCTGCTAGAATTGCGGCGTGCGCACCTACGATGTTGCCATCATCGGCGGCGGAATTATCGGCGCGTCGATCGCGTTCGAGCTGGCGGCTGAAAAGCTTCGCGTGGGAGTATTCGACCGGCAGGAGCCGGGCTGCGAAGCTTCCTGGGCGGCGGCTGGGATGCTTTCGCCCGCGCCGGACTCGCCGCGCGATCTTCCACTCGTTCCCTTCGCGAAAGAAAGCCTGCGGCTGTATCCAAATTTCGTCCAAGCCATCGAGGAAATTTCCGGCAAGCCATGCGCCTTCGCGCGCGAGGGCGCGATTGAGCTCTTCTATTCGACTGACGCGGAGGCGCAATGCCGGGCGCGTTTGCGTTCGCTGAACGAACTGGGCATCGCGGCGGAATTGATTTCAGCGGATGCCGCCAGGCGCACGGAGAGCGCAATCAGCGCGTCCGCGCGAGCCGCGCTTTGGCTCTCGGAAGAAGGATCGGTTGAGCCGCGCCTGTTGATGGAGGCGCTGCTGACAGCGGCGCGGCATCGCGGCATTGATATTCGCGCGAACTGCGGAGTCACGCAAATCGTGCGTGAGGGCGACCGCTGCACCGGCGTGATTGCGGGCGGCGAGAAAATTTCTGCCGCGCACGTGATATTGGCCGCCGGTTGTTTTTCGGGCCAGATTGCGCGCGCGGAATCGCTTGGTCAGTTGGGTCTGACGCGGCCGGTGCGCGGGCAGATGATCGCGTTGCGTCCGGCGAATGGCGCGGCGGGATTGCGCCGCGTGGTGCGCTCGGAGCGCGGATATCTAGTGCCGCGGCGCGATGGGCGCATCGTGGCGGGCAGCACCACTGAAGAAGCCGGGTTCGAAAAGCATGTAACCGCCGCTGGTCTGCGCAAGATCATCGATGGCGCCGTCGAGCTTTGCCCGGAACTGGCGGGAGCGCAGATTGTGGAGACTTGGGCCGGGCTGCGTCCCGGAACGCCGGACGATCTGCCGATTCTGGGGCCGGCGGATCTTTCCGGCTTGTGGATGGCGACCGGCCACTATCGCAACGGGATTTTGCTCGCGCCCGCAACGGCGAAGCTGGTGCGCGAGTGGATCGTCCGCGGGCGCACGACTTTCGAGGTGGATGCATTTTCGCCGCTGCGCTTCAGCCGAGGCGAAGCCCATGCGCGAACCGCCGTCTAGCCACGCCGCTTCCTGAGATTTGCCGGAAGCTTGTGCGCCTAGCCTTGGAGTTCTTCCCCCCAATACGGTTGTGACGGGCATACCTGCCTAAGGTATTCACGCCCTCGCCTCTACGGACCACAATGGAGATGCAGCGATGAGGACCTGTTAAAGACTCTGGGCGAGGTCGGCTGGCGGCATCGGGCCAACGTCCTGAGCCTTAGCGGCATTCGCGGCGACGAAAACGAACAGCGCGACCGCCGAATACCAATACGCGTACGCGAAGAAGGCTCCTCATGTTCGCCCCCGGGCCCCCTCTAATCGGCCCGTTGTCTGGTCTAAAAGTAAAAAAAATGTTGCAACGCCACTGCTGGGGATACCGATAGAGCAGCGACAATCGAGCAACTGCAGTACCGCAACCCCGATACGCGTGGCGCTGGAAATCAGCGCCTTGCATGCACGCCGTCAAAATATTAGCATGGCGCACAATGTTATTACTCGTCATCGGAATGTTGGCCGCCGGGATGGCTGGGCCGGGGCAAAGCGCGGCCAAGCCGTCAGCGCCGTCCGCTGCCGCCCAATCGCCACAGGCCTCAACAAGATCGAGCGGGCCGCAGATTGCACGACTGCAGGCGCTTGCATCGAGCGGTGACGCATCGGCTGAGCTAAAACTGGCGCAGGCCTACGAGTCCGGCATCGGGGTTGAGCAGAACCATCGAACAGCGGCTGAATGGTGCAAGAAAGCCGCCGATCAAGGCAACGCAGGCGCGCAAGCGTTGATGGGGCTGATGTATCTGACCGGGCAAGGCGTGGCCCGCGACAAGAAACAGGCGGTCTGGTGGTTTCATAAGGCGGCCTTTCAGGGAAATGCCGACGCAATGTTCAACCTGGGCGCTTCGTATTACAACGGCGATGGAGTGGGCCCGGATGAGGAGTTTGCGTACGCCTGGTTCCTGTTGGCAAAGGCGGCGGGGAGTGCGCCAGCGACCGCTGCGGTAGCGCGGGAAGAAAAAACTCTCGATAACGTGAGCGTGAACGAAAGCATCGACGACATTGCCCAGATGTATGACGCGGGGACATCATTGCCAAAAAACGAAAATGAGGCGTCGAAATGGTATCTGCAAGCAGCCACGCGGGGCGATCCCAGCGCGCAGATCGCGATAGCGGGCAGATTCCTGAACGGAGTTGGCGTAACGCAGGATTTCGGACAAGGGAAACAGTGGTGCGAAGAGGCAGCGAAAGAGGGCGATAGCGTTGGCCTGTATTGCGTGGGATTCATTTATCAGCATGGCCTGGGCGTTCCGCCCAGCGTGAGAGAAGCGAGGAAATGGTACCAGCGCGCGTCTGACCGGGGCAATCGCGAGGCGACCGTGATCCTGGCCGAAATGGACCTTGCCGGTAACGGAACCAAAACGGACCGCGTAGCAGCCGCCTTGCTATATGCCAAGCTGATCAACAGCGGAGACGCCCCGTCGGTGAAAAACCTGGCCAGTCTTAAAAAGCAAATGAGCGCGAAAGAATGGAAGAAATTCGAAGGGCAGCTCCCGGCGATGTTTATAGACCCGAAAAAAATAAACAAACTCTTGAGCGAATGAGCGGAGTTTGCGGGTGATCATCGCGCCCGCTGAGATCCGGTGTTCCGGAATACGATGGGGGAACCAGCACTGGCGCTGGCTACGCGCCACGTAAGCGCTGGCGACGTGCGCTCTTGGGCAAGCGCGTGCAGGGCTTTCGCGAACAACAGCCCATATTTCAATTAGAATCACCCTTTAGAACTTGAGCAGATTGCTAGCGGGACAGGCGCGGCGGCGGGCGGTGAGCATTGTTTTGCGGCGCGTGTGGCGCAGGTCATGACGGGGAGCGCGACAATTAGGTGTACTGCGATCATCGGAGTGGCGCTCTGCTGCTGCGCGGTGGTGCGTCCCGCTGTCGCATCTGCGCGCGTTCTCGCGTCTAATACGGAAGCGCACCCCCCGAAGAATACTCGATGGGCCCAATTGAATCCGGCCGTCGGAGCTGAAAAGCCGGTTGTGCGACGGGCGGCGATGCGCTCGATTCGCGAGCGAGACACCCAACTCGCGCACAGGCACCGCGAGGTGGCGGTCACCTTTGACGATTTGCCGGCGCCCGCGGACTCGGTGGTGTCATACACCCCGGAAGCGTTGCGGGCGATGACGGCGCGGCTGCTGGCGGAGTTGAAGGAATACCGGGTTCCGGCGATTGGCTTCGTCAACGAAGAGAAGCTGGACCGCGGCGACTTCAACCAGCGCGTGGATATTCTGAAGATGTGGGTGAACGACGGCTTCAGCCTGGGAAACCACACCTATTCGCACGTGGATATCGACAGCACGCCCTTGGCTTCGTACGAGCTGGATTTTCTGCGCGGCGAGGAAGTGACCGATCCGCTGCTGCTCGAGCACGGCATGCGGGAGCGGTATTTCCGGTATCCGTTTCTGGACGTGGGCGAGACGTTGGAAACGGCGCGCGCCTTCCAAAACTTTTTGAAGCGGCAGGGATACACGGTGGCGCCGGTGACCATCGACAATCAGGAGTACATGTTCGCGGCGGTGTACGCGCACGCGATGGCTACGGGCGATACGGTTACGGCGGATCGCGTGTCGGCGGCTTTCCTGCGCTACATGAACGGAGTGTTCGGCTACTTCGAGAAATTTTCGGAGGAGACGCTGGGCTACGAGCCGCGGCAGGTGCTGCTGCTGCATGCCGACGAGCTGGATACGGACGAGATGGGAAATTTGGTGAAGATGATGCGTTCGCGCGGGTACCGTTTCGTTTCGCTGGCGGATGCGCTGCGCGATCCGGCGTACCGGCTGCCGGATCGCTATGACGACGCGATGGACGGCGGCGTTTCGTGGGTCGAGCACTGGGCGTACACCTTGGGCAAAAACATACCGGGAGGCCCCGACCCGCCCCAGTATGTGCAAACCGCCTATAACAAGCTGCAGTAGCTACTTGCGAGCAGGAGGGCTGGGGCTCTTCGGCAGCTGAGGTTGTTCGGCGGGCGGGACGGGAACCAGTGTGAGCACCACTCCCTTCACGTGCCCATCCGCAAGCGGATACGGGAAGATGTGGAGGGAATATGGTACGCCGTGCTGGTCGGTTACTTCCGAATCCACATCTTTCGAGGAGGAGATAACCTTCTCAATCATTTCCTTGAGGTTGGGAATGTCGATATTGGGATTGATATTTTTCAAGGGACGTCCGACGTCGCCGGGAATCAGTCCAAAAATCTTCTGGGCCTCGGGAGTGAATCGGCGGATTTCCATCTCGTCGCCGACCATGAGGATGGCCATGCCGATGCTGGTGAAAAGGTTGGAGAGATCCTTGTGACCGCGAGTGAGGATCACGTTGCGTTCGCGGAGCTCGTCGTTGACGGTGGCTAGCTCCTCATTGACCGACTGCAGTTCCTCTTTGGCGGTTTCCAGTTCTTCATTCATGCTCTGCAGCTCTTCATTGCGGGAAAGAATTTCCTCGCTGGCCGATTGCAATTCCTCGTTGGTGGCCTCCTGCGTCTCAATCACGGACTGGAGATACTCCTTGGTGGCGGCGAGCTCCTGATCGAGTTTGGCGATGCGGCGAGACGCAGACTCCGACTCGCGAACCTGTTTGGCGGAGCGCACAGGTTTCTGGGCGGGCGGCGCATTTTCGATAAAAACCACCATGAAGTAAGTCTCGTGGACGTTGCCGATGGTGATGGGAACCACTTCGATATCGACCAGCGTGACGGCTTCCTTAGAGCCGGCGGCGCGGTGGCGGCCATGGCCGTTGCCATTGGCGCCTTTGAACTCGATTCCTTGCTTGCAAACGGTGCTGTGATCTTTTTTGGACCGCGCGAGGGCGTTGCGCAGCTCGATCGAAAGACTTTCCTTCGCCATTCTGAGGACGTTCAAGCTGGCGCGTCCGGGAGCGAGCTTCAAATACCGCGCCACGTTGCCGCGCGTGTGGATGATGTCCATGTCTTCGTTGACGAAGACAGCGGCAGGACTGTATTGGGAAAGAAGGCGGCGGTCGAATTCCTTCTGGGCTTCCAGGTAATTCCAGTTGGCATCGATGATTTTGGGAGCAGCGGGCGGCGCACCGTACTCGGTACGGTCCATCGGGCGCCCGGTGGAAAATCTCACCGGCTCCCGGAGGACGACAGTCTTCTTGGAGTATATCCGCAAGGCGCGATCTTCGGTGGCGAAAAGATTGGCAGATGCGCCGATGCCTTCGGAGCCGCCAAGGATCAAGTATCCGTGAGGGCGCAGGGCATAATGGAACAGCGAAATTGCGCGGCTTTGCAGGTGCGGTTCGAGATAGATCAGCATATTCCGGCAACAGATCAGATCCATTTGCGAAAAGGGCGGGTCGTTCAGCACATTGTGCTGCGCGAAAATACACATGTCGCGGATGATCTTGGCGATGCGATAGCCGCTATCGGATCTGGTAAAAAAGCGGCGCAGGCGCTCGGGCGAAAGATCGCCCTGGATGTTCTCGCGGTACCAGCCATCGCGAGCCTTCTTGACGCTGGACTCGCCCACGTCCGTGCCGAAAATCTGAATGGGAGTTTCCTGGGCGCGCGCCCCCAAATATTCCAGCAGAGTAATGGCGATCGAGTAGGTTTCCTCGCCCGATGAACACGCCGGAGTCCAGATGCGAAACGCGGAATTCGGCGGGCGTTGTTTAAACAATTTCGGGAATACATCCGCATTGAGCGCGTCGAAAACCTTGGGATCGCGGAAGAAGCTGGTCACATTGATGAGCAGGTCTTGATACAGCGCCTTCACTTCCTCCGGATTGCCGAGAACGTATCTCACATACTGCGGCAAACTATCGAATTTGTGGACCATCATGCGGCGGTCGATGCGCCGGCGAACGGTGGACTGGCGGTAATGGGTGAAGTCAACGCCGGTGGCACGTTTTAAGAGCTGAAAGATATTCTGAATGCCATCCACTTGGACGGCCAGCGAGGCGGGCTCTTGCGGGGCGCGGGACGAAACGTAGGGGTGGCGAACGACGCGCGCGAGTTCGCGGGCAATCTCTTCCGGAGAAAGAACGAAATCCGCGGCGCCGGAGTCGATGGCGTTGCGAGGCATACCATCGTATCGCGCCGACGCAGGGTCCTGCGCGAAAGTGACTCCACCCTGGGCTTGAATTTCAGCCAGGCCCAGGGCGCCGTCGGTTCCGGTGCCAGATAAGATGATGCCGATGGCGCGAGTGGCCTGCGATTCGGCCAATGAACGCATGAAGTAGTCGATGGTCATACGTCCGGCAATCGATTGCTCCCGGGGCACGAGGCGCAGCACGTGGTCGGATATGGACATCGATGCGCCGGGCGGGATCACGTAGATTTGATTGGGCTCTACCTTCATGCCGTCGGTCACTTCGCTGACTTTCATGGAAGTTTCGCGGGCCAGAAGTTCGGACAAGATACTGTGGTGCTTGGGGTCCAGGTGCTGCACCACGATGAATGCCATGCCCGTGTCCGTCGATAACCGGCGCAACAGGGAGGCGATCGCCTCGACGCCACCGGCAGACGCACCGATGGCCGCGATCAGGAAATCGTCGGCATTTCCGATCGGGATGACGTTCGAATCCTTGCCAGCACGGGAACTGCCGCGCACCGGCGATTTCGCTTTCATTGCATCTCCTGATGCTCGATAGGCAGCCGCAAGGTAGGGTGAGCCCAAGACAGAACGGCGAGAGCTTGCGGCCGGCGAAAAGACATTCCCTTGCGCCTCCTACACGCGCTCCTGCGGCGATTCTAGTCTTTTGCCCGAAAGTGAGCAACGGCTGTTGAGCAAAGTGCTCAGAGACTTTTCTCGAACTACGAGCGGGAGTTCCCCGTCGAGGCCCCGAACACCCGCCGGATACCAAGTGTCGCGCCGCCCAAAAATCAGCGATTCCCCTGTGTACAATGTATGCATGCCGGTCAAATTGATTGCCATGGATCTGGACGGGACGCTGCTCGATTCGCGCGGAAAATTGCCGGAGGAGAACGCCCGGGCCATCCACGAAGCCGCGGCACGGGGAGTGGAGATCGCCATCGTCACGGGGCGGCGGTTTCATTCCGCGCGGCTGAGCGCCGCGGCGCTCGAGTGCAATGTGGATTTTATCGCCAGCAATGGAGCGTTGATCAAATCGCGCGCGGGCGAGACGCATTACCGCCGGCTGCTGCCGGCAACGGTGGCGCGCCAAGTGCTGGAAGCGACGCCGGAATACCGCGCGTGCGCCGGCGTGATTTTCGACCGGCCGCGCGAGCGGCAAGTAATTTTCGAAAAGATCGACTGGAATGGTGCGTACGTTGGTCCTTACCTGGCGCGCCATCGCGAACAGGTGGCGGAAGTGCAGCCGCTAACCGATTGCCTGGATGGAGACGATCCGGTGGAGATTTTGTACCTCGGCGAGTGCGTGGCGATCGGGCGCGTGGCGCAAGCGCTGGAGCAATCCCCGCTGGCGTCGCTCTACACGCTGGCGACCACGGTGTATGAAGCGCGCAACCTTTCGATGCTGGACGTGCTGCAGCGCGGCGTCTCCAAGGGCGTGGCGCTGGCGGAATGGGCGGCGCGGCGCGGAATCACTCGCGAAGAAGTGATGGCCATCGGCGACAACTGGAATGACCGCGAAATGTTACAATACGCCGGTTTGCCGGTGGTCATGGGCAACAGTGTGGCGGCGCTGAAAGAGACCGGCTGGACGCAAACGCTTTCAAACGACGATTGCGGCGTGGCGCACGCGATACGCAAATACGCACTGGAAACTCCGGCGCTCCATGGCCATCGGTAGGGGGAATGTTCGATGAGGAGGATGGGATGAAAACGGCGATGGGAACGGCGGCGATCGTTTTGATGTGCATGCTGGGCGCGGTGCCTGCAAGGGCGCAACAGCATCCGATGGCAATGTCCAAGGGGCCGGCGACCCTGCGATCCACACTGGAATTTCAGCTCACCATTGAAGAGCACGAATTCGAAGGCGCGGCCGATGCCATGCCCGCCGATAAATATGATTTCGCGCCCACCAACGGCGACTTCAAAGGCGTGCGAACGTTCGCGCAAGAGGTGAAGCACGTGGCCACCGCGAACAATCGCTTCTTCGGAGCGATTCTGGGCCAGCGCCCGGCGACTCCGGGTGACCGCTTCGAGCAGGAGAATGGGCCGGATTCGATCAAGACGAAAGCGCAGATCATGCAGTATCTGCGCGAATCGTTCGCAGAGGCGCACAAAGCCATCGCCAGCATCACCGAAGAGAACGCGTTTCAGCCGATCAGCAACGCGCCGATACCGTTTCTGCGGACGCGCGCGGCGCTGGCGATCTTCGCCTGCGTGCACATGAACGATCACTACGGGCAGATGGTCGAGTACCTGCGGGACAACGGAATCGTTCCGCCGGCCAGCCGCAACCGGCCGCTCGCAAATCCTCCCACGCCGCCCGCCGGAAAGTAGAGCAAGTCGCTTCTGCGGCTCCGGCTGGCTGGCCGGAGCCGCAGGCGCATTCATTGGTTGCCACGAAACGCGCTGCAATTCCCCGCCGGATGGTACGTCCCCGCCTTTTTGCTATTTTAAATTCTCGAGGTAGGCGGCTGCGTCGCGGGCTTCCGATTGCGGCACTCCCAAATCGGGCATGGCGGTTTTTGGCTTCATCGCGGGCGCGTCCATGATCCATTGCGCAAGGTTCCCTTGCGAGTTGGGGAAATTCCCCGCGATATAGGTGCGCCGTCCGAAATAGTCCAGCGGCGGCCCGAACACTCCCTTCGCGCCTTGAATACCCGGGATGGTGTGACACGATCCGCATTTGTAGATTTCGATCACCTGCCTGCCCTGCTGGACCTCGTACCTCGGAATACTCGAATATTTGCTTACAAATTTACCGCCCGTGCATCCGCACAGAAGCGCGGCCGTTGCGAAAATAAACGCGCCGGCCTGCCAATGAGCTGTCCGCATGAGAGCCACCTGTGTTTGAGATTTGTTCCGGCCGAGAAAAAAAGATGGAGATGAGTCGCGCAACATCGCTTCGCAGCTTGGCGCTCAGGGCGAATTGCAAGCGGCGCGCCCAAAAGGAGCGACCGGCGCACAGAGGACGCCGTAAATCCTTTTAGATGATTTCCACGGCGGCACGGATACAAAACCATGATGCCCGGAGCATTCTTGCGCCGAATACTCAGAACGGGCGCCCGGGCAAATAGAGGTTTCGCGACGCGCGCCCACCTCCACTCATTCACGTTGGGAATAACTGCTTTTGCAGGGTTTACCGGATTGCTGCAATCGCGGCGCGACTGCGACAATTTTTCGGCAGACCGAACGAAGCTGCGCCACAGCAATCGAGGTCCTGCCTCACCAGCAGTCGCTTTGAGAAGGGTTCGCGGAGCCCCGCCGTACGAGGCTCGGGTGAACGTGCTTGCAGCTGTCCATCGTTAGCGCCCGCGGCTTATTCAGTGTCAGCCGTTCCAGGATCCATTTAGGGCTGAAAAAAACATCCACCGATATTCACGCATCGCAAATCGCGCCGTCTTGAGTCAGCGGCATTCAAGATGGCGCACGGAATGTGAGTCACATCGTGCTGGCCGCCGGAGGATTGATGGTTGTTCGCCCGTGCCTGGTTCTCCTCCTCTTTCTTTTGCTTACGCTCGCACCACACGCCGCTCTGTGCCAACAGCCTGCCTCCGGATCCACACCGGCGCCGACGAGCGCGCCCGCGCCCGGATCTGCCCAGGCGAATGCGCCGGCATCACCTCCGGACGGAAAGGCGCTCTACGAGCAGCACTGCGTTGCGTGCCACGGCGAAAACGGCGAGGGCGTGAACGCAACCATCTCGTTCGCTGGACCGCCGCTGATCGCGGTACACAATCCCGCCACCGTGATGACCGCGATGGAAGTAGGCCCTAGCCACATGCCGCAGTTCGGATACGTGCTCAGCGTGGACGAAATGCACGCGGTGGCTGATTACGTGACGCAGAATCTCGCGACGCTGTCCATGCAAGGTGGCGATCTAGGAAAGGGCGGCGAGCTTTTCCGCCTGTATTGCGCCGCGTGTCATGGTCCCGAGGCGCGCGGAGATGTTTTGGCGTTTGTTGGAGTGAACCCGCCGTCGCTGGCGACCACGGACGGGCCAGTAATTGCCGGAATGATCCGCATGGGGCCCGGACCAATGCCCAAGTTCCCTCCCGGCGTGCTTTCGGATCAGCAGGTGGCCTCCATCGTGGACTACGTTCAATACATGCAGCACCCGGAAGATCCCGGCGGAAGCCCTCTGGGCTACTACGGCCCGGTGGCGGAAGGATTCATCGCCTGGATGATGCTGTTTGTGATCATCGGCATCTGCGGCTGGATTGAGAAAGGCGGCAAAGGATGAGCGCGAATCGCGGCGGATCCGAGAACACGGGAGACTCTGGACGCAATCCGGCGCCTATGCAGAGCGGCGAGCACAAACAAAAGCAGCAGGAAGCGCCCAAGAAGGCGCAGATCGTGCCGGTGTTTATTGCGTTCCTGTTTGGCGCGGCCGCGGCAATCACGTTCTTGTACGTGTATTGGACTACCTACCAAACCATGTTGATGGGCTGGACTCTGGGCCTTTCGCTGGCACTATTCGGCGTGGCCTTCGTCCTGTGGGGACACGAGAGCTCGTTGGGGAAGGAAGTGTCGCAACCTCGCGAAATTCCATCCTCCGATCCGAAAGAGCGCCAGCTGGTTTTCGAGGAATTTTATCCGCCGGGCGAAGGCATTCAGCGGCGCCGGCTGCTGGCAGTCATGGGCACGGCGGTGGCCGCTTTTTTTGCCGCCACGGTGGTTTCGTTTTTGCGGTCGTTCACGAATCCGCCCGATCAGTCTTTGTTCGGCGAGGTTTGGAAATCCGGCGACCGGCTAGTTGATACCGACGGAAAGCCGGTGCCCAACAACGCTCTGGTAACGGGAAGCACGATGATCGTGTTCCCCGAAGGGCAGGTTGGATCGGTGCACGCGCAGACGGTGCTCATTCGTGTGAACCCGGCCGATCTGCGGTTGCCGCCGGATCGCTCCGATTGGGCGCCGATGGGATACGTGGCTTACTCGCGCGTCTGCACGCACGCCGGTTGCCCGGTGGCGGAATTCCAGGCGGAGTCCAACGTACTTTTGTGCCCGTGCCACCAGTCAACCTTCGCCGTGCTGGAGGGCGCTCGCCCGACCGGCGGCCCGGCGGCAAGGTCGCTGGCGCAACTGCCGCTCTACGCCGGAGGCGACGGCTTTCTGCACGCGGGTGGAGATTTCAGTAAAAAACCTGGACCTGGATTCTGGAGAATTTGATGATTCCGGAAATCGCCCGCGCGTTGGATGCCCGGCTGCGGATGGCGAAGTTCGCGCGCAAAGCGCTGGACCATGTGTTTCCCGACCATTGGTCCTTCATGCTCGGGGAAATCGCGCTGTACTCGTTCATTCTGCTGATTGTGACCGGCGCGTATCTGGCCACGTTCTTCGACGCCAGTTCCGCCAAAGTGATCTACCACGGAAGTTACAAGCCGCTGGACGGCGTAAAGATGACCGCCGCGTACCAGTCCGCGCTGCACATCAGCTTCGACGTGCGCGCGGGTTTGCTGGTCCGGCAGATACATCACTGGGGCACGCTGATCTTCATCGCCGCCATCGCGGCGCACCTGATGCGGATTTACTTCACCGGCGCGTATCGCAAGCCGCGCGAAATCAACTGGGTGATCGGATTGACGCTGCTCTTGCTGGCCATCCTCAACGGCTACTGCGGATATTCGCTGGTCGGCGATGAACTTTCCGGCGAAGGGTTGCGCATCGGCTACGCCATCGCGCTATCTATTCCGGTAATCGGACCATGGTTTACGTTTATTTTTTTCGGCGGCCAATACCCGGCAAGCGAAACCATTTCGCATTTGTACATGCTGCATATTTTCGTGGTACCAGCCACGATCGCGGTTCTGATCGCCGCACATCTGGGAATCCTGTGGCGGCAATTGCACACCAACTATCCTGGCCCGGGACGAACAGAAACGCAGATCGTAGGGTCGCGCCTGTGGCCCACCTACGCGGCGAAATCCATCGGGCTACTGTTGCTGGTGTTCTCCTGCATCACGGCACTGGCTGGATTGGTGCAGATCAATCCGATCTGGCTGTACGGTCCGTATAGCACGGCAGCGTCGCAACCATCGGCGCAGCCCGACTGGTATTTAGGCTGGATCGAAGGAGCCATGCGCTTATTTCCGGGCGCGAACCTTCGCATCGGCCATGGATTGATCCCGGAACTATTTTTCTCCGGAGCTTTGCTGCCGGCCATCGTGTTCGGAACGCTGTACGCCTATCCGTTCATCGAACGGTATTTTTTCACCGACGACGAAAGCGATCACAACGTGCTGCGGCTTCCCTACGAGCATCCTTTCAATACTGCCTTCGGATGCGCGGCGTTCACGTTTCTGCTGGTGCTGTTCTTCGCCGCGGGAGACGACATTATCGCCGTAGCCACGAACGGCTCGGTGGTGACCATCCGCACATTTCTGCGGATCGTCTTGTTTGCCGCACCCGCGGCTATCGGCGCGATCGCCTTCATCCTATGCTCGATTATCCGGCGGCGGCGTTACGGGCAGAACGCCTAAGCACAGCGCAACCTCGTTTTTAAATTCGAGCCCCGAGGTGAAATTGGCATTCCTCCACACGCACACGCCGGATAGGTGAAATGTCGCACTCGCTCATTCAAGCCATTGGGCAATCGTGGACTCTACCCCTCTGGCCCACAGTGGGCGCGGTGGTTACGGGCGTGGTGTATATGCGGGGATGGCGCCTGGCGCGCAGGACGCGTCCTCGGGAACTGCCTCGCTGGCGCGCGTTCTGCTTTCTTGGGGGATTGCTTTCCGCATGGATTGCGCTAGCTTCGCCGCTGGACGCCCTCGATCAATTTCTGCTGGTGGCGCATATGACGCAGCATTTGCTGCTCATGTCGGTCGCGCCGCCGCTGCTGCTGCTCGGCAATCCGGTGGTTCCATTGCTGCGCGGCCTGCCGCGGAGCTTGGTGCGCGAAGAGTTGGCGCCGTCGATGAACGCACGCGGAATCCGCTGGCTGGGAAGGTTCGTCACGAACCCGATCTTCGGATGGATCGCGATGGACCTGTCCATCGCGCTGTGGCACGTCCCGGCCGCCTACGAATTGGCTCTGCGCTCCAACTTCTGGCACCAGACGGAGCACGCCTGTTTCTTCTTCACCTCGCTCGCGTTCTGGTGGTACGTGGTGCGGCCGTGGCCCAGCCGAATCCGCTCCTCGCGCTGGTGGATCATTCCCTACGTGGCCTCGGCGCACATCGTGCTCTTTTTTGTGGGCCTTTACATCGGGCTGCAAAGCGACGTCATCTATCCCACCTACGCCCATGTTCCCCGCCTGTTCGGTATCAGCGCGCTGACGGATCAGGGCCTGGCGGGCAGCGAGATGCTCTACGTGGGTCTGCTCGTCTCTGTGATCGCTATCGTTCCCATCTTGTGGGAGCTTGTCTCCGAAGAGCCGCGGTCCGGGGCCGCAGCTGCGCCGCAGCCGGCGCACCCTCGCGCGAGCGTTGCTGCGCCGGCTGGTTTTGATCTGTTGCGCGCTCCATTGGCAGGCTCGATCTTGCGGTCGCGCTACGGACGCCCCAGCCTACAGGCCCTCAGCCTGGTTGCGATTTTTGCAATCATCTTTGACGGGCTCTTTGGCGTGCAGCTGGGCCCGATGAACATGGCGGGAGCCCTGCTGTGGAATATCGTCCGCCCGATCAGCCTGATCCTGCTGCTATTGGTCGCAAACGTATTTTGCATGGCATGTCCGTTCACCCTGCCGCGCGAGCTGGTGCGGCGGCTTGGACTTCCCCAGCTGCGTTGGCCGGACCGTCTCTCGTCGAAATGGCCCGCGGCGATCCTGATGGTGCTGTTCTTCTGGGCCTACGAACAGTTCGCGCTGTGGAATTCGCCGCGGGATACGGCGTTGCTGCTGCTTGGCTACGTCGCGGCGGCGTCGATTATCAACTCCGTATTTCAAGGCGCGAGCTTCTGCAAGTACGTCTGCCCCGTCGGGCAGTTCAATTTCATTGCGTCGCTATTTGCTCCGCTGGAATTGGGAGCGCGCAGCAAGCAGGCATGCTCGAATTGCTCCACTCACGACTGCGTTCGCGGCAACGCGACGCAACGCGGCTGCGAGATGAAACTCTATTTGCCCAACAAAGTGGGCAACTTGGACTGCACTTTGTGCATGGACTGCGTGAAAGCGTGCCCGCAGGACAACGTCTTGATAAGCCTCCAGTCTCCGCTCCGCGAGTTGGCGCGCGACCCGGCTCGATCGTCGCTCGGCCGACTTTCCGCCCGGCCAGACTTGGCGGCTCTCATCCTGGTGGTGGTGTTTTCCTCGATCGCCAACGCGGCGGTGATGATCTCACCGGTCGCGAGCGCGCTCGATGATTTTCGGCAGCGGCATCCCTGGGCGGCGAACTCGCTGCTGTCCCTGCTGGCTACCTGCACGTTCTGCGGACTTCTTCTGCTGCTGTACATCGGCGCAGCCAGGCTGCTGCAGTCCGTGGCCACGCGACAGAGTCTGCGCACCGTCTTCTGCCGGTTTTCCCTCGCGCTGCTTCCTCTGGGGCTTTCCATTTGGCTCGGCCATTTGACGTTCCATCTGGCCAGTTCCTGGTCGTCCGTCCCAATGCTGTTGGGACACGCCTCGAAAGAGTTGTTTGCGGGGCACTTCGCGGCTGCGCAACACGCCGCGCCCATGGGGATGATGATGAGCGCCGAATCATCTTCGTCCATATTCAGTCCGCTCCTGGGAGCGAACGGCTTCAACCTTTTCGATCTTCAAGTCTGGATTGTGAATCTCGGTTTGTTTGTCACCTGGTATGCGGGACGCAAGCTGATCCGGCAGATGGCGGACTCGGCTGGCCGTATCTGGTCGATGACGGCGCTTTGGGCCATCGGCACCACCGTGCTCTATGCCCTTGCTGTGTGGATCTTCACGCAGCCCATGTACATGCGCGGAATGACCATGTGATGAGTACGAAGAGCACAGAACTCGGCGTCCGGTGGATTGCGTACGCGGTGCTCGCCCTGCTGATTGTCTTCGCCTCCCCGAGTGCCGCTTCCGCCGACGGCGGCCGGGTTCGCTTTCGCCAACGCGCCGGCCCATTTGTGGTCACCCTGTTTACCACTCCAGATCCTCTCACCAAAGGCCGCGCGGATTTCAGCGTCGCTGTGGAACGCGCCGGCACGCCGGGCTTGGTTCAGGATGCAGACGTCCATCTCGTTCTCACGCCCGCCGACGGTCACGGCAGGCCGCTGCAACTCCATGCATCGCACGCGGCGGCCACCAGCAAGTGGCTGCAGGCTGTGAACTTTTCGATTCCGGCGCGCGGCGTGTGGCGTGTGACGGTGCTGGTTCGCAGTGGACGGGAAACCGGGCAGTGCTCCGGCGAAGTGCGCGTTCGGTCGAGCGAAACCACCGACCTGACGTGGGACGTGCTTCCCGTGCCCCTCGCGGCGCTGTTCTTCCTGCTGCACGCGGCGCTGAAGCGGAAACACGAGCGCGACCGGCATCACCACGTGCCGGCGCGCATCGCTTGACGAGCTTCCCTGCAACCGTGGCAGCATTTCCCGGCAGCAATGTGCGGTGGTTATTGAGTCGCGGTAGCGGAGCGTTCGCCGAGGCGGCGCATGCGCTCTTGCAGCTTTTTGCGCAGCGGACCCGGCGCGTTGGGATTGAAGGCCACCAGATACCAGAGCGGTTGGGTGCGATCGCGGCTCAGGCGCGAAAGAGTGGCTGCGTCGCTATTCGGATGGCGCGCGATATTTTCGCGGATCGCCGAATAAGGATGGCGCGACAAGCGATTGAGCGTCTTCGCCGGAACTTTGGGATGCTCGCTGATCAGCCGCAGCAAATAGTAATCTTCCTTGGGCGCTTGCTTGGAAAGCTGATCGAGCGCGTCGGGCTTTACCTCGGCGCTGAGCACCTGGCCCACTTTTTCGTCCCACCCGGCATTGATGCGATTAAGCTCTTGCGTGCGCGCGTGAATGAGCTGCTCGAGGATGCGCCGCTCTTGCTCCAGCCGCGCGGCCGGCAAAGCGCTGCGCTCCACCGAATCGAGAACGCGAAGAAGATGTTGCCTTTCACCGAAAACAATCTGCGAAGTGCGAGCGCTCTTCCCTCTTGTGGAATTGCGCACTAAATCTGAACGTCTCATGTTTCTATCTCCCGGACAGGTTGCAAGATCGAGAAGGCCCGGCAGTGTGCGACCGAACGACGCCTCGCGCAGCACCCTGCAATGGAATGGTCGCCTGGACTCAGCAGGCCCGACGCTCTTGAAAATTATATCGCAAACTTTTGCGGTTTCCTTTTTGAAACCGCCGACGGTTCACTGGGCCGCCGCCGGCCGCCACACCTGAATTTGGTCTGGAATGCAAAGCGTTTTCAGCCGCATTTCGCCTAAAACCGAGAGTAATTATCCGGTGCGGCCAAGTAGCAAGTAAAGAAAGGCTCGAAGCAAGTGTTCCTTGGGCTGCAACAGATAGTCCTAGGACTAAAGCGAGTGCGCTGCGATTCGGATTCCCTCGGAGTTCGCCCGCGGCCGATGGGACAACTGCGCGGTATCTGAAATTTATCGCGAAATGCTAGGTGAGGAACGGATTGAACTCGCGTTCAGCGCCGATCGTGGTTGCCTCTCCGTGGCCGGGATAGACGATTGTCTGGTCGGGCAGCACGAGCAGCTTTTCGCGAATCGAGGAAATAATCTGAGGGTAGGAGCCGCCGGGAAGATCGGTGCGCCCGATGCTGCCCTGGAAGAGTGTGTCGCCGGCGATTAACCGGCTTTCGCCCAAATCGCGCTTTTTTGTCGCGATTGAGTCTGGAACATTGGCTTCGCTGCCCAATACCGCGCCCGAACCGACCACCAGGCTGATGCTGCCCTGGGTGTGTCCGGGAGTGTGCAACACTTGCGCGGCGAAGTCGCCCCAGCGCAGCGTGTCGCCCTCCTTCACGAACTCCGGCAAACGAATCACCTCCGGCGTGGGAACGCCGAGCCATTGCGCCTGCATGTCGAGAGAACGATAGAGCGCCAAATCGTCTTCGTGGATCAGGACTGGCGCGCCGGTGGCGCGATGCAGCGCGGCGAGGCCGCCGACGTGGTCGATATGCGTGTGAGTGCTGACGATCGCGCGAACTTTCAGGCCATGCCGGTGGAGCACCGCCAGGATGCGATCCACTTCGTCACCCGGATCGATAACGATGGCCTCGCGCGACTCCGGATCGCCGAGAATCGAGCAGTTGCACTGCAGCAATCCCACGGGAATGATTTCGTGAATGAGCTTTTGCGCCATGGACGGCTATCGTCGGCTATCGACGACTTTCGACAAAAGTATAGCAGGCACGGACTGCAAACTCGCCGCGCTGCTGGTTGAGGTTCAGTTTCCGCGCAAGCTTCTGGAGTTAGGCTTGCGCATCGGCAGCCGCGCGCGGCAGCGGTTGCTGTTCGGGCGGAAGCGCGGCGGCCACAGCCGCTTGCATGCGCTCCACCAACTCCGCCCGCTGCTCGATGGTGTACTGCGACGCGTCGATAGGAGGGCAGAAGCGCACGGTGACTTCGCCGGGATGCACGCGCCAATCGCCCTTGGGCATGATGCGCGGCGTGCCGGCGATTGCAATCGGCACAATCGGAGCTCCCGCGTGGATCGCCATCAGCGCGGCGCCTTTCTTGAAAGAGCGCAGGCGGCCGTCCGGGCTGCGCGTGCCTTCCGCGAAAATTAACAGTGGGACGCCGCTTTGGAGCAGCTTCGCAACTTCGTCAAGATTCACCGAACCTTCCCTGGCGCGGCGGTCCACCGGAACGAAACCGGCCTGGCGCATGCCGAAGCCCAGGATTGGAATGCGAAACACTTCGCGCTTGATGAGAATGCCCACACGCCGCGGAATGGCCAGCACCACCACTGGCCCGTCGGCGTTCGATGCATGATTGCACGCGAACACGCAGGCCCGCGCGGGAATGTTTTCGAGGCCGTCCACGCGAAAGCGAATTCCCGCGATGCGCAGGCCGATGCGCACGAACTTCATGGACATCGAGTACATGAAATCCGGATTTCCGGTAATGGCCGTCCATGCGATCAACCACGGAAGCAAACATAGGATTGCAAGCGCGCTCATAAGCGCGGCGGCGAGGGTGCGGATCATTGCGTGACGCCGCGAAGAATTCCTTCGCGGATGATGCGCTGGCGTTCGCTGGGATGGGGAATCTCGCCGATCTCCGCGTTCATGGTTCCGTCCGACGCGGGAGTCAACTTGATTTGCAGCCCGGCGATGGAGAGAAACTGGTTGTACGGTATTTCATCGGTGCCGGAAACGTAGCGGCGGAAAAAATCGGCGAAGCTTTTGCCGGAAACTTCTTCGACCGCGCGGCGAATGCCGTCGCTGCCGTTGTAATAGAGTCCGCGTTTGGCGTACTCGTCATTCATGCGGCGCATTACGTCATCGAGAGATTTGTGATTGTCCGTTGCATCGCGAATGGCCAGATCGAGCATCACGCCCAGAATCTGGCCCTTGTTGTAGTACGAAATGCTGCGGTCCGGAAGATTGTAATCGTCATATTTCTCGAACCACGCATTGAGGCTCGATTCCTCCGCGCTTTGCCACCTGCGCGCGGAGCGCGATTGCAGCTGGGCGATCTGCGTAGCGAGATCGGCGTAAAACTGCTTTTTGGTCCAGAGGTGCGTGCGCTCCAGCGTGTAGGAACAGTAGGTGTTGGTCACGCCTTCGGCGAACCACAACGCGCGCGTGTACTGTTCCTTCGAGTAATCGACCGGCTGGAGCGATTGCGGGCGAATGCGCTTCACGTTCCAGACGTGGAAAAATTCGTGCGCGGCGATGGCCGCCACGTTACTCGTTGAGTCATCGGCGATAGCCGTGGAGTTCATGTGCTCCATGCCTCCGCCGCCCACGTCGGAATATTCGCCGATGTGAAAAATAAACGTGTACTCCGAAAACGGAGGGCCGCCCATGAGTTTTAATTCGTAACCAATGATGCGATGGAGGGCATCGCTTAGCAACGTTTTGTCCCAATTCTTGGCGTCCACCACGACGCGAAAATGCGCGCCGTCATTGTTGAATTCGAATTCGTTGAAGGTGCCGGCCTCTACCGGCGCGTCAACGAGCGCATCGTAGCTCGGTGCGGTAAACGAATCCGGCTGGTCGCCGGACGGAAGCTCTGCAATGATTCGCCAGCCCGATGGCACGTCCGTGAAATCGACTTCCGCTTTTTCCGCGCGACGCTTCGGCAGGTACATCAGAATTTCGGCCAGATTGATGAAGGCGTGGTGATCGTTGAGCTGCGAGCTAAATGGGCCAGGCTCGTCCCAAAAGATCGAATACGTAACCACTTCCTCAAGCTGAGCCGCCGCGGCGCCGGCATCGTCGGAATCGATCGCGAGCGACCAATCTTGCTTATCCAACATGCGCGCGATTTCGAAATGCTCGGGAGTCGATTGCCCTGGCGGCACCGACGCCACTTCCACGTCCCGCACGCGATACGCGAAATCGCGAATCTGATACAGCGTGTTCCAGGCCGGCATTGCGATCGTGGCGCCAGGCGCGACGTCAGGAATTTCTATTCGGACGTGGAATAAATGACTGTCCGGCTGGCTGAGGGACACCTGGTACCGAATGGTTCCGGAAGCAGTGCGCGCCGAGCCGAGGAAGAGCAGCGAAACGAGACAACATAGTATCGCGATGCGCTGCGCGCCGGCGAATTGGACTGCCGTTGCGGGGCAGCGCTCGCGAATCGTCATCAGCAGCGAACACCGGCGCGGGATTTCAGCTTTTCGAGGAGCTTTCCGGTGAGCCCATCAAATCCGCCGTTGGACATGATCAGCACCAGATCGCCCGAAGCAGCCTTGGCGCCGAGGTATTCGGCGATTTTCTCCGAGGATTCGAACGGCTTGCTTTCGCGGCCGCGTGCGCGCAGAGACTCAGCGATCGATTCCGGGGAAAGACGTTCGTCTTCCCCGAGCATTTGGGCGCGATTGACGGGGCCGAAGAGAATCGCGTCCGCGAGCGATAGCGCGTCGGGCAGCGCGTCCTGAAATACTTTGCGGCGCATGGTATTCGAGCGCGGCTCGACGGCGGCCCAAAGTTTCCGTCCCGGCCAGCGCGTGCGCGCGGCTTCCAGCGTGAGCCGAATGGCCGTGGGATGGTGCGCGAAATCTTCGACGACCAGCACGCCGTCGGCTTCGCCTTTAATTTCCATTCGCTTGCGCACGGATTCAAACCCGGCCAGCGCTCGCGAAATCGTATCCGCTTCGATGCCGCGGCCGTGCGCGAGGGCGATGGCTGCCAGGGCGTCCATCACGTTGTGGCGGCCGGCCATGGGCAGATGAAAGCTCCCGATTTCCCGGCCGCGATGCACTACGCGAAATTGCGTGGCGGCATCGTGCCAGACGATATCGCCGGCGAACCAATCGCAATCCGCGCTCAGTCCAAACGTTTCCACCGGGCAAAATGCTTTTGCGGTGGCTTGCTTCAGCTCGCGGCTCTCGCCCCAGATCAAAATGCGCCCGCTGCGCGGCACCAGATTCACCAGCCGCCGGAATTGCAGTTCGATGGACGCAAGATCGGGATAAATATCCGCGTGATCGTATTCCAGCGAGGTGAGGATCAGCTCGTCGGGATGGTAATGGAGAAACTTCGGAGCCTTATCAAAGAATGCGGTGTCGTACTCGTCGCCTTCGATGATGAACTCTTCCCCGCCCCCCAGGCCATAGCTGCGGTCGCCGAAATTCGGCGCCACGCCGCCGATCAGGAAGTCGGGACGACGTCCGGCGTTGTGGAAAATCCACGCGGTCATCGCGGTGGTGGTCGTTTTCCCGTGCGTGCCGGCGATAACGATCGAGCGATGGCCGGGCAAAAAATAGTCTTCCAGAAGCTGGGGCATCGAGCAGTACGGAATCTTGTCGTCCAGAATGCGCTCCAGCTCCGCATTGCCACGCGAAATCGCATTTCCAATGACTGCGAGATCGGGCGCGGGCGCAAGGTTCTCTTCGCGGTAGCCTTCGTTCCACGGAATGCCGAGCGAGCGCAGCAAAGTGGATGCGGGCGGATAGACGTTCACATCCGTGCCGCTAACGTGAAAGCCGCGCTCCTTGAGCATTCCGGCCACCGGCGCCATCGCTGCGCCGCCAATGCCCAGCAGGTGGATGTGGCGCACGGCTGCTTTTTGCGCTGACATTTTCATGCTACGCACGCGGGTTCGAGGATTTGCAGCTTGGGTGCCCCGCTGCCTCCCGCATAAGCCGACAGCCGCGCGCGAACCCCCAGCGGAAGCGTCAACGCCGCGCGTTCCGTGTGCCCAACCGGCGCGCCCCACACGACGGGCGAAGCTATCGGGGCGATGATCCGCTGTACGACCTCCCGCACGCTTTCACCGCCGGCGGGCGGCTCGCATTCGGGAAAATCTCCCAACAAAATTCCGGCCACGTGGTCCAATTTCCCCGCTTGCTTCAAGTGCATCAGCGCGCGGTCCACTTGATACGGCTTCATGCCGCGGTCTTCGAGCACCAGAATCGCTCCGCGCGTATCGAGCTCCCACGGCGTGCCGAGCGTGGTTTCGATGAGCGTCAGGCAGCCGCCCAGCAGCACGCCTTCAGCTTCGCCCGGAGCGACCGATTCCGCGTCCAGATCCAAATCCCAGCCACTGCCGGTTTCGGTGAGCGCGCGAAGCAAGCTCGGCTCGTCGTAGCCGTGCGCTCCGCCCGAGCCGTGATGAAAATTGGACGCCACCATCGGCCCGTAAAACGTGACCCAGCCGAATTTTTGCCACAGAACAATTTGCAGCGATGTGATGTCGCTCGATCCCAGGAAAATCTTCGCGCCGCCGTCAGGCACTTTCAGTCCATCAATCAGGTAATTCGAGCCGTAGCCGCCGCGCGAACAAAAAATCGCGCGCGTGTCGCTTTCGCGGAGGGCCTGCTCCAAAGCCGCACGCCGGCAGCCAGCCGGTCCTGCGAAATAACTTTCGCGCGCCAGCACGCTCGCGTTCTCAGCCTTGGCGACGTAGCCGAGCCGCGCAATCTCTTCGCAGCCTTTTTGCAACAGCTCCGGATTCACCGGACTGGCAAGCGAAAGCACGCGCACCGCATCGCGCGGAAGGAGAGCCGGTGGCTTCACAGGATGCAGCATGGTCCGAAATCGAGAATAAGGAAATTGCCGCGGCGAGTCCAGATGGCGCGGAGGCGAACTTGCGCGAGTTGCAACCGGTCAACGAGGCTCACAACGGTTACTGCGCTTTGATCGTAAAGGTGGTGGTGGACGAAGTGCCGCCCCCGGGCGCCGGCGTCATCACCGAAATTTCCGCGCTTCCCGCCGCGGCCAAATCCGCCGCCGGCACGAGCGCGATCAGCGCCGACGCGCTCAGATACGAAGTTGCCAGAGGAGTGGAATTCCAAAGCGCCGTCGAGTTGGTGGCGAATCCCGAGCCCCGCACCACCACTTGCAGATCCGCCGCTCCGGCGGTCGCGCTCGAAGGCGAAAGCGACCCAACCGACGGGCTGGGAGCGTTTGTCCCGTTGATCGCGAAATCGACCGATGGCGATGCGTTCACCAGCCCCGGATCGCTGACGGAAATGCTGGCATTCCCCGCCGTGGTCATGTCGTTGGCGACGGGCTGAATGGTCATTTGCGTTTGGCTCAGGTACGCGGAACCGGACGCGCGCGACTGCCCATTCCAAGTGACCACGTCGCCCAGCACGAAATTCGTGCCGGTGATGGTGATGAGCGGCGGCTTGGCGTTCAAACTGGCGCTCACGGGCGAGATCGACGAAATCACCGGCCAGCCGGCCTGCGGCGCTTCCACGTAGAACGTTGCCGCGGTTACCGCCTCCCCGCCTCCCGGCGGTGGACTGATCACCGTGATTTGAACTTGCCCCGGATTCGCCACATCGGCCGCTGAAATCATCATCTGCAACTGGCCGGTGGTGATGTTGTAGTTCGTTGAACGCGCCGAGCCGTTCCAATAGCCGAACGTAGCGCCCTGGGCGTTGGCGATGAAGCCCGTGCCGGAGATGAAAATGCTGAAATCCTGGCTTCCGGCGGTGATGTTCGAGGGAACGATGGCGGTGATCGCCGGCGTCTGATTGTAAGGTGGTGAGCTGCTGCATCCACCGAGCGCGAGTAAAAGTCCGAGGAGCGAACACGGCACAGCCCACCGCGAAAATTTCAAGCCCATTCTCCTGTCGGTTTCAACGACGCGCCTGCCGCCTCAGCCTGCCGGTCTCCGCCGGACTCCACTGCGCAGGCGCCACCAGCCAATCTCTTGTAGCGCCGGCAGCTCGCCGGCGGCGCATGACTCGGAATTCAGCGCGCGATGCAAATCCGTCTGCGCAGCTCGTATCTCGAAGCCACACTCGCCTCGCTTAGCCGTCTTAGAACCTGCCCGGCCATCCAAGGATGCCCGCGCCTATGGCTCCCCAGCGAAAAAGGTGAACAGGATTGATAGCATCCCAGCGCGCGGCAGGTCAACTCGCATTCTCGCCTCGAACTCCGCCCTCGCATCAACCGCATCGCTCCGCTCGGCCGTTTTTTGTGCTAGCGCCGGCGGCGCGCCGGCGTCTTTTCCCTTGCGACCGCCCCCATTTTCGCCATTCAGGCGCGACGGCTTCGGCTTTTGCGCCTCTCCGCGCTCGCCACGCCGTAGCCCATCACCTTATTTGCGCCTTCTATCGTTCCGACTGCTCCCGCTCCTCTTCCACTGAGAGCGGCTTCACCAAATCGGTCGCTATCCCCGCGACCAATCCCGCAATCGCCACAAACAGCGCTCGGAATCCCCACTTGACATATGACGCCGTCCCTCCCACGGCTCCCAGGACGTAAAAAATCCAAATGAAGAAAATAAAAGTCGCCTGCTTGCGCTCGGCGCTCTGTTCCGTCCGTTTTTCCGGAGCATCCCGGCGCCCGCGCAGAAAGTCGTAGCCGCGAAACGTAATCCGCGACACCAACTGCGCCAGCTTGTTCACCATTCCCGTGACGAACGTAGTGTGTACCGTCAGCGGCCCGACGCCCGTAAGCGTGGCCGTCTGCATTCCCATCGCCCAAGCCAAAATCGCCAAATAGATGTAAACGTGCCCCGCGCCGAGCATCCGCGCCGCCCCGGACCTCTCGCTCGCCAGGTTCCCCGCCGCCACGAACGCGATCATCCCCGCCTGTATTCCCAGCGTCACCGACGCGATATTGCGAAACCGCCGCCGCGCGCCCGTCTCGATGATCGCCCGCCCAAACACGTCGCCCAGAAAGAACGCCGCCACGATCGCGCACGCGGCGATCACGTCCGTACGCCGCCCCAGCGCGATCGCCCGCCCCAAATGCACCGTCGCGCCCGTCACGTGCGCCGTAAACAGGTGGAAGATTCCCGCGTAGCCCACCACATCCACCATGCCCGACGCAAACGTCAGCACCAGCGCCACCGCGATCTTGTGCTTGTGCTTCCCGAGCGTATCCGCCGCCATCCCCGGGATTATCCCACGCGGGTCTCTCAAGCCTTAGGTTTAAACGCAGCGCCGCGGCCTTCAGCGCGGCACGCCGTCGATTTGGATTTTGCTTGGAAGCGCGCCAGCGTCTCGCCGGCGCCTTAGCCTTCGCCGGTGCAGGCTCGCCATAGCCAAGGAGAAATAAGGGCTTGCCGTGCCGTAGCCCAAAGAGCGAAAGCGCGCAGCACCCTTCGTGAAATTTGCGAACGGTACGAATTTGCCGCGCAGCACAATGCGCATGAAAACACGAGGGGACGCGGTCAAGATGAGGCGAATAAAAAGCGATGCGTTAATCCACGAACCACAACATATAGTGGCCTGCCATCTGTTATACCGTCCACGTAGATTCGGGGTTGACGAACTACTCCCCGTAGTGTAACTTTCTGGCATTACGTTATTGGGCCCTGATTGAGCAACCGCTGACGCTATTCGGACTGTGTAATCAGCCTCGCTACGCCAGCAGGTCGCAACATTGTGACGTGGGAGGCTTGTACAATGGCAGTCGCGCCGGCGCTTTTATTCACCAGATCTCCTGAATCGTACCTCGACAACCTTTTGATGCGGATCTGTGTCGCGCTTCAGCTCGGCGACGCGCTGCACGAAGCCGCTGATGGGAGCTACCAACAGGTGGCCGCGTACCTCGAGAGCCACCCGACGGTCGCGCCGCTTCGGCCAGCCATTCATCCTCAAGGTTCAATGAGGCTCGGCACAACCGTAATGCCCTGCTTTGGCGAAGAGTACGATCTCGATTTCGTCTGCGAGCTCGCGCGTGATGCACGTGCATTTGCAAAGCCGGTGGATGCACTTCGGTTAATCGATGCGGCTCTAAGGGAGAATCCTCGATACGCCCCTATGCTCCAGACCAAAAACCGGTGCATTAGGCTCAAGTATGCGCGGAAATTTCATCTTGACGTGCTGCCTGCCTGCAAGGACGCGGAGCGCGGCGGCACATGCATACTTGTGCCGGATAGGGAGCTCAGCGCCTGGGTACCCAGCAATCCACGCGGCTATGCCGACTGGTTCGACGGACGCGCGCGTCAGCTACTCGCACCGTACGCAATGGATAAGGAGCAGAAGTTGCCCGAGCCGGAGCGAGCTGAGGAGAAATCGCCGCTGAAGCTGGCCGTGCAGCTGATGAAGCGGAATAGAGACGTCCGAGCCAGGGGCGTAGCTCGACCACAGCCGGTCTCGATTGTGCTTACTACGCTGGCTGCCCTTTCGTATCGAGGAGAGCGATCCGTATCCGGCGCCATGAACAGCATCATCAGGAACATTTGCGAGATGATACCGCCTCGTAGCACACGCGCGAACCGGCTGGTTGTTCTCAATCCCACCAATAAGAATGAAGATCTGAGCGAACGATGGTCGCGCGACGGTCTTGCTTATCAGCAATTTCTCGATTGGGCGGCGGACTTTCGATCGGCCTGGAATGCCCTCCTCGCCTTGCGCGGCATTGACAAAGTCACCCGCGCTCTCGAAACCATGTTTGGCGAACACATCGCGCATAAAGCGCTTCAGAGCCAAGCAGCGGACTTTGGCGAAGCGCGGGAGCGCAACGCGATCGGGACGACGAGGGGGACGGGCTTGATCGCAGCCGTTGGCACAGGTTTTGTAACGCCTATCCCGAGACACACTTTCCATGGCCAGAAGCGTCAGGTTCGCTAATTTCGGCGGGATCGGCCTTCCTCAGCAGATTGGGAGGATGGCGCGGGCCGGTTTCCGGCCTCGTTTTCGCAATTCCCGGGTGGTCTGGATCGGAACCGTCCAGCCAACTCCGATTTCCGAAATCTATACAATGAAAATCAAATATCGGCTAGGTGGCCGCCCACACGTCGTTGTACTTGATCCCCCGCTCCGGGATCGCGGGGACGCCGCAGCTATTCCGCACACGTTTTCCGACGGCAGCATCTGTCTCCATCTGTCAGAGGATTGGGCGCCGACGATGTTCGTCGCCGACACTATTTTGCCGTGGGTATCGCACTGGCTGCTCTATTACGAACATTGGCTTGCGCTTGGGGATTGGCTGGGGGGCGGCGTTGAAACGTGAGCGATAGACGGCGGATACTTTCAATAGACGGAGGCGGAATAAAAGGCGTTTTTCCCATCGCTTTTTTGGCTCGGGTTGAATCGGAGCTACAACTAAAGGCTATCGGTCGCTATTTCGACCTGATCGCCGGCACTTCAGTCGGAGGGATAATCGCACTCGGCCTTGGGCTCGGGCTCACGGCTCGCGAACTTCAGGAGTTCTTCATTTCTAATGGCTCAGAGATATTCCCCAGCGAGTTCCCTGGACTGACCACACTGCGGCTGATTGTAGGGCGGGACAGATACCGTGCGGAGCGCTTCCGTCAGGCGTTGGATGAGGCGTTTGGCACGAGGAAACTCGGAGAGTCCAAGACCAGATTATTAATCCCATCGTTTGACGCTACCAGGGGAGACATACACATCTATAAGACAGCGCACGCCGAGCGACTTAGCACGGACTATAAGATCGATGCAGTGGATGTGGCATTGTCTACAGCGGCCGCACCAACGTACCTGCCCGTATTCGACTCCGTCTCCGGGGTCACCTTCGTGGACGGCGCACTCTACGCGAACAATCCCGTTGCGTTGGCAGTCGTCGAAGCGGTGAGCCTGCTCAAATGGACTCCTGACGAAATAGACGTGCTAAGCATCGGCTGCACGGAGCAAGCGGACTGTTTTGCCCCGAGAGGCCACAGGTTTCTATTTTGGGCCCGGCGAGCACTTGATTCAGCGATGCTCGGTCAATCCAGAGCCGCTCTGGGGATGGCGATGCACCTAACAGGCAGAGACAACGGGAAAGACAACGTGGTTCGCGTTAACCGCGTGGTGGAGAGGGGGCGCTTTTCCCTCAACGGGACAAAGCACATCCGGCAATTGCAGGGCCTCGGCGTCGGCGAAGCCAGGCATCAAGTCTCGGCGCTGCGTGATCGATTCTTCGCTTGCGAGGCGTCTCAGTTCGTGCCCTTCTACTCGACCTAGCAGACAAACGCACGGTTTTCATTCCCATTTTGGCACCCGCTCCAAAACCCCTAAAATTCGCATCTCGCACCGACAATTTTTGCGCCGCAAACCTCCCGCTCACACCAACTTGCGCTGTACGCAAATCTGCGGGCGCTTGACCGCCATGCTAGCGTGAAAGTAAGGCTCTCGATTCGACGAGCGCCCCGAGGGGAGTGGCCTTAGCGATGTGTCCGACGAGCGCAGCCGCGGCCGTTAGCCGAACCACGAACCCGCGCCGCAAGCCGTTCGCCTGCCCGCCCACCCGAGCGATGATTCTGCCCTTGCGCGGGAAGTCGTCGCCTTTCCCCGCAAGCTGCGCAATCCTTGTGGATCATCGCTTTGGAGATGACATAAAACTGGGCGCATCGAATCGCCGCCGCTCGCGCCGCCTCTCCCGCGCGAAATCTTCGCCCCGCGCCAGTGAACCATCGCGAGTTCCCGCTCCCTGCCCGGATGGGCTCTCCGCGCGCGTGATTCGTGCTGGACGCCGCGCCAACGGCGAACCACCGGCCGGCCACCAGTCAGTACTCACCAACTACTATTCACAGCCTCTATGGGGCGGAACGGTCAATCGACCGTGCATACATGTAACTCATAGAAAACAAACGACCGGACACATGCAAGGGCGGAACTTCCCGGTGCATTTTCTTTTTCGGTTTTCGGCGCGTTTTTCGAGCGTCGTACGGCCATTTCTTTCTGGGGTCCGCAAAACGCTCCGCGATTTGGGGTGGTGGTTACCCGGAACAGTCACTCGAGTAGAAACGCACCTAACTCGTAGAAAACAAACGCCGGCACATGCCTCTACCCGGAACGTCGCGGCGCATCTGTTTTCGCCATTATCACCACGCAATCTGCTTCGCCAAAAGGAGGTGCGCTTCACCACGCTCCGCGCCCGGCGCGGATTCTTCCATTTGCAACGGGCAGGCATTACACTTTCACGCCACGCCTGACCTGCTGCACATGGAGAAAATATGTCGGTCTTGGACATCGTTCTAGGCAAGCCTGTCGCTACCCAGGACGAGCGGGGCGAGCAGATCGGCGTCAGCACCGGGATTCCCATCTTCGGTCTGGACGCCCTCAGCTCGGCGGCGTACGGACCGGAAGCCGCTCTCACGCTGCTGATTCCTCTCGGCGCGGCTGGCGTGCGCTACATCGTTCCGGTCAGCCTCGCGATTATCGTGCTGCTGATCATCGTCTACTTTTCCTACCGGCAGACGATTGCGGCGTATCCCGCTGGCGGCGGCTCGTACACGGTGGCCACCGAGAACCTGGGCGTCTTCCCCGGCCTGCTCGCGGCGGCGGCGCTGATGCTCGATTACATCCTGGTTGTCGCCGTGGGAATTTCGGCGGGAGTGGGCGCGCTGGTTTCCGCCGCGCCGCGGCTGCCCCGGTCTGTTGTTCATGATTCCCACGTACGCGTTTCTCGGCTCGCTGCTGATCGCGATCGTCATTGGCGTCACCAAGACGGTGCTCGCGGCGGGCCATCCCGTGGCCGTCGTGGCGCCCGCCTCACTGGCGATTCAATCGATCGCAGTTCGATCGGCGGCGGTTCCGGCGATGGCGGTTCCGGCGACGACCGCCGTCAGCCTGTGGCTCTTGCTGCAAGTTTTCTCGAATGGCTGCACGGCCATGACCGGCGTCGAGGCGGTCAGCAACGGCGTGCGCGCCTTTCGCGAGCCCACGGTGCGCAACGCGCAGCGCACGCTTACGGTGATCATCGGCTTTCTGATTATTCTGCTGGCCGGTATCGCCTACCTGGTCCGCGCGTACGGCATTCAGGCGACCGATCCGGGGCTGCCCGGCTATCAGAGCGTCCTTTCGATGCTGCTGGCCGCCGTGGCCGGCAAGGGCTGGTTTTACTATTTTTCGATCGGCTCGATCCTGGTGATTCTTTCGCTTTCCGCGAATACCGCGTTCGCGGATTTTCCCCGGCTCTGCAAAGCGGCGGCGCAGAACGGCTACCTTCCCCATGGCTTCGGCTTTCGTGGACGGCGGCTGGTCTATTCCGAGGGCATTTGGATCCTGGCGGGACTCTCCGCGATTCTGCTGGTGATTTTTGGCGGGGTGACGGACCGGCTGATTCCGCTGTTTGCCATCGGCGCGTTCTTGGCGTTTACGCTTTCGCAGGCGGGAATGGTCGGACACTGGGCGCGCAAACGTGGACGCGGCGCGTTCCAGAGCATGGCGGTGAACGGGCTCGGCGCCGCGGCGACCGGCGTAACGCTGGTGGTGGTGCTGGTGGCCAAGTTCAAGTCCGGCGCCTGGGTGAGCGTGCTGCTGATCGCCTCCATCATGTGCGCCATGCTGTGGGTGCGGCGGCACTACGATGAAGTGGCCGTCGAAACCAAACTGACCGCGCCATTGAAGGTGGAGAGCCTGGGCGCGCCGATCGTCATCGTCCCGATCCAGTCGTGGAGCACGGTCACGCAGCGGGCCATGCAGTTCGCGCTGACGCTGTCTCCGGAAATTCGCGCCGTGCACGTGCTGATGGAGGACGAAACCAGCACGCTGCAGGACCAGTGGTGCCGCCTGGTGGAAAGTCCCGTGGAGCTGGCGGGTGGCACGCCGCCGAGCCTGGTCACCCTGGCTTCGCCGTATCGGCTGGTGATTCGGCCGATTCTGGATTACGTGCTGGAGACGGAGAGCAAGAATCCGGGGCGGCAGATCGCCATCATTGTTCCGGAACTTGTCGAGCGGCACTGGTATCACTACCCGCTGCACAATCAGCGCGCGGAACTGCTGAAGGCGATGCTGTTGGTGAATTGCAGCCGCAACGTGGTGCTGATCAACGTGCCGTGGTATATCCGCGTGTGATCGCCGGGCTGCCCGCCCGCTAGAGTTTGAAGGCGGTGAGCTTGGCGAATTTGCGGGCGCGCTGATCGATCTCGCGGCGGGTGACTTTAGCGAGGCGCTCCACGCCGAATTTTTCCACAGTGAAGCTGGCCAGCACCGATCCGTACACCATGGCGCGGCGAAGATTTTGCTCGTTCATGTTGCCCGCCTTGGCGAGGTAGCCCATGAATCCGCCGGCAAACGTGTCGCCCGCCCCGGTGGGATCGTGCACTTCTTCCAGAGGAAACGCCGGAACGGAAAAAATAAATTTGGGATGGACCATCAGCGCGCCGTGTTCTCCGCGCTTGATGATCAGGATTTTCGGGCCGAGTTTGAAGACGTGGCGCGAGGCGCGAATCAGGTTGTGCTCGCCGGTGAGCTGGCGCGTTTCGTCGTCGTTGATGGTCAAGATGTCGACGAACTTGAGCGTTTCGCGGAGCTGCGCGTTGGAGCCTTCGATCCAGTAGTTCATCGTGTCCAGGCCGACGATGCGCGGCTTGCCGTTGAGCTGATGGAGCACCGACTTTTGCAGGCCCGGCTGAATGTTGCCGAGAAAAACGTGTTTGCTATCGAGGTAGGTGTCCGGCAGCGTCGGTTTGAAATCGGCAAAAACGTTGAGTTCGGTGGCCAGCGTGGTGCGCTCGTTCATATTTTGGCTGTAGCGGCCGGACCAGAAAAAGCTTTTGCCGGCGGCGTGTTCGAGGCCGGAGAGATCGATTTTGCGGCCTTTGAAGACGGCGCGGTCTTTATCGGAAAAATCTTCGCCGACAATGGCGACCATGCGCACCGGAACGAAGTGGCTGGCCGCGAGCGCAAAATAACTGGCGGCGCCCCCCAGGGTGCGTTCGACCTTGCCGAACGGCGTTTGGATAGCGTCAAACGCAACGGATCCGACGACGAGTAGTGACATGTTCTCTCCTGAAATTTCGCCAAAATTCCTTCAGCAGCCTGCGCATTTCAAACAGGCGCGAGATTAGCGTCTTTACGGGTCGCCCGGAAATGCATTTCGTGCCCCCGACAAACGCACTCGCGACTACGAGATGTACTTGCCGATGATCGGAGCGAGGCGCTTCTTCGCGGCCATAGGAATCGCCTTGCGGTCGGTCAGAATCGCATGCGCCAGCGCCGAGCCGCACTTGCACGAACGAGTCTCATCCATGGCGCGCACCGCTTCGCGGATGGCGCGCTGCACGTTCTCCGTGTTCTTGGTCAGCACGGCGATGATCTGATCGACGGTGACGGCATCGTGCGATGGGTGCCAGCAATCGTAATCCGTGACCATGGCAAACGTGGCGTAGCAAATCTCCGCTTCGCGAGCCAATTTCGCTTCGGTGAGATTGGTCATGCCGATGATGTCGAATTTCAGTTGGCGATAGGTGTTCGACTCGGCCAAGGTGGAAAATTGCGGGCCCTCCATGCAGACATAGGTGCCGCCCCGATGGACTTTCACGCCGACGCGCTCGGATGCCCCGGCGAGCTGAGCGGATAGCGCGGGGCATGTGGGCTTATCGAAGGTGACGTGGGCGACGATGCCGCCACCGAAAAAAGTGGAGATGCGTGTGCGGGTGCGGTCAAAAAATTGATCGGGCACGACGAAATCGAGCGGGGCGACGTCCTCGCGCAGCGAGCCGACGGCGCTGACGGAAATAATGCGCTCGACGCCGAGCGTTTTCAGCGCGTAAATGTTGGCGCGAAAATTGATTTCGCTGGGAGAGATTCGATGGCCGCGCCCGTGACGCGCGAGGAAAGCAACGCGGCGGCCTTCGAGCGTGCCGGCAACGATGGCGTCCGAGGGATCGCCAAAAGGAGTTTTCACGCGAATCTCACGGGTGTTCGTCAGACCGGCCATGCTGTAGAGGCCGCTGCCTCCGATGATGCCGATGGAGATCGGCTCGGATTGCTTTGCTTTTGGTTTTCTGGCCTTGGGCATCCACGCTCCTGATATGTGAAAAGTGCAAATCTAACTCGCCGGCATATTTTTTAGCACGGCTACCGCAAAAGCTTTGCTTCAGCGGCTAAAGCCGCCGGGGGGGTTCTGTGGCCATTATGTCGCAGCTGAACCTGCGACCCACAAGGCTGGGCCGCGCCTCAGCGGCTGAAGCCCGGGAGGCGGTTGCATTCTTTCGGCGCGGCTGAAGACATGCCCTGATGAAAATCATCCCTCTCACACAAGTTCTACAACTAACGAAGACCGACGTTCTTACGCAGACTCTCAACTGGGACCCACTAAGCTGGCCGTTCCCTGACGACATTCTCGGATTGCCGCGCTAATCGACTTGCACCGGCTCGGCTTCCCATTTGCCGTCGCGCTCGCGCAAGTACGCGGCGGGGACGCGCGGATCGTGGACGAAAAGCGCGAGCCAGCCTTCTTTCAGCACCTGAGGAATCCAGCGTTTCTTGTTCTCGAGCGTCGTCATCGGGTAGAGATCGTAACCCATGATCCATGGGAGCGGCAGATGGGCGGTCATCGGCACCAAGTCGGCGAACATGAAGGCTGTCTTACCGCCGCCAGTGAGCTTCACGCACTGCATGTGCGCGGTGTGACCGGGAACGACGATGACTTCCACCCCGGGAACAATTTCCGCGTCACCATCGAGCAGCGAAAACATTCCGGCGGATTCAATGGGGGCGTAATTGTCGCGGAAGTAGCTGGCATGATCGCGCTCGTTGGGATGCATGGCGTGGGTGAACTCTTCGCGCTGAACGACGTAGCGGGCGTTTGGAAACATGGGAACGATTTTGTCGCGATCGAGGCGCGTGTTGCCGCCGCAGTGGTCGAAATGCAGGTGGGTGTTGACGACGACGTCGATGTCTTCCGGGCGCAGGTTATGCTTTTGCAGGCTCTCGATTAAAGATGGGCCATTGAGACCGTAGATTTCGCGGAGTTTTTGATCCATCTTGGGGCCCGCGCCGGTTTCGACGAGGATGCGTTTGCCTGCCGCGTGAATCAGCAGGCAGTTCATTGCGAGGGTGATGCGGTTGCGGGCATCGGGAGGAGCCTTCTTCTCCCAGAGCGGGCGCGGGATGACGCCGAACATGGCACCACCGTCAAGAAGCACTTGGCCCGCCGAAATAATGTGGAAATCGAGATCGCCGAGTTTCAAACGCCCGTCCTCAAGCTAGACCCACAGTAAAAGTTTTTTGCCGACCGCGCGAATTGGCGGCTGGTACAAAATACGGAGTCAGCCGCGCGCAGTCAAGTTTTGTCCGGAATATTCGCGCGGCGGGGTGCTCAATCACGACAGTCCCGCGCGAGAGAGAATTTCGTTCACCGCTGCGTAAGGATCGATCTTCCGCGCGGCTACATCAGCGGCGAGGCGATCCAATTCGGCTTCGCCGATTCCCTTTGCAATCGCTTTTTCCGCGATGCGCGTCTGCAGCAGCCGAAGCAGCCACTCGCGCCAGTAGTCGCGTTCGCGCGAGCAGCGTTCCGGATCAGTATGCAGATAATCGCGAAATCGCGCGATCTGAGTGACCAAGCGATCCGTGCCCTGATCCTGGGTCGCGATGGTGCGAACCATCGCGGGCTGCCAGCCTTCGTGATCGGAAACCAAGCTCAGAACGGCGAGTAACTGCTGCTCGAATTGATCGGCGCCATCGCGATCGGATTTGTTAATGACGAAGATATCTCCGATTTCCATCAATCCGGCTTTGAGGCTCTGCATTTCGTCGCCCATGCCGGGCGTGAGAACCACGAGCGTGCAGTCCGCGAAGCGCACGACTTCGATTTCACCCTGGCCGACGCCGACCGTTTCTATGAGGATGACATCCTTGCCAGCCGCATCGAGCAAGAGGCTGACGTCGCCAGTGGCCTGGGCGAGGCCGCCGAGATAGCCGCGCGTGGCCATGGAGCGGATGAAAGTGCCTTCGTCCTGCGCGTGGCGCAACATGCGAATGCGGTCGCCGAGAATGGCTCCGCCGGTGAAGGGGCTGGAAGGGTCAACGGCGATGATGCCGACTGTGTTTCCGGCGGCGCGATAATGCGCGGCGAGGCGATCGACCAAAGTACTTTTACCCGTGCCCGGCGAGCCGGTAACGCCGATGCGAAAGGCGCGGCCGGTGTGGGGGAAAAGCGCTTTCAAGAGTTCGTCGGCGCCCGGTTGGCGATTTTCGATAAGCGTGACGGCGCGAGAAATGGCGCGAGGATCGCCGGCGAGGATTTGCGCGACGCGGTTATTCAGGGTGCCGGGAAAAGCAGTCATTAAGATGTGAAGATAGCATGACCGGCACTGAAAAATGAGAGTCCAGAATTGGCCGGGTAAAGCCCGCGGTCAGACGCGGCAGATTTCTCGCGGGCCTGACGATTCCACCCGGTAAAACAGGCGATCAGCCGCGGTGTCCGCTGGAGCCGTTGGGATGTCCGGAAGCGTATTCGTCGTAGGCTTTGATGATGCGCTGGACAAGATTGTGGCGGACGACGTCGTGCTCGTCGAAATAGACGAGGGCGATGCCATCGATTTTGCCAACAACATCGATGGCTTCGATCAAACCGGAGCGGCGGGTGTCTGGAAGATCGATTTGCGTCACATCACCCGTGATGACCGCTTTGGAATCGAAGCCGAGGCGGGTGAGAAACATTTTCATCTGTTCGCTGGTGGTGTTCTGCGCTTCGTCGAGGATGACGAACGAATCATTCAAGGTGCGGCCGCGCATGAACGCGAGTGGAGCGACTTCGATGATGTCTTTTTCGAGGAAGCGCTCGAGCTTGTCGGCCTCGAGGAGGTCGTGCAGCGCGTCATACAGGGGACGCATATAGGGATCCACTTTTTCCTGCAGGGTGCCGGGGAGAAAGCCCAGGCGCTCACCGGCCTCGACGGCGGGACGCGCCAAAATGATGCGATTCACCTGCTTCGAAAGCAGAGCAGCGACAGCCATGGCGACGGCGATGTAGGTTTTTCCCGTGCCGCCGGGGCCGATGGCGAAAACCATGTCGTAATTTTCAAGGGCCTCAATGTAGCGCTTTTGATTGGCGCTCTTAGGCGCGACGGTCCGCTTGCCGAAATTGCGCGAGCGCGTCGGCGAAAACGCGGTATGCAGAGTGGATGTCGATTCACCGGCCGCTGTTTGCAGCAGCGCTTTCACCTCCTGGCTGTTGGGGATGTTTCCTTCGCGCACGCGGTCGTTATAAGCGCCAATGATGCGGGCGGCGCGCTCCACATGCGCAGGCTCGCCCTCGATCTCCAGATCGCGATCGCTCAAATGCGTGGTGACGTGCAGAGTGGATTCAAAGAGCCTTAGATTTTCATCGAGCGTGCCGAAGAACTCGTTGATGCCTCCGGCGATTCGGACGGTTTGTTTCATTAATCTACGCACAGCATATCGCGGGGGTTGAGGCAGGGTCAAGGCGGCGCGCTTCGCTGCGCGACGGGCTTAATTGCGTGGAGTAGCGGGAGGACGGCAGCCGTGCTAGCGGCGCGCTGCGAGACGGCGATCGGCTTCATTGGCCGCGAGCTCCGCGAACTCGACAAAAGAGTGGAGCGACGCTTCGATATCGATTTGGCGCCGCTTACGCTGACCTTCCCTGAAATCGAGGATCACCTCGAAGCCGGAGGGATCGGCGCCGGTCCAAGAGGCGATCGCGGCCACCGCTTCGCGCTTAGTCTGGGGAACGGGATCACCGGCAGCCATCACTGAATGGCGAAACAGAGTGCAAAAGCGGCTTACGGAAGAGAGCATGACGTCGAGCTGCGCTTTCGACTTTTGAGGCGCAGCGAGAATGGCCTGGCGAAGTTTCAGACGTTCCAGGTGCAATTCGCGTACGGTCTGCAAACCGTGCAGATGAAGCGGGGGCTGGAAGTCCTCCAGCCAATCGGGACCGAACAGCACGCGGTGATCGTTTTTGATGTCCACCATTTCGAGGGCGAAGAGGTGGGCGGAGCGCGCGAGTTCGTCGAATTTAAAGAGCACCGGCGCGCAGTTTCCTTCCTCGATCCACCAACTTACGGCGGGATGAATTTGAGCAAGATCAACGGTGGCAAGGCTTTCGAGCAGGCAGAGAATGTTGAGGTCTGAAAATCCCTCACAAAATTCGCCGGACACAGCGGAACCGTGGAGCACCACGGAACGGAGATTTTCGCCGGCGGCGTCTTTCAGACGATTCACGAATTCGGCAAGCTTGGCTTCCAAGGGCGATCCCGTCCGCTGAAGATTAAGGAACGATAGCAGAAGATTGGCGCCGCTGAAGAGGTTCGCCGCGCGCGTGTCGCTCAATCGCGCAACGGCGCAGGGCCACCGGTGCGCAATGCGGTTTGGAGGAAGCCGGGCGAACTACATACGGCGCATGTCGCTCGATGTGCCGCCAGCGGCGGGCAGATAGCAGCGCTGCGTGTAGTCCATCACCATGCGATCGGCATTGAAGCGCCAGCCGAGGGTGCGGATGGCGCGCTTCATGCGCTTGATCCAACCGCGGGGCAGACCGTCGCGATCGCGCTGGTAGTAGAGAGGAATGACCTCGTCGTGCAGCACACGATAGAGGTTCTCCGCGTCTCGCGTGTCGTGGACATGCACGTCCGAATTGGTGCGGCCGTTACCGATCGCAAAGCCGTTTAACCCATCGTAGGCCTCGGCCCACCAGCCGTCCAAAATGGAGAGGTTCAAGCCGCCATTCAGCACCACTTTTTGGCCGCTGGTGCCGGAAGCTTCCAACGGGCGGCGCGGATTGTTGAGCCACACGTCCACGCCCTGCACGAACTGCCGGCCCACGTTGATGTCGTAGTCTTCGAGGAAAATGAAGCGGTCGGCGAACTGAGGATCGCGCATGAAGCGCATGATGTCCTGCAACATGCGCTTGCCGGGCTCGTCACCGGGATGCGCTTTTCCGGCGAAGATGAACTGCACCGGGCGCTTGGGATCGTTGACCATGGACGCGAGCCGCTGAATATCCGAGAGGATCAAGTTGGCGCGCTTGTAGGTGGCAAAGCGCCGTGCGAATCCGATGGTGAGAGCGTCGGGGCTGAGCGCGCGCGAAAGCACCTGCTGAATCTCGTCCGGCTCGCCGCGGCGCTGCGCCTGTTCGAGAGCGGTGTTGCGCACGTATTCGAGTAATCGCGCCCGCAGATTGAGGTGGGTTTCCCAAAGCTCGCCGTCATCGACGGCCTCGATGCGTTCCCAGATGCGGGCCTCGCTGCTCTGCTCGTGCCACCCTACGCCGAGGTGACGGTCGTAAAGGCGAGACATTTGCGGCGCGAGCCAAGACAGAACATGAACGCCATTGGTTATGTGTCCGATAGGAACGGCATCCTCAGACCGGCCCGGATAGAGGTCCGCCCACATGGCGCGCGAAACTTCGCCATGCAGGGCGGAGACAGCATTGGCACGGCGGGACAGCTTCAGGCACAGCACGGTCATACAAAAATCTTCCTGCTGACTGGAGGTGTTCTCGCGGCCGAGGCCCATCAGGGATTCGTGTGAAAGACCAAGTTGTTCGCGCAATGGGCCGAGGTGTTCCTCGACAAGTTCGGCGCTGAACCGATCGTGGCCCGCCGGGACCGGCGTGTGGGTGGTGAACACGATCTCGCGAAATACGCGAGGAACCGCCTCGCCGAAGGAGAGTCCCTCGTCCTGCATGTGATCGCGCACCGCCTCCAGCGCAGCAAACGCACTGTGTCCTTCGTTCAAGTGAACCACGCCAGGCGTAATGCCCATTGCGGTGAGGGCGCGATAGCCGCCGACGCCGAGCAGCAGCTCCTGGCGGATACGTACGCGGCGGTCGCCGCCATACAGTCGAGAGGTGAGCTCGCGATCTTCAGGCGCATTGCCTTCCACGTTGGAATCGAGCAGAAGCAAATCGCAGCGGCCCACGTTGACGCGCCAGACTTTCGCTTTCAGAATCCCGCGTCGCGTTTCGATCTGCACCATGACCGGCTCACCGGATTTGCCGATGGCGGGCTGCATCGGCATGGCGTTCACATCGTTGGGAATGTACTCTTCCTGCTGCCAGCCATTGAGGCCGATGCGCTGGCGGAAATAGCCCTGTCCGTAAAAGAGGCCCACGCCGATCAGCGGGATACCTAGATCAGAAGCGCTCTTGATATGATCGCCAGCAAGAATGCCCAGGCCGCCGGAATAAATCGGGATCGATTCGTGAAGGCCAAACTCGGCGGAGAAATAGGCGACCGGGCGCGGCCGCAGGACGCTGGCGTGCCGGGCGCCCCAAGTACGGTCTGCATCTACGTATTCGCGCAAGCGGCGATAGGCGTAATTGACGCGGCTATGCAGGGCCAAATCGCGGGCGCGGCGCTCCAGTTGTTCGAGAGGAATTTCGCCGAGCAGCAAAATGGGGTTGTGCCGCAACTCGTTCCAACGAATCGGATCGAGATCGCGGAAGATCGCACCGCAATCGTTGTCCCAGGTCCACCAAAGATTGCGCGCGAGGGTCCACAGGCGTTCTTGCAAAGGCGCGATGAAGCGGCCCATGGTGCGGGCCTCGCTGACGATTGGCGCCACTTGTGCAGCGGCCTCCGACAGCATGTGAATCTCGTCTTCGGTGAAGACGCGGCGCTCGATGGTTTGAACGTCCAGGACACCGAGCAGCACGCCTCGATCGATCAGCGGAACTCCGAGGAACGAGTGATAGGCCTCTTCGCCCGCTTCGGGGAAATATTTGAATCGCGGGTGGCTGGTGACTTCTTCCACGGCGAGCGGGCGTACCATCTCCGCCACCGAGCCAACCAAGCCTTCCGGAACAGCGAGGCGAAGGTTTCCGATACTCTGCGGACGGAGGCCAACGGTGGCTGCCAGCACCAGATGGCTGCGGTCGGGCTCAAGCAGGTAAACCGAGCAGACATCCGTCTGCGAGCGGCGCGCGATCAGCGCGACGACCTTCGTCAGGGTTTCCGCCGGCTTGCCGCTTTCCTTGGCCAGCTCGCGAAGTTCTTCAATGGTTAGGACGTGGCTGGCATGGTTCACCGGAGGCGCGGGGATCCCGTTCAAAATCTCCTGTTCGGTGGAGTTTACTTTGAGGTCCTGAGAGCCCATTTGCTCGCCTTTATGATCCAAGAAACTGCCGGGCCGCGCTGACGACGCGGACTTGTTAATCTGATTCGTGTGGCCGATCGCCTACGGCCGCGATTTTGCTGCCGCGACTTCCAGTTTGCCTCAGCTGCAGACGAATTGCGAACGATCGCGCGAAAAGTGCTGGAAACCATCGACACTCACGATCAAGCCTTCGCCGATCGATATCCCGCTAGGGTACGACTCTAGTCGGCGGAGGGGTTCAAGTCCAATCGATGTTGCTTATCGCCAGTATTTGCGAAGCGCCGCAAAGACCGTCGAGGACTGGCCCACAAAACAGTTTTTTAGGACGTTACAGAAAAGTATAAACCATCGTATGCACGGTGGGGACCCCGGTACGAGTACGTGCCGCGAAAATGTTACGGCTGCGCATCGCATTGGCGATTGGAAGTGCGGTTACGGGGCGCCACGATTACATGGAAGCTCCAAGGCCTTCGGCTCGCTCTCAAAATATCGCAAATAAAGGCGCTGGCGTATAATTCCTTTAAGTCCCGTCCGCGAAGTACAGGACGCCGCGAGGATCGACCATGAGCTCACTCACCGTCCGCAATTTTATGAAACAGCAGGGTTTCATCGAAGAGCCGGATAACGTCTGCAATATGCATTTTTCCGGTCTTTATTTTCAGCCTCGGATCGTGGGCTCGCTGGTGGTGGTCGGGATCATTCTGCAGTTCTTTTCGGCGTTCGGAGCGGCGGTCCTCTATTTGGTGCTTTCCGGGTTGTTGTGGTGGAATGTCGCGGTTCCGAAGGCGAATCCTTTCGAAGTGTTTTACAACCGCGTGGTTGCGATTCCCAAGGGCCACGCAACACTAGCGCCCGCGCCCGGCCCACGGCGGTTCGCGCAAGGGATGGCCGCGGTCTTTATGTTGATTGTGGGAGTGGCGCTACTGCAGGGCTGGAATGTGACCGCGTGGATCTTCGAAGCAGGACTGGTGATGGCCTTCTCTGCTCTGCTGTTCGGAAAGTTCTGCCTGGGAGCTTACATCTATCACGTGATGAAGGGCCACGTCGCTTTTGCCAACAGCACGTTGCCGTGGGCGGGACGCCAAGGTCGCGCGCAGGGCGTGCCCAAGCATCAGGTTTAGCGCGGCCTGGCGAACCGGCTGCGCCTCAGCAAGCTTTTACCACTTGCCGATGGATAGCCGTATAACCAGCGCCATGCCGCCGATCAAAGTGATCAGCGATCCCAGCAGCGCCAAATTCAATACCAATTCACGTTTCAGGTCGATCTTTGGTGGCACGATTCCTCCGACGATTTGCCATTTCTGGCGCGCACATTCTAATACAAACGCGGGGTGGTTTGTTGTTAAAAACTGCGCACTTTCTCCTGAATCTCCTGAATGAAATTTCCGGCTCCCGGATGAAAGCTCCGGCGCCGGCGTCGGCGCAATCTTGCGCGCGGATCGAAAATTCCCGGCTTGGAACTCTGGTTCGTATTGCTGGGTTGGAATGCCGGTGCGATAATGAGCCGGTTGATGCGGAGTACCGTGCTGCGGTCAGCGACTGGGGGATTTATGGCTCTGCGAGATGAGTGGATCGACAAACGTTCGTCGGCGATGAACGGCGGCGGGCGGAATTTTTCGCAAATGCATTTCGCTCGCCAGGGCGTGATCACCGAAGAGATGACGTATGTGGCGCTGCGCGAACGGATCACTCCGGAACTGGTCCGCGAGGAAGTGGCCCGGGGGCGGGCCATCATTCCCGCGAACATCCACCATGGCAACCTGGAGCCGATGGGCATCGGCGTGGCCTTCAATTGCAAAATCAACGCCAATATCGGGAATTCCGCGACCACCTCGGAGACCACGCAGGAGCTCGAAAAGCTCCACCGCGCCGTGCACTACGGCGCCGACACAGTGATGGATCTTTCGACCGGCGGTGACATTCCCTTGATTCGCAAAGCGATCATCGACGCGTCACCCGTTCCGATCGGCACGGTGCCAATTTACGAAGCGATTTCGCGCGTGCGCCGCGTGGAAGATTTGAATATCCAAATCATGCTGGAAGTGATCGAGGAGCAGGCCGAGCAGGGCGTGGATTACATGACCATTCATGCCGGCGTGCTACGCGAATTTCTGCCGCTGGTACGCAACCGCATCACGGGAATCGTGAGCCGCGGCGGGGCGCTGATGGCGCAATGGATGAGCTTTCACAAAAAAGAAAACTTCCTGTACGAGAATTTCGACGCGATCTGCAGGATTTTCCAAGAGCACGATGTGAGTTTTTCGCTGGGCGACGGGCTGCGGCCCGGTTGCCTGGCGGACGCCAGCGATGAAGCGCAATTTGCTGAACTTCGCGTGCTGGGCGAACTGACGAAGAAGGCTTGGGAATATGACGTACAGGTGATGATCGAGGGACCGGGGCACATTCCGCTCGACCAGATCGAGCTGCAGGTGAAGAAAGAGAACGAGCTCTGCTATGAGGCGCCGTTCTATACGCTCGGGCCGCTGGTCACCGACATCGCTCCCGGCTACGATCACATCACCAGCGCGATCGGCGCGGCCATGATTGGATGGCATGGCGCCTCGATGCTGTGCTACGTGACGCCCAAGGAGCACCTGGGTCTGCCCAATGCCGATGATGTCCGGCAAGGGGTGATCGCCTATAAGATTGCCGCGCATGCGGCGGACGTGGCCCGGCACCGCCCTGGCGCCCGCGATCGCGATGACGCGCTCAGCTACGCGCGCTTTCTATTCGATTGGAAAAAGCAGTTTGCGCTTTCGCTCGATCCGGAAACCGCACAAGCCATGCACGATGAGACGTTGCCGGACGATTTCTACAAAGAGGCGAAATTCTGCTCCATGTGCGGACCGAAATTCTGTTCCATGAATTCCACGCAGATCGCGGAAATCTACCAGGGCTTCGACCAAAAGGAGCGCGAGTCGAAGTTCGCCGAGCTCCTGGCTAAAGTTGAGGTTACCCCGGGCGCGAAGAGCACCGCTGCCGGATAGACGTGCTGGCTTGCATCTAAAAACTGTCATTCGAGGGGGGAGTGCGATGGCATTTGTGCGCGCGGCGAAGGTCGGCGCAGTACCGCCGGGAGCAGTGGCTGAATTTGACGTGGCCGGCAAAGCGATAGCGGTGGCCAACGTGGAGGGTAAGCTCTACGCTATCAATAGCGTGTGCGTCCACGAAGGCGGACCGCTAGGCGAAGGCGCTCTCAACGGCAATTTAGTGATGTGCCCGTGGCACGCCTGGGAGTACGACGTGACCACTGGGAAGATTGTAGGTAACCCGGACACGGAGGGAGTGGCCTGCTACCCGGTGGAAGTCCGCGGCGACGACATTTTTGTGGACGTAGGATAAAAAATCAGGCACTTTCTCTTCGGAAACTAAAATTTATAGCATCCACCCGTTCCTTTGCGGCGCGCTTCCGTGTATAGTGCGCGCGACACTTTCTACGGATGACTCTAACTCCCCCAAAACCTAAGCGATGGCTGCTCGCTGTGGATCCGCGCGTCTACCACTGGGACACGCTTTTTGTTAAAGGCAAGGAGATGTGGCGGCAGGCGGGCGATAAGCCCGACGCGCTGCGGCAGCTGAAGCAGGTCCACAAAGGCGACCGGGCGCTCTGTTACCACGGCAAGCCGGAGCATGCCGTCTACGCGCTGGCAGAGGTGACGCGCGATCCGTATCCGGACCCGCACGAACGGGACGGGAAAAACATGGTTATGGACTTACGCGCCATGGAGCGGCTTCCCCGGCAAGTTACCCTGGCAGAAATGCGCGAAGACAAGCTCTTGCGCAAGATCAAGTTCATGAAAAATACGCGCCTAACGATTTGCGCTCTGACCGAGGAAGAATACGCGGAAATCCTGCGGCTCGCGGGAATCGTGGCTTCTCCTGGCATTCCCCTGCCGTAGGTGGGCGCCGTAAGTTGAGGCGATCCCGGATAAAATCCACATTAGCCTTGCGTCAACGGCGCACTCGATCGCACTCGATTTATGCCCGAACTTCCTGAGGTGGAAACAGTTGCTCGCGGGCTGCAGAGTGTCTTGCCCGGCCGGCGGATTGTGGGCGTTCGCCTAGGTAAAACGGATTTCATCGAAGATCCCGCGGCTATTGAGCGTGACCTGCCGGGGAACCGCATAGAATCTATCCGACGCTATGGCAAGTTCATGTTGATCGACCTGCGGCCGCGTGAGCCTGATGAACCCCGGTTCGCTCTGCAAGTCCATCTGGGCATGACCGGGCGGATGGTCGTTTGCTCGCGGGACGAGCCGGTGCTTCCGCACACGCATGTGTTCATGGCGCTGGACGACGGCCGCGAGGTGCGCTATACCGACCCGCGCCGGTTCGGATTTATGCGGCTTGTGGCGGAAAGCGAACGCGAGAAACTGCTGCAATCGGTTGGACTGGAACCGCTGGACGCCACGGAAGCGGACTTTGGCGGGAAGATTCGCTCGCGCCGGGCGCGCATCAAAGCGCTGCTTCTCGACCAGCACGTTTTGGGAGGAATGGGCAACATCTACACGGACGAAAGCCTGTGGCGCGCGCGAATCAACCCGAAGCGCCTGGGCGCAAACCTCAGCCCCGCCGAAATACACCAACTCTATAAAGCAATGCGCCAGGTGCTTACGGAAGCGATCTCCTCGCGCGGATCGTCGATTTCGGATTTCGTGGATTCTTATGGACTGCCGGGCAATTTCCAGCAGCGGCATCGTGTGTACGACCGACAGGGGAAGAAGTGTTTTCGCTGCGGGACTTCCATTCGCAGAGAGATCGTGGCCGGGCGAAGCAGTTACTTTTGCCCGCACTGCCAGCCAGCCCCGCGCGTCCGAAAAAAGAAAGGCGGGTCGAAGCAAATCAGGAAGCGGACCGGCGGAGCGGCGTAGGCATGTACGGTCCGGATTGGGCGGGCAAACCAGCGCGTTCGAACTGAATGGTGGTGTGGGTGATTTGGAAATCGCGCTCCAGCAGGGCGCGAATTTTTATGAGCAGCTTTTCGCTTTCTTCCATGTGCATGTCCGGAATGCGGACATGGCAGGAAAGCGCGTGCAAGCCGGTGCCGAGCGTCCAGATGTGAATGTCGTGGACTTCGCGCACGGACGGGATTTTCAGAATGGCCTCGGCGACTTCCTGAAGGCGCAAATTTCGCGGCAGGCCCTCGAGGAGTATATGTCCGCTTTCGCGCAGAATGCCGGCGCTCGACCAAAGCACCAGCAATCCGATGCCGATACCCAGCACCGAATCCACCCAGAATGCGCCGGTATAGCGAATCGCGAGCGCGCCGGCAAAGATGGCGACGTCGGCGAGAGCATCTCCTAGATTGTGCAGCCACACGGTGCGGACGTTCAGGTCCCGGCGCCCGTAGTGCACGGCGACGACGATGCCTCCGTTGATCGCCAGAGCGCCGAGGGCCACCCACATCATGAGTCCGGTTCGCACCGGTTCTGGGTGCTGCAAGTGAACGATCGACTCGGCAATCAGGGCCACGGCCGCGATTCCCAATACCATCGCGTTGGCGAAAGCGGCGAGAATTCCGGCGCGATGATAACCGAACGTTTTCTCGTGCGTGGGAGGGCGAAGGGCCCAGCGCGCCGCGAGCCAGGAAATCGCTAATCCGGGAATATCGGTAAGGTTGTGGATTCCGTCGCTTAGCAAGGCCATCGAGTTGCCGGCGTAGCCGGCCAAGAATTCGATGGCTACCAAAACCACGGTGGCGGCAACCGCACCTCCCAAAATTGCGGTGCTGGCGGGACCCAACCCATGGTCATGGTGCGCGTGCCCGATCGAGGAATGGTCATGCCCGTGGGCGTGCATAGGGCGATTTTACATCCTGCCGTTATGACCGGGTGGGCGGATTCATGCCACTGTGGCCAATCGTTCTCCACGGTTCAGGGGTCCGGGGCCGACTGCCAAAGGCGAGTGTAATCCCGGCAATCGGCGGCGCAAACTCGATTGACTAGGCTATGGAGCGCACCTACCATTGCTCAGGAGCGCCGTTAGCGGCCCATCCGGAGAGGCGTTAGGCGCGCGTAATCTCCGGCCACGCATGACGCAAACAAAATCGAAGCTGGTATTCTGGGGTGTCCGCGGCTCCACGCCCACGACCGATCGCGACTCGTGGCGCTACGGGGGAAACACGCCGTGCCTGGAAGTGACAACTCCCGATCACACTCGTTTCATCCTCGACTGCGGCACGGGACTGCGCATGCTCGGCAATCAACTGCGCATAGTGAATAACCGCTGGGGCGAGGGACAATCCGAGGCGGGAATCGATGCGCACGTGCTGGTAACCCACTACCACTGGGACCACATACAGGGAATCCCGTTCTTCCAACCGTTCTTTGAAGCGCAGAACCGCTTCCATTTTTACAGCTTCCAGTCGAAATACCTGGGCAGGAACAGCCTTCGGCAAGTTTTGGAAGCACAGCTTGCCAGCCCGTATTTCCCGGTGGACGTCAGCAACATGCGCTCGTCCCGCTCGTTCCGTGAGGTTTCGGGCGGCGACAAATGGAAAGTGGACAACACGGAAATAACCACGGCATGGCTGAATCATCCCCAGGATTGCCTCGCGTACAGGCTGGATATGCCATCGGGATCGATCGTGTATGCCACGGATACGGAACCGGGAGCGCCGGAGCGGGATCACGATCTGCGAGAATTGGCGCACGGAGCGGACGTGCTGATCTACGATGCACAGTATTCTCCCGAGCAACTGGCTTCCAGTCGAAAAGGATGGGGGCATTCCAGCTGGCTTGAGGGCGTAAAAATCGCGCGGGAATCGAAGGTGCGCAATCTGGTGCTGTTCCATCACGACCCGGATTCGACGGGCCGCACAATCGACGGTTTTCTATCCGCTGCGCGGCAGGAGTTTCCCGCCACATGGGCAGCGATGGAGGGCATGTCGATGACGCTTTCCGAGCGGGGCGTTGGGGTGACGCTGCCCAAATCGCGACTGGGCCAGCGGCGCCGGTTGCGATTTGCGGCCACGGTGAAAGGGGAAACGGACGACGGACGGGCGTTCGAAGAGAACGCCACGGTGCGAGATCTGAGCCTGCAAGGCGCATATTTGTGCCTGAGCAGCCGACCGCGATTGCAGTCAGAGCTGAGTGTTAATATCGATGCCGGAGATCACGAAAGGTCGAGCCTGCTTTCGCTGCGCGCCACGGTGGTGCATTGCGAAACCGGACGCGAGCAGGCGCAGAACGGAGTCGGCGTAGTTTTCATAGAAGACGCTGAACCGGAAATGCCGCGCGATTAATAAGTGGAACTCGGGCGGAAGGGTTCATGACCGGAACCGCCGCGGCGCAAAAGCACACAAGCCAAGGATTCTTCTCGCCGCCTGATCCGAAGGCCTGCTGTAGCGGTGCTAGTTTTTGCCGCCGTCGTCAAGCGCGGTAAGCTGCGCATCGAGATCGGCAAGCGCGCGATGAAGCTGGTCCGTGTGCCGCTGGTGCTGGCTCAGTTCCAAATCGCGCTGCACGCGTGTACGCGCCAGCAACAGAACCTGTTTGCGGCGGCGCGCTTCGACCTGCTCGGCTGTCAACTGCGGACTGGTTTTCCCTGGGATTTTCGTTGTCGAATCCTCGATTTGAGATTCTACCGACTTGCTTTCCCACCCTTTTGCCATGCTCAAATTTTACGCCTGCGAGCGACAAATGCACTCAAGTTTTTGAAAAGTTTTTGGAGATGTAACCGTTCACTAATCAGGACGATTCGAAGAATTAGGGAAGCGTGAAGCTAACGTACGCATTTCCAGCCGTGACGAACACGTACTGCTTGCCATCCAGGGCGTAAGTCACAGGATTGGAGCGGAGTCCGTGGCCCATGTAGAACTGCCAGAGCGGCTTTCCCGTGGAAGCGTCGAGGGCAAAAAAATTGCCTTCATCACTTCCGCTAAAGACCAGACCGCCAGCGGTAGCCAGAGTGCCTACCCATGCGGTAGAAAATAACTTGTACTGCCAGCGAAGCTGTCCGGTGGTGGCGACGAGCGCGCGAATCGCGCCGTATGATTGATCGCCGGCTAGCGCTTTCACGCCGCCGCCGCCGACAATTCCCTTCGGAGCGCCAGGTTCAATCTCGCCGGTGCCCTTGATGTAATACGCGCCCGTTTCGTGCGCGCTCACGTAGAACAGACCCGTTTCCGGACTGTACGAGGGGCTCGGCCAATCCACCGCGCCGGTAATGCTCGGGTACACGAGAGTTCCCTGCCCGAGCGTGGGTTGCTGATCGGGATTTAGGATCGGGCGGCCTTTGGCGTCGAGTCCCTTGGCCCAAGTCTCTTTGGCGAACGGAACTCCGGTGATGAATTGGCCGGTGTCCCGATCAAGGACGTAATAGAACGCGTTGCGATTTGCCAACGCGACCAAGTGGCGCGTCTTGCCGCTAACTTTTGCGTCGAAAAGGATTGGTGGCTCGGCGGAATCCCAGTCGTGATTTTCGTGCGGCGAGAACTGGAAGTACCATTTGATTTTGCCAGTAGTGGCGTCGATCGCTAGCAGCGAGCACGTATAAAGGTTGTCGCCCGGGCGATCATCATCGTTGAAATCGGGCGCGGGATTGCCAGTGCCCCAGTAAATGGTGTTGGTGGCGGGGTCGTACGAGCCATTGTTCCAGGTGGTGCCGCCGGCGCTTTGAGAAGCACCGGGTCCCCAAGTATCCGCCCCGGGTTCGCCTAGCCGGGGAACGATCCATAATCGCCAAAGGCGCTTTCCGGTTTTCGCGTCGTAGCAATCAAGCAAGCCACGAACGGCCGCTTCGCTGCCGCCGGTACCGACGATCACTTTGCCGTCGATGGCCAACGGCGGACCGGACATCGAATATCCGAAGCGGTTGTCCGCCACGTGCACGTCCCACTTCACGCCGCCGGTTTTCGCATCGAGCGCGACAAGGTGCGCATCGGCTGTTCCGACGTACACGGTTTTGTCAAGAATAGCCACACCGCGACTGTTGCCGTAGAGACCGATCAGCACTAGATGGTCCGGCATCTTGGGCGACCAACTCCAGAGACGCAGGCCGGTGCGCGCGTCGATAGCCGTGACGGTGCTGGGAGGCTCGGTAACGTACATCACGCCGTCGACAACGATCGGAGATGTTTCGACGTTAGAGACCGCGCGGCTGGGCTGGTAAATCCATGCCACTTTCAGCTGCGAGACATTTTTGGTGTTGATCTGCGTGAGCCGCGAAAACCGCTGCGAGGCGTAGTTGCCGCCGTAGGTGAGCCAATCCTGCGGATGGTCATCGGAATGAAGGATCTGTTGATAAGGGACATCCTGCGCGACCGCGCGCGTGAAAATTCCAAATGTCAGCGCCACCAAGAGCAGAGCGTATGCTGCGCGTCTCATTGGGCCTCCTTCAAGCTCGCGAGATACGCCACTAAATCGTTTACCTGCGCGTCGGAGAGTTTGCCCTTGTAGCTGGGCATGAGGCTCTTTCCCGGTTCCTCCTTCAATTCGCGAAGATCGGTTTTGTTAAACGAGTGGAAGCTTCCTTTCGCGTCTTCGATCACGATGCGGAACGAGTCCTCCACCACGCGCGTACCGTCCAGTGCGCGGCCGTCCTTCGTGACCAGGTGGACAAAGAGATAGTCGAGCTTGCCGCCAGTTTCGAGAAAGAGATGCTGCTGCGGCAAATCCGAGCCTGGATAAAGGATGGTGGTGCGCAAATATCCGCCGTCGCGAAGCGCGCCCACATTCGAGAGGTCAGGCGCCGAATCGCCGCCCTGTCCGTCAATCATGTGGCAGGAGGCGCATCCGCTCGATTCGTACACGTCTTTTCCCTTAACCGGGTCGCCGGTGATCTTGAAGGTGTCCTGCTTGTGCAGCGTGAGGAGGTATTGGACGACGTGCTGGATTTGCGCCGCGTTCAGTTGTGCGCCGAAAGCCGGCATGCCGCCGCTCATTCCATTCTTGATCACGCTGGTGGTCGCTTGCATGCCGAGGCTGAATGGAATCCCCTGAATGTTCGGTCCCATTCCACCGGAGCCGTCGAGCCCGTGGCAGGCGGAACAAGTACTCTCAAAAGTTGTTTTGCCCTGCTGTAGATCCTGCGGCGTAGGATTGACCACGGCAGCTTCCTGGGGAGAGGCCAACAGCGGTGTCACACAAATGGAAAAAGCCAACCCGACCAGACACAATAAACGAACCATGCGCATCGCGATTTTCTCCCGCGCCAGCCGCATCGCGAGCGACCGGCGCCCACCCCGTTGTTCCGCGCTAATCATTCAGCAGCGGTATATTTTTTGCCTTTGGCGACTCCGGTAGAGATTTTAAAAACGCGTAAATATCCGCCAGATCCTGATCCGAAACGGTTTTCGCCGTATACGGCGGCATTTGTCCGGTCGGATGGCGCACGTATTTTTGGATGAACGAAAGCGGCAGCGGGTCGGGACCGAGGCGCGGGCCAACGCCGCCCTGCGCCACGCGGCCGTGACATTCGTAGCAGCCATCGTTGGTAAAGAGCTTTTTGCCGCGTTGGGCGCTTGCTGTTGAGGCGTTCTCCGCTTGCTTCGCAATGGCCGGCCGGCTGGGCTCAGCAGCGGAGCTTGGACGCACGAATATCAGCAGGGCAAAGGCGATCGCCACGATAGCGGTGATCAGGATCAGCGCAAGCAGAGCAAGAATGTGCGCACGCATGGGATGGCGCAGCGCGGCTCGTTCGAGAAACCCGATTGATGGAGGCATGGTCGACTTGTGCATGGGCATCTCCTTTTCCGGGCGGGTGTCACCGCGGCTGCGTCAGCACGTTCACCAGCGCGGGCTCTCCGCTTTTCACGACGGCGATTGCTTCGCGCAGCGCCGGGGCCAAGTCATTGGGATCGCTGATGAGCGCCGAGCCATGCATGCCCATGCTTTGCGCCAGCTTCCCGTAATCGATGGGAGGATCGATCAAAGTGGTGCCGATCCAGGCCCGGGTGATGCCGCGTTCGTGAACGTCCGCCATGCGCTGCACCTCCATCACTTCCTGGTGGTAGGCGCGATTGTTGTGCATGACGATCAGCAAAGGAATTTTGGAATGCGCGGCAGTCCACAGCACACCGGGAGCGAACATCAGGTCGCCGTCATTTTGAATGCTGACGGTGAGGCGCCCGTATTTGCGGTTGGCGAGCGCAGCCCCCACCGACGCAGGCGCGCCGTAACCCACGCCGTAGCCGCCCTCGCCGCCTATGTACTGGTAATATTTGTCGAAAGACCACAGTCGCAGCGGCCAGCGGTTCACGAATTGGCAATTCGAGACCAGCGACCAATCCTCGTTGCGAATTTGGTTCCATATTTCGGCGGATAATCGCGCTGTGCTGATCGGACTTGCGCCCCAGCCATTCGCCGCCAAGTCGCGATTCTCGTTCAGGGTTCGCTGGTGAGCGGCGGCGAGTTTGGCGCCACGATCCTGATACATGCCTTCCGGTCGGCGGTGACGAGTTTTTTCACTTCCTCGATCAGCGACGGAAGAGTAGCCTCGGCGTCCGCGGCCATGGCCAGATCGACGGCCTGGTAGCGCTGGAAATCCTGGTAATTACTTTTGAGGTAGAGATCGTTTGAATTGATGCTGATCAGCTTCACGCCCGGTTTCGTCAGCGACCGGGTACGGGGGTAAATATCGCCGTAGTAGGCGTTCACGATGCCGTAGATGTCGGTGAGTTCCAAGCCGAGAATCACATCCGCGTCGCCGACTACCGCGCCGCCGCGCTCGGACTGATTCAGAGGATGGCGCGTGGGGAAATTCATGCGGCCATTGCGATCCACCACCGCGGCTTGCAGCGTTTCGGCCAATTCGATCATGAGCGCGAGGCCGCCGGGAGTGCGCGCGGCGCGGTCCGCTACGATCACGGGATTTTCCGCTGCGACCAGCCACTGCGCCGCTTGTTGAACAGAACCCGAGTCGCCCTGCGGCGGCTTGTCAACGGTTACCGGCGGAACACGCAGCGTAGGATCGTTGGGAATCGGAAATTCCTGCAAGTCGGTGTCGCACACCAGCGCGACGGGCATGTACGGCGGCGTCATGGCCGTTTTGTATGCACGCATCACGGATTCGGCGAAGCCTTGCAACGTGACCGGCTGATCGTCCCATTTGACGAAGTCGCGAATCAGAGCGGCGGGATCTTGCGCGCTGTGCGTCCAATTAACGAAGCTGGCGCGCGTCTGCGCATCGCCGAAGTTGCCGAGCACGACGACGATGGGCACGCGATCGCAAAAGGCGTCGTAAATGGCCATGGACGCGTGCTGGACGCCCACCGTGCCATGGACGCAGACCAGCAGCGGCTTGCCTTCAATCTTGAAATAGCCGTGCGCCATGCCCACGGCCGATTCTTCATGGCAGCAGGTGATGAATTCGGGATTCTTATTGCCGCCGTAATTGATAAAGGATTCGTGCAGGCTGCGGAAAGAATTGCCGGGATTCGAGCAGAGATACTCGAAACCGACCGCTTTGAACGCGTCCACCATGAAATCCGAACCAGGATGATCGACGGTAATGACGTTGGCACTTGAATCGGCTGTTGCAGGAACCGTAGCGAGTTGCGCTTCGCTGCGTCGCGGAATCGGAGGTAAAGGAGCAGCCGCGTTGCGCGGCGCGGGAATCGGCTGCGGATTTGCGATCGCCTCCGCCGCGGCCACGGGAGTAGCGACCAGTGCCGCCGCTCCCGCGGTAGCGTTCTTCAGAAAACTCCGGCGATCAACGGAGATCTTCTTCCGAGCCATGGTTGCGCACCTCAGCCAATTTTTCGGGGGATTCATACCACAGAACGCGCCGAATGGCACGCGCTGATACGCGGCGGTAATTAATTGCTGAGCTCTTCACTTCAGTTGGCGTGGGCGCGGCCACCGAGCTTTTGTTCATTCCGCGAGCGGCTTGTAGTAATGTGGTGAGCACCGGGGGCCCGTAGCTCAGCGGTTAGAGCAGCGGACTCATAATCCGTTGGTCCAAGGTTCAAATCCTTGCGGGCCCACCAGCGTACATCTCAGCCGTATTGCATACACTCTCTAAATAGGATCAGCCGCGAGGCGCAGTCACTGCTTGCACGGGGCGAGTGTCTTTTTCGATTGCCGCAGCGATCGACGGCTGGCGGTTCCTTCCTCGACCGAATAAACTCGTCAGGAGCTTCTATTTTCTCTTTACAGGAATCATTGAGCTTGAGGGCGGGTTTACACGTTGATGGAAGTTCTCAAAGAATTATTTGAGCGGCATTTCCAAATGCCCGTGGAGCGGGTTCAGCCCTTGCAGGGACAGCTGGGCGGCTCGGGACGGAAAATCATCCGGCTGGCGAGCGGCGAGTCGACTGCCATCGGCGTCCTCCATGAGGTGCGCGAAGAGAATGTCGCATTCCTCGAATTTTCGCGCCATTTTCGCAAGCACGGACTGCCGGTGCCGCAGATCTACGGCGAAGATTTAGAACGCGGCGCGTATCTGGAAGAGGATCTCGGCGACACCACGCTGTACGAGTTTCTTTCCAGACACCGCGCCGGCGAAGAACTGGCTTCGGAAACCATCGAGGCATATCGCAAAGTGGTGGACGTGTTGCCGCGATTCCAGATCGAGGCTGGGCGCGATTTGAATTACGAGGTCTGCTATCCGCGAGCCGTGTTCGACGCGCAGTCAATCGCCTGGGACTTAAACTATTTCAAATATTATTTCCTGAAGCTAGCGGGCATTGCTTTCAACGAGCAGTCGCTTGAAGACGATTTCGCGCGGCTGACGAAATTTCTGCTGAGCGCCAAGCTCGATTACTTCCTGTACCGCGATTTTCAGTCACGTAACGTTATGCTCCGCGGCGGCGAGCCATACTTCGTCGATTACCAGGGCGGACGAAAGGGCGCGCTGCAATACGACGTGGCTTCCCTGCTCTACGACGCCAAGGCCGATCTGCCGCCGACGCTGCGCCAGCAACTGCTCGATCGCTACATCGAGCGCCTGACGGACTTCACCGACGTTGGCCGCGATGAATTCATGCGCCACTATTACGCGTACGTCTACGTGCGCATCATGCAGGCGCTGGGCGCGTACGGCTTCCGCGGATTTTACGAACGCAAGTCGCATTTCCTGCAAAGCGTTCCTTATGCGATGAAGAACTTGCGGTGGCTGCTGCAGAACGTGGAATTGCCAATCGCGGTGCCTTCGTTGATCGAGGCGTTTAGGGGCATCTCTTCATCGGAAACCTTGCAAAGCCTGGCGCCCAAAGAGGGCGCTCTGGTCGTGCGTGTTTTCAGCTTCTCGTATCGCGGCGGAGTGCCCCGCGACGAGACGGGCCACGGCGGAGGATTCGTCTTTGACGCGCGCAGCATTCCGAATCCCGGGCGCGAGGAGCGGTTTAAACCATTGACGGGAAAAGACGCAGCCGTGATCGAATTTCTCGAACAGCAGCCCAGCGCGCACGAATTTCTGAGTCATGCGCTGTCGCTCGTGGACGCGAGCGTTCGTGCGTATCAACAGCGCGGGTTCAGCAGCCTGACCGTCTCGTTCGGCTGCACCGGAGGGCAGCATCGCTCCGTATATTTCGCGGAGCAGCTGGCGAAGAGGTTGTGCGGCCGAGAAGGTGTCGAGGTTGTGCTGCGGCATCTCGAGTTGGAGAACATGAGCAAATGAAAGCCATGGTTTTGGCTGCCGGCCTTGGCACACGTCTGCGCCCGCTTACCGACAATCGGCCGAAAGCGCTGGTGGAAGTGGGTGGCCGGACGATGCTGGAAATCACGCTGGCGCGCCTGCGCGAGTTCGGAATTCGCGAGGTGATCGTCAACGCGCATCACTTTGCCGACCAGATCGTCGCGTATCTGGAGGCAAACGACAAGTTTGGCATGCGCATTGAAATTTCCCGAGAAGACGTATTGCTCGATACCGGCGGCGGGCTGAAGAAAGCGGCGCATTTTTTTCTTGATGGTCCCGGCGGCGCGGGCGAGCCGTTCATTCTGCACAACGTGGACGTGATCAGCACAATCGACCTGCGGCGGATGGCGCAAGTTCATGTGGAAGGTCAGGCGCTGGCTACGCTGGCGGTGCAGGATCGCGGGACGTCTCGGTATTTGCTATTCGATGACAAGCTGCAACTCTGCGGGCGCAGAACAGGAGGCAGCCAGCAGGATGAGATTGTGCGTCCAGCGCCATCGCTTACGCCTCTGGCATTTTGCGGCGTGCATGTAATTTCGCCCCGCATTTTTTCGCTGATAACGGAAACGGGGATTTTCTCGATCATCACCACGTATTTGCGCCTTGCGGGTGCGAGAGAAAAGATCAGCGCATTCCGCGCGGATCAGTACTATTGGCGCGATTTGGGCAGGCCGGAACACGTGCGTCAGGCCGCCGAGGATATGAAGCAAGGCGCGGTCCGCTAGCGCGCTTTACACGTCGGAGGACGAGCTGCGTTGGCCCACGCTCGCGATATAACCGCAGGATAATTCCTAGAATCAGGCGTAGCGGAAGAGGGCTTTGAAACCGTAGTCCATGTGTTGCTGGATGTGGCAGTGAAAAAGCGTAAGCCCCGGCTGGTTGGCGACTAAATCCACGGTGGCGCGCCCGTAAAGCGGCACGATCACCGTGTCCTTCATAATCCCGGAAGTCGCTTTCCCGTTGATATCGACCAGTTCGAAGGTGTGCCGGTGCATGTGCAGCGGGTGGGCGTCGTCGGTGCGATTGTGAAATACGATGCGGTAACGCGCACCTTGTTGCAGCACGAATTCGCGATCGTGGGGATACTGTTTGCCGTTGACGAGCCAGGCATTGAACTGCCCCGCGCCGCTGGGAATTTTCTCGAACACCATATCAATCGTATGGTCGGGAGCGGGCTGCGCGCCGCCGGGACGGCCAAAGACTGTGTAATCCCACGGGACAAGCGGCGGAGGAACCCATTGCGGTTCGCGATGCTGGTTCTCGTACTCGATCACCACGCCAAGGCCGGAATTGCGGATCATGTCTACCGTTCCGCCCAAAATCCAAACACCCGGCTGATTCATTTCGATGATCGCATCGACGCGCTCTCCGGGGCCGAGCATGAGCGTCTCGACGGATGCAGGCACCGGCACAGGATTGCCGTCCAGCGCAAGCACGTGAAATTTGTGCCCCGGCAGCGCGATGCTGCGATTCTCGATCGCGCTGGCATTCAAAATGTGAGCCAGGACGCGCTGTCCCAAGCGGACGCGAATGGGCTCGCCCGCGCCGAGCACTTTGTCGTTGATCGAGTAAATCAGTGAGTCCACGTCCAAGCCGTTCGGCCGCGTGTCAAGAACGGCTGGGCGCTCCGGCTGCGGGCCGCTTTGGCCCTGTTCGTCGGTATCCATTGGCTGATTGGTGAAAAAGGGCTCCCAATCGCGCAGCGCCAGAAAAATTTCCTGGTCGTAGTGCCCCGGATCATTGCTGGGGTCGACCATCAGAAACCCGAACTGGCCGGTGTAGGTGCTGCGGTGCAGATCGTCCATGGCCATGGTGTGGGAGTGATACCAGCGCGTGCCGGCAGGCCGCGGAGTGAATTGGAATCGGCGGCTGCCGTGCGGCGGGACCGCCGGCGAACCCTCTTCCTCCACTCCGTCGGCTTCGGGAGGAATGTGCAGGCCATGCCAATGAACGTATTCCGGCGTGTCGGTTTCGTTGAATACATCTACCGTGACCGGCACACCCTCGCGCATGCGCAGAATAGGCCCGGGAGAAGTTCCGTTGTAACCGATGGTGCTGATAATGTGGCTCGGAGTGAGGGGGACGGTAACGGGGGCAATGCGCAGCGTGATATCGGCTTTGCCGCCGACGGGTGCGCTGCCCGGCTTGGGAATCTCGACGGCTCCCGGCGGTGGCGCGTTCTGCGCTCGCACGGGAAGAAAGCTGGCCGCCGCGGAACCAACCGTGGCCGCGCCCGCCAATTTAATCAGATCTCGCCGTTTCAAAATTCACCCACGACCGAGTGCGCCGGTTTGACGGCGAAAACCTTCCAGCGCCGCGCTTTTGCAGCGAAGTTCCCGATTGGAGATGACTGCGGCATCTGATACGCTCTCCGGCGTATTAGAGTATCTCATGAAGCCTGTATCGCGCATTGCGGTGCTAACAGCCCTGGTGACGTTTGGAATCGGTCTGATGGCGATGCGCTCGCGCGGTTTCCAGTGGTTCGGACAAAGTCCTTACGCGCCAGTCACTCCCGAAGAAGCCAATGTCAAAGCTGAATTTCACTGGTCGCGGCTCCGCTACACCTCCGCGCAGGGCAGCTTTGGGGGCTTCGGGTACCGTTACGGCTTTGGCGGCGGCAGTTGGGCGCAGGATTACCCGAAAGCCGATCGCCAACTGCTGATGGCTATCCGCCGTCTGACGCGAATCGACGCCGCTCCAACGGAACAGGTCGTCGACCTCGATAGCGATAACATCTACAACTATCCTTTCGTTTATGCCGTCCAAGTGGAGAACTGGACGTTCAGTCCGGCAGAGGCTGCGCGGCTGCGGCAATACTTGCTGCGCGGAGGCTTTCTGATGGTCGACGATTTCCACGGCACTGAAGATTGGGAAAGTTTTCTGCGCGGCATGCGCATGGTCTTTCCCGACCGCCCCATCGAGGACCTCAGCAACAACGATGAAATTTTTCACGTGCTTTACGACCTCAGCGACCGCTTCCAGGTGCCCGGCGAGCAATACGTCGTCACCGGCCGGACGTACGAGAAGGACGGCTACGTGCCGAAATGGCGTGCCATTCGCGACGATAAAGGACGCGTCATCGTGGCCATTTGCCACAACATGCATCTTGGCGATGCGTGGGAGTGGGCGGATAGTCCCGAGTATCCAGAGCGTTTTTCGTCGCTGGCGTTTCGCGTGGGCATCGATTACGTGATTTACGGGATGACACACTAGATGGCGCATTAGCTGGCTGGAAGCGATCGGGCGAGGCCGTGCCGACGATGTTCGAGTGGCTGTTCAAATATCCGGCGGTGATGTACTCCAAAGGACAGTTCGTCCTGCTGGGAAGCTGGCCGAAGTGGGCCCTACTTGTGCTGATACTGCTCGCGGCGGGGGGACTTGCCGCTTTGATTCGGTGGCGAGTGGCGCAAGCGGCTCCGAGACTGCGAAGCTGGCGCGCCGGAATGATTTGGCTGATTCAATCCTGCCTGGCGGCGCTGCTTCTAGTACTGCTGTGGAAGCCAGCGATTACCGTCGCGGAGCTGAAACCGCAGCAAAATATTATCGCGGTGATGGTGGACGACTCGCGCAGCATGGCGATCGCCGATAGCGGGTCCACGCGCGAAGCCGACGCGGTGAAAGCGCTGCAAAGTAGCCTGATCGCGAATCTGCAAAAGAAATTCCAGACGCGCATCTACACGTTCGATACGCACATCTCGCGAATTTCCAATCTGGCGCAAATTCAGCCAACTGCTCCGGCCACGCACATCGGCGATAGCCTAAGGGACTTGGTCAGCGAAACGTCCGATCTTCCGGTGGGCGCAATCTTGCTGCTTAGCGATGGTGGGGACAACAGCGGCGGAATCGACCGCAACACGATTGCTGAACTTCGTAGCCGCCGCATTCCCGTGCACACGGTGGGATTCGGCGCCGAGCAAATCGAGCATGACGTGGAAATTGAGGATGCGTCGATCGCGCCGCGCGCGCTGGCCAATTCGCGCATGGCCGCCACCGTCACGCTTGATCAGAGCGGCTTTGCAGGGCAAAAAACTACGCTCTCGGTACGCGATGGTGACAAGCTGCTCGCTTCTCAACAGATCACTCTGCCGGGCGATGGCAAAACGCAGACGGAAACTCTGCTCCTGAACGCGGGAGACGCCGGGGCCAAATCACTTACATTTTCAATTGCTCCGCTGCCGGGTGAAGCGAACACGGGCAACAATGCGGTAACGCGGCTCGTGGACGTCGAATCCAATAAGCGCCGCATCTTGTATGTGGAAGGCGAGCCGCGCTGGGAGTACAAATTCATCCGGCGCGCGGAAGATAGCGATCCGATCGTGGAAATCGCGTCGATGCTGCGCACCACCGAGAACAAAATCTATCGGCAAGGCATCGAAAATCCGCAGGAACTGGCGGACGGTTTTCCAACCGACGCCAAGGACCTCTTTCAATATCAAGGGCTGATTATCGGCTCGATGGAGGCGGGTTATTTCACTCCCGCGCAGCAGGATTTAATCCGCCAGTTCGTGAATCGACGCGGCGGCGGCTTGCTGCTGCTCGGAGGCCGCTTCGCGCTGGCTGACGGAGGGTGGGCCGGATCGCCGGCCGCCGACGCGTTTCCAGTGGTTCTGCCGGACCACAACAAAACGTTTCATCGCCTTCCTGCTACCGTCGAACTCACGGCGGCGGGCATGAACAGTTTGATATGCCGATTGACGGATGATCCGCAGCAGAACGCCGAGCGTTGGAAGAAGCTGCCCTACCTGATGGATTATCAGGAGGCTGGCACGCCGAAGCCTGGCGCCGTCGTCTTAGCCGACTTGAAAGCCGATGGGCGCGAACTGCCCCTGTTGATCACAGAAAACTACGGGCGCGGGCGCACCGCCGTCCTGGCTACTTCCGGCACATGGCGCTGGCAGATGAGCCTGCCGGCGGGCGATCCGACGCACACGATGTTCTGGCAGCAGCTGCTCCGATGGCTGGTCGCCAATACGCCCGGACAAGTGCAAGGTTCCGTGCAAAGCCAAATGCTTTACGACGACGGGCAGACAAAATTCACCGCGCAAGTCCGCGATGTGGATTATCTGCCCGCGCCAGATGCCGCGGTGCAAGCTCACGTGATTGGTCCGGACGGACTCGCCGCGACCGTCGATATGACGCCCGTGCCGGATTCTCCGGGCACATTTCAAGCCGACTGGAATGCGGAAAAGCCCGGCTCGTACCTGGCCGAAATTGATGCGCAGCGCGGCGGACAAGCCATCGGCCGCGACGTGGTCACTTTCGAGCGCATGGACGGAGTAGCCGAGAGTTTCCACACCGAGCAAAACCGTCCGCTGCTCGAACAGCTCTCGTCAGTAACGGGCGGAAGCTATTGGAATCCGCATAATCTCTCCAAGCTGCCCGGCGAAATCCCCTACTCCGAAGCGGGCATCACGGTTCGAGACACCAAGCCGCTTTGGAATCTGCCGGCGGTTTTCCTGGTGATTCTGGCGCTGCTTTTCTCCGAGTGGCTGCTGCGCCGAAAATGGGGCGTGGTATGAGGGCGCGCCTCTTTGCGATCGTGTTGGCCGCGCTGATGTTGATCGCGATTCCCGCACGCGCTGGAATTTACTACGTCACGGTGGCCGGCTTGGGCGGAGAACCGGATTACGAGCAGGAGTTCACACAGCTAGCGTCCAATCTTGACAAGTTGCTGAAATCGTCCAATCCAGACGCGGACGTTTATACGCTCACCGACGCCACGCGCGCACAAATGACGCAGGTGCTCGCGAAAGTCGCGTCAGCAGCCAAGCCTGACGATGATTTCGTGCTGATCCTGATCGGCCACGGCACATTCGACGGCTATCAATATAAGTTCAACCTGGTGGGCCCGGATATCACCGCCGATGAGATCGCCAGACTTTGCGATCAAATTCAGTCCAAACGCCAGTTGATCGTCAACACTACCGAAGCCAGCGGCGGTTCGGTGGCCGTGCTGCAGCGGCGCGGACGCGCCGTGATCGCCGCCACCAAAGACGGCAACGAGAAAAACGCTACCGTCTTCGCGCGATATTTCGTGCAAGCGCTGCACGATCCGGAGGCAGACCTCGACAAAAATAACGCGATCTCGGCGATGGAAGCGTTTGAATACGCACAGCGCCACACCGCTGATTTCTACGATTCGCAAAAGCGCCTGGCGACCGAGCACGCCGTCTTCGAAGACACGGGCGAGCACCAGCCCGTTCGCGCCGCGTCCACCGATACGGGCGAGGGCCTTTTCCTTTCGAATTTCACGCTGATTCGGCTCGGATCGCTGCAAGAGGCGTACAACAATCCGGCCAAGCGAGCGCTGCTGGCGCAGAAGGAAAATCTGGAACGCAAGATCGACACGCTGAAATATCAGAAAGCGGCGATGCCGCAGGACGAATATAAGCAGCAGCTCACGGAATCGCTGCTGGAGCTGGCGAAAGTGCAGGAGCAGCTCGACAAATGAAGCACGTTGCACAATTTCGGGCGTTCTGCACGGCAGCGATGCTGCTGAGCGTGTTCGTCGCGCTAACCGTGGCGACAGCGCGCGCCGCCACGCCAGATAGTTGCAGCAAACTGCGCCTCGATGGCAAATCCTCCGCAGCGCAAACCTGCTACGAATCTCTGGCGCGCAGCGCCAGCCCCTATATGCGCGCTGAAGGCGATTGGGGACTGCATCTCTACCAGCAGGCCAATGGCGAGTTCCGCGAAGCGGTGGCGCAGGACGATCACAGCGCGCTCTATCGCGTACGCTGGGGCATGCTGTTGCACGAGCGCTTCAACAACACTGACGCCGAGCAGCTATTCAAGGAAGCACTGCAGCGCGATCCGAAAGACGCGCAAGCCTATTACGGCCTTGCCCTTGTCAGCGCCGACGGCTTTGACAGCAAGGCCATCGAATGGGTCTCCAAGGCCATCGAACTCGATCCGCAAATGGTCGCTGCGCACGAACTCGCCGCGAATTTAGCGCTGGAAGATTCCGATACCGCTGACGCCATCCAGCAAGCCGATCTCGCGATTCAGCTGACGCCCGACGCGCTCGACGCCATGGCCATCCACGCGGCCATCGAACTTCTCGCCGACCGCTCGCCCGACGCTTGGTTTGCGAAAATCAGCGCCATCAATCCGCATTACGGCGAAGCCTACGCTATCGTCGCGCACCATCTGGTTTTGAATTATCGCTACGAAGATGGCATCGCCTATTACCGCAAAGCCGTGGATGCCGATCCGCAACTCTGGTCCGCGCGTTCGCAGCTGGGCATCAACCTCATGCGTTTAGGAGAAGATCAAGAAGCGCAGCAGCAGTTGGAGCTGTGCTACAACAACGACTATCGCGACGCCGCAACCGTCAATAGCCTGCGCCTGCTCGATAGCGAAAAAAATTATGACGTATTCCATGACGGCAACGCGATCCTCAAGCTCAACAAGAGCGAAGCCGATTTGCTCCGCCCGTACTTCGATCAGGTCATTCAACAGGCGATGGCCGCCTACAACAAGAAGTACCAGATGACGCTGCCGGGTCCAGTGCAAGTGGAAGCGTATTCCGATCACGAAGATTTCGCGGTGCGCACTCTCGGCATGCCTGGTCTGGGCGCGCTGGGCGTCACGTTTGGCCTGGTGGTTGTGATGGACAGCCCTTCCGCCCGCAAGCCGGGCGAATTCAATTGGGCTAGCACGCTGCGGCACGAAATGAGCCACGTCTATATCCTTACTGAGACAAACCATCGGGTGCCGCGCTGGTTTACCGAAGGCCTGGCCGTTCACGAAGAGACGCAGGCAAATCCTGAGTGGGGCGATCCGATCACGCCGGATATTGTGGTGGCGCTGCGAGACAAAAAGCTGCTGCCGGTCACAGAGCTCGATCGCGGATTCGTTCGCCCCGATTACGATGCGCAGGTGATCGTCTCCTACTACGAGGCTGGGCGCATCTGCGACTACATTCAGGATCGCTGGGGCAATCAGAAGTTGCTCGACATGGTCCATTCCTTTTCCAAACGCACCACCACCGCCGCGGTGATCCAAGAAGATTTGGGCATGGCGCCGGCGGAGTTCGACAAGGAATTTCAGGACTGGCTATATAAAGGACTGGGGCAGGTGCCGCAAAATTTCGACAAGTGGCACGCCGCTCTAAAGCAGCTGGCCGCGGACGCGGAAGCGCACAACAACGACGCGGTGCTGAAGGAAGGTCCGGAGGTCGTCCACCTCTATCCGCAATATATCTACGACGCGAATGCTTACGAGTTCATCGCCCAGGCCGAACTGGCGAAAAACAACAAAGGCGCCGCAGCCGCCGAGCTGACCGACTACGAACATCGGGGCGGGCGCGATCCGGACACGCTCAAAGAGCTGGCTACTCTCGAACAATCTTTGGGCCAGCCGCAAGAAGCCGCCGCTACGCTGAATCGCATCAACTGGATCTACCCGCTCGACGAGGACCTGCACCGGCGCCTTGGCACCCTGTGGCTTCAGCAGAAGAATTATGCGGGCGCGATCCGTGAATTCAATGCGGTGGTCGATATGCACCCGCTCGACAAAGCCTCCGCCGAATACGATCTGGCCGAGGCGTATTTCGATTCCGGTCAGAAGGACCAAGCCGAGAATAGCGTGCTGGCATCCCTTGAAGCGGCACCGGATTATCAGCCCGCGCAAAAATTGCTCTTGCAGCTCCACGGTTCCCAATAGGAGAGAGTCGCGATGGCCACTACCGCCGAAACGAACCTGAATTCCGCAGACCTTCAAAAGCGCGTCGAGCGATTCCACGCCGCGCGGGAGAGCATTCTGGGACAAGTGCGCCACGTGATCGTGGGGCAGGACGAGGTGCTCGACCAGGTTCTGACGGCCTTATTTGTTGGCGGGCATTGCCTGATCACCGGCCTGCCAGGAACGGCCAAGACGCTGATGGTCCGCACCATCGCGCAGACGCTGGGCCTGGTTTTCAAGCGCATACAGTTCACGCCCGACCTGATGCCATCAGACATCACTGGCACGGACATCATCGAGGAAGATCCCACCACCGGACACCGGCGCTGGACATTCGTCCACGGACCGATTTTCGCCAATATTCTGCTGGCGGATGAAATCAACCGCACGCCGCCCAAGACCCAGTCGGCGCTACTCGAAGCCATGCAGGAGCTTTCGTGCACGGTGCGCGGCAACAACTATCTGCTGCCGTCGCCATTTTTCGTGTTGGCCACGCAGAATCCCATCGAGCTCGAGGGCACCTATCCGCTGCCGGAAGCGCAGCTCGATCGGTTCCTTTTCAACATTGTCCTTGATTACCTGAGCGCGTCCGACGAAGTGAAAGTGGTCGATCTGACCACCGCCACGCGCGTAGCAAAGGTCGAACCGGTCACGTCCGCGCAGGAGATTCTCGACTTTCAGCAGCTGGTGCGCATGGTGCCAATCGCGGAATCGCTGGCGGGGTACGTGGTTAATCTGGTGCGCGCCACGCGGCACAATAGCGGCCTCGCGCCGGATTTCGTGAAGAAATATGTAAATTACGGCGCCAGCGTGCGCGCCGCGCAGTACATCGTGCTGGCGGCCAAGGCACGGGCCCTGGCGCAGCATCGCTATCACGTCGCGTACGAAGACATCACCGCTCTGGCGATTCCGGTGCTGCGCCATCGCGTGCTGCTCAATTTCCACGCAGAGTCCGACCGCATCGATACCGACGAAATCCTGCGGCGCTTGATTTCCGAAGTGCCGCGTCCGGCCGGAGCTTGACCGTGCAGCGCTTTCTTGATCCCGCGGTGCTGGCCCGCATTTCGAATCTCGACCTAATCGCGAAGACGGTGGTCGATGGATTCGTCGCTGGACTGCACCGCTCGCCCGACTTCGGCTTCAGCCAGGAGTTTGCCGAATACCGCGCCTATTCTCCGGGCGACGATTTGCGCCACGTCGACTGGAACGTCTTCGCGCGCACCGAACGCGCCTACCTGAAGCGCTACCGTGGCGAGACCAATTCCCTGCTCACCGTTCTGCTGGACGCCAGCAGCTCGATGAACTATTCGTCGCATTCAGTAACCAAAATCGACTACGCGCGATTCGTCGCCGCGTCCCTTTTTTATCTGGCGATTCAAAACCAGCGCGACGCCGCGGGCCTGATCGTTTTCGACGATGAAGTGCGCAGCTACATTCGTCCATCGACACGCTTCGGACAGCTGCATCGATTGCTCGCGGGGCTGGAACACGCCGAACCGCGTGCGCGCACCGATTACGCCAAGCCGCTCGACCATTTCCAGCAATTTCTGCGCCGGCGCGGGATGGTAGTGATCCTCTCCGACTTTTTCGAGCCACCCGCGAACGTGGTCCGCACCATCGAGCCGCTGCGGTTTCACGGCAACGAAGTGGTTTTGTTCCATATTCTGGACCCGCGCGAGATGGAGCCGAAGCTCGGCGAGCCGGTGATCCTGGTCGATTCCGAAACCAGCGAACGCATGGAGGTCACGCCGGAATACGCACACGCCGAATATCCGCACAAAATCGCTGCGCATATCGAAGAGCTGCGCACGCGCGCCCGCAGCGCCGGCATGGATTATTTCTTGCTGCGCACCGACCGCCCGCTGGATGGCGCGCTCGCCGAATATCTGACCATCCGGCAGGAGCGCAACTGATGGGATTCCTCGCGCCATGGTTTTTCGCCGGCGCCGCGGCTTTGGCCGTTCCGCTGTACCTGCATCTGCTGAGACGCCACACGTCGACTCCGCAGCCATTTAGCTCGCTGATGTTTTTCGAGCCGCGTACGCAAAGCTCGATTCGCCACCGCCGGCTTCGTTATTTGCTGCTACTGGCGCTGCGTCTCGCGCTGCTGGCGCTGCTGGTGTTCGCCTTCGCCAATCCCTTCATCAATCGCCCGGCCGCCAGCGTGAGCGCAAACAAGCTCATGGCCCTGGTGGTCGATAATTCCTTCAGCATGCGTGCCGGCTCGCGCCTTGCTGACGCGAAACGCGAAGCGCTGTCCGTGCTGGCATCGCGTGGTCCCGCCGAACGCGCTCAGATCTTCGCCCTGGGTTCGGACCTTGAAGCGATGTCGCAGCAGACGGACGATTCCCAAGCGCTGCACGCCGCGATCGAAGCGATCCGGCCCACCGATTCACGTGGCAATTTTGGCGAGCTGGCGCGCGGACTGCGCTCCTTCAGCAACAGCGTCTCGGGCCCCATCGATCTTCACTTTTTCAGCGACATGCAAAAATCGGACATGCCCGCGAACTTCGCTGATCTTGCGCTTCCGGCGAAGGTTTCGCTCACGCTGCATCCGGTGGTGACATCCTCGGTGCCGAACTGGGCGGTGGAGAGCGTCGACGCGCCGGGCCAAGTGTGGGACGTGAAAAAAGCGCGGGTACAAGCGGTGATCGCCGGCTACCAAACTCCTGCCGCGACGCGCACGGCATCGCTTGTCGTCAACGGCAAAGTAATCGCCACGCAGAAAGTCCAAGTCCCCGCGAATGGCCGAGCCATAGCCGTATTCAATGCGCTCAACGTTCCTTATGGCTTCAGCCGTTGCGCGGTGCGCATCGATTCCACCGATGCCCTGCCGTCCGATGACATTAGCTACTTCGCCGTCGAGCGCTCCGATCCGCAGCAAGTTCTGTTTCTCCACGAAGCATCGGACGGGCGCTCACCTATCTACTTCGGCGATGCGCTCGCCGCATCGGCCGAGTCGGCGTTTACCACGGAAAGCGTCGCCGCGGGACAAGCCGCAAGCGTTCAACTTTCGAAATACGCCTTCGTGGTTATTTCCGACGTCCCGTCGCTTCCTTCGTCCTTTGAAAACGAACTGGCCCGCTATGTTCGCGGCGGTGGCGGCGTCCTGATCGCAGCCGGTACCAATATCGGACGCGCCTCACGCATTCCGCTCTTCGGAGCGAACATTCTGAACGCGCAATATTATTCGAACGGCCCCGGAGGATACCTCACCGTGGGCGATACCGATCCTTCGCATCCCTCGATCGCCAAAGCGGATCGCTGGTCGGACGTGAAGTTTTATTACGCGGTAAGAGTGGACGAATCCGGGTCGCAAGTCGCCGCGCGACTCACCGATGGCACGCCGTTGCTCCTCGACAAACAAATCGGCGAAGGCCGCGTGCTGCTGCTCGCTTCCGGCCTCGACAATCTAACCAACGATTTCCCGCTGCATCCCGATTTCGTGCCGTTCGTGGAGCAGACCGCGTTTTATCTTTCTGGTTCGGAGCGTCCCGGCGGCTCGCGCGTCGTCGGCTCGTATCTGCAACTGCGTACTGCGAAGGAACGCGCCGTCAGCGTCGAGGTCGTCGATCCCGAGGGACGCCGCCCGCTTTCTCTGCAGGAAGCGACCACCGCGCAAACGTATCAATTAAATGAGGCTGGGTTCTACGAGCTTCGCCTCGCCAATGGCCGGCAGGACGTCGTCGGCGTGAACGCCGACCGCCGGGAGTCCGATCTGGCGGTTATGTCGCCGGACGCGCTTTCGCTCTGGGCCGGTAAGCCCAACGACGCCAACGCGGAGACATGGGAGCAATCGCGGGCCGCAGCGTCTGCTTCCGCACCCCAAAAATTGAGTCAACAATCGCTCTGGTGGTACGTTATGCTGTTGGTGCTGTTGACGGCGGTCGTCGAATCCTGGGTTGCCGACCTTCACCTGGGAGTCCGGCGGGAGGAATGATGAGCGCGCGCGACCAGCTCAACTCCTACATCGGGCGAATCGAACGCCGTCTGCGCATCGGCGCCGCGCTTCGTGGCGCTGCGATCCTCGCCTCCGCGGCACTCGTTTTAACCGTAATCCTGGTTCTGATAGCCAATGCCTTTGCCTTCGTTTCCTGGAGCATAATCAGCGCGCGTTTCATTTTGTTCTGCGCGCTGGTATACGCCGCAAGCTTCGGCTTGGCGATCCCCCTGCTGCGACTGAACCGCCGGCGCGCCGCCGCGAAAGCGGAAGCGGCATTCCCCGATTTCAAGCAACGCCTGGTCACCTTCGCCGAGCGCGACGCTTCCAGCGATCCCTTCATTGAACTTTTAGCCGCGGACACGATGAACCTGGCCCGCTCCTCCGAGCCCAAGCGCCTGATCACCAATGGCGCGTTGCTCGCTTCGTGCGGGTTTGGACTCGCCGCGCTCGCTTTTCTTGCTTGGTTGATCGCCGCGGCGCCCGGCTACATCGGTTATGGCGCGGCGCTTCTGTGGCGCGGCTCCGGCGCAAATTTGGTTCCCTACTACAACATTAAAGTGACTCCGGGCGACGCCTCTGTCCGCCGGAATTCCGATGAACTGGTCACCGCGCAAACTATCGGCTTCGAGCCGTCGCAAGTTCATCTTTTCGCCCGCTATGACACGGCGTCCAAGTGGAACGAGCTTCCGATGCTCCCGCAGCCGGGTGGCTCTGGCTTCCAATTCACTTTTGCGGGCATTCCTGAAGGTGTTGAATATTACGTGGAGGCGGGCGCGGTCGAGTCGCGCCATTTCAAAATTCGCGTGGTCGATCTGCCTGCCGTGAAGGCGATCCGCGTCACCTACAAGTATCCGTCGTGGACCGGGATGAAACCCGCGGTTGACCCGCATGGCGGCGATTTGCGCGCGATCGAAGGCACCACCGCCGACCTCGAAATCCGCACCGATCGCCCGCTGCAGAATGGCGTGCTGATCCTCGATAACGGCCAACAGATTCAGCTTTCCGGCGGCCAGGGAAATCTTTATCGCGGTGCGATCACCTTGCAGAAAGACGGCGCGTACCACATAGCCGCGCTCGACCAGGGCCGCCCCGTTCGGCTTTCCGAAGATTTTTTTATCGAGGCTAATAAAGCCAATCCACCCGATGTCGCCATCGTCCGTCCCGCGCGCGATTACCGCGCCAGCCCCATCGAAGAAGTCACGATCGGGGTGCACGCCGACGACGCATTCGGCCTTGATAATTTAACGCTGCACTATTCAGTGAACGGCGGCGCCGAACAAACAGTCGATTTGCTCGGCCAGAAGGGCGTAAAGCAAGCGGACGGCTCTACCACCGTCGCCCTTGAAAATCTGAAGCTCGTTCCCGGCGACATCATCAGCTACTACGCCACCGCAAAAGACGCCCGCGCGGACGCGCATACGGACATTCAGTTCGTGCAGGTCGATCCCTTTGAACGCGAATTCTCGCAATCGCAGCAAGCCGGTGGAGGCGGAGGCGGCGGGGGCAATCAGAACGATATTTCCGACCGCGAAAAGGAGATCATCGCCGAGACGTGGAAGCAGGCCGGCGAGAAAAATCCTTCGCAGCAAGCTGATGATGAAACCGGAAAATTCCTATCCGAAGTGCAATCGAAGTTGCGCGACCAGGCCATCGCACTGGCCGGACGCCTCGGCTTGCGCGATCTAAACCAGCAGAACCAAACGTTCGGCAATTTTCAGAGCGATATGTCCGCCGCGGCGCAGGCGATGAATCCGGCGGCCGCCAGCTTGCGCAAGTTGAAATGGAAAGATGCGCTTCCCAGCGAGCAAAAAGCTCTCCAACATCTGTTGCAAGCCGAGGCTACTTTCCGGCAGATTCAAGTGGCCTTTGGCAACACTGGCGGTGCAGGCGGAGGCGGCGCCGGGCGCGATCTCGCCAGCCTTTTCGATCTGGAGCTCGATACGCAGAAAAATCAGTACGAGACCGAGCAGACAGCAGGGTCTTCGGCCAGCCAGCGTCAGCAAGCAATCGACGACGCTCTCCGCAAACTCGACGCGCTCGCTCAGCGCCAGCAGGATCTGGTAAATCAGCAGCGCACCAATGGCCAGACTTTCGAGCAGCGATGGCAGGAGGAAATGCTCCGCCGCAACGCGCAGCAATTGCAGCAGCAGCTCCAACAGCTAGCGCAGAGCCAGCAGCAGAACGGATCTTCTTCTGGCCAGTCGTCTGGTCAGTCTGGCAGCCAGTCTAGTCAATCCAGCCCATCCGCGCAGGGCCCGTCGCAAGGGCAATCGTCACAGGGGCAATCGCAAAATTCGACCGATCCGCGCATCCAAAGCGCCATCAATTCTCTCCGTGAAGCCACCGACGCGCTCAGCCGTGCCGCCTCGCAGCAGCAAAGCGCGGCGGACGCTCGCCGCGCCGCCGATCGCCTCCGCGATGCCACCCAAGCTCTGGGCGCAATGCAGAGTCAGCAGGATTCGGGACGAATCAGCCAGATGGCCAACCAAGCCGATCAGCTGGCGATGCAGCAACAGAAACAGTCCGATGAGCTCCGCCGCATCTTGCAGCAAAGCGGCACGGGCCAGTCGCAATCGGAAGAAAGCGAACAAGGTCTGTGGCAGCAAGCGCAGCAGCTCGCGCGGGATCGCCAAAATCTTGCCGATGGCGTGGGCCAGCTTGAACAGCAGATGCGCAGCGCCGCGCGCCAGATGGCCTCCAATCAGCATGCCGCCGCGTCCAAACTTCGTGATGCGCTGGGCAACCTCGATCAATCCGATCTCGAAACACGTTTGCAGCGCAGCGCCGATTGGCTGCGCCGCGGCTACGCTCCCGATCCCAACGCTGAGCCCGATATTGCCACCGATTTGCGCCAGCTGGCGGACAGCCTGCGCGCCGCGCAGCAGGCTCTGGGACCGGAACAAGCGCCCGGCCAAAACCCGGAAGCCGCTATCGACAATGTCGAACGCCTGCGCGAGCAAATGCAGTCGCTCACGCGCGCTTTAGGCGCCCGCGACGGAAACCAAAACGGGGGCCAAAACGGAAACCGGTCCGGAAATCAAATCAACAATAACAGCGGTGAGTCGGGCGAAGGCCCGCAATCCGCGCAGCTAGGCCGCTCCGGTCAATTTGGTCCAGGACAGGCCGATCGACAAGGCGGCCGCGTGGGCGGACGCAACGGCATCATCGACGATGGTTACCGCCAGGGATACGCTCCTGGTGCGTGGCGCGGGGGCAACAACAACAATTGGTACATCGACACGGGCAACAATTCGAACGCGCCCGGTCCCGCCGTCCACCCGGATACCACCATCAATACCAGCGATCCCGAGCGCGATTTCGAGCAGACCGTCAACACGCTCAATCAGCTGAACCAAAATGTGCAAAGCGATCCCGAAGTTGCGCGCCAGGTGAAGCAGCTCGAAGCCGAAATGCAGCGCCTCGATCCCCGCCGCTTCCCCGGCAATCCGGCGCTCCTCGAACAGCTCCACAATCAGGTGCTATCGGACGTCGACAACCTGGAGTTGCAGTTGCGCCGCAAATCCGACGACCAGCAATCGCAAATCCGTTCTAGCGCTCCGATGACGGTCCCCGCGGGCTATCAAGACGCCGTCGCCGATTACTTCCGCCGCCTCAGCGATACCTCGCAGCACGGCTCCAACTAAACCGCGTGTTTGTGGCTGCCGGGTGCGCCGCGCCAATCGCGGTGTGACCTATGACGCAGCGCCAGCATCTAGCCACTGAGGGCGACTATGACACTGGCCTATGAAGTCTTCGCACCATTCGTCGCAGCGGACGCTATTTCCGGCAGAGAGCGCAAATTCAAACCTGGTGAAACGGTTCTCTACGACGATTCCCAGCGTGACCCTACCGTCACCATCGAATTTGAAGAGTCCCAATTTCTCGTCGATTCCTCCACTTTTGAGCAATGCTGCGAGGTAAAGGCGCTCGGCCCGGCCTAATTGGGCATATCGCCGGAGCCGCTTGCGCCAAAGCGAGGATACGTGATACATCGAGGCGACATTCAACGCCTGTGAAAAAAATGGGAGGGGGCCATGAGCGCGTCCAAGCCAGCAGCCACTGGGTCCCAAAACGCAAATGCGAGCGCAGGTGTTGCCGTGGTGCAACCGAGTGAATCGGCGCACGAGTACCGGAAGGGTGAATCGCGGATCCGGCGCTGGCAAATAGGCGAGGTCAAGGTCACCAGCATTATGGAATCGGCCGAACCCATCCCATGGTCGCCGCAATATCCTGAACATACCGCCGATCACTATAAGAAATACGATTGGCTGGTGCCGCGCTTTGTCACGCCCGAGGGACAAATCATCTTAGCCGTCCAGGCGTTCGTACTTGAGGCCTCCGGGCGCCGCATCGTCGTGGACACCTGCGTCGGCAACGACAAATCGCGCGAAATTCCGCACTGCAGCGGTCTGCAAACCGCTTTTCTCGAAGACATGACTTCGGCGGGTTTCCCGCCTGAGACGATTGAGACCGTCTTCTGCACCCACCTGCATTTCGACCATGTCGGCTGGAACACGCGCCTGTTGGACGGCCGCTGGATTCCCACCTTCCCCCGCGCGCGATACCTGTTTGCGCGCCGCGAATGGGAATACTGTCAATCGCTCCTGACACAGAAAACCGTCGACGTGCGGCATCTTCTCGATTCCGTGCAGCCGATCTTCGACGCCGGCCTCGCCGACCTTGTGGATACCAATCATCGCCTTTCGGACGAACTGTGGCTGGAGCCCACGCACGGCCACACACCGGGGCACGTCAGTTTGCATATTTCCTCGCAGGGCCAAGACGCAATCGTGACCGGCGACGTATTTCACAATCCGATCCAAGTGGCCGAGCCGGAAATTGCTTCGATGTTCTGCGTGGACAAGGAAATGTCGCGTAAGACGCGGCGGGAGATTCTTTCAAAATATGGAAATCGAGCGGCCCGACTGATCGCCATTCATTTCAACGATCCGGTCGGCTGGATCGATCGTGAAGCCGATCATTGGCGCTATTCCGCCGAGTAGCTCAGTACTCGCGGCGCGGAACGCGCTCAAGATCATGGATTTTGATCCTTCAGCGGCATCCACAGAGACACCCACGGCTTGTTTCCAAGAGTTCGCGTCATATGTCCTTTGCCCGTGGTGTTCTCGACAAGCAGAATGCTTCCCGGCGTAAGAATAATTTTCTTGCCGCCCGCGATGTCAATCTCTCCGCTGCCGCTCAGCGTAATTAAGTATTGGCGGCGCTTTTCGACGTGCCAGCCGATGGAAAAACCCGCAGGCGTGCGGTGCACCTCCTCGCCGGCAACGGGAAATAGGTCCGCTACGCCATTGGGCCTCGCTGCAACCTCTATGTCTTTCACATACGCGAGGCCGTCCGGCCCGGTGTAAAGCAACTGCATGGTATACGGCCGTCGCGATTGCGCGAGCACCAGGGGCCGCGAAATATACGAAGCCCACGCCACCGCCGACAAAGCTGAGAAGACAAAGAGAAGGAATGCCCTACGTATCGTTCTCATGAAACTCCTCTTGCGGACGCGCGCACTCGCATGCAGTCCAAATTCGTTGCTGCGCGTGCTGCCACACCCGAATACACCGAAAGGCGCCTTGATGCGCCAAGCGCCGGAAGTCTACCGCAACTTCGCGCCGAGTTGGTGTTTTCGGAGCGCCGAACCCAGTTCGGCGTTTTCCCTAAGATTTCGCGTCACTCGCCGTCAGCCATTTCCGCCGCTCAACGGGCGGTGGTAGCAGTCGCTTTCCCGGGACTGCGGAATGTTTATTGAAAAAAAGTGTGACGCGCCATCACTCCTCGTTATATAGAGCGTTCCTAGGAATCAACGGCGAACTCGGTCACGCCAAGTGTGCGGCCATACAAGGGGGATCGACGTGAAACATCATTTGCTTCACAAAGTATTTCCGGTTCTAGTTGCGGCGTTGGCGCTCGCCGCGCTGACTGCACGCACGGCGTCCGCCCAGCGGTCCTGCGAAAGTCTCGCTTCGCTGAAAATTCCGACCGTCACGATCACGGTGGCGCAAGCCATCAACCCACCGCCGGCTTACGATCTTCCCAGCTTGCCCGGACGCTATGGCACGCCCGCGGGCCAGACGGTATCGGTTCCATTCTGCCGGGTGGCCGCTTTCTCCGCGCCCACCAGCGATTCGCACATCGCCTTCGAAGTTTGGCTCCCACCCGTATCGAAATGGAACGGCCTTTACCTGGGCGAAGGCAATCCCGGATTCGTCGGCGCCATCAGCTACGGCGGCATGGCGCGCGAACTGGAACTCGGCTATGCGACCGCATCCACGGACACCGGCCACGCCGATAAAGAAGCCACGGGCGCGCTGCCGCCCTGGGCCATCGGGCATCCGGAATTAGTGGCCGACTGGGGCTATCGCGCCGTCCATGAAATGACGGTCGCAGCCAAGCAGATTATCCGCGCTTACTACGGCAAAGATCCGCGCCTTTCGTTTTGGAGCAGTTGCCACGAAGGCGGTAACCAGGCGCTCACCGAAGCACAAAAATATCCCACCGACTATGACGGAATTGCCGCGGGCGATCCAGCCTACGACATCACGCACCTGCAAGCGGTTTCGCTCTACCTCTCATGGGTGGCTCTCAAGGATGGAGTCAAAGCGCCCGCTTACATCCCGCCCAGCAAGTTTCCGATGATCCATCGCGCGGTGCTCGATGCCTGCGACGCGCTCGATGGCGTGCGCGACGGCATCATCGAAAATCCCATGCTCTGCCATTTCAACCCGGCGACCATCGAATGCCCGCCCAAGGAAGATAACGGCTCGTGCCTCACGCCTGCACAGGTCCAGACTGCCCGCACCGTTTACGCCGGAGCGAAGTTTGCTGACGGCAAAAAAATTTATCCTGGTCTCGAACCTGGCAGCGAGCTGGACTGGCACTGGATGCTCTCAGGCCCTGATCCGATGGCCATCAACAAAGATTTTTTCGCGACAATCGTGTTTCAGAACGCTGATTGGGATTGGCACTCGTTCGACGTATCGCGCGACACGCGCCTCGCAGATGAAAAGATCGGCGCGATGGTAAATTTCGCGAATCCGGATTTGCGCGGCTTTGAAGCGCATGGCGGAAAGCTGTTGATGTATCAATCGTGGCAAGAAGCTGCCATTCCTCCGGCCGGCCTAGTCAATTATTACAAGAGCGTGGTGAAAACGATGGGCGGGCTGAGCGAAACGCAGAAGTTCGCCCGCCTGTTCATGGTTCCGGGCGAAGGGATGTGCTCAGGCTTTTCGGTGGGAAGCTACCAGGGCCCTTGGAACGCTCTCAACGTGATCGAGAAGTGGCGTGAAACCGGAGTCGCTCCGGATAAGGTAGTTATTTCAAATCGCGTCGCTGGCGTCGTCAACCGCACGCACCCGATCTGCCCATATCCGCAAGCCGCCATTTACAAGGGCAAGGGCGACCCGTACGATGCAACGAGCTTCGTCTGCGGCCTGCCGAAGTGGTGAGCGCGTCGAATCGGTTTTGGCGGCGTGCCCCGTGCGCGCTTTTTGCGCGCCGGGCTTTCGGGTGATAGCGAATGCCGCGATTGAATCCAAACTGACTAGGTCGCCGCGAGCTCAACCTTCGCGATCGACCACGCGCCGTTGGCTTTCGCGTAGTCAACCTTCAGCACGCGGCGCTCCGTGCGGTGCACGAATCCGCTGCCTTGCGCGTGGGCCATCTGCGCCAAAGTGCAATCCTTCGCGATTGGCGTTTCGGTTTCCACGATGCAATGGAAGCGTCCGGAAGCCCGCTTGCCGTCGGGCGCGATTTCGATCACGTCCGGCTCCCGGCCGTGATCCGCCGCAACCCTACGCAACCGTTGACCAACGACAGCAGCTTCGGGGTTAGCGAAACGTGGCGCGACGGTCTCGCCGGCCTCGCCGTGATTCGCATTGTTGATCTCCCGCAGCCAGTTTTGATGCAGCCCGCGAATAGCAGCGTCGTCCTCCAGCTTCGCCAGACGCGACCTCAGCCCGTCATCGGCCAGTGCCGCAGCAGGCGTCGCGGCGGCCGCCAATGGAACCGCCAATATCGCGCCGCGCTTCAAAAACGTTCGCCGCGAGGAACTGGGTTTGTTCGTCATTCCAGCCTCCCCGATTCCCTGACGCGATAAAACGGCATTACGTCGAGCCTGCCCACCAACCGCTCGTGCGCTCCGATCGCGCCCATGTTCAGGCCTCTTGCGCCGCAGACGTAGCCGATTCCCACGTCGCGCATCGTCTTTAGGTTAACCAGAATGGTGCCAAGAGTGCCGTTGCAGGCCTCTTCCAGCCAGTACATAAAATACAATCCGTCGCGGATCTTCACGTATCCAGCAGGGCCGCTCCATTCCAGCCCGCCTGAGTCGGTGTCCGTGAAAATCACCCACGAGAGCGAATGGGGAGTGGTGTAAACGTGCATGGATGTTAGGCCGGGGCTGTAGTTCTGGGTGATCGACCGGCCAACCATTTCGTCGGTCAGCTCGTGGCGGCGATACTTTGGCGGAATCAACCCGTCCATCTCGATCACGCCGAAGTGAATCTTCACTCCCGCCTCGTTCGCGAAGTACGGCGTGTTCAGATAACCGTTGAAAACGGTGACTAGGCCCTGATCGAAATCGGCCACGACCATGTGCCCATCATGATTGGGCTCGTCCTTCAGCAAGTGGCCGAATAAGAACACTCCAGGGCAGGATTCATAGGCGTGGTAGCGCGCCTTGATCCACTCGCCGCGGCCATCTTTGCGGTAATGCAGCGTCTCGGCATCCTCGAAGCGGTATTCCATCGCCGGTAAAGTGTCGTAGCGGAGCGTCAGCTGCTTGCCTGCCAGCCAATCGGAGTTCGGCCCCAAGTTGCCGGCCATCCCTGCGCCCGCGCCGCCAGCACGAGCCGGGCCTGACGGAGCCTCAAACGCGGTCGAGCTTTTGGCGCACACGGCGTCAACTTCAGCCCTGGTCATTTTCGGCATGGTTTCAAACGGCCGGTAAACCCGCCGTGCACCTTTTACCGCGGGTTTCCCCGGAGCGGGTGGCGGGGGCTCCGTGCCGCGCTCATCGCCAAGCTTTTCGAAGCGGGCGAACTGTCCGAGCCACTTGCCGTTCCCGCGAAAAACGTAGTATTCGAGATCATCGTTGGCGTTGAAGCCGAGCCTCGTGCCCGCCTGTTCGACGCGGTTCAAATCCAGAACATAGGCGGTGAATGTGCCGGAAAATTCGCATTCCGTGCGGGTGTAGATGTAATGATTGTCGTCGATCTTGACGTAATCCGAAGGAGCGCAGAAACTCAGTTCCCCGCCGAAGCGCGACAGCTCCACAAAGTTCGAATAGCTGGTTGACGGATACAGTTCCAGCGTTTCCGCGCCGGCATCCTGCTTCCAGTAGAAGCCCTTGCCCTCCATACGGTCGGTCGTGGCGTGCCTGCTCTTCGGCGGATCTTGCCCCGGCTGCTCGACGTAGCCGTAATAAATCTCGCGCTGCACTTCGCGATTGTCCTTATAGCCACAGAACCACAGATCGAACACCGTCGCCAGATTTGTTTTGCGATCGATCGCCACGGCGTAACCGCGCACAGTGTTGGGAATCATGTGCGTGAAGAACGCAATGCTGTCAAGCGTCAGCGCGCCATAGCCGGCGTTCACGGCGCTAGAGTTCCCTTCGGTCAGCGAAAGCTGGTTATTCCCGTTGAATGTGTAGCTCAGCGTCGGGCCGTTGTCGGTGACGATGCGGATCGATTTACCTGCAAACACGTCGGAGAGCGGCGAAGCACTGGTCGGCGCACTGACCGCGTTCAATTTCCCGGATATCTGATCTTTGGTGAGCTTGGTATAAGCGATGCGGTGCATCTGCTCTTTGGGATACGGTGTTCCAGACATTCATTCCCCCGTTCATGACTGCTCATAGCGGCCACCCTCCGCATCGCGCAATGCGAGCGTAAGCCCTCGCATCATCACGCGGTTGCAGATGCTATATCCGATCGCATTTCTTTTCAACAGCCGTGCAGCGATCTTTCGCCCAGCCGGGATCTGGACCTGCGCTCTTAAAAAAGCCTATCGCGACCCAACCGATGACCGAGCGGTGCGACGCGCAGAAGAACGCGCATATCACATGTCCGTGTGCGCCACGTCACATTCGCGCGGACGTTTTCCCGCTAGTCTGCGAGCGATATGGCGACGAGCACAAGAAGTCTGCTGTCTTCAATTCGCAAACTCGGACTCTGGTTGAAAAGCCAGTGGATTGCGGATGTTCCAGCGGACATTGCGCTATGCGAGTTCGACTGCCGTAAGGCCCACTGTACTTACGAGGAATGGCTCTCGTGCGAGCGCCGCATTTCGAGGGCGGCCAAAGAACTGATGCCGATCATCCCGGGCGAGCCCGCGTCCTCGAAAAAGTGAGCGCAAGAATCCCTGCCGTGACCGGCTTGCGTCTACTGTGGGACCGTTGGCCCCTCAAGGCTTAAGTCCTGCCGGGCCGAAACACATCTTTCCGCAAAAAATCCCGCGCTAAGGCCTTGAATCGACCCACTCCCCCTGTTACACTGAATGTGGACTGATTTAGTCCTATATGGTTTGGGGGCCGTGAGCGATGGTAAGGCTAGGCAAATTAACAGACTACGGGCTCGTGCTGCTCACCTGCATGGCGCGTAGCCATGGCGCCTCTCTGCGCACCGCCCGAGACCTGGCCCTCGAGTCCAATCTTCCGCTTTCCACCGTCAGCAAGCTGCTGAAGGGTCTGCTGCAAAGCGGATTGCTGATATCCCATCGAGGTATCAAAGGCGGGTACGTGCTGGCACGCGATCCGCACGACATCTCGGTCTTGGAAGTGATCGCGGCCGTCGAGGGGCCGATGGCTCTCACCGAATGCAGCACGGACGTCAGCGGCCTTTGCCACATCGAGACCTGCTGCCCGATCAAAACCAACCAGCAGATCATCAACCAAGCGGTGCGGGGAGTGCTGGAGAAGGTCATGTTGTCCGACCTGGCAAACCCGATGCATCTAACGACGATCAGTGACGTGCGCGGCCGAATCGTGCCGACCATCGCGTCCGGGAGCATGCAATGAGTTCGAATACCGACACGATCCGCGAACTAGCCCAGCAGGAATACAAGTGGGGCTTCGTCACGGATATCGAGCATGACAGCGCCCCCCGGGGCCTCAACGAGGACATCGTTCGCTTCATCTCCGCGAAGAAGAATGAGCCGGAGTTCATGCTCGAATGGCGGCTGCGCGCCTATCGCCATTGGGAGTCGCTTGAAAAAGCGCAGGCGGAGCCCAAGTGGGCGCACATTCACTACGACCCGATCGATTATCAGAACATTATCTATTATTCTGCGCCCAAGCAAAAGCCGTCGATCAACAGCCTTGACGAACTCGATCCCGAAATTCGCCGGACCTACGAAAAGCTCGGCATTCCGCTGGCCGAACAGAAAATGCTCGCGGGCGTGGCCGTGGACGCAGTCTTTGACAGCGTCTCCGTCGCTACCACTTTCAAGGCCAAGCTTGCCGAAGCCGGCGTGATTTTCTGTTCGTTTTCCGAAGCGGTGCGCGAACATCCCGATCTGGTGAAGAAGTATCTCGGCTCGGTCGTGCCTTATACGGACAATTTCTTCGCCGCCTTGAACGCGGCTGTCTTTAGCGACGGTTCATTCTGCTTCGTGCCCAAAGGCGTGAAGTGCCCGATGGAGCTCTCCACCTACTTCCGCATCAACGCCGCGGAAACGGGCCAATTCGAGCGCACGCTGATCGTCGCCGAAGAGGGCGCCTCGGTCAGTTACCTGGAAGGCTGCACGGCTCCGATCCGCGACACCAATCAGCTCCACGCCGCGGTGGTGGAGCTAGTCGCCCTCGATGACGCGCAGATTAAATATTCCACCGTGCAGAACTGGTATCCCGGCGACAAGAACGGCAAGGGCGGGATATACAATTTCGTCACCAAGCGCGGCAAGTGTCTGGGCCGCAATTCGAAAATTTCCTGGACGCAGGTGGAAACCGGCTCGGCCATCACCTGGAAATATCCCAGCTGCATCCTGCAGGGAGAGAATTCCGTTGGCGAATTCTATTCCGTGGCGCTGACCAACAATTATCAGCAGGCCGACACCGGCACGAAAATGATCCACATCGGCAAAAACACGCGCAGCACGATCGTGTCCAAGGGTATTTCTGCCGGCCACGGGCAAAATACCTATCGCGGCATGGTGCGCATCTTGAAGCACGCCACTGGCGCGCGCAATTACACCCAGTGCGATTCCCTGCTGATCGGAGATCGGTGCGGCGCGCACACGTTTCCGTACATCGAAGTAAAGAACTCCACCGCGCGCATGGAGCATGAAGCGTCCACTTCGAAAATCGGCGAAGATCAGCTCTTCTATCTCCGCCAGCGCGGCCTGAAGACTGAAGACGCCGTCTCGATGATCGTCAATGGCTTCTGCAAGCGCGTCTTCCGCGAGCTGCCCATGGAATTTGCCGTCGAGGCGCAAAAGCTGCTCAGCGTGAGCTTGGAAGGAAGCGTCGGATGAACTTTCCCTGGGCTATCTACAGCGCGAATGCAAGTTACCCAGAACATAAGGAAACAGCTGAATGAGCCTTCTCGAAATCAAAAATCTGCACGTCAAAGTGGACGGGAATGAAATCCTAAAGGGTGTGAACCTCAGCCTGGAACCAGGCGAAGTCCACTCCATCATGGGCCCTAATGGCTCGGGGAAAAGCACGCTCGCGCAGGTTCTGGCGCGCCGCGAAAGCTACGACGTCACCCAGGGCGAGATTCTCTTCAACGGCAAAGACCTGCTGGCTATGAAAGCCGAAGAGGCCGCTTGCGAAGGCCTGTTCCTCGCTTTCCAATACCCGGTGGAAATTCCCGGCGTCAGCAACGCCTATTTTTTGCGCTCGGCGCTCAACGCGGTTCACAAATACCGCGGCCAGGATGAAGTGGACGCCATGGATTTTCTTCCCAAGCTGCGCGAAAAAATGAAGCTGCTGGAAATGGACGAGAAATTTCTGAACCGCTCGGTCAACGAAGCTTTTTCCGGCGGCGAAAAGAAGCGCAATGAAATTTTGCAAATGGCCGTGCTCGAACCCAAGCTCGGCATTCTCGATGAGACCGACTCCGGCTTGGATATCGACGCGCTGCGGATCGTGGCGAGCGGCGTAAATGCCATGCGCAGCCCCGATCGCGCGTTTCTGGTCGTCACGCATTATCAGCGCCTGCTCAACTATATCGTGCCGGACCGAGTCCATGTCCTCGTGAACGGCCGTATCGTAAAGTCCGGCGGTCCAGAACTCGCCTTACAGCTCGAAGATACTGGCTACGCCACAGTCGGCTCGGCCGCGGGCGCCGCGTAGGAATGGGAGCCAGTAAAGTGGCCAGCGCAATTCAATCGAATCAGTCGCTCGAAGCCTACGCCGAAGCATTCAGCCGCCTCGATAGTGACGGCCTAGGCCGCGAACGGCCCTGGCTGCGCAAGCTGCGCAAGGAGGGCTTTGAACGCTTCAGCGCCGTCGGCTTCCCCACGATGCGCGACGAAGACTGGCGCTTCACCAATCTTTCCGCCATCGCGCAGACGGCGTTCCGGCCGGTTCGCAACGGGCATGCGCTGCCGTCGGCCAAGCAGCTTGAACCGTTTGGCATGGCTGGCGCCGCTTGTACGCTCGTCTTCATCGATGGCCGCCTCGTCCCGGCTCTTTCCTCCTTCGGTAAACTGCCTTGTGGAGTCACTGTTGCAAGCCTTGCTGACGAACTGGTGAACAATCCCGGCGCGGTCGAGCTGCATTTGGGCCGCTACCTGGATATACAGCGCGATCCTTTCAGTGCGCTCAACACGGCTTTCATCGAGGACGGCGCCTACATTCACGTCGCGAAAAGCGCCGTGATCGAGGGTCCCATTCATTTGCTGTACGTCGCCACGCCGCAGGAATTTCCCGCGGTCACCCATCCGCGCAACCTGATCGTCACCGAAGAGAACAGCCAAGCTACAATCGTAGAAGACTACGTCTCACTCGGAGGCAAAGCATTCTGCAATACGGTGACGGAGCTCGTCGCCGCCGATCACAGCATTATTTCGCATTACATGATCGAGCGCGAAGACGCGCAATCTTTCAACGTCTCGACGTTACGCATTCAGCAGGGCCGCGCCGCGGACGTGGCTTCGCATTCCGTGCTGATGGGCGGCTCGCTTGTTCGCAACAATGTCCATCCGGTGCTGAACGGCGAAGGCGGCGAGTGCCTGATCAACGGCCTGTTTGTCGGTAGCGATCGCCAGCATCTCGATAACTACATGCTCGTCGAGCACGCCAGCCCCCGTTGCGCCAGCCGCCAGTTTTACAACGGCATTCTTGCCGGACATGCACACGGCGTGTTTCACGGCCGCATCATCGTCCACAAAGACGCGCAAAAGACCGACGCCAAGCAGACCAATCGCAACCTACTGCTTTCCGATACGGCGCAAATTGACACCAAGCCACAACTCGAAATCTACGCTGACGACGTAAAGTGCACGCATGGCGCTACCATCGGCCAGATTGAAGAAGACGCTCTATTTTATCTGCGATCGCGGGGCATCGACGAAGCCTCGGCGCGCCGGCTGCTGCTGATGGCATTTGCCAACGAGTGCCTTGAGCGCATGAAGGAAGGTCCTGCGCGCCGGCACGTGGATTCGCTGATTCAGAACTACGTGGCTTCGGTTACCGGTTCTGCCGCGATTCAGGCATGGCCAGCGGCCGCCGGAGATGTCAAATGACCACCGCCGCCAGACAATTCGGATCCTCCTTGCGCGCGTCCGGCATCGAAACTGCTCCGCCGGACATCGAGAAAATTCGGGCCGATTTTCCGATCTTGCAGCAGGAAGTCCACGGCAAGCCGCTGGTGTATCTCGATAACGCCGCCACGTCGCAAAAGCCGCGCGCGGTAATCGATGCGATCGTCCGTTACTACGAAACTTCGAACGCCAACATCCATCGCGGCGTTCATTATCTTTCCGAGCACGCCACCGAACAGCACGACGCGGCCCGCCGCACCGTGCAGCATTTCCTGAACGCGCACTCGGCCAACGAAATCGTTTTCGTTCGCGGAACCACCGAAGCCATCAACCTGGTGGCGCAAACGTACGGCCGCGTTCACATCGGCAGCGGCGATGAAGTGCTGATCACCGGCATGGAGCATCACTCCGACATCGTGCCGTGGCAGCTTCTTTGCGGCGAAAAAGACGCCAAGCTCCGCGTAGGCCCGATCAACGATGAAGGCGAACTCTTGATCGACGAATTCGCCGACTTGATCAGGCCCCGCACCAAGCTGGTGGCCGTCACCCACGTCTCGAACGCGCTCGGCACCGTCAATCCGATTCGCAAAATCATCGAGCTGGCGCACCAGCGAAACGTTCCCGTGCTCGTGGATGGCGCGCAAGCGGTGCCGCACATCCACGTGGACGTGCAGGACCTCGATTGTGATTTCTACGCTTTCTCGGGACACAAGATCTACGGACCCACCGGCATCGGCGTTCTATACGGTAAGGCCGCGCTGCTCAACACCATGCCCCCGTATCAGGGCGGCGGAGACATGATCGCGTCCGTGACCTTCGAAAAGTCGACGTATAACAAAATCCCCTTCAAATTCGAAGCTGGGACTCCGGATATCGCCGGCGCCATCGGCCTGGGCGCAGCGCTTCGCTACGTCTCCGACATTGGGCTCGATCGCATCGCGGCGCACGAACACGATGTTCTGGAATACGCCACATCCGAAGTATCGCGCATTCCCGGCGTGCGGCTGGTCGGCACGGCGGGTCAGAAAACCGGCGTGCTCTCGTTTCTGTACGAAAACGTCCATCCGCACGATATCGGCACGATTCTGGATCAGGAAGGAATCGCCATCCGCACCGGGCATCACTGCTCGCAGCCGGTGATGCGGCGTTTCAATATTCCCGCCACCGCGCGCGCTTCGTTCGCGCTCTATAACACGCGCGAGGAAGTCGACGCGCTGGTCCGTGGCATCGAAAAGGTGCGGGAGGTTTTTGCCTGATGTCCGACTTGCGCGATCTTTACCAAGAAGTGATTCTGGAGCACAGCAAGGCGCCGCGCAATTTTCACGATCTCGCGGACGCGAATCACAAAGCGGAAGGCTTCAACCCGCTGTGCGGCGATCAGTTCACCGTTTACTTGCACATGGATGGCAATACCGTCCGCGACATCAGCTTTCAAGGCGCCGGGTGCGCTATTTCCAAGGCGTCCGCCTCGATGATGACGCAAATCGTCAAAGGAAAATCGCGCGCCGAAGCCGAAAAGCTCTTTGAGCGCTTTCATTCGTTAGTCACGGGACAAGAGCCGCAAAAAAACGGCGAGGACCTCGGCAAGCTGGCGGTTTTCTCCGGCGTGTCCGAATATCCAGCGCGCGTGAAGTGCGCCACGTTGGCCTGGCACACATTGCAGGCCGCTCTGGAAGGGCAGACGGAAGCGACCCTGCCCGACGAAGAATAATTTTCAGGTTTCCCGATGAGCACAACAACCAATACGCCGATTAAGTTAAGCCGCGAATGTGAAGTGATCGAGATCCCCAGCGGCGTGCACATGAAACTTCCAGCGGGGGCGGAAGTTCGCGTGATGCAATTCGTCGGCAGCAGCTATACCATCGCCTCCGATTACGGCATGTTCCGCATCGACGTGAAGGACGCCGACGCCATCGGCCTCACGCCTCTGGCCGCTCCCGCCGCCACCGGGGAAGGTCAACCGAAGCAGCAATTCAGCGAAAAGCTGGTGTGGGACCAGCTCAAGACCGTTTTTGATCCAGAAATTCCCGTGAACATCGCCGATCTGGGCCTGATCTACGCCTGCGACATCACTCCCATCGATGGCGGCGAACACCGCATCGACATCAAAATGTCCATGACCGCGCCCGGCTGTGGGATGGGTAACGTGCTGAAGTCGGACGTGGAGAGCAAGCTCACCAGCCTGCCGACCGTCAAGCAAGTGAACGTTGAGCTGGTCTTCGATCCCCCGTGGGGACCCGCGCGCATGTCCGAAGCGGCCCGCCTGCAACTCGGCTTCGACCTATAATCTGATTCGTCCAAATGCCGCAGAGCTTTGGTGGTCGGGAGCTAGTGGCGAGCTGCCGGAGGATCGGCGACTCGCGTTAGTCCGGCCGCCGCGGCGGTGCTGTGCTCTCCGAGCAGCCTGCGCGATCCGGTCCAGACGAGCTGCAGCCCAGCGACAATCGCGATCGTGGCGATGGCAAACTTAAGCTTCTTCGACGGCACCCAGCGAGCCATGATGCAGCCGAGAACCACTCCCGGAACTCCGCCTTCGAGTAAGCGAACCAGCACCGCACCGCTGATCGAGCCAAACTCCCAGTGAAAGGCGCTGCCGATCACGGCCAGCACCAGCCCGAACAGCAAATCGGTGCCGACCACTTGCGGTGGAGTCATTTCGGAAAAGTTCAGCAGTAACACGGTGCCGAGCGCGCCGGCGCCGGCGGAAGAAAATCCGGCCTCGATGCCGATGGGAAGCGCCAGCCACGGCAGCCACTTCCAATTGCGGCGCGCGAATGCGGGATATTGCGCCTTGGGCGCGAAGGAAATACTGGACGAGCCCGCCAGCAACACGCCCAGAATGATCACGACGATCGGATTCTTGGCCGAGCCGCTCAGCATGCGCAACAGCAACGTACCGATCAGCAGGCCCGGAATCGCGCCGCGCAGCAGCAGCCACAAATAGCGGGCGTGAAAATGCCTGCCCGCCAGATAGAACGGCGCGGCAATCAATCGCATCACGCCGGCGTAAACGAACGCAGTACCCACCGCCATACCTGCGGGCAATCCCACCAGCAGCACCAGCGCGGGAACGGTGAAGCTGCCGCCACCGATGCCCGTCAGCCCCATGGCCAACGCGACAAAAAATCCGATCAGGATTTGCATCAATCAGCCCGTTTGGACTCAGTGTGGATGCCGCATTCGAGCTTATTTCCGCCCCAGCGCCCGGACCGCGGATCGGCGCCCGCCGCTGGAATAGCGGTGCACGGCTCGCAGCCGATGCTGCGGTAGCCGCCATCGTAAAGCGGCAGATATTCGATTTTGTGGCGCGCGGTGTGTTCCCATACCTGGCCCCATGTCCAGGCGGCGAGCGGGCTGACTTTCAGGAGAACTTTTCCGCTCGGAAGAGCGTGGTGCTCGACGACCTTTAGATTTTTGCGCGTGGGCGATTGCTCGCGGCGCAATCCGGTGAACCACACGTCGAAATTCTCGAGGGCCGCGAAGAGCGGCTCCACTTTGCGCAGATGGCAGCAGCGGCTGGGATCGGTGCGGTTCAGAATGCCGAACTCCGCTTCCTGCTCGGCGACCGATTGCTTCGCGGAGAGATTTTGCACGTTCAGATTCCAAGCGGCGGCCATTCGGTCGCGGTAGGCATAGGTGTCCGCGAAATGGTAGCCGGTATCCAGGAACAACACCGGAATAGACGGGAGCCGTTTGCGCAGCAAGTCGAGCACGATCATGTCCTCGGCTTGAAAGCTGCAGGTGATGCAGATCGTCCCCTTTTTCGCAGCCGCAGGATTTTCCTGGATCACGCGATCGATCGTGCCGTCAGCGGAAAGAAGTTCGAATTCTTCGGCAAGGGCCGGCTGGCTCATGAATTCCCTTTCTGGCCATCGGACTGTTTGTCACGCCACTTGCGCAGCACTTTCAAAATGCGTTCGGTGGCTTCCGCGTCCGTATCATCGTCGATGTTCACGGCGAAGAATGAATCAGGGCCGTAGATGGCGCGGACAACGCGCTTCTGGTCCGTGCCGTCGTCGAGCGGCGAAAAAATCGTGATGTGGCCCGAGAGCTGATAGGCCTTCGCAACGGTGACCAGCTCGTGTGCGAGGAAATCGTTGGGACCAGCAAGCTGCACGTGCCAGCCTTCATCGAATAGCCGGCGCTCCAAAAGCTCGGCAACGTGCGGTCTCCCCTTCAGCCAAACGGCTCCAGGGGGATGACCGAAGCGCAGGATGCGCTCTTCCTTGGTGGAATGCCTGCGCTGCGCCAAATGCTGCTGCTCGATGGCCTGCTCGATGATTCCGGCGCCGACGGTGGCGTTGGTGAGAGGATCGATCACGATGAAACTGCCGGTGGTGCGATTCGCGCGATAGGGATCGAAAAACAGCGGCAGAGTGGTTTTCACGTCCACGGCAGCGATGTCGTTCATGTCCAGCTTCTTGGCCGGGACTTGATCGAGCGTGTTGATGTCCACGCGATAGCGAATCTGATTAATGCGCGCGCGCACGGTCCGTGCGGTGTGCTTCAGCAAGTAGATTTTGTGCGGATCGAGCGGCTCGGAGTGCATCCAGACGAGCATCGCTTGGAATCCGGTGCCGAGAGATGGCAGTTCGCTTTCGGCCACCAACATGTCGCCGCGGCTGATGTCGACTTCGTCGTCGAGAGTGACGGTGACGGAATCGCCGGGGGCAGCCGCTTGCGGCTCACTTTCAAATGCGACGATGGAGCGGACCCGCGTTTTAACCTTCGACGGCAGGACCACTACAGTGGAGCCCGCCCGCAGCGTTCCGGACGCCACTTGGCCGGCAAACCCACGGAAACTCGCGTCCGGACGGATCACATACTGCACCGGAAAGCGCAAGGGCGCTTCGGGAGAAGCATTGCTGGCGGGAATGTTTTCGAGAAACTCCAGCAGCGCGGGGCCCTTAAACCACGGCATCCGCTTGCTGCTGCGGACAACATTGTCGCCGTCGAGCGCGCTCACCGGCACGGGATACACGTTGCGGATTCCCAACTGATTTGCGAATTCCTGGAACTCCGCCACGATGCGCTCAAATACATCCTGAGAAAATCCGACCAGGTCCATTTTGTTGACAGCGGCGATGATGTGCTGCACGCCTAGCAGATGTGCGATATAGGCGTGGCGACGCGACTGGCGCAGCACTCCCTTTGTGGCGTCGATGAGCACTACCGACGCGTCGGCCGTGGACGAACCGGTGGCCATATTGCGCGTGTACTGTTCGTGGCCAGGCGTATCGGCAATGATGAACTTGCGGCGAGGTGTTGAGAAATAGCGGTAGGCGACGTCGATGGTAATGCCCTGCTCGCGTTCGGCACGCAATCCGTCGGTAAGGAGCGAAAAATCAATCGCGCCGCCCGACCGGTTGATCTTGCTCTTTTTTACGGAAGCAAGCTGATCTTCCAGGACGGCTTGGCTATCGTAAAGCAGGCGGCCAATCAACGTCGACTTTCCGTCATCGACGCTGCCCGCCGTACTGAAACGCAACAGCGTGCCGGTGGTAGACCGCGCGGGAACGATCGGAGAAAATGCAGTGTCGCCAGTGGGCTCCACAGGAGTGGTCGCCATTTAGAAGTAGCCCTCGCGTTTCTTGATTTCCATCGAGCCTTCTTCGTCGTGATCGATGACGCGGTTTTCGCGCTCAGAGCGGCGGAACGAAACCATTTCCTCGATGATGCCTGGCACGGTGTCGGCGTCCGAGCGGATCGCGCCGGTGCATGGCACACAGCCGAGCGAGCGCATGCGGCACTTGATCATTTGGGGCTTCTCTCCCGGCATCAGATGCACACCGGTTTGCAGTATCAGGATGGAGTTGCCGCGCACAACGGCTTCGCGTTCTTTGGCGAAATACAGCGGCACAATCGGAATTTTCTCCGCGTGAATGTAGAGCCAGACGTCGAACTCCGTCCAATTCGAAAGCGGGAACACGCGAATGCTTTCGCCCTTGTGATGGCGTCCATTAAAAAGGTTCCAAAGTTCCGGGCGCTGGTTCTTCGGATCCCATTGGCCGAGCGCATCGCGGAAGGAATAGACGCGCTCTTTAGCGCGCGATTTCTCTTCGTCGCGGCGTGCACCGCCGAAGGCCGCATCGAATCCGCCTTCGGCCAGCCCATCGAGCAACGAACGCGTCTTCAGCAAGCCGCAGCATTTCTGCGTGCCGAGCGTGTAAGGGTTCGCGCCGTCATCGAGCGCTTTCTGATTCTTGTGGACGATCAGCTCAGCACCCACGTGCTTCGCGTACCAGTCGCGGAACTCGATCATTTCGGGGAACTTATAGCTCGTGTCTATGTGCAGCAGCGGAAACGGAATCTTCCCGGGATAAAACGCCTTCTGCGCCAGCCGGAGCATCACCGACGAATCTTTCCCAATGGAATAGAGCATCACCGGGTGCGCAAATTCAGCCGCGGCTTCGCGGAGGATGAAAATACTTTCGGCTTCCAGCATCTTCAGATGCTCCAGGCGTCTGGCATCCAGCAGCGAAAGCGGCTCAACTTGTGTAGTACCCATAGCGCGTGTCCCCACTTGTTCAAATCGGCTGTAAAACAAAAAACCCGCCTCTTGGAGTTGTGCCAAGGGCGGGTGACGTTCAGGCCTGATATGGCTTCGAAGCTAGATCACGAAGTCCGGCGCCCCGGCAAAGCACAGGTTTGTGCTGGTACAACAAGCGCGACACCGGCCTAGGAGCGCTAGAATCATCGTCATAGAAGCGTAGTCGATGGCCCCGGCGGTGTCAATAGGGTCAAAGACGTGCCCCCGGCAGTCGACCGCCCCAGGACTAAACAAGGCGCTCGGTTGATCGTCTCGCTCCCGCACCCATCAAAGGGGAGCAAGAAGCGAACGCAGCAGCGGGGTTGCCGGCGAGGCGCACAGATCATGCCAAGTGCCTTCCTGCACCACTTGGCCTTGTTCCAGGACCACTGCCCTTTCCGGGCACAGGCGTCTGAGAACTTCAGCCTGGTGGTCCACGGCAATGATGCCGAAGCCGACCTGACGGCTCCAGAGGACCAAGTCGTCGATCAGTTCACGAACCAGCTGGCGGTCAAGACCGGCGAAGGGCTCGTCCAACAACACCAGAGGCGGCTTTCGCGCCAGCATTCGCGCCAGCCCAACCCGGCGAGCTTGACCGCCAGAAATTCGCGCGGCGGGAGCATTCCAAAGAGACGCCAGCTTGAGACGCTCGCGCAGAGTGGCCACCCAGTCAGCTCGATTCCCGTACACCGCATCCTTCTTGGACAACCCAAACGTGACATTCTCGCCGACGCTCAGGTGCGGAAAGAGGCTGGGTTCTTGCGTGAGGTAGCCAACTGGCCGGTGGTACAGCGGAAGAGACGGCGGAAAGAGGCGAACATCGGCGACCTCTATGTAGCCGTCATCCGGCTCTTCGATTCCGGCGATGCACGCAAGAACCGTGCTCTTGCCGGCGCCCGACGCGCCAAATAATCCAACGGCCTCTCCGCTTTCCATATTCAGCGAGAATGTGACGTCAAAATCGCGGCGGCGTTTGGTGAATTGCGCGTCAAGCATGACTTCGGCGCTGGGCGACAACATGCGCTAGCCAGGGCAACGGCAGGGCAACGGCGATGAATACCACCAGAAGCGGCATTACCGCCGGCAGACCGAAGCTTTGCAAATCGACCCAAAGTTGGACCGGCATTCCAGAAGGATAATACGCGGTGACGACGACCGCGCCAAATTCTCCCACCGCCCGCACCCAGGCGATGCTAAGCGCTACCGCTAAGCCAACGCGCGCGAGCGGCAACGTGACGCGAAAAAAAACTTTGGCGGGAGTTTGCCCGAGCAAAGCAGCCTGTTTCTGGAGCATCGACGGAACCGCATCAAGCGCGGCAACCGCGCCGAGAACGTAGTATCCCATCGCGACGTAAACCTGAGTGGCGACAAACGCCGCCGAGCTATTGGTCATGGCGACGCCGTAATGCTCGAGCAGTCTGCCCACACTTCCTAGAGATCCGAACGCCAGCGCGAACAATATGCCGAGCGCCAGCGGCGGCAGCAAAATCGGGATGAGCAGTATCGCTTGCCAGACCAGCCGCTCGCTTGATTTGCACTTGGCGATGTAAGCGGCCATCGGCGTACCGAGCGCCACCACAATCACCAAGGCCATGATGGTCAACAAGATCGACACACGGACCGACGAGAGCGCCGGCCCACGCACTTGTTCGTCCCATTGCCATGCGCCGATGTGAGCGAATAGGGCGGAGAATGGGTACAGCAGCGCCACCGCGAAGAGTGCCGCAGCGATGCGGGCGATCCAGCGGCGGCTCAAAAGTGTGCGCGCAGCTCGGATGCGCCGTCCGGCGGGTCGTATTGGTACCGCCTGAATATCGATTGTGCTTCCCTTCCATTCAGCCATCGGACGAACGCGGCTGCGCCTTTTGGGTTCAGCGCGTCACCGAGCGCAGCAGCGTAATAGATTAGCGGCTCAGGATAGTAAGTTTTTCCGCTCACCGTAAGCGACAGCTCCGGATTTTCGGCGCGAACGTTTTCGGAGCTTAGGTTGATCTGCTTCGGCAAAGATATGTAAAGAAGATTGAACGGACCCGGCTGAATTTTGTACGCCGAGGACGCGTCCAATTCACCGCTTTGCAGCCTGGCTAGAACCGTAGGCTCGCTGAAGATCTGCTTCGGATTGACGGTAGGCCCGAGAACCCTCGCGACCAAATCCGCCTGATGATACATTTTCGCGGCCAGCATCACGGTGAAAATGATATTGCGTCCCTGAGGATCAGCGGCCGGATCGGTGCGGCCAAAACGGACGCCCGGCTCTTGCAGCACTTGCCACCATGCAGCGCTCCCTTCGGCGGCGGCTTCGAACCGAGAAGCGAAGCGGCTCTTCGGGCTGTACGCGATCACCATTTCCGTGTGGGCGATTGGCTCCGCTCGTCTGGCCTTGCCGGCGCGAAACACAGTGTCCATCGGTCCGGGGGTGACAGGAATGAAAACGTCCGGCCGGATGATCCCGCCCGCGATCAGACGCGCGAGTGCATTCGAGCCTTGCGCGCGGCCGTGCATATCGAGCCGCAAATCACTGTGGACCGCCGACTTCAGAGGGCCTTCCATCATCGATCCCATCGATCCGGCATAGGCGACGTCCAGAAACGGGAGAGCCACAGCCGAAATGTCCGGTGGAAACGCGGCGGAGGCAACTGCGGTCAGCAAAAGGCCACCACCTCGCGCAAACATTTCCCGCCGGGTGAGATTTTGGGGTGCTCGTGCCATGGCGCGCTCGCGTACGGGCCGAAACCGAGAGCCCTTCGGGAGCTGACACTACGATTTAATACGACCGAGATCGCTACTGTCAAACAGTATTATCGGCCTCCAAAACGTGAGGGCAGCTAAGCTGGCGAAAACCATAACGCGGCGGACGTGCCCTCCAGGGCCGTGCGCACATCCGCCGCGCGCTCAAGCAGGTTACGAGGTGGCGTATACCGGTTGTGCGATGCTTCTGCCTACGGCTGGAGCGATGGCGCGGATCTCGTCCATGAGATGTGCGAACTGATCCGGGTAGAGAGATTGCACGCCATCGGAAAGCGCTCGCTCCGGATCAGGATGCACCTCGATGATGAGACCGTCCGCGCCAGCAGCGACGGCTGCGCGGGCCATCGGAGCTACTTTGTCGCGACGGCCGGTGCCGTGCGACGGATCGGCGAAGATAGGCAGGTGCGAGAGGCTCTTGATTACCGGAATGGCGGCAATATCGAGCGTGTTGCGCAGGTAGGTGTCAAATGTGCGGATGCCGCGTTCGCACAGGATTACTTTGTAATTTCCGCCGGCCATGATGTATTCGGCGCTCAGCAGCAACTCTTCCAGCGTGGCGGACATTCCGCGCTTCAGCAGCACGGCCTTGTCGACCTCTCCAAGAGCGCGCAGCAGATGATAGTTCTGCATATTGCGCGCGCCGACCTGCATCACGTCCACGTAGGGCAGCATCACTTCGATCTGCGACGGGTCCATCACCTCGGTGACTACAAGCAAATCGTTCTTGTCCGCCGCTTCGCGCAGCAGTTTAAGGCCCTCTTCTCCCATGCCCTGGAAGCTGTAAGGAGAGCTTCGCGGCTTGAACGCCCCGCCGCGCAGGAGCTTCGCGCCGGCGCGCGACACGCGCGCGGCCACGTCATGAATCTGCTCGCGCGATTCCACGGCGCACGGGCCGGCCGCTACAACCACTTCCTTGCCGCCAACGATCACGCCCCTTCCCAAGTCGATCAGCGAGCCTTCCGGGCGCATGCTGCGCGCCGATAACTTGAACGGATGCGAAATTTTAACGATATCCTCCACACCCGGCGCCGACGAAAGCGCTTCCAGTTCGCTGCGATGACGCCCGCTGTTGCCCACCACCCCGATCACGGTACGCTCCTGACCGCGGATCAAGTGCGCTTCGTAGCCGCACTCCTTGATCCGCACGACAATGTGATTGATCTGTTCTTCGGTTGCTTCGCTGCGCATGTTGAAAAGCATTTCTTGCTCCTCGAAAATTAAGAGTGCGTGCTGCTCGCGCGCGCCGCGGCGGGATACGATCCCAGAATCCGCAGACCCACCACGAGCTTTTCCAGTTCCGCCAGCGCCGCTGTCACTTCCGGATCGCGCCGCGACGCCTGCAAATCCAGATAAAACCGGTACTGCCAGGGCTGCCCATGGACCGGGCGGCTCTCAATCTTCATCAGGTTCAGGTTGCGCCTCGCGAAAGGCTCCAGCGCGTGAAACAGCGCTCCCGGACGGTGATCGAGCTGAAAAACCAGCGAAAGCTTGTCCGCGTTTTCGGGCGACGCTTGCGCGCCGTCCGGCGCCCGCTCCAGCAGCAGGAATCGCGTGTAATTCTCGCAATTGTCTTCCAAGTGCTCGCGCAGGATCTGGCCACCATAGATTTTGGCCGCCAGTTTTCCGGCAATCGCCGCGCGTGCCTTGTCTCCTGCGCGGATTACTTCGCGAACGCTTCCCGCCGTATCTTCGGTGGCGATGCGCTTCAGCCGCGGATGCTCGCTGAAAAATCGTTCGCACTGCGCCAGCGCCACCGGATGCGACTCGACCACCGCGATATCCTCAAACTTCGCGCCCGGCACGCCGATCAGGTTGTGCGCGATGGGAATAATCTCCTCCGCCAGAATGCTCAGGTCGCTTTCCACCAGCAGGTCGAACGAACGGTGCACCGAGCCCGCCAAACTGTTTTCAATCGGCGCCAGCAGGTAATCGGCGCGCGCTTCCGCAATGGCCGAAAACGCCGCCTCGAAGGTGGGCCGCGGCACCAGCTCGATTTTGTCGCCCAGCAGTTTCAATGCCGCCTCTTCGCTGAAAGCTCCGCGCTCTCCCTGAAAGGCCACGCGCGCGTTGTCCTTCACCCGCATCAGCGAAACCCGCTCCTAGCTGCGAACCAGTCCGCGAGCGCGATTGCTCTTCGAATTGCGTTTGGCATAGCCGTGCCGTTCCTGGGTGCGGATCGACTCGTTTAGCAGAAGCTGGTAAATGTTCTGGATCGCTTCGCTATCGAGCGGGCCGGGATTGAGCGCCTTCATGCGCGAGAGGATTTCCTGTTCCCGCATCGGAGCTCGCAATGCCGATCCGCTTTCGTTCTTCAACCGACCGACCTCCAGCGCCAGTTCCGTGCGCAGGTTCAAAAGATGCAAAAGTGCCGTGTCAATCGCGTCAATTTTCCTGCGCCAATCATCGATTTTCATTTCCTCGAGCCTCCCAGCTCTGTGCCACTCCGCAGTGCCGCCCGTTTTGCATACTCTGGCAGTTTTCCGCCTCGGACGGGCATAAAAAAAGCCGCGTCCTCTGGGAGGTTCGCGGCCGGTAATCGAAACTTTGTGCGGCTTTTAATTGCTGGATTGATCCGCGCGCGTCTCGCCCGGCCGCTTCCCCCACCAGAGGAAGCGGTACGTAAAGGCGAAATAGCTTTGATAGCTGCGCATGGCGCGAACTCGAATCTTCTTCCAGCGTGCCTAGATTGTCGATCTCGATTAGAGGATACAAAAACGCCCTGCCAGCGTCAAGCGTTTCTCGAACCGGTCAAAGAATCATATATGCGAGCTACGAAAAGCCTTCACTCCCCAGCAGCGAAGCATTGACCTATTTTCGCCACTCAAGAATGAGATTTCCCCGTCGCGCACACCCGGTCCATAATTTCCGCTTATATTCATCGCGAATATTTGTAATTTGACTTATGCCCCTGAATCCGGCTTACTAGCTTGTGGACACGCATCCAGCATGCGGTTGCCGCGCGCGCCGCGCTCTAAAGCAAAGGAAACGATTGTCCACCGGCACTTGAGACGATACTCTATGACACGGCAAATTCTCATTCCCGTATATGTAGCCATTCGGTGGGGGCCGGTGTGAGCCGATTCACGGCTCATGCGCCCCGCACCTGAAGCCAGGCAGCGGGGCTTTTTATTTTGCGGCCGTGCTTTGCCGCTGTACTCACAGTCCTAAGCAGAAAGATAGCTAGAAACGAGGACACCCGGCACCATGCAGAGTGACTTAATCAAAAAAGGAGTGGCGCGTGCCCCGGCGCGGGCCATGCTGAGAGCCACCGGCCTGACCGACGCCGACATCGAAAAGCCGCTGGTTGCCATCGCCAATACTTGGACGGAAGTGACCCCGTGCAATTTCCACCTGCGGGCACTGGCCCAAAAAGTGAAGGAAGGCGTTCGCGCCGCGGGCGGAACACCCATCGAGTTCGACACGATCGCTATTTCCGATGGCATCACCATGAAGACCGAGGGCATGAAAGCCTCCCTAGTGTCGCGCGAGGTGATCGCCGATTCCATCGAACTGTTCGTCTTCGGCCACGCCTTCGACGCGGTGGTGGCCATTTGCGGCTGTGACAAGACCATCCCCGGCACGGTGATGGCCCTGGCGCGCCTCAATCTCCCTTCCCTTTCGTTGTATGGCGGCTCAATCATGCCGGGGCATTTTCATGGCCACGATGTGACCATTCAGGACGTTTTCGAAGCCGTGGGAGCATGCCAGGCCGGCAAAATGACGGAAGCCGAACTGCGCGACCTGGAAGGCAAAGCCTGCCCCGGCGCCGGCGCCTGCGGCGGTCAGTTCACCGCCAACACGATGGCCACGGCGCTGACGTTTCTGGGGATTTCGCCCATGGGCGCGAACGAAGTGCCGGCCGTCGATCCGCGCAAATCGCAAGTGGCATTCGATTGCGGCCAGCTTGCGATGGCTCTGTGGAAGAAAGACACGCGCGCGCGGCAGATCATCACCCCCGCGTCTTTGCGCAACGCCATCGTTTCCGTTGCAGCTACGGGTGGCTCGACGAACGCCGTCCTGCACCTGCTGGCCATCGCGCGCGACGCAGATGTGCCTCTTACCATCGACGAGTTCGGGAAGATTTTCGCCAGCACTCCGCTGCTCGCCGATCTGAAGCCCGGAGGACACTTCAACGCCGTGGACATGTTCCGGGCCGGAGGCATGAGATATCTCGGAAAGCTTTTGCAGCAGGCGGGACTGCTTACCGATACGCCGACTGTTTCCGGCAAAACGCTATTCGAAGAGCTGGCTAGCGCTGAAGAAGCCCAAGGACAGAAAGTTATTCATCCTCTCTCGAATCCGATCAAGAAGGACGGCGGTCTGGCGATTTTGCGCGGCTCGCTCGCTCCGGATGGCTGCGTGATTAAGCTCGCCGGACACGAACGCATTCATCAGCGCGGCCCGGCGAAAGTTTTCGACTCCGAGGAAGCCGCGTTTGACGCCGTGCAGCAGCAAAAGATCAAGGCGGGCGATATCGTAGTAATTCGCTACGAGGGACCCAGGGGCGGCCCCGGCATGCGCGAGATGCTCGGGGTAACAGGCGCGATTGTCGGCCAAGGTTTAGGCGATTCGGTCGGACTCGTGACCGACGGGCGCTTTAGCGGCGCCACGCACGGACTGATGATTGGCCATGTGGCCCCTGAAGCCGCCGCGGGCGGGCCGATTGCCTTGGTGCGCGACGGCGACATAATAACCATCGACGTCGCAAATAAACGGCTGGACGTGGACGCGAATCTCGACGAACGTCGCGCGCAGTGGAAAGCGCCGGCCTCGCGTTACACCAGCGGAGTGATGGCCAAATACGCAAAGCTGGTTCGATCGGCGTCCGAGGGCGCCGTCACCAGCGCGTCGTAAATTTCTGAAAGTCCTAAGGAGAATAAAAAGATGGCAAAGATGTTTTGGGAACAAGACGCAAATCCGAAAGCGCTGGCAGGCAAGCGCATCGCGGTGATCGGTTACGGAAGCCAGGGACGCGCTCACGCGCTGAACCTGCGCGATAGCAAGCTGGACGTGGTGGTCGGATTGCGTCCCGGCGCTTCATGGCAGCAAGCCGAGCAGGACGGCTGGAAGCTCGTCTCGCCCGCCGAAGCTTCAAAGGGCGCGGACGTGGTCATGATGCTCGCTCCCGATATGGCGCAGCCCTCGATCTATAAGAATGAGGTCGCGCCCAATCTGAAGCCAAATGCCATGCTGCTTTTCTCGCACGGCTTCAACATCCATTACGGACAAATCACGCCGCCCACGAATATCGATGTGACCATGGTCGCGCCGAAAGGCCCCGGCAATCTAGTGCGCCGCCAGTACGAAGCAGGACGCGGCGTGCCGTGCTTGATCGCGGTCCATCAGGACGCTTCGGGTCACGCGTTCGATCGCACGCTCTCCTACGCGCACGCTATCGGCGGCACGAAACCCGGCGTGATTCAGACCACCTTCGCGGAAGAGACCGAAACCGATCTGTTCGGCGAGCAGGCCGTGCTCTGCGGCGGCGCCCGCGCGCTGATTCAGGCCGGCTGGGAAACGCTGGTTAACGCTGGCTATCAGCCCGAGTCCGCGTATTTCGAATGCTTGCACGAACTGAAGCTCATCGTCGATCTGATTTACGAAGGCGGCATCGCGGAGATGCACAAGTTTGTGAGCGAAACTGCCAAGTATGGCGACTTGACGCGCGGCAATCGCGTGATCGACGAGCGCGTCCGCGAAAACATGAAAAAAATTCTCGAGGAAATTCAGACCGGGCAGTTCGCGCGCGAGTGGGTGCTGGAAAATCAGGCTGGACGCCCGCAGTACGCCAAGCTGCTCGAACGCGACTACAACCACCCGATCGAAAAAGTCGGCAAAGAGCTGCGCAAGCAGATGGCGTGGCTTAAGCCCGAAGCGGTAGCTGCGCAGGGCAAGAAGTGACGCCGAGCCGCCCACCTCATTCGATGACTTTCGAGCGCGTGTGCTCGCCACCATCACGCCGGTCCCGTAGGTAGGGGACCGGCGCGGAACCATAATGGCGGGCACACTTCCCTTTCGCCGCGCGGCGGTAATCGGCACGGGGCTTATCGGCGGCTCGTTCGCGCTGGCGCTTCGAAGGCATTTTCCGGATGTGCCCGTCACTGGGTATGACCGGCCGGAGGTGCTGCGGAAGGCCGTGGCCCGCGGCGCAATCAGTGAAGCTGCTTCCGAACTCGCGGGAGCGTTGCGTGGCGCCGATCTTGTCTACCTCGCACTGCCAATTGTTCCCACCCTCGAAATCCTGCCGGAAATAGCGCGAAAAGCCGAACCGGGCGCGCTCGTCACCGACGCGTGCAGCACCAAGGCGGTCATCAGCAAAACGGCACGCGAAACCTTTAGCGGCAGCACGCTTTTTCTCGGTGGGCATCCAATGGCCGGAAAAGAGCGGTCCGGAATCGAGCACGCGGATACGGAATTGTTTCGCGGCGCGGCGTACGCTCTGACCGGCACGCCGGGTTCGAACGAACCGCAAGTGAAAGCCTTCGTGGAACTAATCGCTGCGATTGGCGCGCAGCCGGTCTGGTGCGACGCCGAAACCCACGACTGGGCGGTGGGCATCGTTTCGCATTTGCCACAAATTTTATCGATCGCGCTGGCGCGAGTGGTGCAGGACGAAACCGACGAGACGGGACTTCCGCTCTCGCTCGCTGGTCAAGGATTGCAAGACGTGCTGCGGCTGGCGGGAAGTCCATACGAAGTTTGGCGCGACATTCTACTGACCAACACGGAGAATGTATCGCGCGCGCTCGACCGGTTGGCGCAAACTATCGATTATCTGCGCACGCGCCTCGCGACCAAAGAACTCGAGCAGGAATTTAGCGCCGCCAACGAAATCTACAGGCAGCTGCAAAAGTCGCGCTGAGCGATCCCCGGCTTCTGCCGATCGTCGCGCGACAGCACGATTCCGTGTGGCCAGAAACGTTACCTGGGAATTCCGCAAAGCCCGTCGCTGCACGCCACGCCCGCGGGCATGCGAATCGGACGCGCATCGCGTTTGAGGCCGCCCTTCGGCCGCCATTTATCGACCGACGCTGACGTCACGTAGCGAAAATCGGTGGTCAGCCATAGGGGATTTGATTCACCTCCGACGACGACAATGTTGATCCCTTTCGGATCGTTATACGGCGCGATCAGCGTATCCGGGGGAAGATTCGCCCAAGTGGCGAGCGGCTCGATCCCGGCGCGCGCTGCGGGCCGATTGAATGCATATATCACGTCGGCGGCCCAATATTGACCGGCGGGGATTTTCGTGTTTTCCGAAAGCCAGCGGGCCACGTCCTGCTTGGTCTGAAAGCCTTGCTCCTTCAGGCCTTTCGCAACCAGCGGGTCCATCACCAGTGTGGCCACGGAGTGCAGCGCCGGAAACGCCTTCAGCATGATGGCGGTTTCTTCGTTCGCCGGACGGATTGAATTCGCCGCGCCCATGCTGTTAATCACGCTCCATCCGCGAAACACGCTGACCACACTTTCATCGCGCTGGAAACCTTTCTCGACGTGGAAAGGCTCCCACGCGCTGGCCTCTTCGTTTTCGGCGCAGCACATATTGTTGTAGTTCAAGTTATGGCCGGTGGAGGCAAGCAACGTGTCGCCAAGACGCGCATTGCCGAGGTTGATGCTCATCAGCGTCCACGCGCGGCCGATCACTGAATTGGCAAAGTTGAACGGGCTCAGCGCGCCAAGACCGGCGTTCATGGCGATTTCGCCACGGATCGGTCCATTGACCACCATCATTCCCGCAAACGAGGTGGTGGAGCTGGGAAACGCGGGATGCCCTGTCGAGGCGATCGCCAAAATCACCGGAAAATGCTCCGGGCGCGCGCCAGCCATCACCGCATTGATCGCAACTTTCTCCACGGTATACGACGTGTACTCACCGCGATGCGCCACTGCCATTTTCCCCACAATCTCATCGGGGGCGTGGCTCGTCCCTTCGAGCATTTCCGCCACACGCGCCTCGGTCGGCAGTACGATCGGCAGGCCGTCCGTCCAGCCATTCTCGATGAAAAGGCGCTGCAAATTCTCTTCGGTGTCCGATTCCAGCAGCCGCGAATGCGGCGGCGGAGCGGGACGCGCCACGGGCTTTTTCTCTTCGGCCATCAGCGGCTTGGTTAGAGCGTCGACCAGCTCGCCGACGAGCGGCATTCCCGTAACCGGATCGTTGCCTTCCACGAATTCGCGCAGCCGCGCGACAGGCTGGCCTACCACCGGATAGGGAGTAAAGCTAAAGCGCAGCGGCATTCCATGAGCCTGCAGATCGCGATGAATGTAATCGGAAAATCGCGCGGTGGTGATCGGCGCGGTGGGAATTTGAAAATCGTTCTCGAGCTTGCGGCAATGTTCGGCGACCGCCGAGGAGCAGCCGTCTCAACCGCCGACGCCGAAGATGACGGCGTGGCCCTCGCGTTTAATCTCTTCCCATAGGTCGGGAGCGTCCATAAACATATTGCCGGGTTTGTGCTTCAGCACGATGCGGACTTCCGGCATGTGCAAGGAAAACCAATCGCGGAGTTGCTCGAGAAATTCGTATCCGCCGGCGAAACCCACGTCCACCACATAAACGGTTTTTCCTTGCAAAGTGTCGAGGCGCGGCGCCATCGACAAATATTTCTTCGTGTCCACCGGCGTGCCCAGCGGATCGAGGACCGCCAGCAGTGATCGATGCAAGGTGCTCTGGCTGCTCTCAATGGTCTGCGCCATACATCACCTCCCAAGTGGACAAGCGCGATTGCGCAATCGAGTTGATCTTAACCCCATTTGCGCATCACGAACCAAGATTGTGAATTGTGGTACGGACCGGCTACAGGAGAATTAGCGTTTGTTGTTGCTGTGGGCCAAGCGCGGTTCCGCGGCTTCGGCGGCCGCACCGGATCCGTGGCGGACCAGCGTGACGAACGCGGCGGCGGAGCGCGGCAGGCTTCGATCGCGGCGATATACGATACCCAGCTCGCGCGAAATATCCATGTCCGAAACAGGTATCAACTTCACTTGCCCGGCTTTCACTTCATCTTGCGCGAAGCTCTCGCTGATCAGCGAGACACCGAGTCCGGCAGCCACGAATTTCTTGATCATGCCGACGCTGGCGAGCTCCATGGCGATCCGAAGCTGCGAACGGAAGGGGCGAAACTGCTTGTCGAGCACTTGGCGCGTGAAACCGGTCTTCGGAAAAATCAGCGGCTGGCCGGCGATGTCGCTGGTCTGCACGGTTTTATAGGACGCGAGTGGATTGGCGGGACTGACCATCAGCATCAGGCGGTCGCGAAAAATCGGATGAACTCGCAGGCTCGGGGACTTTACCGGCATGGTGACAATCCCGACGTCCACCGTGCCGTCCTCGACTTTTTCGAGAACCTTGTGGCTGAAATTGCGGTAAATGCTGATCTGCACGGACGGGTAGCGGCGGCTGTATTCGCCGAAAATATCCGGCAGGACGTAGAGGCAAGTGGCTTCGTTGGCGCCGAGTGCGAGGGTGCCGCGCGGAGTGGTTGCTTGATCGGCGACGGCGCGAAGCGATTCATTACGCAGCGTCAACAAGCGGTTGGCGTATTCGAGCAGCGTCTCGCCCGCGACCGTGAGCCGCACCGATTTGCCGACTCGATCGAAAAGTTTCTGGCCGTATTCCTGCTCGAGCTGGCGGATCTGCGCGCTGACAGCCGGTTGCGAGCGGTACAGTTTCTGCCCCGCGCGCGAAAAGCTGCCCTGCTTCGCGATTTCCAAAAAAGTTATGAGGTGGTCGAAGTCCATTCGCCGGTGCCCCGGATTATAACAAAAGTGAACAGCAAGTCATTTGAAAAGAAGATGGGCCGGCAGAAGCCTCGCGCATCCCAGTGCGCGGAGCGGCCTTTTCATCGGTTCAAGATTTGGCTGCCGGGGCATGCTGCTCCGGCGAGTGCGCCATGCTGCTCCGGCGCCGGTCCGAAGGCTCGGGATTGCGCCATTCGCGGCCTTCCCGGCGCAGAAGCTCATCGGCGAGCGCAGGTCCCCAAGACCCAGCGGGATAGTTGGGGAAATCGCGCGGGGGCAGCGCGTTCCAAACGTCGAGAATCGGCTGGACGACCGCCCAGCCAGCCTCCACCATGTCGGCGCGCTGAAAGAGCGTGGGATCGCCGCACATGCAGTCGTAGAGTAACGTCTCGTAGCCGGTGGAAGGAGTGGTGCCGAAATAATCCGAATACTCAAAATCCATGTTGACGGCGCCAAGGCTGACCACCGGGCCCGGCACCTTGGCTTCGAAACGAAGCGAGATGCCCTCTTTCGGCTGAATGCTGATGACCAACTCGTTCGAGGGAATTTTTTCCACCGAGGTATCGCGAAACAGGACAAACGGCGGACGGCGGAAGCGAATCACGATTTCTGTGACGCGCTGAGACATCCGCTTGCCGGTTCGAACGTAAAATGGCACCCCAGCCCAACGCCAGTTGTCGATATTCAGCGCCAGGGCTACGTAAGTGGGAGTATTCGAATCGGGGCCGACGTGCGGCTCGTTGCGGTAGGCGGGAACGTGCTTGCCGTCGATCATGCCGTCGCCGTATTGGCCGCGGACGGCTCGATCCAGCACGTGCTCGGGACTCAACGCTTGGATGGCGCGAAGCACCTTCGTCTGCTCATCGTGCACCGCGTCCGCGTCGAAGGAGATCGGAGGCTCCATGGCGGTCAGGGTGATGAGCTGGCAGATGTGATTCGGGACCATATCCCGCAGTGCGCCGGCCGTGTCGTAATAGCCGCCGCGCAATTCCACACCCAGTTCTTCGGCCACGGTGACCTGCACGTGATCAACGTAGCGGCGGTTCCAGATGGGCTCGAAAATCCCGTTGGCGAAGCGGAACGCAAGAATGTTTTGAACGGTCTCTTTACCCAAGTAGTGATCGATGCGGTAGATCTGCTTCTCCTCCAGAACTTCGCCCACCGCATGATTGAGCGCCACCGCCGAGGCCAGATCGTGGCCAAACGGCTTCTCAATTACCACGCGCCGCCAGCTGTGGCTTTCCGGCTTCGTCAAACCGGCCGCTCCCAGTTGCTGCACGACGGTTGGAAAAAACGTGGGGCTGGTGGCGAGGTAAAAGAGCCGATTTCCTAGCGTGCGCTGTTCCTTTTCCGCTTCATCCAGAGTTTCCTTCAGCTTTTTATAAAGCTGCGGGTCTTCGAAGTTTCCGGATGCATAGTAGAGGCGCTTGACGAACCAATCCCAACAACTCATATCCACGCCGTCCACGGAGTATTCGCGGATGTCTTCCGTCATGCGCTTGCGAAACTCTTCGTGCGAGAAATCCTCGATGGAAACGCCGATAATCGCGAAATCTTCGGGAAGAAGCTTTTCAGCCGCAAGGTTGTAAATCGCCGGCATCAGCTTGCGTTTGGTGAGGTCGCCGCCCGCTCCAAATAGAATCATGGTGCAGGGATCGGGGCGCATCGCGCGGGCTTTCTGCAGAGCGCCGGCTCCGTCAGGAGATGCCATTGGAAATTTCTCCAAATCCGGTTCGCGCACGAACTAAGCTCGGATGGGCGAGTTCGCGATTAGAAAAATGGGATTTATAAGATGCAGGGCATGTAACGGGTGACCGGCTCGAAAGGAGTTCGCTGTTAGACTTCATGCTGTCTTCTCCGCTCCTCGCCGATGAGGATGCGCGAGGCGGCTGAGACGCAGCGGCACAAGACCGCAGTTGCGCAACGCGTAATGCCGCCATGAGCTTCGGCGTGGCATGGCTGCTGCATTACCGTCGAGGATTCTCCTGCCCGGGCTGCCTCTGCGAGGGCCCTATCGTTTCGATCCACATCGTTTCACCTCCACACTATCACAGGATGCAAGCACGTGCCGATGACGTGCAGATGAAATTCGCGGCCGTTGCTTGCGTATCAACAAACGAGAGGGCACTCCCGACCTGTTTTCCGCCTTCATCGGCACGGGGCAGACCGTAAGCTTAATCGCCTCGCAGAAGGTGCTGTACGAATATGCGCTGCAACACGCAACCGCGAACCACGACGAGAAAATGCTAGCCGCGCTCAAGCAGATCGGCCCTCCGCCCTATCCCACCCTTCAGCAAAACGGTGATTTCGACACATGCTGCCGAAATCCATTTTGGCCTGCGGACGACGTTGCAGGAATTCGACAAATGGAGGCGATGCTAATGATCTCTCCAAGTCTGACTCTTTCCCAAGCGCGCGGCTGGTACAAAGGCTTGCGAACGAACGAAGTGAAGCTGGACGCGGCCTTTTTGGCAATACCCGATTTACGGGACACCGACACGAAATTCTCCGTTCCGGTGTTTTTCATACAAGGCGCGAACGACAATGTGACGCCGACGAGCCTGGTCGCCGATTACGAACAGAAAATCGAGGCGCCCGTGAAACGAATCGATGTAGTTCCAGATGCCGGGCATTTCGTAATGTGGACGCACGCGAAGGAGTTTTTACGTCTGCTGGGAGCTGATTTACGGATGGTGCAAACAGCTACCGTTCCGGGATGAAAGCAACAAGGTGATCTGCTGAGAGAGCGCCCGGGGGATGACCTGAATACTTTCGCGACTCCTTCCTCGATTCTCTCAAGGCCAATTACTACCTTTACCCAATAGCGTTTCGGAGCGCGTGGTCGCAGCATGTTGTTGGGGCGCACTGGGGCGCCACCAGCCCAAAGGCATCGAAAGGGAGGAAACATGAATTCTGACCAAATTGCAGGACAATGGAAGCAAGCCAAGGGAAAATTGAAGGAACAGTGGGGCAAGCTCACTGATGACGACCTGACGGTGATCGAAGGAAACCGCGACCAACTGGTCGGCCGAATCCAGGAGCGATACGGCATCACCCGGGAAGCCGCGCAGAAACAAGTTGAAGAATGGAACCGCAGCCACGCGGCTTAGCCGCGTTTCTACTTGCGGAGCTGGGCGCCCCAGCCGCCCCGCGGTCCGCATTTCCCCCAGCCAAGCAGTAGCAACTTCCAGCCATACGACGGCGTGAACCAGGCTCGTGTCGAGCGGACCGCAGCGCTCTAAAGCTGGGCCGATCGCGCATATTACCGGAAAAGCTGCGGAGGCTCCCGCTTCCGGCACGATACGCAGCGTGCGAACACAGCGAGCACACCGCGCATTGCTGCGCCGATTGCGGAATCCGAGCTGCCCCGAACAAAGACCTATTGGTCTTTTGCCCGCCCGTCACCCCAGGCCGACCGTCCAAGATTCTTCTTGAGGTTAGCGGTTTTGCCGCGCAGTCTCCGCGCAGAACGCGACTAGCTCTACTTTCGGCGCTCGCGGAAAGCTCGCGTGACTCGCGACTACGCTAAGGCAGCGCGTATAGCGGCATCGAGACGGGCCAGGCCAGCGGCGACATCCTTGCCGAAATGGACGCGCAGGGCGCGGCGGTTGCGTTCGGCGAGGACTTGAAAATCGCCTCGCGCTTGCGCCGCTTTCACGATGCCGAACGTGTACTTGTGCCCCGGCACCGGAAGATCGGCGGCATCGTCGCAAGTGATCTGAAGGAAAACTCCGGAATTCGGGCCGCCCTTGTACGCTTGGCCGGTGGAATGCAGGAAACGCGGGCCGAAACCAAGGCACGTAGCCACATGATACTTGTCGCGAACAAGATGGCGGATAGCCTGGAGTTTGGATTCATTGGCAGAATCGCGATTTAGGTAGCCGAGAACCGCGAAGTAATCTCCGGGCTGCAATCGCCGCAAATGCGCCCGTAGATGTCCGACGAGCGATTTATCCGCTCCGGCGGCCTTTGCGAGATCCGCGGCGTTCTTGGGATCAGTGAAGAGCTGCAGGTCGCCATCTTTCAGGATCGGCGATTCGGACGGAAGCGAGCCGGATTTCTCGTAGGCATCCGTAAGCTTGCGAGTTTCGATCTTGCTGGCTTCCACGTCCGGCTGGTTGAAAGCGTTGATGCCGATTATGGAACCGGCGACGGCGGTGGCGATTTCCCAGCGGAAAAATTCCTGAGCGATGTCGTAAACATCGCGAACGGAAATGCGGACCACAGGCTGGCCGGCTTTTTCGAGCGCGTCGACCGCCGCGTCCTGCCGGGAATCGGGATCGGATTCCAGGCGCACGTACGCGAAAACGCGGTCTTTGCCATACACTTCTGGCGCGCCGAGTTGTTCGCGATCGACGGGAATCAGCCCCTTACCCTGTTTCCCAGTCGACTCGGCGAGCAACTGTTCGAGCCATGCGCCGAGATCGAAAATACTGGGCGAGGCGATGATGGTGACCTTGTCGCGTCCATTTTTCTGCAGGGTTCCGAGAATGGCCCCGAGCACCACTCCGGGATTCTGATCTGCGGGAACCACGGACGCGCAAGCGTGGACCATCTCCTCGGCGCGATCGAGGAATTTACCGATATCGATTCCCTGAATCGCACCGGGAACCATGCCGAAATTGGAAAGCGCGGAGTAGCGTCCGCCGATGCCGGGAACGCCGAAGAAAATGTGGCGGAAAGCTGCCGCTTCGGCGGCTTTTTGCAGGTGCGAGCCAGGATCGGTGATGGCGATAAAGCGCTTGCCCGCTTCGGCGGCACCGACGGTCTGTTTGACGCGTTCGAAAAAATATTGCTCGAAGATGTTCGGCTCGAGCGTACTGCCGGATTTGCTGGAAACGATGAAGATGGTCTTGCCCAGATCGAGCTTCTTTTCGAGCGCGAGGATCTGCGCCGGATCGGTGGAATCCAGCGCGAACATTTCCGGGTGCCCCGAAATTTTGCCGAACGTCAAGCTGAGAACCTCGACGCACAGACTGGAGCCACCCATGCCGAGAAGCGCCGCGTGAGTGAAACCAGCGGAGCGTATGTCTTCGACGAGGCGCTCAAACCGCTTTAGGTTGGAGATTTGGTCTTCGGTGATCGCCAGCCAATCGAGCCACTTGCTTTCGTCGGAGTTGGTCCAAAGCGAGGCGTCGCGGCCCCAAAGGCGCTTGACCTTGCTGTTGTTGTTCGCCTTCCAATCATCGATGGTTGCCTGCACGGCCTGCTGCAAATCCTTGGACAGCTTGTACGAAAAGCGGCTGACGGCTGCAGAGGACGCGGGCGCCGATTTCTTGGTGTTTTTTTCCACGGCAGCGAGGAGCTTGTCGAATGCTTCGGCGAAAAGCTTGACGCCTTCGTCGGTCAGCTGGTCGGTGGCGTCTTTCATGGACACTCCGACGCGCGCTAGATCCTGCATTGTTTTCTTCGCGTCGTCGATCTGTTCTTCCAGGCTGGCGCGCGGAATGCCGTGATCGCGGAAGGCATCGAAGGTGGCGGGAGGAATGGTGTTGACCGTGTCAGGGCCGATCAATTCCTCGACATAAAGAACGTCGCGGTACTTGGGATTTTTCGTGCTGGTGCTGGCCCACAGGACCCGCTGGGTTTGCGCTCCGCGCCCGGCAAGCGCCTGCCAGCGGGAGCCGCTGATGATGCGCTTGTAGATCTGATAGGCCAGCTTGGCGTTGGCAATGGCGACTTTTCCTTGCAAAGAATTCGCAAGAGCTGCATCGGACTTGCCGGATTTGGCGATAGCAGCGAGTTGGCTATCGACCAGCGTGTCGATGCGGCTGACGAAGAAGCTGGCGACGCTGGCGATTTGGCTGGCATCGCCGCCTCGCTTGACGAATTCCTCGAGGCCGTCGACGTAGGCTTCGGCGACGCGCTCGTAAACTTCCTGAGCGAAGAGCAGCGTAACGTTGACGTTGATGCCCTCGCTGATGAGTTGGCGGAAAGCCGGGATGCCTTCCGGAGTGCCGGGAACTTTGATCATGATGTTCGGCCGGCTAACGGCTTTCCACAGGCGGCGCGCTTCGGCAATGGTTTCATCGGTTTTGTGCGCGAGGTAGGGCGAGACTTCCAGGCTCACGTAGCCGTCGCGCCGCTTTGATTCGTCATACACGCCGCGAAATGCATCGGCGGCGTCCTGCACGTCGCGCACGGCGAGTTGCTCGTACATCTGCGTGGCATTGAGATTCCCGCGCGCGGCAAGTTCGGAAAGCAACTGCGAATAGTCGGTGCTTCCTGCGATGGCTTTTTCGAAAATGGCGGGATTCGACGTCATGCCGCGCAGGCCGTCCTCGCGGATCATGCGCGCGAGCTCGCCGGTTTCAATCAGGCTGCGGCGAATGTAATCGAGCCAGACGGACTGGCCGAAACTCAGCAGGGCCTGGAGCGGATTTTGTGTCTGAGTGCCTGTTGAAGCGCTGCCAGTCGTCTTCGCGGTGGTCATGATGTCCCCCTTTGGAATGCGATATTTCTTGGGCCGAGTTCCCCTGCTTGATTGGATGCAGTGCGCTCCGCGAGAGAGGCAGAAGCGCGAGTTGAGCCGCGTCGTAGTCACGAGCAGCGGCGATGGCAAAGGTTCAGTAAGACGCGGAGCATGCCGGAGACGCTTCGGCGGCTGCAACAGGCGCTACGTAAGCTTATCGTCCGAACGGCATTTTACCGCAGGCGGGCGAGACGGGCGAGAAAGAACTTTGAGGCGGCCCGGAACACGATCCTTCAGGCAGCGGAATATCTCGCTCGAAGCATTCAAACGCCCACTCACGATACACGCTAGGCGTTCGTCTTCTCGGCGTGTAACGAAGTTTTCATATGGGTTTTGCACAGCGGGGCGCGGAAAGCAAGCGAGGAAACTTGGAGGGGCGCAGCATCCTTGCAAGCACACAGACGCCACGCCCTCACAAGAAAACGAACTATGCCATTGCGGCAACAGGCTTTGGCACGCTGTTGATCGTCTTGAGAATGCGGGAAGCAATCTGGTACGGGTCGCCCTGCGAATTCGGACGGCGATCTTCCAGGTAGCCCTTGTAGCCGTTCTTGATGAAATTCACGGGCATGCGGATGGAAGCGCCACGATCGGATAAGCCAAAGCTGAACTTGTCGATCGCCTGCGTTTCGTGCAGACCCGTCAGCCGCAAGTGATTGTCCGGACCGTAAACGGCGATGTGCTCGGGAATATTCTTCTCGAACGCGGCCATGAGGGCCTCGAAATATTCCTTGCCTCCCACTTCGCGCATGTACTTGGTCGAGAAGTTGGTATGCATCCCCGAACCGTTCCAGTCGCCCTTGATCGGCTTGCAGTACAGCTCGACGTCGACTTCGTATTTCTCGCACAGACGCATCATCAAATAGCGCGCCGTCCAGGTGTCATCCGCGGCCTTCGCGGAGCCCTTGGCGAAAATCTGAAATTCCCACTGGCCCTTCGCCACTTCCGCGTTGATGCCTTCATGATTGATCCCGGCCTCCAGACACAGGTCGAGATGCTCGTCGACGATCTGCCGCGCGAGGCTACCCATGTATTTGTATCCCACGCCGCAGTAGTAGGGACCTTGCGGGCCGGGATAGCCGCTTTCGGGGAACCCAAGTGGACGCCCGTCCTTGTACAAGAAGTACTCCTGCTCGAATCCAATCCACAGGTCGGGATCGTTCTCGATCTTGGCGCGCTCGTTGCTCGGATGCGGGGTACCGTCCGGGTGCATCACTTCGCTCATCACCAGGTACGCGTCCTTGCGGGCCGCATCCGGATAGAGAGCCACGGGCTTTAGGATGCAATCAGAACTATGCCCTTCGGCCTGCATCGTGGAGCTTCCGTCAAACCCCCACAACGGCAAATCGCCAAGTTTCGGAGGCGCAGCGAACTCCTTAATGGTCGTCTTGCCGCGCAGCTCGGGGACCGGCCTCTTGCCGTCGAGCCATAGATATTCCAGTTTGTATTTCTTCATGGTTCGTTACACGCTCCTTTTCGATAGCTCGGCCAACTTCACGGACATACCTCGCCGCATGGGTTGGTTCGTTGTTTCACGACCCCATACGTTACGCAACGCCTGCCGAGAATTCCAATGCAAGATTTGAATCAATTCGATAGCAAAATTGCGCGTGCGGTTGCCTGTTAAATCAGCTACCCGCCAGCAGTGTAGAATCGGCAGGCGCATGAAAACTAACCGGGAGGAAGAATGAAACTCGATCTGCTAGCGATCGCACCGCACCCTGACGACGTGGAACTGACCTCCGGCGGCACAATGATCCGCATGGCGCAAGCCGGCTACAACACCGGCATCCTCGACCTGACCCGGGGCGAGACCGGCACGCGGGGCACTCCCGAAACCCGCCTGAAGGAAGCGGCGCGCGCCGGGAAAGTCATGGGCGTGCAGGTGCGGCGCAACCTCGGCCTGCCGGACGCGCATCTGGCCGTCAACGACGAGTACAAGGCGGCCGTCGCCGAAGTGATCCGCGAATTCGAGCCGCGCACGGTGATCATGCCCTACTGGGAGGGGCGGCATCCCGATCACTACACCGCCGGGCGGCTTTGCTACGAAGCGTGTTTCGTGGCCGGACTGAAAAACTATTCGCTGGGGGGCCAGCCGTGGCGACCGTCGCGGATCCTGTACGCGGCCGCGTACGCGGATGTGCGTCCGACGTTTGCCGTCGATATCACCGCGCAGTACGAGCGCCGCCGCCGCGCCATCCTCTCCTACGAATCGCAGTTTCGTCCGCCGAAGCAGGAGCGTAAATCCCGCGTGGCGCTGCCGCTCGACGATCTCGAAGAGCGCATGAGCATTCAGGCCGGGTATTACGGCCGGATGATCGGCGTGCGCTACGCCGAAGGATTCGTGATGCGCGAAGTGTTGCAGATCGACGACGTGGTGAACATGCCCGGGCGGTATTTGTAAAAATGCTCCGAAAGAACAGTGCGCCTGGGCGATCACGGAAAGAGGGATTTTTCAGCGATCCTCGCCTCCACCCCAGCGCAGAGGACCGCGCCGGGGCCCCCGGCCCGGATCGCTTCAGAGTGACACCGGCGAAGCGCCATCGAGAGCGGAGGATCGCCGCCGCTCTTCGCACGCATTTCCGCTGCCCGCATCCCTCCCACGCTTTTCATCGAGGATTCACAGAGCGCGGGCGCGGAAATCTTGACGCCAGCGCGAACGGTGGAGTAACCTCCGCGCTTACCTTTTCAGCCGCAATTCTTATGGCAATGGAGGATCGATGGACCCCAAAAGTGTTCTCGAATACGCTTCCAAAAATGGCGCCAAAATTCTCGATCTGCGTTTCATCGACGTGCCCGGGGTGTGGCAGCACGTCAGCTATCCGATCGAAGAGCTCACCGCCGATTCCTTTTCGGACGGTTTCGGAATGGACGCCAGCTCGATCCGCGGCTGGGCGCAGATTCACGAATCGGACATGCTGCTGATCCCCGATCCGAACACCGCGTTCATGGACCCGTTTCGCGACGTGCCCACGCTGGTGATGATCTGCGACGCGCAGGACCCTATCTCGCGTCATCCCTACGAGCGCGACGTCCGCAACCTGGCGCACCGCGCGGAAGAGCATTTGCAGAAGTCCGGCATCGCCGACCAGGCGTTCTTCGGCGCCGAAGCGGAATTTTTCATCTTCGACAACGTGCGCTTCCAAACCGCGCAAAATTACGGCTTCTATTACATCGATTCCGACGAAGGCCGCTGGGATAGCGGACGCGCCACCGACAACCAGGGCTACCGCCCGCGCTATAAGGAGGGCTACTTCCCGGTCCCGCCCACCGACCATTATCAGGACATGCGCACCGAAATGGTGATGCGGCTGCAGGAAGCGGGCATCCCGGTGGAGTGCCATCACCACGAAGTGGCCACCGCCGGGCAGTGCGAAATCGACTTCAAATTCGACACGCTGATCAAAGCCGCGGACAACATGTGCAAGTACAAATACATCGTCCGCAACGTGGCCTATCGCAACGGCAAGACAGCCACTTTCATGCCCAAGCCGATCTTTACCGACAACGGCTCGGGCATGCACACGCACCAGTCGCTGTGGAAGGGCGGCAAGCCGCTGTTCGCCGGGGATCAATACGCGGGACTGAGCCAGATGGCTCTGTGGTACATCGGCGGGTTGCTGAAGCACGCCGCGGCTATCGTTGCGTTCGCAGCGCCGACGACCAATTCCTATAAGCGGCTGGTTCCTGGTTACGAAGCGCCGGTGAATTTGGCGTACTCGCGCCGCAACCGCTCGGCGGCGGTGCGCATTCCGATGTACTCGTCGAATCCGAAGGCCAAGAGGCTGGAGTTTCGCCCGCCCGATCCTTCGTGCAATCCGTATCTGGCGTATTCGGCGATGCTGATGGCCGGGCTCGACGGCATCGAGAACAAGATCGATCCGGGAGGCCCGCTCGATAAGGACATCTTCGAGCTTTCTCCGGAAGAGGCGGCGAAAGTTCCGTCGGTGCCCGGCTCGCTCGACGCCGCGCTGAAGGCGCTGGAGCACGATCATGGCTTCCTGACCAAGGGCGGCGTTTTCACCAAGGACTTCATCGACCTGTGGATCGAATACAAGACAAAGAAAGAAGTCGATCCGGTCCGCATGCGCCCGCACCCGCACGAATTTGAGCTGTACTATGACATTTAGCATTTTTGCGCAGGGCCAGCGCTTGCAGTCCGCGAGCTGTGGCAATGATTCGCGGCTTGAATTAGGACGTTGAGAGCGCAGCTTCGTCGCACGAACAGCAGATCCCTCGCCGGCCGAGGGGCGGCCTCGCCGGGATGACAACCCTTCGGCGGCTCGGCGTGGCGTTTTGGCGACGCCGAGCGGGAATGCGCGGATAGCTCTCGAAATCAGCGCCGAAAACGGAAAAAGAAAATGCACCGGGAAGTTCCGCCCTTGCATGTGCCCGGTCGTTTGTTTTCTGTGACTTACATGTGTGCGAGGTCGATTGAGTGTTCCGCCCCTCCCGACGTGATTTGTGACTCGTGAGTCGTGACTCGAAAGAGGCGACCACTTCGCGTGGGTGAAGCGGCGCGGAAGGATGCGCGCCTTTGCGCGCGTGGTAGTTTCTAGTGGCGCTGGCGGCTTGGCGGCGCTTTTGTGGTTTGTGATCGCGGCTTTGCCGTGAGCGAAGGCGCGGCGAAAATTGCCGTGCGCCGGGACGTTCCGGGTAGGCGCATGCGCGGGTGATTGTTTTCTATGAGTTAGACGTGCTTCTACTCGATTGACTGTTCCGGGTAGAACGCGACCGTTTCGTGGCGAATGGCTGGAACGCGGATGCCGCGGAGCAGAGCCGCGGATGTGCGGCGCGCGTGTTGTTCCCAGTGTCCGAGCGGCCGAAGCCATGTCCACGCCCTCCCTCCGGCTCAAAAGAGCCCGACTGACGCTAACAGGGATTTACGGAAGTGTCCATATCGCAAAAGACCCTACGCAAATCTGCGGGGGTCGCAGAGGCAGGAACAAGCAGATCCCTCACCGCCGGTCCCGACGTAAACCGTCAGGATCGGGGATTCGGGATGACAACAGCTTGTGCGGGGAGTGACCTTACATGCATGTGCGAGGCGTGGCCTCGCGTGTCTGCCGGGGCGAAATCACAGGGACGGCCCATTCGCTTGGGCGTTGCCCTCGTAACGTTGTCATCCCGACGAGGCCGCCTTTCGGCCGACGAGGGATCTGCTTTCCCGGTCTTTCGTTTTTCGGTCCGTCGTTTTTCGGTTCTGGCTTTTTCCGTGCGCGCCTTTTGGGGTCTACGCCTCGCCGTCCTGCGCTTTCCGTCGGATCAGCAATCCGGCTTTTATCCTGTCCGTTTCGGCCGCGCGTTCGTTTGCCAGCCGCTCCGCCAAATCCTCCCACACCGGGTTGTGCTGGCCAATGAGCGACAGCTTCTTCTCCCGCCGCCAGCCTTTGATTTCTTTTTCGCGAGCGATTGCCATGCGGATATCCCCGAATACTTCGTAATGCACCAAGCGGAAAATCCTATATCGCGAGGTGAATCCGGGAAAGAGCCCTTCGCGGTGCTGCCTCAACCGCTGCTCTAAGTTATTGGTAACGCCGGTGTACAAATTCCGGGAGCGGCTCGCCAGAATGTAGACGCAATAGTTGCGGCTCATTTGCGCGGCAGTCTAAAACAGATCGCTCACCGGCATTGCTGATAAAAACGTGGCGATTGTTTTCCCGCTCCAGCGCTGGCCGCGAAAAGCAGATCCCTCACCGCCGTTTCCGACTGCAACCGTCGGAACCGGGGATTCGGGATGACAATTCGCTTGTGTGAGGCATCATCACGCGTGCGTGCCCGGAACCAGAGGCAGGAAAAAGCAGATCCCTCGTCGGCCGAAAGGCGGCCTCGTCGGGATGACAATGTGGTGATGGTTCAGCCGAGATAGTTTGGATGCTCCTATGCAATTGTCATTCCCTCGTGTGGGGTTGGAGTCACGCCTGCGGGGGCGGCAGAGGCAGGAAAAAGCAGATCCCTCGTCGGCCGAAAGGCGGCCTCGTCGGGATGACAATGTGGTGATGGTTCAGCCGAGATAGTTCGGACGCTGCTATGCAATGAAAGAGGAAACGCACCGCCCTCTGCTAAAGCGTTCATCCGTTGACCAATCGATCGTTCCGGTGGTACTTACTCTGCACCGTTTTATTCCGTAGCGCGCCGTCTTCATCCCAAGGCTCAAGTACTCAACCACTACAAGTACCTCGATTGGCAAAGGGAGAGCGCAATGAACGAAGACCGTAAGCACATTTGGCAACGCGAGGGAGACTACGGCAAGGCCGTGCTGGCGCTGGTGGGAGTGGCGCTTTTGGCAAGCGTCATTTTCCTGGTCAGGCTCACGGTAAAAGCGTTCTACCCGCCCCAAACAGCGGACGTGGGCGCCGCTATCAAGTCACTGCAAGCCGAGATTATGGACGCCAACAGCAAGAATCCGTGCATGCCGGTGGAAAGCGCCACGCTGGAAATCTCCGTGAACGCCAGCAGCTCGAGCAAATCGTCGGGCGAGACGGACGCCAAGGCCGGCAAGGACTCCGCGGGCGCGTCCTTTTCCACCGAAGCCCAAAAAGTCGGCGAAAACTCCAACAAGCTCACCATCGAGCTGGTCAACACCGACCCGCGCGACCCGCAGCCCGATTGCAGGCCCATGGGCAAGTGACTACGCCCAGTTTCCGAGAGCCGCTTGCAACCGCGCGATTGGTTTTTTCTTCAGTTGGCCCAGAATACCCGTACGCTTTTCCGCGCCACCGAACAATTGTTCGGGAATGGACCCTGGTCACTTGCCCTTGGAGTGTGAGTCAAGCTGGAGGCGAAGCTAAAGGAAACAGTTCGGAGTTAGCAGAAAGGCATGCTGCTGCCCGCCCACCGTGCCTGTCCCGACAATTTGTCCACTGACGTTAACCGCCCTGGCCATTTGAAGCTCCCATCCGGAAGTAGCGGGAATTAAGGTATTCAGATCACGGATCCCGTCCGTTGCGTTCCAAATAAGTGCTCGGGAACTTGAGTTGGCGCAGTCACCGCTGCCAACGACTGTTCCGAACACGTTGACTCCATAGGCTCCGCTCCATGTTCCACCTGGCAGCAGGCCGAGATCGTGCGCGCAGCCAGCCCTGTCCCACAGGACGGCGTGCGCTTTTGTACCCGCCCCCAAGTCAGAGCTACCCACGACCTCGCCGCGATCGTTGATTCCCACTGCATCGCTCGCGGCTCCTCCCGGAAGGGCGCCGACGAGACGCATGCCGGCAGATCTGCTCCAAACGAAACCTTGACTCGGCGAGTTGGGACCAGTGCAGTACCCCACCGTCTGGCCGAGGTTGTTGAGGCTGTGCGTTCCAGCGTCCGTGAATCCCGGTAACAGGGCTAGCTCAATCATCCCGGCCGCTTTGCTCCATATGAACGCCCGCAAGTGGCCCCCTGTCGTCAGCGTGGAGTTGCCAACGACCTCGCCACAAGCGTTGACGGCATTCGCGCCGCTGTCGTTGTCCCCAGGTAGCGTGCCAATGTCCTGAGGCCCGGTGCCGCCGCTCCAGATACACGCGTGATTATGATTAGCGCTGCCTTGAAACGTTGAGCCGCCCGCAATCATTCCGCAGACGCTGATACCGGAAGCTTCGCTTGAGTTCCCCCCGGGCAGGGTCCCCAAGTCCCGAAGCTGTCCCCCAGGAGAGCTAACGAACGCACGACCGGCACCCGCAGCGATTTGCGCGGAACCGACGACCTCGCCCCGGTCACTGATGCTCCAGCCGTTGCTGGAGTTCCCACCAGGCAATGTGCCTATATCGGTGACAGCGTAGTAGAACTGAGCCATGGCTGACCCTAGGTGAAAGCTTGAACTCGACTGATTAGTGCAAAATAGCATTACTTGTATGATTGGTCAAGATCGTGAAACGCCGGCGAAAGCCAGAGACCTTTCAACTGGCCGGTGGCGTCGCTGCGCCGAGTGGCCGAATAGTAACGCCCGCGGATCGCACCGATTCGCGGCCCCGCAATTCTGCTAAAATTTGGGGAGGGGTGATGCCACGGCGATGAGGCTTTTCCGGCGCAAAACGGGCGCGAATGGAGCGGCGCGCGAGAAGGCGGCGCGCGAGGCTGGTCGCCAAGACGGGGCGGGCGCGGATGATGCTGCACGCCACAACCCCGCCGATATGGACGGCGACCTGGCGGGCGGCACGCGGCGCGTGACGCTGAGCCTGAACCGCGCGGGGAGATTCGCGGCCATGCTGGCGCGCAGCCGCGGGTCCGTGATCATCGAGATTTCCGACCTGCTGGCGGGGATGTACATTTCGGACTGGGAGCGGCTTTCGCAATACTGGGAAGATGAAGACCGCGAGCAGGTGGAAGAGCTGCTGCGCAAAATCCTGCTGATCAGCCCGCAACGCTGGAATTCGTGGATCGAGCTCTACGACCAGAAACATCAGGAAGGCAAAGGCGCGGAGCCGTGGCAAGGCAAAGGGCCGGTGGTGCTGAAGGACGACGTGCCGCTGCGAAAATCGGTGGCGCTGGAGGACGTGCTGAAGCAGGCCGAGCAGGTGGCTCCGTATCATGACCGCGATGGAGAGCGCCGGCTGCCCATCCTGACCAGCGAGATGGTGCTGCTGTGCATGGCGCGCAGCTATGGGACGGCCATCAGCCGCAGCCTGGCGGCCAGCAACCTGGACACCGAACGCCTGACACGGGACGCCCTCTTCCCCCGCCGCGCCCCGCTGGCATAAGCTGCGAAGCAGTCCTAGCAACGGCAATCACAAGCGCCACGCTCGCAGAGGCGCAGAATAACCGGCCGCGTCGATGATCGAACGCGCTTCGCCTTTTCTGATCGGAGTGGCGGTGCTTGCCGGGGTATTCCTCCTCACCCCGTACGAGGCATATCTGGAAGGTGGTATCGCACTCGTGATGGTTGCGGCTGCGGTCGCCGGTTTCGCGATGCATCCGCGCAGGGATGTTTTCTACGTACGGACCAGCGTCCCATTGATTGATGCGGATGGAAATCGAGCTTTGGAACACGACTTTTTGGCGGTGCGAGTGGAACTCGCCAGGCTATGGCTTTTGTTTTTGCCTACGGCGCTGGCGGTGTCTTTTCTGATGTTTTTTGCGGCCGGAGGCGCCCCGAAGTTTAGTGTCTTGAACTCGCTCTTCACACCGCGATTCGCGCTGCTTCTGTTTGTACTGTGCCAATATCCTCCTCTGCTCGTGTTCATACTGCTTTCGGCCTGGGTGGGCGAGAGGAGAGTATTGAGAGACGCCGAAGCATGCAGCGCGCGATCGTTCGCCCTCTCTCACTCGCATTCTGGGCGACCGGCGCGAGTTTCTTACCTATTCATGGGAGAACACGGAGAGTATTTCGGCGGGGATTGCGTGTACTTTGGCCTGGTTCACCCTCGTGAGCTGGCGACCATTGTTTTTCACAACGCTCGAAAACCGGAGCTGAACAAGATTGCCATGGGATTCTTGTTCCATCGTCTGGTGGTTTTGGGGCGAGGCTTGACCGATTTAGATAAGCAAACTGCGGCGGCCCAGGCGGCCGTCGCTGAATTAACGCCGTCGTAGTTCCGGGCGGTCGTCAGCCATCCGAATAAAAAGCCGGACTTCAGTCCGGACGCCAGGGCGCGCGCCAGCTGGGCGAGCTTTCGCGCGGATTCAGGCGCGCGAACTTTTCGGTTTTCGGTCACTCGCCATTAGCCGCTCGCTTTTAAGCCTTTGACATCGAAGCGCGAGCACGGTAGCTTCGCCATCCAGCAGCGGATGTGACATGAACGTCAAGGGGACGCACGATGGCCAAAGGATATTGGATCGCTTTGTACCGCTCCGTCTCAAATCCCGCAGCGCTGGCCGAGTACGCGAAATTGGCGGGGCCCGCGATTCAAGCAGGAGGCGGACGCTTCCTGGTGCGCGGCACGCCTACGAGGATTTTTGAAGCGGGACTCGACCAGCGGACCGTGGTAATCGAGTTTGAGAGCGTGGAAAAAGCGATTGCCACGTATGAGAGCGCTGCCTATCAAGCGGCGCTGAAGGCATTGCACGGCGCAGCGGAACGCGACGTGCGCTTCGTGGCTGGCCCCGCGTAAATTGGCGCGTTCAGCGCCGGACGGGTGCGGGTCTCCATCTCGCGCCTCAGCGCGGGCCGTTTCTTGCGGCACCGCGTTTCACTCCGCGGCAGTTGGCGCGTGTTCTCCTGCGGGCGATAAGAGGGATTCTTCAGCGATCTTCGCCAGATCGCTTCAGAATGACACATCACTGATTTGCGGCGGCCGAGCGCCGTCCGCTGCTATCAATGCGGCTTGGTGCGCGCGGATGCCGGAGTGAAAACGCCGGCGAGTGCCGGCGCTACAAGAGAGGGCGGCGCGGATTTCTGCGCGGCTGCGAGGGAGATTGACGCCCAGCGTGATGGGGCCGCACTTCACACGCATACGATTGCCAATAGCGAACCAACCGGGGCCGAGCGCGTCGAAGGCCATTCCAACGATGAACGCGCACCACTCACTGCTCCCTAGCTAGATGATCATTTTGAAGTGCGGCCACAGATCCTTGAGGGGCGCGAGCGGCTTGTGGCAGATGTACACGGGAATATCGCGCTCGTTGGGCATGGCGTGGGCGGAGTGAACGACGGCGGCCACGCGCACGTCCGCGAAAAGCTTGATGTAGCGATCGGAGCGCTCGCCGAAGAGGATCACGCAGGAGCCGGAATAATTGCGCGGGCCCCAATCGTAGTAGCTGTTGTGTCCGCTGATGGCGGCGGGCAGGCCGAGAGCGGGGCCGTAGTAGTCGATGGCGCCCGCTTCGCCGTAATTCCCCGCGAGGATTGCGCAACCGCCACGTTCGGACGGCGGGAGCGAGTTATAAACCTGCGAAACGGTGACGGCGATGTTGCGCCAGCCGAACATGTCGGCGTAGAGCTGCGGCAGCTGGACGTCTTCGGCGTCGATTTCGGTTTTAGCGAGTTCCCCGGCGGGTACGATCTGGTCGTAACGCAGGAAGGCGTTGATGGGGAGAAACGGGACGCCGAATGGCGCCATGAGCAGGCCGCCGGTGACGATGATGGCCGGAAGAGCCGTCCGCATCCACTGGCGCCCCGCGGATTCGCAGAAGCGTTCGATAGCCACGCCACCCGCGGCCAGAATCAGAGGATAAGCGGGCAGGACGTAATAGGATTTGCCATTGAGCACCAGGAAAACGGCGAGCACGAACAGGTAGCACCAGCCGAGAAAACGGTACGGCCGGCCGTCGCGCGAGAAGAAAAGCCACGCGAGGCCGGCCAACCAGACCGGCAACGCCAGCGGATTCAGGAATGCCACCTGGTCGCCGAGAAAGTCAAATGGCGAGATGGGAATGTTTTTGTAAAGCTGCGCGTTGCGGACGACTTCGATTTGCGGCCAGCCGTGGCGCGCTTCCCAGATCAGATTGGGCAGAAAAATCGCCAGCGCGATCAGTCCGCCGATCCAGATCCATTTGCCGCGGAACACGCGCGCTTCGCCGGAAAGAAGCAAACCGGCCACCAGCGCGAATCCGAATACCAGCATGGTGTGCTTGTTTTCCAGGGCAATGCCGGCGATCGCGCCGAAGGCCAGCCACCAGCGCGGAGAAGCTCCGCTGACGATGCGCACGGTGAGCAAAGCGCAGAGCACCCAAAAGAGCGGCTCGAAGGCGTTCATGGAGAAAAAACTATCGAAGGCGAGAAATGCCGGAGCAAACAGGACGGAAATGGCGGCGAGGCATTGGGCATAACGGTCGCCGCCTAATTCGCGGGCGAGAATGCCGGTGAGATACACGACGGCCGCTCCGGAAAGCACGGGCAGCAAGCGAAGCGCGATGATGGAAACGCCAAAGACGTGCGCTTCGAACCAGGCGATCAGGGCGATGAGCGGAGGCTGGTCGACGTAGCCCCAGGCCAGATGACGGCCGCAGGCCATGTAGTAAAGTTCGTCGCGAAAGAAGCCGTAGTGGCGGATGCCGGCGAATTGCAGCAGCACTTTGACCAGAGCCAAGCCGAGAAGCAGTGCCGTGGCGCTGACGACGGCCTGCTCGGCCGGAGGAAACGCGAGAGTTTTCTCCTCCCAGACAGCTTGTGTTTTGCTCATGAGTGCGGGGGCGGCGGTTGAGGCAGGCCGCGGCGATACGGCTTGTCGTTCCTTTCTCTCGCGGAGCGCGAGCGCCCACACCAGTCGCGTGGAAGTTCATGGCCCGAGCCGCCGGCAGCCGCCGTACTGGAATGGGTACGACGAACACAGCGCCGCAGCGAGAATCCGGCGGCCTCGAAAGAACCAGGAAGAAGCCGAGCCTCGCCGGCGCTACTGCGCCGCCGGAGCGGGAACAACTGTAGCCGATTTGATGGAGTCCAGATTCGGAAAATTCTTCTGCAGGTAGGCCATGCCCTGCGTAGTGATGGCGCCTTGATCGGGCTGCTGGCCGTAGCCGCTATAGATTTTGTCGACCACATCCATGCCCGAGGTTACCAAGCCAAAGGGAGCAAATCCCTGGCGATCGAGGCCGGAGTTGTCGCCAAAGTTAATGAACAGCTGGGTGGTGCGGGTGTTCGGTCCGGCAGTGGCGAAGGTGATGGTGCCGCGCTTGTTACTCTGGGTGACCGGATCGTCCTTGATATTGGCGGAGCGCCACGCGCGGTTCACGGCGGGATCGGGGCTCAGGCCGAATTGAACGATGAAACCCGGCACCACGCGGAAAAAGGCCGCGCCGGTGAAAAATCCGTGCTGAACGAGATTGTAGAAACGGTCGGCACCCAGCGGCGCCCACTTTCGATTCACTTGGACGGTAAAATCGCCCCGAGTGGTGTCAAACTTCACATCGAAAACTTCGGGGGCCTTCTCCGTCAGAGTTTCGGGATGCAACAGCGCGGGATCGATGGCCATTGGCGCCTGCCCTTCGTTGGAATTATTTTGCCGCGTACTCGAGCAACCCAGCGTGGCACATGCCACGGCGGCGAATACACACAAACTAAACCATACAGCAACGCGCTTCATAATGCAGAGCCTTTCATGTTTTTTGTGATGCCGCGTCGACGTCCTGCATCAGGCGCAGCAGATTCTCGCCGAGAATTTTGCGGATGCCGTCGTCGGAATAGCCTTTGCGCAAAAGAGCTTCGGTGATTTGAGGCAGCTTGGAGGCGTCCTCCATGCCGAAGGGCATGCAGGCGCCGTCAAAATCGGAGCCCAAGCCTACGTGATCGATGCCCGCGACCTGCACAGCGTGATCGACATGGTCGATGATCCTGGTCCACTCGACTCGCGGAAGTTCGCCCCGCCCCATGAATTCGCGCACGATTTTATCCCATTCGATCAGCTCGCGCGCACCGGATTCGGCACTGCGCTTCTTTGCCTCGGCCTCAATTTCGTTTTCGATTTCCGGATGCGCGGCTTCGAATTGCGAGAATTCACGGCTGAGGAAACCGACGTGAAAGTTGATCTGCATCAGTCCATTTTTGGCGGCGAGCGCGCGCATGAGGTCGTCGGAAAGGTTGCGCGGCGTGTCGCAAATGGCTTTGCACGAGGAATGCGAGGCGAAAACCGGCGCCTGACTGGCATGGAGAACGTCCCGCAGAGTTTTGTCGGAGGCGTGCGAAACATCCACGATCATGCCGAGGCGATTCATTTCAAGGATCACTTGTTTGCCGAAATCCGAGAGGCCATCGTGGAGCGGAGGGTCGGTTGAGGCGTCCGCCCATTCGGTGTTGCGCATGTGCGTGAGGGTCATATAGCGCGCGCCGAGCGAAGCGAAACGGCGGAGCACATCGAGGCTGGAGTCGATCATGTGTCCGCCTTCGATGCCGATGAGGATGGCGATTTTGCCCTGCGAGTGCGCTCTCCGAATGTCGTCGGCGGTGCGGGCCAGCACTACTTGGCCGGCGTGTCGCGCAACGGCGCGGTGGATGGATTTGATCTGCTCGGTGGCCTGTTGGATAGCCTCGGCGCCGGTAACAGTGCCGCGAACCCACACGGCGAAAAAGACGGCGGTGACTCCGCCCTCGCGGAGTCGAGGCAGATCGAGGGCTCCGTTAGAATCGCGGGAACCCAGATGGAAAGCAGGTTCGGAAAGCCGCTGAGTGGTATCAACGTGCGTGTCGATCACAATGGAGCTGAAATGAAGATCGCGCGCGTGCCGGGAGATTTCCGAATCGGAACCTTGGACTGGCACGGGCTATCTCCTGGCGAAGGAAATCGCGGTGACACTGCGGCGGCGGGTCACAACGACTTCTAATCGTGCCCGGTGAACCACGTCTTGAGTGCGTGGCGAATCACCTGGCCGTTGATGGCAGCCAGCGACTCGGTGAGCGGAATGCCCTTCGGGCAGACCTTGACGCAATTTTGGGCGTTGTCACAATCCTCGATGCCGCCGGGGCCCATCAGCGCGTCCAGCCGCTCCGCAGCGTGAAGCTTGCCGGTGGGATGCATATTGAAAAGCCGAACCTGGCTGACGATGGCAGCGCCCACGAATTGCGTGTGCTCGTTGACCTTGGGGCAGATTTCCAGGCAATTTCCGCAGGTAATGCAGCGCGCCAGCGGATAGCCCGCTTCCTGAACGGCAGGGGACATGCGCGGGCCTTCGCCGAGATCGTAGGTGCCGTCGATAGGAATCCAGCAATGGGTGCGTTTCAAATCCTCGAACATTTTCGAGCGGTCCACGACCAAATCGCGCACGAGTGGAAACTTGGTGAGCGGTTCCAAGCGAATGGGCTGTTCGAGATTATCGACCAGCGCGGAGCAAGCCTGGCGCGGCTGGCCGTTGATGATCATGGCGCAGGCGCCGCAGACTTCCTCGAGACAATTGGCTTCGTAACTCACCGGCGACGATTCGCGGCCGTCACGCGTGACCGGCTTTTCGGCGATGTCGCGCAGGCAGGTGATGACATTCATGTGCGGACGATAGCGAAGCTCGAATTCTTCCCAACGAACAGGCTCGTCCGGACGCTGCTGGCGCTTGATGCGAACGACGACTTTTTTGTCTGCCATAAATTCAGTTACACCGCGGCGGTGTATTTCCTTTCGCGCGGCGGGATTAAAGAGGTGTCCACGGGCTGATACTCGAGGCAGATTTTGCCGAAGTTGTACCGGGCGATCGTGGTTTTAAGCCAATTGGCATCGTCGCGTTCAGGGTATTCGGGTTTGTAATGCGCGCCACGAGTTTCGTTGCGCTCCAGCGCTCCGAGGGCGATGACCTGCGCGAGAACCAGCATGTTGCCCAGCTCGCGCGTGAAATTCAGGGTTTGGTTGGACCACTGGGTGCGGTCCTGCAAATTGATTTTCTTGTAGCGCTCGCTCAGTTCCCCAAGCTTGGTCAGAGTTTTCTTGATATTGGCGTTGTAGCGGATCACGGTGACGTTTTCGGTCATCGCTTCGCCCAACTCGCGCCAGATGGTCAGAGGATTCTCAGTTCCCTGCTGATGAAGCAGGCCGTCGGTGATGTCTTGCTGGCGGACGCGCTCGCGCTCGAACGCTTCGGACGAGACGCTGTCGCAGCCGTTTTCCAGGTTGCGCGCGTAGCGAACCGCGGCCGGCCCGGCGATCATGCCGCCGTAGATGCAGGAAACGAGCGAGTTCGCGCCGAGACGATTTGCGCCGTGATACTGGTATTCGCACTCGCCCGCAGCGTAGACGCCGGGCAGACTCGTGCATTGATTCTGATTATCGACCCACAGGCCGCCCATGGTGTAGTGCATGGCCGGGAAAACCTTCATGGGTTCTTCACGCGGATCCGGACCGACGAATTTCTCGTAAATTTCGAGAATGCCTTCGAGCTTGCGGTTGAGCACGTCGCGAGGAATGTGGGAGACGTCGAGATACACCGCCGGGCCGCCGGGCAGGCCCATCTTCATTTCGAAGACGACTTTGTGGATGGCGCGCGTGGCCACGTCGCGCGGGACCAGGTTGCCGTATTTCGGATACCACTCTTCGAGGAAATAGAAGCGCTCGTTCTGCGGAATGTCTTTCACCGCGCGCGTATCGCCGGGCTTCTTGGGAACCCACACGCGTCCGCCTTCACCACGGGCGGACTCGCTCATCAGGCGGCACTTGTCCTCGCCGGGAATCGCGGTGGGATGGACTTGAATAAATTCGCCGTTGGCGTAGGCGGCGCCCTGCTGAAACAGCGCCGACTGCGCGGATCCGGTGCAGACGACGGAGTTGGTGGAACGGCCGAAGATCGCGCCGATTCCGCCCGTGCAGAAAATCACGGCGTCGGCGGGGAAGGTGCGAACGTCCATGGTGCGCAAATTCATCGCGCAGATACCGCGGGCAATGCCCGCGTCGTCGAGCACTGCGGAAAGGAAGGTCCAGCCTTCGAATTTCTTTACGTGATCCTGGGCTTCGTGGCGGCGGACCTGTTCATCGAGAGCGTAGAGCAATTGCTGGCCAGTGGTTGCCCCAGCGAATGCGGTACGGTGATACAAAGTGCCGCCGAAGCGACGGAAATCGAGCAGTCCTTCTGGCGTGCGATTGAACATGACACCCATGCGATCGAGCAGATCGATGATCGCCGGTGCGGCCTCGCACATGTTCTTCACCAAGGCCTGATTGGCGAGGAAGTCGCCGCCGTAGATGGTGTCGTCAAAGTGCTTCCAGGTGGAATCGCCCTCACCTTTCAGGTTTTTGGCCGCGTTGATGCCGCCCTGCGCGCAGACAGAGTGCGAACGTTTGACCGGCACGATGGAGAAAAGTTCGACGGGAACGCCCATTTCAGCGACTCGAATCGTCGCCATCAGGCCAGCAAGTCCACCGCCGACGATAATAATTTTGGGCTGTCTCATCAGAGATAAGTGTCGAAAGGAGTCCAGTGGAAGCGGAAACCGGCGATGATTGCCAGTCCGACCACGGCGAAAATGACGGCCACAGACGCTCCAAACCATGCGGCAGCGCGCTGCGACTTCGGTGTGACCGCAAAGCCCCACTTACAGGCAAAATTCCAAAGTCCGTTGCCGAAGTGGAATGACGCGGCAAGTATGCCGACCACGTAAACGGCCACGATCCAAGGGTTGGCCATGTAATGAGCGATATCGGCGTAGGTTGTCTTGCCGTGACTCAGGAAGCGGACGGTCCAAACATGATAGAAGATGAAAGCTAATACGATCATGCCGGTCCAGCGCTGCAAAACATACATCCAGTTGGACATCCAGGGGTGGCCGATGGCGTTGGCTTTGCCGTTCCACCAGATGTAGATCCCGTAGAAGCCATGGAAAAGGATCGGCGCCCAAATCAGCAGCACTTCGATCGGGATGCGCCAGGGAACGGTTTCGAGCTTGGCGGCGATATAGTTGTATTTTTCGGGGCTGACGAGAGCGTAGCTGTTCTCAAAAAAATGTTCGGTCAGATAAGCGCCGATGGGAACCACGCCGCTGAGTGACTGAAGTTTATCTAAAAAGTAGCTGGTCCGAGTTACACCGACTGCAGATGCCATGCACGCTCCGAGAACAAACTCCTGGCGCGGCGATTCTTCGTGATATTGAAAAAATTTCGCCGACTGCGCTCGTAAAAGAACTGTGTCGAATGCTCCATGCAGTATAGGGGACGGGAACGCGAATGGCAAGGAGCGCATGCGCCCCGCTATGTTACACTTCGCGCCAGTTGAGCGAATGGCCAGCGAACCTATGGGCGAATGGAAAGACTGGGTAACGGAGTTCGCGCGCCGCGACGGCGAAGGTGATGCGGTACGGTTGAACCGCGCCGCGGAGTTGATCGCCAAGAATTTCGGCGTACGGCTGCACGAAGTGGCGATATTGGGTTTCGCGCCGGACGAGCGGTCGTTGCGCTTTCTTGCTCCCGATAATTTGCGGCCCATCGGAGAGATTCCGATGAGCAGCATCACGTCGCTCGCCGTGCGGACCGCCCGCGAGCGCCGGCCCGATGTGCTAAATCATTTCTCGATGGTGCCGCACGCCTCGGTATTCGAGGGAGTGCGCGTGGAGGAACACTGGCCAGAGCCCATCCAGAAGATCATGAGTGCGCCGATCGTGCTGGAATCCCGGGTGGTGGGAGTTCTGCAGGTTTCCCGCAAAGCGAATGAAGCCTCGGAAGCGGGCCCGGACTTCACGTCCGCGCAGCTTCGCGAGATGGGAGTGATTTGCGAGGCGCTGGCGCCGTGCGTCGTTTCGTGCAAGACGGTGTGAGACGAGTGAACGCACTGCGGCATAGGTTCGCGCAAAAGTAATGCAGCTGTAATGGTTGCAGCGCGAATAATGATTGACATCACTTCGGCTGCTTGTTAATTTTCACAAGCTTAATTTTCCAAAACCAAGCGACGGAGGCACCGCAACCCGGCTCAAGACATGGCGTTCGTCGCGAAGAAAATTTTCCTCACCAAGGGAGTCGGAAAGCACCGCGAGCGCCTGTCGAGCTTCGAGCTGGCGCTGCGGAACGCGGGTATTGCGGCCTGCAATATCGTCCGCGTCTCGTCGATTTTTCCCCCACACTGCAAACTGATTTCGCGAGCCGAGGGGCTGAAGCATCTGAAGCCCGGGCAGGTGGCGTTTACGGTGATCAGCGAAAATCAGACGCGCGAACCGCACCGGCTGATCGCGGCGGGCGTAGGGCTCGCGCTTCCCGGCGACAAATCGATGTACGGATACCTCTCCGAGCATCATTCGTTCGGCGAGACGGAAGAAGTGGCGGGCGAATACACGGAAGAACTCGCTGCCGAGATGCTGGCGACCACGCTGAATGTGGAGTTCGATCCGGATCTTTCGTGGGATGAGAAAAAAGAGGTGTACCGGATCTCGAATAAGATCGTCCGCACGATGAACATCACGCAGTCAGCGGTGGGCGATAAGCGCGGACTGTGGACCACGGTGCTTGCGGCCGCAATTTTGTTGAGCGACGACGACTAGCCGGCTGCTTCCCCGCCCTGCTGCGGTTGACCTGTCTCTTTTGAATTTCCCGAAGTACTTTTCAATTTGAAAGTCGTCCATTGCGCCGCTTACTTTCTGGCCCGCGTGCGCTTCAGATAGCCGGTGCGCTGCAGTACCGCGCCGACAATGAGCGGCAAGGCGACGGTGGCGTCGTCGAACACTTCGGCGAATTTTCCGCCCTCTTCGGGAGGGACGAATTTTCCCCAGGAAACGGCTTCCGTGTACGTGCTGCCGGACAAACCGCCCCAACTCACGGGCTCGGGACAAATGCGGACGCCGTAGTTGTACCGCTTGAGGGGAAGCTTTTCGTAACCGCGGCGCGCCAGCAGTTCCGCATAGACGCCAAATTGCTGCGCCCAGTTGCGCGGCACTCCGCCACCCACGGTGAAAATGCCCATGCGCTTAGTGGCCAGCATGGTGGAGGCATAGTGCTCGAAATCATCAAACCCGTCGAAGACGAGCGGCGGCTTGCCCGTTTTTTTGCGCTGGCGCTGATTGAGGGCGAAGTCGATGCCCAACTCCGAATCGGAGAATGCAGGGACGAATACGGGGACTTTCTTTTCCGCGCAGCTTTTCAAAATGCCCCGGCCCCTGGCGTGTTTTTGAAGATACTCGCCGATGCGCTGGTGCAGCCGCCAACTGGAAAGCACTTCATTCGGATCCCAACGATCGAGGATGTGATCGACAACTTCCTCGACGTGATCGAGATTAATTTCCGGCTCGAGCGAATCGTAGACACGGTTGTAGCCGGCGAGGAATAGCTCGCGATCATCCATTTTCGGGTCGTAGCGGAAATGCGAACGCCCGGTCGCTTCCACCAAGCCGTGGGCCATCAGAGCGCCGGTCGAAACGATCGCCTTGACGATGCCGGAATCCACCAGATCGCAAAACAGCAGGCCCATTTTGCCGACGGTCAGCGCGCCCGAAAGCGTCAAAACAACGAAGCAATCTTTGTCGCGCGCCATGGCTTCGAGCACGTCCGCGGCATCGCCGATTTGCCGCCCGGTGAAAGCGGTTCGGCCCATGGCGCGCACCAGATCGTCGATCGTTTCGATTTTTGATAGATCCAAGGGGTAAATTGGCGTCAAACGATCCTTGACCGGATCGTGCAGAATTCGGCCCGTAGCGCCTTTTTTATTCGGCATTCAGATTTCCTCGCAGATGGCGAAAATTCATTTCCAGGCGAAACGGCGGTTCTCGTTCGCGTTCGTGCGCCTCATTGATATTACAGATGAGGAGGCAAACGAAAGAACAATTTGGAAAAATTCCGATAAACATCAAATATCGCGAAGGGCGCGAACCATCGCGCTGCGTTTTTCACGCGGCTTTTCTTGCAAGCAATGTTGTGCATAAATGTGGGAGATGTGTTGTCGGCGGCAGCTCCGGGGAGGAACGCAACTATGAATGCGATTGCGAGCGCAGCGCTGTTTTCGATGCAGGTGCAGAGGCACACGTATTTTTTCGGCGTTGAGTCGCGTGGATTGATTGCATGGGTGATCATCGGACTGCTGGCCGGATGGATCGCTGGTGTGATCACGCGCGGCCACGGCTTTGGGTGCCTGGTGAATATCATCCTCGGCTTGGTCGGAGCGGTGATCGGCGGATGGATATTCACGCGACTGGGAATTCCTTCGTGGGGTTTCTGGGCTAGCCTGGCGGCGGCGACGGTTGGCGCGGTGGTGCTGGTTGCTATAGGGCGCCTGTTTGCGGGCGGATCTTCGCATTAAGCACTGCGAAGAACGGGATAGGAACACCGGGTGAAAACGGCGGCTACCTGGTGGTGAGCCACTGATACGCGGCCCACACGACGGGGCCAGCGAGAATCAGACTATCGATGCGGTCAAGCACGCCGCCATGGCCCGGCAATAGCGCGCCCGAATCTTTTACGTTCGCGCCGCGCTTGTATGCGGATTCCAGAAGATCGCCCATTTGCCCGGCGATATTCGCGAAGGCGGCGATACCGATCAGAGTCCAAATATCGAGCTGCATCCAATAGGAAAATCCGAGGGCGACGATGAGCGAGCCGACTAGATTGGCAGCGGCGCCCTCCCACGTCTTTTTAGGGCTGAGTGCGGGGGCCATGGGAATTCGTCCGATTGCTTTTCCGGTGAAGTAGGCGAGCGTGTCGCCAGCCCAGATTAGGACCAGCGTGAAAAGAATGAGCGCGCGGCCAGTCTGGCTCATTTCATCAAGACGCACCAAATAGCTAAACGGGAAGGCGATAAAAAGCAAACCAGCCGAGCTGATCGAAATGGCGGGCAGCGCTTCCTGCAAGGGGCGGCGCATCGCCAAAACGATCCCCGCAGCGCCGAATATGAAGATTAAGAAGACGACCTGCAAAGAAATTGCGCCAACCTCGCGTACCTGCACGATCGATATGCCGCGACCGAGGGGATGAGTTTCCACCAGGCCTTGCGAGTATTGAGCGTAGAAAAGCCCCGCCGCGCAGATCATCGTCCAGGTACGGAAGGAGCGAAGGCCCACGCGATCGCCGAGGTGGAAAAACTCGAGGAGCGCGAGCAGAGCCACGAGTGCCGCGACGGCGGCCAAAAGCACAGCGGGTCCCCACCAAACTAACGCCACCACCGCGGGGATTAAGACGCAGGCCGTCAGGATGCGCGCGAGCATTCGCTCAGAGCCGCCCCTGCCGCGCCACATCGGCGGGCCGTTGCTCGCGCTCGGATTTTTCGTGGACCGGCACATCCCGCGGGCTAGCGGATGAATCCCTTGGCTTTCGCGCCGCCGAATGGCTGGAACCGAGACCGCCGTAACGACGTTCGCGTTTCTGATAATCAAGCAGCGCCTCAAGAAGGCGCGTGCGTGAAAAGTCCGGCCACAGCGTCTCAGTCACGTACAGCTCGGCATAGGCGATCTGCCACAGCAGAAAATTGCTGACGCGCATTTCGCCGCTGGTGCGGATCAACAGATCGGGATCGGGTAATCCCGCCGTGTACAGATGCGCAGAGATAGCTTCTTCATCGAAATGAAAATCGGAAGGCGCTCCGGCGCGGGCTTTTTCAAGGAGCGCATTGCAGGCGTCGGCCAGCTCCGCGCGCCCGCCATAATTTAATGCCACCACGAGTTTGAGACCGGTGTTTTGCGAGGTGACATGCATGGCGTCGTCGATATCCTTGCGCACCGCTTGGGGAAGTTCGCTGAGGCGGCCGATGAAGCGCATCTGAATATTGTTTTTTTTCAGCGAAGGCAGCTCGCGCTTCAAATATTCGCGCAGCAGGCGCATCAGAAAATCCACTTCGGCTTCCGGACGCCGCCAATTTTCGAGCGAAAAAGCATAGAGCGTGAGGCACGGAAGGTGCAAGCGGGCGCACGTCTCGATAACGACGCGCGCCGCTTTCACTCCGGAGCGGTGCCCGGCAATGCGCGGGAGGTGCCGCCGGCCGGCCCAGCGGCCGTTGCCATCCATGATGATCGCGACGTGGGCGGGAAGACGGCTGGCATCAAGCTTTTCGAGCAGCGCGGCTTCCTCGCGGTCAGCAGGTTTCAATTCGCTAGTTTTCACTGGAAAAGGCTCAAGAAATGCCCGCGAGCGAAAGTAGCATACGCATTGCCGACGCGCAACTTCGCGAAAGGATACAGGCGTCGCGCGCTGTGGTAGCGTAGACAACGGGGCGGCACAGCCATGGCGAAGCTGACGAGCGAAAACCTGACGGAATATCAGCCGGTGCGCGCAGCGCGCGGGACGGCGATCTCCTGCAAAGGATGGCAGCAGGAAGCAGCACTGCGCATGTTGATGAACAATCTCGATCCTGAAGTGGCTGAAAAGCCGCAGGAGCTGATTGTTTACGGCGGGCGCGGGAAAGCGGCGCGCGATTGGAAATGTTTTCACGCGATTGTGGATTCGCTGCGGCGCCTGGAAAACGACGAAACGCTCCTCATTCAATCCGGAAAACCAATCGGTATCTTTCGCACGCACTCGTATGCGCCGCGCGTTTTGATCGCCAATTCGAATCTGGTCGGCCATTGGAACGATTGGCAGCACTTTGATGAGCTGGACCGTGCGGGCCTGATGATGTACGGGCAGATGACCGCCGGAAGCTGGATTTACATCGGCTCGCAAGGAATTCTGCAAGGGACCTACGAGACATTCGCGGCCGCTGGACGCCAGCATTTCGGAGGCAACTTAGCGGGCAAGCTGATCGTCAGCGGCGGAATGGGCGGGATGGGCGGCGCGCAGCCCTTGGCGGCGACGCTGAACGGCGCGGCGTTTCTGGGCATCGACGTCGATCCCGAACGCATTAAGCGCCGCGTGAAGACCGGCTATTGCGATGTGATGGTGAACGACCTCGATGAGGCGCTGCGGATACTGAAGAATGCGGTGCGCAAACGCGATGCGACTTCCGTGGGTCTGGCGGCAAATTGCGCGGATGTGATTCCAGAGTTAGTGCGCCGCGGGGTGGTGCCAGACATCCTCACCGACCAGACCAGCGCGCACGATCCGGTCGGGGGCTACATTCCACAGAACCTGAGCGTCGAGCAAGCAGCAGAACTTCGCCAGTCCGATCCGGCCAGGTATCGCGAGCGAGCCCTGGAATCGATCGGAAAGCACGTGGAAGGGATGCTGGCGCTGCAGAAATTGGGCGCGATCACCTTCGATTACGGCAACAATATCCGAACCTTTGCCTACGAGCAGGGCGTGAAAAACGCCTACGATTTTCCGGGATTCGTACCGGCATATATTCGGCCGCTCTTCTGCGAAGGCCGGGGGCCGTTCCGCTGGGTTGCGCTTTCGGGTGACCCGGCGGACATTCACCGCACCGACCAGCTCGTGCTCGACATGTTTCCGGAAAACGAGATTTTGTGCCGCTGGATTCGACTGGCGCAGAAGCGAGTGAGGTTTCAGGGGCTGCCGGCGCGCATCTGCTGGCTGGGGTATGGCGAACGTGACAAGTTCGGCGTGGCGCTGAACGACTTGGTATCGCGCGGAGAACTGAAAGCGCCTATCGTCATCGGCCGGGACCATCTGGATTGCGGCTCTGTCGCGTCGCCTTACCGCGAGACCGAAGCCATGCGGGATGGATCGGACGCGGTGGCCGACTGGCCATTCCTGAATGCGCTGCTGAACACCGCCAGCGGCGCGAGTTGGGTATCGATCCACAACGGCGGCGGAGTTGGAATTGGATACGCACAACACGCCGGGCAGGTGCTGGTGGCGGACGGCACGAAAGAAATGTCCGCGCGCATCGAGCGCGTGCTCACCAACGATCCAGGAATTGGCGTGGCGCGCCATGTGGACGCGGGCTATGCGGACGCCGTTGCGTTCGCGAAAAGATCGGGAATCAAAATTCCGATGCCGGAGAACGAGAATTCCTGAACGGCCCTGGTTTCCAGCGAATACATTGGAGTTTTGAGCGAGCGCGAGATACTATCGCGCTAATCGCGTGTCCGGTCTCTTGATAACCGGGTGTTCTGAGCTGCTCACGCTGGGCGGCCGCGTGCCGAGGCGCGGGCGCACGATGATGAACGACCTCGGAATCATCCGCGATGGAGCGATACACGTCGAGGGTGACCGTATCGCAGCCATCGGACCGCGGCGCCTGGTGGAAAAACTCCCGCGAGCGCGCAAGGCGGAAAAGATCGATTTGCGCGGGCAGGTGGTGCTGCCGGGCTTCGTCGATTGCCACACGCACCTGATTTTTCCAACGAGCCGCGCCGATGAGTACGAGCAGCGCATCGCCGGAAAATCGTACGAGCGAATCGCCCGCGACGGCGGTGGAATCCGCGCCACCGTCCGGCAAACGCGCAAGGCGCCGCGGGAAGAGTTGAAAAAGCGAGCGTTCGCGCGTCTTCAGCAGTTCGCCGCAACCGGCACAACCACTCTCGAAGCGAAAAGCGGATATGGACTGGATTGGCCGAGCGAAGTAAAAATTCTCAACATTTTGGATGAGCTTCATCAGGACCAGCCGCTGGATATCGTGCGGACTTTCCTGGGAGCGCACGTTGTGCCGCCGGAATTCGGACGGCGACCAGAGGCGTACGTTGACGTGCTGGTGCGTAAGTGGATTCCCTCGATCGCAACCGGCGGGCTGGCGGATTTTTGCGATGTGTACTGCGATCGCGGGGCGTTCACCGTGCCGCAAGCGCGGCGAATTCTGCTGGCGGCGCGCGCCTGCGGTCTGGTTCCGCGCATCCATGCGGCGCAGTTCGCTCGCACCGGCGCGGCCCGGCTCGCCATCGAACTGCAAGCCGCCAGCGCCGATCACCTTGAGAAGATCAATGGCGCAGACGTGCGGGCACTGGCGCAATCCAGCGTGGTTTGCACGCTGCTTCCCGGCTGCTGTTTTCATCTGGGGCTCGCTCACCGTGCGCCCGCTCGCGAGTTGATCGACGGCGGGGCCATCGTAGCGCTGGCGACAGATTTCAATCCCGGCACCAGCCCCACGAGCAGCATGCCGATGATTCTCTCGCTGGCGTGCAGTCAATTACGGATGAGCCCAGCGGAAGCAATTGCGGCAGCCACCATCAATCCCGCCTATTCGCTGCGGCTGCACGATCGCGCCGGCTCGCTGGAAGTTGGCAAATATGCGGACCTGGCCGCTTTCGACGTGGCTGACCACCGCGAAATTCCGTATTATTTTGGTGTGAGCCTCTGCAGCATGACGATGAAGCGCGGAGTTGTAATCCACCCAAAGAGATCCTGAGCGATGCGACGTCTAGTTGAGTGCGTTCCGAATTTTTCCGAAGGGCGCGATCGCGCGAAAGTGGAGAGAGTCGTGGCCGCGATGCGCGAAGTGCCCGGCCTGCTGGTGCTCGCGGACGAATCCGATGCGGACCACAACCGCAGCGTAGTAACGATCGCGGGTGAACCGGATGTGGTGGTCGAAGCGGTCATTCGCGCCGTCGGCAAAGCCGCCGAACTGATCGACCTGACGCAGCAGACCGGCGTTCACCCGCGCATCGGCGCGACCGACGTGGTGCCGTTTATCCCGCTGGAGGGGGTGACGCTGCAAGATTGCGTGGCGCTCGCACAACTGGCCGGGCGCGAAATTTGGAAGCGCTATCAAATTCCCGTTTATCTGTATGAGGCTGCCGCGCAACGTCCCGATCGGGTGAATCTGGAGAACATTCGGCGCGGGCAGTTCGAAGGACTGCGACAGGAGATTGAGACGAACGCGGAGCGCGCTCCGGACATTGGCGATCGCGTGATCCATCCAACCGCCGGCGCGACGGTGGTGGGCGCGCGAAAGTTTCTGGTCGCCTACAATATTCTGCTGAATACGGCGGACGTGGAGGTGGCGAAGAACGTCGCGAAGGCGGTGCGATTCTCAAGCGGCGGATTGCGGTACGTGAAGGCCATGGGCGTGTTTCTGGATGCTCGCAATCTGGCGCAAGTGTCTATGAACCTTACCGATTTCGAACAGACGCCGGTGCATCGCGTTTTCGAAATGGTGCAGCGGGAAGCCGAGCGGTACGGGACCTCGGTGCTGAGCAGCGAACTGATCGGACTGATCCCGCGGCGGGCAATCGATATGACCGCCGAATATTTTTTGCGCTTTGAAAACTTCACCACCGCGCACGTGCTGGAGAAGAGGCTAGAGGACGCGCTGCAGGCCGCGGTCGAGCGTCCGCGCAGTTTCGCCGCGGTGCTTGAGCCTTTTCTTGCCGCCGTGGCGCAGCCGACGGCGACGCCGGGAGGGGGATCGGTGGCTGCGGTGGCCGGCGCGCTGGCGGCGTCGCTGGGGCAAATGGTGGCTGGACTATCGAGCCAGCGTGAATCGCAAGCGGCGTATAGCGCGAGACTGGATCGTCTGTTTCAGGAGTTTCAGATCGCAGCCCGCGACATTCCGCAGACGATCGACGCGGATGCGGCGGCGTTCGAGGCGGTTGTTACCGCGCGAAAATTGCCGCGCGATACCGAGGCGGAACGTTCGGACCGCAATGAGGCAATTCAGAAGGCGCTGCAACGCGCCGTGGAAGTGCCGATGGACGTGGCCCGGCGAGCGGCGGATATATTTGAAATGATCGGGCAACTGGAGGAGATGTCCAGCCCATCGATGATATCAGACGTCCACGTGGCCCGGCTGATGGCGGCGGCCGCCGTGCGCGGCGCCCTTGAAAATGTAGAGATCAATCTTGACGGGATTGAGGATCTTGGCTTTGTGGAGCGCGCTCGATCCGATGCCCGCGCCGTTGCGGGGCGGGCGAGTGAAACACAGGTGAGCGCAGGCGATTGAGTTTGACCAGGGCAGTTCCGAGGATTTCCATGAATCAGCGCGCGTATCGTTTTGCGAGCGTTTTTTGGGCGCTCGTTTTTTTTCTACTGGCTTCCGCGGCAATCCCGCGGCCAACTTTTGGCGGGACATTGAGCACCGAAGTAATCGGCATGTTTCCGGAAAACGTGGGCGAGTTCGCTTATGCGGATATGAAAACCGCCCGGCAATATTCCTGGTTCCCCCAACTCCGCGAGCAAGTGCTGCCCAGCCGCTTCCGGCAGTTCGAGCAATTTCTGATTTCGGCGGGGGTGGATCCAAACACGCAGGTGGACGAGTTAGCGTGGGCTGCGATCAAGAGCCCGAAGAGCGGAGAACAGATTGTAGGTGTGGCGCTGGGCGATTTCAGTCCCGCATCCACGGAAGCGCGCTTCAAGCAGCAGAAATTACCCATGGTGACCATTGATGGCTATAACCTGTATTCGTACGGAGGCGGCACGGGACCGTCGGGCATCCTTTTCACGTTCATCGACGCGAACACGGCGGCGTTCGGGCAGCGCGCCGCGCTGCAACAGCTGATCGACGTGCGCAATGGTGGGGCGCAAAGCCTGCTGGATAACAGCGAGCTATCCCCATTGATCAGCGAAGCGAACGGCAACGGTTTGATCTGGGCCGTACTCGATAAGAGCTACACGCATCTAGCGATTCAGCAGCTGATGCCCCAAGCTACGCAGTTTCCGCAAGCGGCACCCATCATCAATCGAATGCGCGCGATGATCATCGACATCCAGGCCGATAGCGGCATCGACGCGCAATTTCAGGCAGTATGCAGTTCGCCGGATGACGCTAATTTGCTGGCTGCAGGACTGCAGGGCGCGCTGCTGCTGCGACGATATCAAGAAGCGCAGTCAAATCCGGACTTGGCAAGCGCCCTAAACCAGGTGAGCGTGACGCCGAGCGGCGATCGCCTAAAAGTGGACGCGCCGGTCAGCCAGGATCAGCTGCTCTCGTTGATTCGGACGCGCGCGTTCGCGGTTCCGATGTAATAAGGGACCGCTCTGGCTGATTGAGGAAAAGCAGGGTGCCGGCCGCAGAGGGATTAGAAAACGAACCGGCGTTTGGCTGCGCCGGACTTCTTCACCAGTACCAAGCGTGGAACTCCACCGGTCAAATCGAAATCGACTCCGTCCACTGTGGTGCTATTCAGTTTTTTTCGGATGGCGTCCGTAAAAGTCGCGGGCGATCCTGAGCGATGTTGCTCGCGGGCTTCTTTCCACTGTTCGGGTAAAGGCTCTATGGTGACTTCGATGCGGTCCGAAAATTCGGCGGCGGCGAACTTCATCGTCGCGGATGGGACTCCATTTTCGGCCAGGGACTGAGCCGCCGCAGTGCAAGCCTGGGAGGCGGCTGCCGCTATCTCACTCGCCGCCGCATCGGAAAGGCCGGCCTGGTGCGCCACGTGCGCCGCGATGACGGATGCTCCTTCGATCAAGCGAGGGTCGCCGTCAAGCTGGCACTCGATGCGGGCAATCCGTTCAGAACCCGTGGTCATCGTCAGCGACTCGAACGTCGCATGCTTCCCGGCAATCCGGACAATAGTATAAGCCATCGACGCAGAGCCGAATGCTGTCCGTCGACTGGCAAAAGCAGCAGTACTTCTCACATTCGCACTTCGACTCAAGTTGGTCGCATTGCGAGCAAACGGTTGTCATGAGATCGCCCCTCCGGCGGGAGCGCGTGCTACGCACAATAGTAGGCCACGACCGCGCTCGCCACAAGCCGCTCGCGCGCGCGCCGTGCCCAACGCGCCGATCCCGTGGTGGGAAGGTTCGAGTGGCACACTCAACAGAAGCGCTGGCGCATTCGCCAGGAATTGGATAACGTCGAGGCGAGATTCGGGAGGGCAGGCCGGCTCCATGTATCCAATTGACCATCGCTATACAAAGGACCACCAGTGGGTGAAGGTGCAAGGCTCTACCGGAACGCTTGGTATCACCGACTACGCGCAGAAACAGCTTGGGGACGTGATATTCGTGAGTCTGCCGAAGATCGGGGCGGAGTTAAAAACCGGCGAGGTTTATGGACTGATCGAGTCAGTGAAAGCAGTAAGCGACTTGTGCGCTCCTGTTTCGGGAGAGGTGATAGAGCTCAATACCGATCTGGCAATTTCACCGGATCTCGTCAATAAGGACCCGTATGATCGCGGATGGCTGGTGAAGATTCGCTTGCGCGATCCGCAGGATGTGTCCGCACTGATGGATGCAAGCGCTTACCAGCAATACACGGCAGAGGTTGCGACCTGAGCGTCGACGGCGGAAACTCCCCCACAAAAACGAAAGGCGCGGCGATTGCGCGCCGCGCCGTCGAGATTCACCGTGTGCAAGGACACGGCGAGCCGCATCCGTGCGATTAGATGTTGAACGAGCAACCAGCGTTAGGAACGGCTGCTCTTGTCCTTCCTCGCTCTTTCCGCAGACGCGTTCGGCTCCGGAGCTGATGCGATCGTTCGTTCGAGCGGGATTTCCGCGCCAGCCGTGAGCGCCGCCGGAAAGGTTATCTCGCGTCCTCCGGATTGAGCCGCAGCAGCGGCAATCGCCGGAGTGGCATCGGGCGCGGGCATGGGCACCAAGGCGCCTTCCGCTTCTTTGGAGAACAGCAAGCCGCTGCCGGCGCCGTTCCAGTCGATCGAGATCACGTCGCCCAGCGCCACTTGATCGGTGGCCAACAGGTTCGCCAGCGGATAGACCACGTGCCGCTCGATGGCCCGCTTCAAATGACGCGCCCCATACTTCAGGTCCGTCCCTTCCTTCAGCAAGAATTCCCGCGCCGCCGAAGTCACCCGAAACAGAAACCGCCCCTTGGCCGTTTCCAGCACCCTCTGCTGCACCATGCCCAGTTCGATTTCCAAAATCTGCTCGAGCTGCTCGCTGCGCAGCGGATGGAACACCACCACCTTGTCGATGCGGTTCATGAACTCCGGCGCGAACTTGCGCTTGGCCGCTTCCGTCGCCGTCCGCCCCACCT